>OWIO01000340.1_pt1 | contig 44147 bp, 40 predicted proteins | sample 1733011 | NCBI WGS metagenome assembly OWIO01 (sample SAMN05065779, study PRJEB22554) | human gut metagenome | biome: ENVO:2100002; feature: ENVO:00000062; material: ENVO:00002003 | host: Homo sapiens | place: USA | reverse complement strand
CGTCGGCAGCGTCAGATGTGTATAAGAGACAGATGTTGGATACCGTTTTCTCGTTCACTCCGGCAGATTTCTCAAAGGATAAACGCATCGGGGACAAAAAGAATTCCATCGAATTGGAGAAATTGATAAGGTTGGAACAGGAGCGGGGATCTCCGGACGTGCGGACGCTCATTACCGAAAAATACAAACGGTTTGCCCTGCCTTTTTCCAGCATCATTCTCACGCTGTTGGCCGTATCCCTGTGTTCGCGTAAAAAGCGGGGCGGAGCGGGTATAAATATAGCGGTGGGTATCATATTGATGGCTGCCTATCTGTTCATGCTCCGTATCTTCGAGACCACCGCCGCCAAGAGCGTGGACGGGTATCCGCTTTTCTGGATATGGCTCCCCAATATTCTGTTCGCCGGGATAGCTTATTACCTGTACCGCAATGCAAAGAAGTGACAATAAAGCGCACCCGTACCTCTCCCTCCATCTCGTTATCCTGATATTCGGTTTTACCGGGATACTGGGGCGGTACATCGATACTCCTCCCACAGCCCTGACCATTTACCGCACCGGACTTACGTTCATCTGCCTGGGGCTTTTCATGTGGTACAAAGGCATGTCCTTCCGGGTGGGGACAAAGAATATCGTCCTGCTCCTGCTTTCGGGCGGGGTGATAGGCATACACTGGGTGCTGTTCTTTTCTGCCATCAAGCAGGCCAACGTTTCGGTAACTATGGCTATGCTGGCTACGGGAGCTCTGTTCGCTTCCTTCCTCGAACCCGTGTTCTACCACCGCCGCCTGCGTGTCCATGAAGTGCTGTTCGGGCTATTGGCCGTAGCGGGTATATTCGTCATTTCGGGACAGAATGCCGATTTCCACGGCGGAATTATTACTGCATTAGCCGCCTCGTTCGTGTCGGCCTGTTATTCCATCATCAACAGTAAATGGTACCGAAAATTCCCCAACGATGCGGTGATGGTGTCCTTTTATGAAATGGTTGGCGCCGTAGTGGTGGTGGCTCTGGTGTTCGCTCCGACGGAAGGTTTTGTACAGGGGTTGGGAAAAGTCGACCTGAAAGATGCCTTGGGTATCCTGTTCCTGGCGATCGTATGCACTTCGTACACCAGTGTGCGGATGATCCAATTGTTCCGCTACCTTTCGCCATTCACCGTGATGCTCAATATCAACCTTGAACCGGTGTATGCCATGCTAATGGCAGCGGCCTTGTATCCGGACGAGCGGATGTCGGGCACTTTTTATGCCGGGGCGGCTATTATCCTTTCTACGGTCGTGCTCAACGCCCTGCTGAATAATTACCGAGACCGCCGCAAGGCCAAACGTCTGGCTGCGGAAAAGGAAAAGACAGCGAATTAATCCTTTTTTGTGTACCTTTACAATCCCTGTAATGGCAGCGAACATGAAATCGAGACCCAACAATGTAAACATACAGAATAAGCGTGCTTCGTTCGAATACGAACTGCTCGACCGCTATATGGCCGGCTGCGTCCTGTACGGCACCGAGATAAAATCCCTCCGGTTGGGCAAAGGGCGTATCGCGGACAGCTTCTGCCAGTTCAAGGACGGCGAACTGTTCATTATCAACATGAACATCGACCAGTACGACCATGCCACCTATTTCAACCATGCGGCCCGACGCGAGCGCAAACTCCTGCTCACCCGCACCGAACTCCGGCGCCTCGACCGTGCCGTGAAGGAAAAAGGGCTCACCATCGTTCCTTTGAAACTTTTTATCAACGAAAAAGGACTGGCCAAGATCGAGATCGCTTTAGGCCGAGGGAAAAAACTGTACGACAAACGCGAGGCCATCAAGGACAAGGATGTGCGCCGGGATATGGACCGGGCCGTAAAGATCAAACTTTGATATTCCTGCTGCCATGAAAACCAAGGACAAAGTCGAATTCCTGATAAAAACGCTGGACGAGCTTTATCCCGATCCCCGGATACCCCTTTCGCATGTTGATCCGTTTACCTTTCTGGTGGCGGTGCTGCTTTCGGCACAGACAACCGATAAACGCGTCAACGAAGTCACTCCGGCCCTTTTCGCCAAAGGCCCCACGCCCCGGGAAATGGCGCGTCTGGAGGAAGAAGAGATCATTTCCATTATTCATCCGGTAGGACTGGCCCCGACCAAAGGGAAAAACGTGAAAGCCCTTTCACAGATCCTGCTTGAAAAATACGGCGGCCAGGTACCCCGTACGTTTGAGGAACTCGAAGCCCTGCCGGGGGTAGGACACAAGACAGCCTCGGTGGTCATGTCGCAGGCATTCGGTGTACCTGCATTCCCGGTGGATACCCATATACACCGGTTGATGCACCGCTGGGGATTTTCTTCCGGAAAGAATGTGGTGGAAACCGAAAAAGACGCCAAGCGGCTTTTCCCCCGTGAGTTATGGACGCGCCTGCATTTGCAGATCATCTACTACGGCCGGGAGTATTCGCCCGCCCGGGGAGCTGCGTTGGAAAAGGATATCATTACCGCCACGATCAATCCCAAAGCCTTGCGCTGATTTTAGAACAGATTTATGAAACGGTTTCCCGGCTAATTTATTACCTTTGTGCGTGGCACCTGAAAAAGTGCCGGATCGATACAAAATGGCCGCAAAAAAGAAGGATTCAGAAGAAAAAAAAGGGAAGGAGGACCGCTTCCGCAAAAGACTGCGCAAGAAACTCACCAACCATTTCAAGTTCATCGTATTCGACGAGGCTATGTTCCACGAGGTGTTCTCGCTGCGCCTGCGGCCGATGAACATCGTGATACTTTTGGCTGTAGCTACCATCGTATTGATCGGTGGTACTATTCTTTTGCTCCGCTATACCAGTTTGAAAACGTATGTGGTAACCGACGACGTGCCGGCCTTGCGCCGCCAGACGACCGTCTTGCTTTCGCAGCTGGATGCTATGGAATCCAAACTTTCCCAGAATGAGGCTTACTTGTCTGCTATGCGGGATGTATTGTCCGGGGACGTAGAACCTGAAAAATTGCAGGACTCTGTTTTTGTAGACTCCATTTCGAAGAACGCAAAAAAATACATCTGGCCTACTGCGGAAGACTCCGCTTTCCGGGCCAATGTAGAGACCCGACAGCTCAACGCTCAGGTAAGCGGGGCGGCTTCCCGCAATATGATGGTCTTTTCCACGCCCGTGCGCGGGGCCGTGATAGCAGCACCCTACGACAAATCTTCAGACCATATGTGGATCGGCCTGTCGGCCAAACCCAATACGCCTATTTTCGCGTTGGCCCCGGGTACGGTCGTGTATCGGGAATGGACTCCGGAAAGCGGCAATGTGGTGATCATCAACCATTCGGAAAATGTTACCAGCGTATATAAAAATGTCGGGCTGACCGAAAAGAAAACCGGCGACCGTGTGACGCAGGGCGAACTTATCGCCATGACAGGCGTCGGGGCCAATGCGACTACCGACCCGGTCATTCACTTTGAACTCTGGATCGACGGACTTTCGGTCGATCCCCAGGATTATATCAGTTTCGGCATGTAAAGGGAAGGTATCGATGAAAAAATACTTTGCATCCCTATTCGCCCGCCACTGCATCCGAAAATCCGACAAGGCCGTAAACGACCCCATAACAGCCCAGGAGCGTTTGTTCCGCCGGCTTCTCGAAACGGCGAAAGACACTGCTTTCGGACGGGAGTATGGCTTCGGGTCCATAAAGACTTACGGCGAATTTCGCTCGAAAGTCCCCCTTCATACCTATGAACAGTTGGAACCTTATGTCAGGCGTATCGCCGCAGGAGCGCGCGATGTGCTTTGGCCCGGCCGTCCGGCTTACTTTGCTAAAACATCCGGCACTACGTCCGGTACCAAATATATTCCGCTGACTGAAGAAGGCTTGGCCTGCCAAGCGCGGGCCACGCGGGATATGCTCCTGCGTTATATTCTCTCTTCCGGCAACATCGGTTTTGTGGGCGGAAAAATGATCTTTCTGCAAGGGAGTCCCGTGCTGGAAGATAAAAACGGCATCAAGATCGGGCGCCTTTCCGGCATCGTAGCCCATTGCGTGCCTTTTTACCTGCGGAGCAACCGAAAACCTTCCTACCGGACCAATTGCCTGGAGGATTGGGAAGCCAAAGTGGAGGCCGTGGTCGATGAAACGGTCGGGGCGGACATGACCTTGATCTCCGGCATTCCCTCGTGGCTCCAGATGTATTTCGAGCGGCTCATCGCCCGCAGCGGAAAAAAAGTGGGGAACCTTTTCCCGAATTTTTCGGTGTTGGTCACCGGCGGGGTCAATTACGAACCGTATAGGGCTCGCTTCGAAGAGCTTATCGGTCGGAGCGTAGACCTGTTGGAGACATATCCGGCCTCCGAAGGATTTATCGCGGCCACGGACAGCGTCGCTACGGACGGCAGTTTGCTGCTTAATGTGGACGGCGGTTTGTTTTACGAATTCATCCCGGCCGACCGCTACGGGGCGGAAAATGCGCCGCGTCTGTGCCTGTCCGAAGTGGAGACGGGCGTTAATTATGCGGTGGTGCTGTCGACCAATTCGGGCCTGTGGGCCTATTCGATAGGGGATACAGTACTGTTTACCTCTACGGCGCCTTACCGGGTGAAAGTTACGGGCCGTGTGGCCCATTATACGTCTGCATTCGGGGAGCATGTCATCGCTGCCGAAGCGGAAAATGCCGTATCGCAGGCTGCACAGGCTACCGGCGCGGTCGTGTCCGAATTTACCCTGGCCCCGCAGATCACTCCGCAGAAAGGCTTGCCCTACCACGAGTGGTTCATCGAATTCGGCCGGGAACCCTCGGATATGAGCGAATTCTGCCGGCGGATAGATGAGAGCATGCAGGTGCAGAATATCTATTACCGCGACTTGATAGAAGGAAGCATACTGCGCCCTGCCGTAGTGCGCGCCCTGCCGGAAGGTTCTTTTACCGCCTATATGAAATCGGTGGGCAAACTGGGAGGACAGAACAAAATACCCCGTCTGTCCAACGACCGGAAGATCGCCGATGCGCTTACGGCCATACTGAATGATAATCCTAAAATAAAGATAGCACCATGAACGTTCTGATACTCGGTTCCGGTGGGCGCGAACACGCCCTGGCCTGGAAGATCGCCCAAAGCCCGCTTTGCGGGAAACTGTTCATTGCACCCGGGAATGCGGGTACGGCACAACAGTGGACCAATCTGCCGGTAAAGGCCTCCGATTTCCAGGGAATCAAAAAAGCCGTGCTGGACAACGCCGTCGATTTTGTCGTCGTGGGCCCGGAAGACCCGCTGGTAAACGGGATTTACGACTTTTTCCGGACGGACGAACAGTTGAAACACGTGGCCGTATTTGGGCCATCGCAGCAGGGTGCCACCCTGGAAGGCAGCAAAGAGTACGCCAAAGAGTTCATGATACGCCACAATATCCCGACCGCCGCCTACCGCAGTTTTACCAAGGAAAACCTGAACGAGGCCGATGCGTTCATCGACAGCCTCCGGCCGCCGTATGTGCTGAAAGCCGACGGGCTGGCCGCCGGGAAAGGCGTATTGATCCTGCCCGATGCCGATCAGGCAAAAAAAGAACTGCGGGAGATGATCCTCGCTCAAAAATTCGGCGAGGCTTCTGCGAAAGTCGTGATCGAGGAATTCCTTTCGGGGATCGAGCTTTCGGTGTTCGCCATTACCGACGGGCACGACTATAAACTCCTGCCTACCGCCAAGGATTACAAGCGGATCGGCGAAGGGGATACCGGACTGAACACCGGCGGAATGGGGGCTGTGTCGCCCGTGCCGTTCGCCGACGAGGCTTTCATGAAAAAGATCGAGGATCGCATCGTGCGCCCGACGATAAAAGGATTGGAGAAGGACGGCATCGTCTATACCGGTTTTGTCTTTTTCGGGCTCATTAATGTGGACGGGGAACCCAAAGTGATCGAATACAATGTGCGGATGGGCGATCCCGAGACGGAGGCTGTCATCCCGCGGGTGAAAAGCGACCTGTTGGAGGCTCTTTACGCCGCAGCCCGTGGTGGACTGGCAAATGTGCATTTCGAGATAGACCCCCGTGCGGCTGTCACCGTGGTGATGGTGTCCGGCGGGTATCCGGAGGCCTACGAAAAAGGGAAGGATATCACCGGCCTCGGACAGGTAGAGGGAAGCATTGCTTTCCACGCCGGTACCCGTCCGGCAGACGGGAAAGTGCTGACCGACGGAGGCCGCGTGCTGGCCGTGACGTCCCAAGCGGACGATTTCCGGGAGGCACTGAAAGAAAGCTACCGGAATATCGGCCAGATAAAGTTCGACGGGGCCTACTGGCGCCGGGATATAGGCAAGGATTTGGAAAAAATGCTTTAGCGGCAGTTTCTTCCGGATCTGCTTGAAATATTTCCCTCAGGGAAGAAGAAGAGAACAGAAATAATAAACACAATAGACCTATGGACCTAAAAAAATTGAGAAGCATTATCGCCGGCCCGACGTTTACGGGCGGCCTGCTGTTTTTCGCCGCGGTGGCGGCGTTTATCTGGGCGAACGTATCGCCGGACACCTACAACGCTGTCTGGAACCAGCCGCTGACCCTCAACCTGGGTACGCATATTGAAAAGGCGCTGGAAAACGGGGTGGAGGTAGAGCACGTCTCTTACTTCATGTCTATCCATTTGAAGAGCCTCCAGCTGCTGGTGAGCGACCTCTTGATGGTCATCTTCTTCTTTAGCGTCGGACTGGAGATCAAAGGCGAATTCATCGCCGGAAAACTTTCCACTTTCAGCAAGGCGATCCTGCCTATAGGGGCTGCGTTGGGCGGTATGATCTTCCCGGCCCTGATCTATTTCTGCTTCAATCATGATGCAACAGATATTGCCGAACAAGGTTGGGGTATCCCTATGGCTACGGACATCGCGTTTTCCCTGGCTGTAATCTCACTGCTGGCCAAACGCGTACCGTTAAGCCTGAAGATATTCCTGATGACCCTTGCCGTAGCGGACGACTTGGGCGGTATTGCGGTGATCGCGTTCTTCTATACCGAGCACCTCGATACGGGGGCATTGGCCATTGCCCTGATTGGAACAGGATTCCTGTTTTTGGCCAATATGGTCAACGCCCGTACGAAATGGCTGTACTACGTCGTCGGTTTCGTGGTCGTGTGGACCCAGATCCTCGAATCGGGCGTACATGCTACCATTGCCGGTATCCTGATGGGCTTTGCCTTCCCGACCAATGTCGGCATGCTGCCTAAGGAATATGCGGCCAAAGCGCAGAAAGTACTCGAAGGGCTCAAACACAAAGGACAGGAATCCCTGTACCGCGGTATGCCCGATGCCGATACGTCGGATGCTTATTTTGAAATGCGCCAGCTTACCACCCGCGCGGAAAGCCCGTTGGCCAGCGTGGAACGCTCTATCGCTCCGTTCGTAGCGCTGGTCATTATGCCGGTCTTTGCCTTGGCCAATGCCGGGGTGAATATCAGCGGAGATCTGAGCTTTACCCAGGCGATCACGGCTCCTGTGGCTTTGGGCGTGGGTATCGGCCTGCTGATCGGTAAACCGGTGGGTATCTTCCTGTTCACTCTGCTGTTCGTCAAACTCGGCATCGGCAAACTGCCGGACGACGTGCGGTGGAAACATATTTTCGGCATGGGTATCATCGCCGGTATGGGCTTCACGGTAGCCTTGTTCATTACCGAACTGGCCTTCCGTACGACTAACCTGTCCATCCGGGAGATAGCCCTGAATTACACGTCCGAGGCGAAACTGGCGATCCTGCTGGCTTCCGTACTGGCGGCTATTATCGGGTATATGTTCCTGTATGCCGTATCCGGGAAAAAGAAGGCAAAAGTGCATAAGTAACAGATAGGCCTTATCAGCCGAAAGGGGGCCGGCATATGCCGGCCCCCTTTTTAATAACCCTATAAAAAAGTCCCGGAAATATTCCGGGACTTTTTCAGTAGAACAAGTAATAAAGCCGCTGCTTATTTGAGCAGGGCCTCGACCTTTGCTTTCAGGTCGGCCTTGGTGGCGGCGCCTACTTGTTTGTCGGCCAGCTGGCCGTCCTTGAAGAACAGGATAGTCGGGATGTTGCGGATGCCCAGGGTTGCGGAAACACCGGGGTTGTCGTCCACGTTCACTTTTCCGATCACCACTTTGCCGTCGTATTCGCCGGCCAGTTCGTCGATAATGGGGGCTACCATGCGGCAGGGGCCGCACCAGGGAGCCCAGAAGTCTACTACTACCGCTCCGCTTTTGATCACTTCGGAGAAGTTAGCATCTGTTATTTCCTTTGCCATTTTCAGTTGATATTTAGGTTTATAAAATGTTTTTCGGTTATAGTCGGTTCGTTGGAAGCGGCGTTTTATTTCTTGAAATAACGGTTGTACAGGCCTTCGAAACCTTTGCCGTGGCGTGCTTCGTCCTTGGCCATTTCATGCACCGTGTCATGGATAGCGTCCAGGTTGAGTTCCTTGGCGCGTTTGGCGATGCGCATCTTGTCCTCACAGGCGCCGGATTCCGCATGCATGCGCTTTTCCAGGTTGGTCTTGGTATCCCATACCACGTCGCCCAACAGTTCGGCGAATTTGCTGGCGTGTTCTGCCTCTTCCCATGCATAGCGTTTGTAAGCTTCTGCGATTTCCGGGTAGCCTTCGCGGTCTGCCTGGCGGCTCATGGCCAGATACATACCCACTTCGGAGCATTCTCCCATGAAATGGGCGTTCAGGTCCTTGATCATCTGTTCGTCACAGCCCTTGGCTACTCCGATCACGTGCTCGGTCACGAATGCCAGGGATTCGCCGCTTTCTACCAGTTCTTTGAATTTGCTGGCCGGGACATGGCATTGTGGGCATTTTTCGGGAGGGGTGTCACCTTCGTGTACATAACCGCAGACAGTGCAGATAAATTTCTTTTTCATGTTGATTGATGATGTATTATGTTTTTAATGCAAGTTCTCTGTTAGTTGTTGTAAAGATACGGCTTTTTGCCCGCCGTAGGAAAGCCTCTGATATAATAGTTTCGGGTTGCGAAATAGATAAAACCTATAATATCTGAAAATTAATTGTTTATAAATTTTCGGGAGAGGTGTTTTTTACCGGTGGTAAAAAGAGGGTTAAATCTTAGGATTTATTTAAGTCCGCTCCCGGTCGGTGAAAAGACATATTATATGTATCTTTGCCCGATATGTTTATCCGGATTTTTTTATCGGATTAATTGATAAAATTCATAATTTTGCGCCTATGTTATCCAACCGTGTAAAATTACTATCATTCTGTGTCCTGGCGCTATTGGCGGCCGGTTGCAGCGAATACGCCAAAATGCTCCGCAGCGAAGATGCGGATGCTAAATTGGAATATGCCAAAAAACTTTTCGAACAGGAAAAATATTCCAGGGTCGTGAAGATGCTCGAACCGGTGTATTCGCGGTTCAAGAACACAAAAGAGGGGGAAAATGCTGACTGGATGATGGCGTATTCCTGGTATGAGGACGGGTCGTACGAACTGGCGGCCTATATGATGTCGAATTATGCCCGGATGTACCCGTTGAGCGATAAAGCGGAAGAAGCGGCTTTTCTGTCTGCACAGTCATCGTACCAAGTATCTCCGGAAAGCTACCTCGACCAGGAAAATACGACTAAGGCGGTGGCTGCGTTGCAGCGTTTTCTGGATCGGTATCCCAATGCTCCCCAGGCAGCCCGGGCGGATAGCATGATCCGTGAATTGAATACGAAACTGGACAAGAAGCAGTTTGATATTGCTTATAATTATTATCGCTTGGAGGATTACCAGGCAGCGGTGATCGCCTTTTCGAATATATTGGACGATAATCCGTCTACCAGCTACAGGGAAAAGATCATGTATTATCGTTTGCGGGCTGCGGCTATCTATGCCAATAAGAGTATTCCGGAATTGCAGCAGGAGCGCTATATCGATGCGCTCACCTATGGCCGGATATTTCTGCAGCGGTTCCCGGATTCTCCTTATGCCCCGGAAGTGCAGAATTTGGTGAAAGTGATAGAAGAACGGTCTTCCGCTTTAGACGAAGTCATAAAGAACCTGAATAAGGATCTGGGCAAAGTAAAGGCTAAGAATCTCAATAAAAAAGTAAACAAAGAAGTCAAGGCGACCAAAAAACAGGAAAAACAATAAATATGGATATTAAAAAATCGAACGCCCCACTTACTACTATCACGCGGGATATTAGTGATATAGACGCGAATACAGGCAATATTTATGAGGCGATCATGATCATCGCCAAACGGGCCAACCAGATAGGGGTGGACCTGAAAAAGGAACTCAACGACAAACTGGATGAGTTTGCGGCGAATGCCGAAAATCTGGAGGAAGTTTTTGAAAACAAAGAACAGATTGAAGTTTCCCGTTTTTATGAAAAGCTCCCCAAGCCGACAGCCATTGCTATCCAGGAGTGGATGGATGACCGTATTTATTTTCGGCATGGAAGTAAAAAGGCGGACAATCAGGAAATTGCCCGCGGGGAGGCTCCTGCTGAAAAAAAATAGCAGAAAAACAGTTGTGCGGGTCGGAAAAATAACTAAATTTGCACCGCAGTTCAGCCCTATGGTGTAATGGTAGCACATCAGATTCTGGATCTGCTTGTCTAGGTTCGAGTCCTGGTAGGGCTACAAAGTCTTTGTGATTTTACGATTGCAAAGGCTTTTTTATTTATATATCTCATTTCGCCCCGGGTTAACTTATCGTCTGATTTGTATCCGTACATTGGAAAGATTTTATAAATTTGTTTTTTAAGATATCCTGCGTCAGGAAATAAATTTTTATAAATGAAAAAATTATTGCCTTTTATTCTGTTTGCCTGCGCAGCCATGACGGCTGCGGCGCAGAATGTTACTCCGCAAATGTTGCAACAGGCTAAGTCCATGGGTGTTTCGGATGCCCAATTAAACCAGGCTCTCAATCAAAAGAATGCACCTTCGCAAACATTAAACATTCCGGCCGATTCGACTTTAGGGGATAGGACGGGTTTGCGCACGGTCAAGGAGCAATTGCGGGCCCGCGGGGATTCTACAGTAAAGGTTGATTTGGAGAACACGGTTTTTGGGAGTGAGATATTCGGTTCTCAGCGGCTTTCCTTCGAACCAAATTTCAATATGCCTACTCCGGAAAATTATATTCTTTCTGCCGGAGACCAGCTCCTGATAGAATTATGGGGCAATTCTGAGGCTTCTTACTCCCGTACGATAACTCCGGACGGGGTGATCAGCCTTCCTTCGGTGGGCATAATATTCCTTAGCGGGAAAACCATATCCGAAGCTATAAAAATCATAGAAGCAAAACTGAGTTCCGTTTATTCGGAAATCGAGACAGGAGGTGTCCATGTACGGGTTTCTTTGGGGCAGATACGCAGTATCCGGGTGAATATCGCCGGCGAGGCCGTAGCTCCGGGAACTTATACGCTGCCATCGCTTGCTACGCTGTTCAATGCGATGTATATGGCCGGAGGAGTGAACGATATAGGCTCTTTGCGGGATATACGGGTGTACCGGAACAATAAGCAAATCGCGGCCCTGGACGTTTATGAGTATATTATAAATGGGAAGTACGAATCCAATATAACTTTGGAGGATAACGACATGGTGGTGGTCAATCCCTATAGAAACCACATAAAAATAGCGGGTAAAGTAAAGCGGAACCGAATATTCGAGCTCAAAGACGGGGAAACGCTGGGAGACCTTATCCGATATGCCGGGGACTTCACAGGGGATGCCTATACGGAAAATGTAGCGGTGAACCGGAAATCCGGACGCTTTTATCAGATATATACGGTAGAGGAAAAAGATTTTTCGTCCTTTGCCATGAAAGACGGAGATGCTGTAGCGGTGGATTCGGTGCTCAATATGTATGATAACCGGATTTCTGTGCTGGGTGCTGTATGGCGTCCGGGAAATTACCAGCTTTCCGATCAGGTGAATACTGTGAAATCCCTTGTCGAAAAGGCGGAAGGCCTTAGGGATGATGCTTTTTTCGAAAGAGCTATACTCCGCCGGCAAAAGCAGGATTATACCGGAAAAATGATCTCTTTGGACATCAGTGCTATTCTTTCGGGTTCAGCAGATGATGTGACGTTGGAAAACGGGGACGTATTGTACATCCCCTATAAGAATTCCCTGAGAGAAAAATATTATGTAACCGTCAGGGGAGAGGTCAACGGATTGAAAAAAGAGGAAGCCGAAAATTTGCTTGCTAAAAATATAGATTCTGTTAAAGCCGGGAAATCATATTCTTCAGACGATCAGGATACGCATAAGGATGGGTATAAACTGGACTATTCGGAAGGGATGTCTGTACAGGATGCTATCCTGTTGGCCGGAGGATTTAAAGAGTCGGCTTCACAAGTATTGATAAATGTGGTACGGCGGGTGAAGGATCCCCTGTCTACCTCCTACCAGGATACCCCGGCCGAGGTTTTTGAAGTTGCATTGAACAACGGGCTTGCATTTGATGCAAAAGGGAATGATTTTCTGCTCCAGCCTTTTGACGAAGTGATCGTGCGCCGCTCTCCCGCCTTTGTTACCCAGGAATTCGTAGCTGTAAACGGGGAAGTCATTTTCCCGGGCGGTTACAATATGACTAAAAATATGCGCCTGACGGATTTGGTTGCCAAGTCTGGGGGATTTACACCTTATGCCTATGTGGAAGGGGCCCAACTGCGTCGTAAATTGTCTGAATCCGATTTGGCAAAGTTCGAAGCAAAAGCCCGAATGTTGGAAAATGCCGATGGAAAAGATTCCCTGAGTACGCAGATGCTTGAAATACCAAAATATTATGTGGTTGGCATCAATCTTCAGGCTGCGATGAAGGATAAAGGGGGAGCCCGGGACGTCATTCTGCAGGAGGGAGATGAACTGATGGTCCCTGTATATTCAAGTGTTGTGAAGATTAGTGGGGCGGTCGTTTATCCCAATGCCGTAACTTTTGAAAAGAACAAGAACCTTAAAAAATACGTACTCAATGCGGGCGGATATGCCCAGAATGCGAAGAGGAAGGCCTATGTGGTGTATGCGAATGGTCAGGTGGAAACGGTCCGCGGAGGTATATTCAAAAAATATCCGAAGATAAAACCTGGCTGCGAGATAATCGTTCCGATGAAGTCGGCAAAAAAAGGCCTTACATTGCCTGAAATAATGAGCTTGACATCATCTACAACGTCTATTGCAGCACTCATTAATTCGATGATAAAATAAACCGAAAAAAGGGATGAGTGAAAATATCAAAGGTAAAGAAGCCAAAGAAGGAAATGATATTGATCTGATAGAGCTCGTTAAAAAAATATGGGCCGGCCGGCGTTTTATTATCAAATGGGTCGGCATATCGGCTGTCGCAGGGTTGGTTGTAGGATTCAGCATCCCTGCAGAATACAGTGTGTCCGTAAAGATGGTGGCTGAGGATAATACGAACAATCAGACTTCAGCGGGCATGTCCCAATTGATGAATTTGGCAGGCTTTGCCCCCAATCAGGCGGCCAATGGTTATGGTATCGGGGTTATGATGTATCCGGAAGTCGTTTCTACCATCCCATTTTTGGCGGATATGCGGAATATTAAAGTACAATCTCAAAAGGCAAATGCGCCGATTACATTGTATGAATATATTACCGAAGACCAGAAAACGGCTTGGTGGAATTATATTATTTCCGCTCCTTTTAAAGCTTTAGGATGGGTATTGTCTTTGTTTAAAGAAGATTCGGAGGAAGATGGCGGAGATACATTCAATATGTCTTATCTGACGAAAGAACAGATGGGATATATCGATGCCATGAGAGCCCGGATCAATATTGATTTGGATACTAAAAGCGCCGTTATTTCTGCCAATGTGACTATGCAGGACCCGGTAGTAACGGCCGTGGTAGCCGATTCCATGGTATCCAGGCTCAAGGAATATATAGTCCGTTACCGTACGGATAAAGCGCGGCAGGATATGGAATATTGCTCCCGTGCGTTCGAAGAATCGAAAGGCCAATATTTTGATGCACAGAGGCGTTATGCCGTTTTTGTAGACCAGAATAAGAACATTGTAAAAGAATCTGTAAAGATAGAGCAGGATCGCCTTCGTAATGAAATGCAGTTGGCCTACGGAGTATACAATGCAATGGCACAACAGTTGGAAACGGCTAAACTGAAAGTTCAGGAACAGACCCCGTGTGTTACGGTCATAGAACCTTCTTCAGTTCCATTAAAAAAATCGAAGCCCAGGAAGAAGATCATTTTATTCACTTTTGTTTTCTTAGGAGTATTGGGCTCAGTCGGCTATATTGTTGGGAAAGATATGCTCTCCGGTCAGAAAAGTTCGTCTATGCCTAAATAGACCTGTACGTCGCCGTGAGTGTTGAATCCCATGTCGGCACGGAAATACATACGTTGGCCCCGAAAAGGTTTGAAACGAACTCCGGCGCCATAAGTAAATTTGTCTATTTTCAATGCTTTCAATGGCGTATCGCCTACATTTGAAGTGCTGGCAAATGCCGATACCCCGAACCTCCCGAAATAATACCGGTATTCCGCCTGGAGCGACATCAGGTTTTTGTCGATGTAGCGCCCCGTTCCGTATCCCCGGCCGTATACCCCATTGGATAATAGGGCCATATCCTGGAATGGGACATCCCCTACGGATATCTGGGAGTAAAAATTCATGGCGATTATCTGGTCTTTGGCCACAGGCTGGTAATACCTTACATCGATAATGTATTTGGTATAGTCTTCCGTACTGCCCATGAATTTTCCGTTGAAATATCCCTCTATTTGTGTGTAAAACCCTTTCATCGGGACGAATTGATTGTCCCGGCTGTCGTACAGATAATGAAGGGAGAGTCCGGATATTTTTGCCCCCTTGCTGCCGGCTATATTGCTTTCTTCGAGCATGCCTCCCTCTACTGTATTGGATACTCCATAATCGTAGTAATGCCCTCCGATACCGATGTACACGTTCTTAAACCATCTCCAATAGGTGATCAGCCGGAACATTGTGGAGCTTTTGTCGTAGTCTTCCTTTTGGTCGTCGCTCGTATTGGCACCGATGGCACGGAAAGTGCTCGGATATCGGCCGAGGGAAAAACGTCCCCGGATAAGCAGGCGGTCGCTCATCAGGTAAAGGGTAGGGTTTATGGAGACCGAAAGGTTTCCTTTGAATGTGAAACTTCCGGAGAGGTCTACATAGGACTGGCGCTTGATGAACCCGGCCGGCCGCGGACTATAATCGTTGATATACATACGCGCCGTAAAACCGAGTCCAAACCCGTTGTTGTCGCTGTAAGAAAATTCCGGGAGGGCCAGAAAGGTAATCCTTCGTTTTTTGGCCGTGTCTATCTGGAAGAAACTGCCGACTGAATTGATGAAATTGGTAAACCCGGATAGGGAATCTCCCGTCTCCAAAAAGACAGGGGTCAGTTCCGAACAACCGAGGGAATCGGTCAGACAGAGATCGAATGCCGGGCCGGGCCGTTTTATGGAGTCAATTTTTTCCCGGATAGTCCGGGGGGGAGGATCGCCTTGCTGGAAGAGCAGGGCAGAGTGAGCCGGGCATAATTGTGCTGCGGCAAGAAAAATAAAGATCAATATGACGTTTCTTGGCAGCACTCGACAGGTAAATAGGTTTTTCGATTCAGCGCACTAAATTACTCAAAAGGAGGGTGAATAATAGTTATCGTTCGTTTTTCCGGAATATTTTTTCATTTCGGGCTTGATTTATATTTCTTTTTTGATTATATTTGATAAGAATGATGTATGATAATAAAAGGAAATGAAATGGCAAAACAAGTAAATAAAAGTAAAACGAATGATAAACTTTCAAAATCCCAGAAACAGGAAATCGCAAGAGCAGAAGCCAATATCGCGGAATTAAAAAGACAGATTACCGACAGCCTTGCCGGAATTAGCGTCTTGGCGCGGGGGTTGGTGGGATTCAACAGTGCGCTCGATCAGGCCGGCCGATTGATCATCGATCTGGCATCGGATGGTAAGGTATTGGTAAAAAGCCTGTCCACCATAGTAGGCGATTTAAAAAAATCCAAGATCACCTCTGCAGGCCAGGGAAGTGCGGACGGAGGTCGGGCCGCTGCGGCGGCTGCCGGAGATGCGGCTCAGGCAGGCTCTTCGATTGCAGGAGGAGCGGCGAAAGGGCTCGATCTGGGGAGTATATTTTCCGGAGTAGGGGCGGGCTTATCTATCGTTTCCGGGATATTCGGCATATTCAAGCGGCGCAAAGAAGAAGAGAAGAAGTACCGGCGGGAAATGGAGCAGGCGCTTAATGACCAGTTAACCGCCGAAGTGTCGTTGTCGATGGCTACCACCAAACGGTTGATCGACGAGCAATCCATCACCCGGGAGAAATACAAACAGATCGAAGCCGGCCTGAACAAATCGGCGGGAACCAAGCGGGGAGTATTATCCGATATCGACGAAGATATGGAGGATATGTACCGGAAGATGAACGGACGTTACAGTTCCCGGTACCGGCGGGGGGCGGAGAACTATTACAAGGCGCTGCTCGATCTGAAGAACCACAAGGATGATCTGGAATGGCTGCAGTCGATAGGCGATACCCCGCTAATCAACCGGAGCGACGATTCGTACGAAAAGTACAAAAGCCTTTACGAACGTCTGCTGAAAATCGCGGAACAGGAAAAGGAATGGAAAGACCAACAAAAACAACTGGCCGATGACGTGATCGATTCGTCCGCGCAGACATTGGCGGATTCCTGGGTAGACGCCTTCAAGAAGGGAGAGGAAGCTACGTGGGATTTTGCCAAGAATTTTGAGGACGTAATGCGCCAGGCCATCATCAACGGATTTTCGGACTCGGTGATCGCGGCACAGATAGACCCGATATTTAATAAATTCCGAAGCAAGATCATGGGATATCTTTCCGGCGACCTCGAACTGGATGAGGTCGTGACCCCGGACTTGGAAAAGGAGATAGAACAGACGGCCGAAAAGATCAAAAAATTGTCGCCTGAACTCAAAAATATCCTGGAAAAATTGGGCCTTGAAGTGGACAATTCGGGTTCGGAAACGATGTCGGCCGCAATAAAGGGAGTGAGCGAGGAAACCGCTTCGCTGGTAGCCGGGCAGATGAATGCGATTCGCACCAACCAGCTGAAATCGTTGGATCTGTTTGCCGAGAGTGTGGCCTCTCTGGGTCTGATAGAGGCCAATACCCGTTATAACCGTTATCTGGAAAGCATAGACCGCAGGCTTAGCCAGCTATCGTCTTCCGGCGGGTCGTTGCGCGCCGTCGGGCTTTCCTGAGGAAATTAAGAGACTTTTTTGTTTTTCAGCTTATTGTGTTTGTTGTTTAGGGTGGCGCGCCACACGGGTCTTTTCCGTGCGGCGCGTTTTTCTGAAAATTATCAATAAGCGCTGGGGTCGTCTTTCATATTTTGCTTGTCTATCTTATGGCGCCCCATGGAGTACCAGGTATAGGCGATGTAGCCGATGACGATCGGGATAAAGAGCGATACGTAGCTCATCACGGTCAGTGTATAGCGTCCGGACGAGCTGTTCTGTATCGTCAGCCCGTTCTGGATGTATTGCCCGGTAGCGGGATAGTAAACCGTATTGTTCAGTCCGACGGTGAGCAGAAGAGCGAACACGACCAGTACGACACCCGCCCCCGAATAGTAAAAACCGCGTTTGATGGTCGTATAGCCCGAAAGGATGATTCCCGTCAGAGTGAGGCCTACTCCGAAAAGGAGCAGAGCCAGTACCAACGGCATCTGTATCAGGTTGTGGAGATATTTAAAACTTTCGGTATAGATCAGTCCTTCACTGTCGTAAGCATATCCGATGCGCAATAGGACGTTGAGCAGGAAGAACACGAAGAAAAGCAGGAAGAAAGGTGCCTCGTGCCGCACGGTCTTGGCCGTGCGGGCGATGATCTCCGGGGAATCTATATTACCTTTGATGAACATAGCCCCCAGGATACGGGTCAGAAATACGAGAGCTACGCCCAAGGAAAGATTGATGTACGTCGTGTAGTTGCTCAGGTCGAAGGCGAGTTCCAGGCCTCCGAACCCACCCATCCACTGGGGGGTCAATATACCGCTGGTCGGATCGGAATTGAGCACGAACTGACTTCCGGTGAAGAACGAAGCGACCGCCACGCCCAAAAAGAGGGGGGCACCGATACCGTTTATGAGTAGGAAATTCTGGTAGGTACGCTGGCCGAGCAGGTTGCCGGCTTTCGTGCGGAACTCGTACGATACGGCCTGGATAACGAAGAAGAACAGGATGATCATCCATACCCAGTATGCCCCGCCGAAACTCGTGGCATAGAACAGGGGGAACGACGCGAAGAACGCCCCGCCGAATACTACGAGGGTCGTGAACGTGAGTTCCCATTTATGTCCCAGGGCATTGACGATCATGGTGCGTTCCATGTCGGTCTTTCCGGCCTGGTATATCAGTGTCTGTCCGCCCTGCACGAACATCAGGGCGACCAAAAGCCCTCCCAGCAGGGATATCAGGACCCACCAGTACTGCTGGAGGGCGAGTAAGGAATAGGTTTCAAACATGGTTGTATCTTTTTAGTTCCGGGGAATCCCCGTTTTGATTCAGTTCGATTATTTGGCGTTTTTGGCAGGTGCGCCGGGTGCATTGTCCGCCGGCGGGGTCATGCCTTTTTTGATCTGCGAGATCATGATCTTCACCTCGGCGATCAGCAGCACGGTAAACGTGCAGGCGAATATCCAGAAGGTAGTCTGCACCGAGGATGCTTTCACGTCGGATACGGCGCCCATGGTAGGCATCAGACTTTCGATGATCCAGGGTTGGCGGCCGACTTCGGCTACCACCCATCCGGCCATCGAGCAGACGTATACCAACGGAATGGCAGCGATGGCGGCGTAGAAGAACCAACGCTTGCCCTCCAGGCGTTTTTTGTAGGACAAGTACAGGGCTACGGCGAAAAGGAGCAGGAACAGGCAGCCCAGCCCGACCATCGCGCGGAACGAATAGAAGATCAGCGGAACGTTCGGCACCAGATGCTGGGCGTTGCTCTGCATGATCTCCGGGTTCTTGTTGTAGAAATACCCGTATCCGAAATAACTGAAGTAATCCTCCTGCCATTGCGGGTCGGCAAATTTTTCGAGGGCCAAGTGGTATTCCAGCGAGCCTTTCTCCATGTCTTTCAGGTCGGAAAGCGCTTTTTGGGCCACGGCTCCGCGTTCCATCTTTTCGTAGGCGGACATGATGCCGTGTTCCGGGTTGCCTTCTATCAGGTCGTTCACGCCCGGCACGAAAGTGTGGAATTTATGATCGGAGAGCAAGGACAGCATCCCGGGAACCTTGATGCCTTTTACGTCGATGCCTTTATAGCCTTTTTCCTTGTCGATACTTACATAGCCTATGACCGTCAGCGGGGCTTCTTTCTGCCCGTATACCAGTCCTTCGGCGGCGGCGAGTTTCATTGGCTGTATCTCGAATATCCGTCGGCCGGAACCGTCGCCCGTCCAAATACTCAGTACGATGCCGATAAGTCCGAATATCGCGCCGATACGCAGGCTCTTGGCCGCGTATTCCACGTTTTTCTTTTTCAGCAGCAGCCAGGAACTTACCCCCACCACGAACACCCCGGCTGTTACGTACCCGGAGAGGACGGTATGGAAGAACTTATTGATGGCCGTGGGCGAGAAGAGGATCGCCCAGAAGTCGTACATCTCGTTGCGGGCCGTTTCCGGATTGAAAACCATTCCTACGGGGTCTTGCATCCAGGCGTTGGCCACCAGGATCCACAGGGCGGACAGATTGGCCCCGACAGCTACCAGCCAGGCGGAGGTCAGGTGCAGCCCCTTACCCACACGGTTCCAGCCGAAGAACAGCACGGCGATGAACGTACTCTCCAAGAAGAAGGCCATAATGCCCTCCACAGCCAGCGGAGCGCCGAAAATATCGCCCACAAACCAGGAATAGGCCGACCAGTTGGTGCCGAATTCGAATTCGAGGATCAGCCCGGTGGCCACGCCTACGGCGAAATTGATTCCGAAGAGTTTGAGCCAGAATTTGGTGATGGTCTTCCATTTTTCGGCGCCCGTGCGGTAGTAGATGGTGGCCATGATGGCGATGATCCAGGTCAGGCCAAGGGTCAGCGGGACGAATATCCAATGGTAGAGGGCCGTGAGCGCGAATTGGGCGCGCGACCAGTCGACAAGGGTGAAATCGATATGTTCCATATGACTTAGATGGTAGTAGTTTTTAATTCACAGCCGTTATTTTTTGCCCGTAAGGGCCTGTATGACGTATTCCGTTTTTTGCTCCTGCGTGTCGAAGTTGGCCGACATATAGTTCTCGAAGAAAAAGACCTTCAGTACCACGAACATGATGACCAGTTTGACGATGACGATCGTCCAGAGCAGTTTGCCCAACCGCCCCATCCGGGCGAACCCGTCCCGGTAAAAATAGTAGACATTCCGGATGGCTTGCATAGTTTGAGGTCGGTTTTATAGGGTGTACGATTACAAATGATAAAATTAGTAAAAAATCGGTACGATGTAAATATCCCCGCGTTTTATTTTATTTTTCGCGGGCTGACGGGTATAATTTCGGCTTCTTGTCCCTAACTAAATGCGGTAAAAAGCGCGCGGGGGAGCCGAACGGCTCCCCCGCGCACGCCTGCCAAAGATAGGGACGTGTCAGGATTTTACCACGGACAGGGAGTCCCCCGTGTCCTCGAGCTCGAACAGGCGCGCATGGGGCGTATCGCCACTGTTGGGGTAGTGGAATACCAGCATCAGCCGCCCGTCGAAAGTGGTGAAAAGCATTCCGTGACCGCCGTTGCCGGAGAACAGGGGCTCGGCGTCCTGTGTCCACGGGCCGGCCAGTTTTCCGGATTCCGACCGGGCGGTGGCGATATTGTAGCCGTCCTTTCCGAAACTCGACCAGATCATCAGCAGTTCCCCGTCCTTTGTGCAGTACAGGTAGCAGCCATCGGTCACGTAGCAGCCCGGATAGGGGAACAACTCCGTCGGTTCGGCGGGTACCCATGCGGCTTCGCTGGCCCGGAACAGGGTCTGGGGCGTTCCTGCCGTCGCCGACAGATCGGCATTTAGCTGTACGTACTCCATCGTGCCGTCGCCTACCTGCACCCATTCGCGGCAGAATACCATATACGGTACTCCGTCCTCCTCCCAAAGCGTGCCGTCAAGCGCCATCCAGTCCGCCGGGGTGCGGGCATCCGCTCCCGAAGCTATAAACGGCCCTTCGGGGTTGTCGGCGACGAATATTTGGGTGCCCCGCATCATCAGGGCCGGGAGAGTTGTGTCTTTTTGTACCCCGAGCGGTTTCTGGTTGTTGTGCAGGGTGGCGAAAAGGTAGTATTTTCCTTGGTAGGCGTGTACTTCCGGCGCCCAGACCCCTTGGTGGGGGTTGGCCCAGGAATCCTCGGGAATTTCGAATACCAAGTAGGGCCCTTCCCAAGTTTTCAGGTTTTTGCTTTTGTAGGCCTTCACTCCGGCCCATCCGCGGGGGCGTTCCTCTTTATTGGTGGCCGCATAAAGGTAGTAGGTGCTGGTAACGGAATCGGCCAGGATGCAAGGGTCGCGTATGGCGATTTCTTCCAATGTATACTCCGATACCGGGAGTGCCGGAAGGGCTTCGGGGTAGGATTTTCCGGGATTTTTACAGCCGAGGGCCAGAACGACCAGGATAAGGGGTAATAAGAACTGCTTCATAGGGTTTCGTATAGGTTTTTAAAGGCTTTTCTTCCGAAGAGAAAAGGGAAAAAACAAATATACGTTTTTCATCGGGGCGCCCGCACAAGATAAAGATTATTTAAAACCGCGATAGAGAAAGTATGCGTCCAAAAACGTATTTTTGTAAATTACAATCTAAAGGAAATACACTTTCTGTATATGGCACAAACCTCCAGTAAAGGGCTAACCTCCGCACAGGCCGAGGAAAGCCGCCGTAAACACGGCGCCAATATCGTCACTCCGGCCAAACGGGATTCCGTCTGGAAACTGCTCTTGGAAAAGTTCAAGGACCCCATCATCGAGATACTGCTGGTAGCGGCGTTGCTGTCGTTCCTGATCGCGGCCACGTCCGGGGAGTACATTGAAACGATAGGTATCCTGGTAGCGATCCTTTTGGCAACATGTGTGGGCTTTTTCTTCGAGTGGGATGCGGGCAAGAAATTCGACGTGCTCAACCAGGTAAACGACGACGTGCCGGTAAAAGTATACCGGGACGGTGCTGTGCACGAAATACCCCGTAAGGATGTCGTCGTGGGCGATGTGGTCATTCTGGCTCAGGGGGACGAGATCCCGGCCGACGGCCGGCTGACGGAAGCCGTATCGCTGCAGGTGAACGAATCTGCCCTGACCGGGGAACCGGTGATCGATAAAACGACCGATGAAGCCGGTTTCGAGGCCGATGCGACGTACCCGTCCAATATGGTCATGCGCGGCACCACGGTGGTGGACGGCCGGGGAGAAATGATCGTTACGGCGGTGGGGGATGCGACGGATTTCGGGAATGTGGCCCGCGAATCGACAGCGAAAAGCGAGGAAAAGACCCCGCTCAACCGGCAATTGGAAGGGCTGGCCAAGTTCATCAGTGCGATGGGCTTCGCTTTTGCCATCCTGATATTCGTTTTATTGTTCGTACGCGATACGTTATTGGGTATCCCGGACTTCGGCTCGCTCCAGTCCATTTCCCTGTGGGTTATCGTTGGCGCTTTCCTGATCTTCGGGACCAAAGTATGGGTGAAGATCATTTATGACGTGGCGGCTATTTTCCGTAAAGACGCCGAACAGCCCCGCTGGATAAAGCGGAGCAAATGGTGGGTATGGGGTCTTTTGGCCGCGGGCGTCGTGGCCGTGTTTATCGGTGTGGAGTTCGCCTTGGGCATCGATCCGGCCGATGAAGCCAATTGGGTGCCGATGGGCGTGCTGGCCGAGATACTCGGTTACCTGATGGTGGCTGTCACGTTGATCGTGGTGGTGGTGCCGGAAGGGCTTCCGATGAGCGTTACCCTGTCGCTGGCGCTGAGTATGCGCCGGATGCTCAAATCCCATAACCTGGTGCGCAAGATGCACGCCTGCGAGACGATGGGCGCTATTACGGTTATTTGTACGGACAAGACGGGTACGCTCACCCAAAACAGGATGCAAGTCTACCAGACCGATTTCTATGGGCTGAGGGACGGTGCGGTGTTGGCCGACGACGATATATCCTATCTGGTAAAGGTGGGCATGGCGGCCAATTCGACCGCATTTTTGGAAACGGCCGACAGCGATAAAGTACATGCGATCGGCAACCCGACCGAAGGAGCTTTGCTATTGTGGCTCCGCGCCCAGGATCAGGATTACCAGCAGATAAGGGACGAGGTGGAAACGGTATCGCAGCTCACTTTCTCCACCGAACGAAAATATATGGCTACGCTCGTGCGGGATCCGGAAGGACGCTACCTATTGTTCGTCAAAGGGGCGCCGGAGATTGTGTTCTCGAAATCCCTTCAGGTAGCCACCCGGGAGGGACTGGAGAATGCCGTTTCGCAGGAATCAGGCCTGCGGGAAACCCTTACCGGATATCAGAACCAGGCGATGCGTACCCTTGGGTTCGCCTACCGGGAGGTGGAAGAGAAAGATATCCGCGAGTCCCTGGAAAAACTGGCCGGGGAAGGCCTCGTGTTCCTCGGGATCACGGCCATTTCCGACCCAGTGCGCCCGGACGTGGGAGAAGCCATTTCCGAATGCCTCCATGCGGGGGTCGCCGTGAAGATCGTCACGGGCGATACGCCGGCTACGGCGCGGGAGATAGCCCGGCAGATAGGACTGTGGAACCCGGAGGAAGATACGCAGCAAAACATCATCACCGGGCCCGAATTCGCCGCCCTTTCCGATGAAGAGGCCTACGATAGGGTAAAAGACCTGAAAATCATGGCGCGCGCCCGGCCGATGGATAAACAGCGGCTGGTGCAGTTGCTCCAAAAACGCGGCGAAGTAGTGGCCGTTACCGGCGACGGGACGAACGACGCCCCGGCACTTAACTTTGCGCATGTGGGACTGTCGATGGGTACGGGCACTTCGGTGGCCAAAGAGGCCAGCGATATCACGATCCTCGACGATTCGTTCACTTCGATATCGACGGCAGTGATGTGGGGCCGTTCGCTCTATAAAAATATCCAGCGTTTCATCGTGTTCCAATTGACGATCAATTTGGTGGCGCTGGTCGTGGTCTTTCTCGGCTCGGCCCTGGGCGGGGAAGCCCCGCTGAGCGTAACACAGATGCTTTGGGTCAATTTGATCATGGATACCCTGGCCGCCGGTGCGCTGGCTTCGCTGCCGCCGGACAGAAGCGTGATGAAGGAACGCCCGAGGGATGCCTCCGCCTTCATTATCACCAAAGGGATGAAACACGCCATTTTCCTCACCGGAGGACTTTCCGCGGCGGCGCTTCTGGCGGTGCTCGGCTGGTTCTACTATACGGGCAGCGTCCTGACCCCGACGGAACTATCGATGTTCTTCACGCTGTTCGTGATGATGCAGGTTTGGAACCTTCTCAATGTAAGGGCGTTCTCGTCGGGCCATTCGGCCTTCTACCACCTGGGCCGCAGTCGGGCGTTCGTGCTTATCCTGTTGGCCATTATCGTGGGACAGGTGCTGATCGTCACCTTCGGGGGCGAAGCGTTCAGTGTGGTGCCGCTCACCGGACAGCAGTGGATATGGGTGGTAGCCGGTTCGTCGGCCGTGTTGTGGGTCGGAGAACTGATCCGCCTGTTCACCCGCGGGAACGTGACGCACAAGGCCGAATATGTAAAACATTGAACGGATAAGACAGTAGTGCAATGAAGCTGATATTTTTGGGAACGGGTACTTCGCAAGGGGTGCCGATGATAGGGAGTAAAAGCCCGGTGTCGCATTCGACGGACCCCCGGGACAACCGCCTGCGTACCTCGGCAGCCGTGGTGACCGACAGCGGCCATATCATTTTGCTGGACTGCGGGCCGGATTTCCGGTACCAGATGCTTCGGGCCGGGTTGTCCGACCTGGACGGGATACTGTTCACCCACGCCCATGCCGACCATACCGCCGGACTGGACGATGTGCGGCCTATCTGTTATTTCCGCAGCCATGACATCGATATCTATGCCAAAGAGGACGTGATAGAGTCGCTCCATGCCCGGTTCGCCTATGTATTCGCCCAGGGAGCTGCCCGGTATCCCGGTGCGCCCGACGTAGCCGAACACGTCATTACCGACGAACCGTTCTACGTGCGCGATATAAAAGTAACTCCCATACCGGCCAGCCATGGATGGATCGGGGTGACCGGATACCGCATCGGCAATATGGCGTATCTGACGGACGTGAAGACCATGTACGAGAGCTCGTATAAGTTGCTCGAAGGCCTCGACGTGCTGGTGCTTAACTGCCTGCGGCACAGCGACCCGCACCCTACGCATATGATACTGCCCGAATCGCTGAAAGTGGTGCGGCGGATCGCTCCGAAGAAAGCCTATTTCACGCATATCAGCGAGGCGATGGGCTTTGCCGCCGAAGCGGAAAAACTACTGCCCGAAGGGGTGCATCTGGCTTACGATACGCTCGAGATCGAATTATAATCACCCAAAACCCATTTTATTTTGAGAGAAAGAATAAAACTGACCGAAGAACAAGCGCTGGCCCGCATGAATGCGATATGTCCGGGCACGCTGATGGAAGCGCTCGGCATCCGCTATACCGGTGTAGGAGAAAATACGATCACCTGTACGATGGAGGTTACTCCCCTGCATTCGCGCACGGAAGGCCTGCTGCACGGGGGCGCTACGCTCGCCTTGATAGAGACCGCCGGAAGTTCCGGCTCCTACCTTTTCATGGATCCCGAAACGGAGATCGTGATGGGGATAGATGTGTCGGTCTCCCATATAAGTCCCGGCAAATTGGGCGACACGCTTACTGCCATCGCTACGGCGGCCCATGTGGGCCGTACGACCCAGGTTTGGCAGGTCGAGGTCCGGGCGCAGGACGGGCGACTGGTCTCGGTCGGGAAAGTGACCAACGTAATACTACCCAAGAATCGGGAAAAACGATAAAATATGGCTCAGAAGAAAGACTTTACGGCGATCATGGAGGCCCTGGGAAAGGGAAATTTCCCTTTTGCGGTGTACCGTACCCCGGGCGAGAATGAAGTGAGGATCGTAATAGACTACGATCCGAAATTAAGTGTAGTTACGGACGCCGGGAAAGACCGGGGTTTCGTGTTCGCGCCGTTTGCTTCGGACAGCGTACCGGCCGTATTGCTGCGCCCGGCGGCTGTGACACGTATTCCGGTTTCGGATTTGCCCTATGTGCGCACGGATGAAGATGCAATATTCGATTATGGGGACGAGATATCCTTGAAACAACACTATACGGCTTTGGTCGAAAAGGCGTTGGATGCTTTGAGTGAGGGTGTGCTGAAAAAAATAGTTACTTCCCGCTGTGTGAAAATACCGTATGTCCATATCAACGTGGCCGGGTTGTTCGCTGCTATGTGTGCGAAATATCCGGAATCGTTTGTTTACTATTTCTCACACCCGCAGGTAGGGCAATGGGCCGGAGCGACACCGGAATTGCTTTTGCTGCGCCGGGGAAAAGAAGTCCATACGATGTCGCTGGCCGGCACGATGCCGTACCAGGGCGAGCAGATGTACCGCTGGGACACGAAGAACGTGGAGGAGCAGGCAATCGTGAGCGTATTTGTCAAAGATGCGCTGGAACGCAGCGGGGTCGCCACGGTGAGCGTCTCGAAGCCGGCAAACCAGGTGGCTGGCCCTGTAGTACACTTGTGCAGCCATATAAACGGCCAAGCCCCCAAGGATGTCGATATGAACGTATTGCTCAAGAATTTAGCACCCACTCCGGCCTTATGCGGATATCCCCGCAAGGAGGCGATGGAGTTCATCCGGCGTTACGAGGGCTACTCGCGGGAGTTTTACGGCGGGTATCTGGGTGAACTGAATATGGCGGGTGAGGATTCCGCTGAACTCTACGTAAATATCCGCTGTCTGCAAGTGGCTAAGGAGGATGCTATCCTGTATGCCGGAGGAGGTGTCGTGACCGGCAGCGATCCGGAAAGCGAATGGGAAGAGACTTCCCGCAAACTTTCGGCGGTCGGGTCGGTGCTCGGCGGCTTTATCACAATACGCTAATACAAAATACTATCGAAACTATGAATACGAAACCGTTCGAAGAGGTGATGGATCGCTTCCGTGCTTTACAGATAGATGAACCGCTGGATATGATCGTCGCCATAGCCGACGGAGGCATCCTGCCTGCCGGTATCCTGTGCCGTAAATTGGGCCTTCCGGTGTATCTGCTGAAACTCAACCTGCGGGACGAGTGCCAGAACAAACTTTACGACCGGCCTAAATTGCTTCACGAGATCGATTTTGATTTCCGGGGAAAAAAGATACTCTTGGTGGAAGACCGGATAAAGACGGGTACGACGATCAATTTTGCCAAAGAATTGCTCGCTCAGGCGGCCGTGGTACGTACTTTCGCGGTGAACGGAACGGCCGATTATTGTCTGTATGACGAGCCTTGTTTTCGTTTTCCGTGGATTTTATAGAGATTGCCTGAATCCTGGGATACAGCTGTTTTTCAGAGGCCGGAGGGAATGCGGGAAATATTTTTTTTAATTGTGTTAAAAACGGAATCCGATAATTTTTTTTAACAATAATATTTCTTCTTATATGGAAATATGAATATATTTGCAAGTGAGAATGGCAATTAGCCTTATGAAAAGGCTTTTAAAATACCGATAACAAACACAATTAACACTCATATTTAACTAAAAATTCGTTTTCGATATGAAAAAGTTACTCGATCAGATCAAAGGGCAGATTGACGGTTTTGTCAAGGATGCCGAGGCTAACGTAGTAAAAGGCAACAAGGCCGCCGGAACCCGCGCCCGCAAGGCATCTCTGGAGCTCACCAAATTGTTCAAGGAATTCCGCAAACAATCTATCGACGCTGCCAAGAAATAACTTTTCAGAAGTTGCATAAAAAACCGGGAAAATTTACGAATCTTCCCGGTTTTTTATTGAATGCCAGTCTGGCTTTTATCTTTTTGCCTTTGTGCGCAGATCAAACAGGTCGTAGCTCAGGGTGAGGGTTCCGCGCATCTGCAGCATCTTGTAATCGAAATACTTGTTGTCGGATTTGAAGATGTCTTTCAGTCCGCAGGTTACTCGCAACCCGATGTCGAAACGGGTGAAGAGGGTCTTTTCGTAACCCACCAGCAGGCCCGCATCCCATTTGCCTACCGAGGAAGAGAAGTTCATATGGATTGGGGCATCCGGAGTGACGGAGTTCCGGTATTCGTCCGGTTCGTTGCCCACATATCCCTTAGTGGCTGTCACTTTGAACTTGCTGTTCAGATAATAGGCCCCATACACACCGAAGAGCACCTTGTGACTTCCCCCGGAGGTAAAGGCATATTTGGCGTAGAGGGGTACTTCGATCATATTGAATCCCATGCTCATCTCCGCCGTTCCCGAATAGTACTGGATCTTCTTTTCTCCCTGATCGTTTCCTTCAAAACGCTGGTTCTCCACCCGTGCGTCGGCATCGAGGGCGACTCGCTTGTAGGTTACTTCCGCGCCCAAAGCCCATTTTTCACCTTTCAGGGGGATCGTTACTTTCGCCCCGAGGGAGATGGACAATTGTGGGTAAGGGTTGAACTTGTCGGGAATATGTTTGAATGGGAACGGTACGGCCCCGCCGATATCCGTGCCGGTCTGTACGCCCAGCGCTATACGGCGCTTGAGTATGACGGTGTCCTTTTTCTCGGGTTCCGAGTTCTTGCCGCCGTCTGCAGCCCACAGAATGGGGCATGCGAGCAGGGCTATTAAGAGGAAGTATATCTTGGTTTTCATCTTATCTTGGTATTCGGTGCGGTAATCAGTAATTGAGTCTAACGTCGTCTATCAGCAGGGTGCTGCCGGGGGCCCCTTCAAAATAATCGCCACGCACACTTGAAGTGAATACGATGGCAATGTAATTGGGGTCGATAGTTGTATTCGTGTAGGTTACGTCGATAGTTACCTCGATCCATCCGTTAGTGTCGTCGATACTCAATTGCCCGCTTCCCAAAACTGTGATGCCCGGAGCGGCTTCCTTGTGGTATTCCATCTCGCCGGAGCCGGAATAGTTGAGCAGTTGGATCCAGGCTTCGCCTTTGTCTTTGCCCGGGAGGTTGACAAATGCGTTGTTTTCCACTTTCTGCAGTTGGTCTCCGGCTTTGTAGTTCATGCGGAACGTCATGGATTTAGGCCGTTTGATGAAATGCGAGCCGAAGAATGTCATCTGCCGCGGGTTTTCCAGGTTGACATTGGTCGAGAAATTTCCGGTGAATGTCGTGCCGGCTGCAATGGTGCGGTATACGAAGTCGACTTTCTTGGTCACCATCTGTGCACACAGGCCATTGGGGCCGTCCAGCGGATGAGTTCCCTGCACGAAATAGTTGTTGGCCGTGCACCAGTAGTTATTTCCTTCGATGGAAGTAGGGTTGATATTTATTTTGTTGCTCCCTACATTGATCCACTGTTCGAAATCGCTGTTAGGTATCTGGTAGAGGTCTTCCAGGTAACCTCCGCCGCCTGTAGCATTGTCGGTCAGCGATATGGTATAAGTATTTACCAACCCGCTTTCGGCAATAAGCACGAATTTATACGATTCGCCGTAGTTGAATTCCAGTGGGCTCATAAAATCCCACTCTATGCTTTCGTCCTTGGCCGGGATGAAGAATATCTTCTTTGCGTTCGAGTATTTCACGTCGACCAGCATGGATACCGGGTAATCGCTGTTGGTGGCGTCGGTATTGATAATGATCTTGTTTCCGTTGGGATTGTCGGGGGTAAGGACCAGGTCTACGCTTTCCACGGTCACATTGCCGGGTGCCACTCCGGTCACGATGAAACTGTCGAGGGTTGTTTCGTCGTTCAGGTCGTCGACCCTGTCACAGGAAAGGACCGAGGCGCACAGGGCGGCGCATAGGACGGTAATCTTATTGAACTTCGACATATGTTTTTTTATGTTAGTAAAACGCCACAAATGTATAAATTAACGGAATAGTCGGCGTGGTTTTTTTATATTTTATGTGTTAAAGGATGAAAAAACGGCCCAATAAGGCTGTTTAAACGGGGTTATTAATGAAATTTTGGCAATTTCAGGCCTTTCCCGCTTTCAGAGGGTGTTTTCTTGCACATATCGCTCATAGTTCGGATATCTTTTCGGCTTTCGGACATTAGGGTTAGCACATCCCCTTTTTCGATGACGGTCGATCCGTTGGGGGCAAAGTACTTGCGGTTCCGGTAGATCAGGATGATCATTACCGAATGGGGAATGTCCAGATCGACGATTTTTTTCCCCATGATAAAGGAATCTTCTTCCACGTTCACGTCCACCAGTTCGCTTTTGAAACTCTCAGACGTCTCATAGTCCAACGGATGCTGCCGGGCGTCGCTGGCCGGCAGGTTGAGCCCCAGAAGCCGCGCCATGAACGGCAGCGATGTCCCCTGAATAAGTACCGAGGAGATCGAGATGAAGAACACGATATTGAAGATCGTATTGGCGTGGGGTACACCGGCTACCAGGGCATAGGAAGCGAAGACGATCGGTACGGCCCCGCGGAGTCCGCCCCAGGAGATGAATATCTTGTCCTTGACCGAGAACTTGGAAAAAGCCATCAGGACAAAGATCACCAACGGGCGTGCCACCAGGATCATAAAGAAAGAGATGACCAGTCCAATGCCTATTACCGGGACAATCTTCGAGGGGTAGACGAGCAGTCCCAGCATAAGGAACATCACGACCTGCATCAGCCAGGCCAGTCCGTCGTTGAACTGCATCAGGCTACGTTTGTGCACGAAATTCCCGTTGCCCAGGATGACGGCCGAGATATAGACGGCCAAAAAGCCATTGCCCCCTATCAGGTCGGTGGCCGAGAATGTGAGCAATGTCGTCGCCATGACCAATACGGGGTAAAGCCCTTCCGTATCCAGTTTGATCCGGTTGATCAGCCAGAGGGTGGCTTTTCCGAAGGCCCAGCCGGCCACGGTGCCCAACGTGATGGATTTTATCAGCAAAAAGGCCATGCTTCCAAAGGAAGTGGAAGGCTCCTGGATGAGGTAGATGAACGTCGTGGTCATGATGTAGGCCATCGGGTCGTTGGATCCGCTCTCCAACTCCAGCAGGGGGCGCAGGTTGTGTTTGAGCCCCATTTTCCGGCTTCGGAACACCCCGAATACCGCCGCCGCGTCGGTGGACGATACGATAGAACCTATCAGCAGGGATACCAGCAGTGAAAAGTCGGTTACCAGGTATACGAACCCGCCGACCACGAATACCGTCAGCAGCACGCCCAGGGTGGACAGGATGACGCCTTCCCACAGGATGGGGCGGATGGTGGAAAATTTAGTTTCCAGTCCGCCGGAAAACATGATAAATATCAGGGCGATATTTCCGATGAACTGGGCGAAACGGTAATCGTCGAATTCGATGCCTCCGATGCCTTCGGAGCCGGCCAGCATACCGGTTATCAGGAAAAGGATGAGGGACGGCATGCCGAATTTGTAAGAGGTCTTGCTCAAGATGATGCTGGTGAGCAATAAAAGTGCGGCGAGGAAAATAAAATGCGTCATCCGTGTTTGGGTATAAAATTTACGTTTTCAGATGGCCTTTCTGTTTCTGAAGGCTGAAATATTTCTGCAGTTTGACAAACGGGTTGTTTTCGCGGTTTTTGTTGAGTATCACCAGGAATACGGCGCATATCACCAATACGAACCCCAGCACCGAGCGGGAGCTGAATCCTTCGCCCAGACAGAGGATGCCTACTACCATGGCGGTAAGCGGTTCGGCCGATCCCAGGATAGACGTCACTACGGGCCCGGCATTCTTTACGGCCTTGAGCAGTGCGATATTGGGAATCACGGTGGACAGGATTGCCACACCCGCGATCATCTTCCACTCGTATGCCGTGTTCAGTGGTTGGAGCCCGCCTTCGGCCAGGGTCGTCAGGGCGAACAGGAAAGACCCGATGACGAATATATAGAACATCATGGGGATACTCTGTACCGCATTGACCGACGAACGGTTCACGATGATCAGGTACGAGGCATACCAGAAGACCGTCGATCCCGCCCAAATGACGCCCCGCATATCCAGCGAACCGTCCGGCGACCAGCATAACAGCGCTACGCCGGCTACGGCCATGAACATAGCCGTGAAGATGGTCTTTGACCGCCGCTCCTTGAACACGAATATCATGATGGCAGTCACGATGACCGGGTATATGAAATGGATAGTCGTGGCCACCCCGCTGGGGATATACATGTAAGAATGCACCAGACCGGTGCCGGACGCCACGTACATGGCGGCTAACAGTATCAGGATAAAGAATTGTCGGCGGGTAATACGAAGGTTTATCCGTTTTATGAGCACGAATATCGTCAGGATAACGGCTGCGAACACGAAACGGTAAAACAGTAAAGAGGATACCGGCAGCCCGGCTCCCATTAAGGGTATCGAAAAAAAAGGGAGGAACCCGAATGTTACCGCTGCAAACAGACCGAAGAATATGCCTTTTGCATTGTCGGTTTTCAGGGGGTTCTTGTACATGGGTTGCGGGAACTGATTTGGAGGCTTGTGCCGGCACAAATTTACGGTAAAATGTGGAAAGTTTTGCCCCGGATACCTTAGAATTTATGCCGGGGATGAAAACAGGCGCCTTTACAGCGTAATAGGTATGTATTTTTTTTATAAATTGCAACTTCTTACCGGCAGCCCCGGTCGTTGAAAAATTAAGAGGCAATATGTTTATAGTCAAGTGGGTAGTAAAAGCGGTCAACATCCTGTGCGCAATAGCGCTGGCGGTCGCGTTCATCTGCCCGCATTTTTCGCCCCAGACGCTGCCTTATATTTCGACGGTAGGATTTGTAGTGCCGTTTCTGATCATCGTCAATATTTTCTTCGTAATACTCTGGGCCATACGGCTGAATATATTCGTTCTCTATTCGGTTTTCGCGTTGTTGGTGGGGATGGGCCAGCTCGGCCATTTTTTCGCGGTAGGTTCTTCCAGCAAGCCGGACAGTGTCGATACGCTCCGTATCGTCAGTTACAATGTGCATGGTTTCAGCTATAAGAAAAGCAAAGGCGGCGATCCGGCTGAAAAGATATATCGGGAAATCGTAAAATATGCGCCCGATATCGTATGCTTCCAGGAATATGCTCCCCGGAAGATAAATCTTCCCGGATTGAAGTATTCGTATGTGCAGAACCACGGTTGGTTCGGGGATGCCATTTTTTCCCGGTACCCCATTGTGGGGCAGGGGACGCTGAATTTCCAGCGGACACAGAACAACGCCATTTATGCCGATATCCTGCTCCCGGACAAGAAAATCATACGAGTGTATAGTGTGCACTTGCAGTCGCTCGGCATTACGGCCGATGAGGTGAACGAATTGGCTTCTCTCTCGTCGGATAAATTGAAGAGCCGGGCCAAAGGCCTTTTATGGCGCATAAATTCCGGGTTCGTTCGCCAACAAGCCCAAGTAGAAGCTGTCCGGGCCAGTATGGACCGATCGCCGTATCCCTGTATCGTAACGGGGGATTTCAATAATACGCCGTTCTCCTATTCTTTCCTGAAAATATACGGAGACAATATGCAGGACGCTTTTTCAAAGGCCGGATTCGGTTTCGGAAAGACTTTCCGGGAGATAAAGCTGTATCCGCTGCGCATCGATTTTATCCTTTCGGACAAGGAAGCGTTCAAGGTGAACCGCTTTTCCACCATTCACAGCGATGCCAGCGACCATAACGGGATCACGGCTTTGCTGTCGCTGAAGGACGCAAAAGAAAAACAAAAGGAAGAACAATAACTATAATATGGAAAAAGACAACAACAACGGATCGCAGATCAGTGAGATAGAACAGCAAATACGCAGGGACTTCAAACCCCATACGTGGAACGAGATAAAGACTAACGATTCGTGGACTATTTTCAAGGTGATGAGCGAGTTCGTCAGCGGATTCGACATCATGGCCCGTATCGGGCCGTGCGTGTCCATTTTCGGTTCGGCGCGGATCAAGCCCGGCACGAAATATTACAAGTTGGCCGAACAGGTTGCTTATAAATTGACAGGCATGGGTTTCGGAGTCATTACCGGCGGAGGTCCCGGCATTATGGAAGCGGCCAACAAAGGGGCTTATTTCGGCGGCGGTACTTCGTGCGGGATGAATATCGAACTGCCCCACGAACAAAATTCCAATCCGTTCATCGACAAGGACAAGAATGTGTATTTCAGTCATTTCTTTGTCCGCAAGGTGATGTTTGTCAAGTATGCCCAGGCATTCGTGGTAATGCCCGGAGGTTTCGGCACGCTGGACGAACTGTTCGAAGCGCTCACCCTGATACAGACCCGTAAATCGGCCATGTACCCCATCGTAATGGTAGGCACGGAATATTGGCAGGGTTTGCTTGATTGGATCAAGGAACGCCTGGTGGCCGATGGAATGGCCTCCCCGGACGACCTCCACCTGATAAAACTGGTCGATACTCCGGACGAGGTTATCGAGGCGATCAGCGAATTCTATGACAAGAAATCCTTCTCGCCCAATTTTTAGTCGACAGATTAAATACCAAAAGATTATGCGGAAAATAATAGCACTATTCGTCCTGTCGCTTTTTTCGGCAGCTGCACTCCAGGCCCAGACGGTCCCGGCAAACCCTGTACGTTATATTGATGTGACGGGTAATTCGGAAATAGAGGTCGAGCCCGATGAGATCATTCTTTCTCTACAGATAAAGGAATATTGGGAGGAAGAATTTGCCCGCAAGGCCAAGCCTGAAGACTATAAGACGAAAGTTCCGTTGGATCGCATCGAAAAAGATCTGATCGCTGCCCTGATCCGTTCGGGTGTGAAGAAGGAAAATATTTCCGTGCAGGGCGTCGGCGATTTCTGGCGGGAGCAGGGCAAGGATTTTCTGGTGGGCAAGCACTTCCAGGTGCGGGTGTACGATTTTGGAACGGTCAATGAGATCATCCGTAATGTGGATACGCGCGGGATTCGTTCTATGAATATCGACGACCTGAAAAACAAGGATATCGCCCAATACAGGGAAAAAGGCAAGATCGAAGCCCTGAAAGCGGCCCGGTACAAAGCCGGTTATTTACTGGAAGCTTTGGGAAAGAAAGTAGGTGAAGTGATAGCCGTGGAAGAACCCGTCGAAGACGGACTTTATGGGACACCGCGGTACAATCATAGCAATGTGGTAGTCACAGAATCAATTTCCTTCGACACGGTCGGCAAGGGTATCGCCGAAGTGGTCAAGATCAAGCTCAGCTACCAGATGCGGGCCCGCTTCCTGATCGCCGACTAAATCGGATGGCCTGGTTGGACAGAAGCGACAAAAAACAGAATAATAAACCAAAAACAGGGCTTAGGCCCCGATTTATGCAGAATAAAGTCCTTATACTCGATTTCGGTTCGCAGTACACCCAGCTGATCGCACGCCGCGTGCGCGAACTCAACATTTATTGTGAAATACACCCGTTCAACAAATTGCCGGACGTATCCGGTTACGGGGCGGTCATCCTGAGTGGGAGCCCTTATTCGGTGCGCCAGCCGGATGCTCCCCAGATAGACCTTTCAGGAATACGCGGAAAAATGCCGCTGCTGGGCGTATGTTACGGGGCGCAGTATATGGCGCAAAAATACGGCGGGGAAGTCATGCCCAGCCAGGTGCGGGAATACGGCCGTGCCAATATCGTCCAGATCGATGCGGCCGATCCGCTACTGAAAGACATTCCGGTAGAGACGCAGGTGTGGATGAGCCACGGGGATACGATAAAGAGCCTCCCTTCGGGCTTTCGCATTATCGCTTCTACGACTGATGTGCCCGTAGCGGCCTATCATGTGGCCGGCGAGGATACGTACGGTATCCAGTTCCACCCCGAGGTGTACCATTCCGAACACGGTATGCAGTTGCTCCGCAATTTTCTGGTCGGGGTAGCGGGATTGAAACAGGACTGGACGCCGGATTCTTTTGTGGAAAGCACGGTGCAGGCACTCAAAAAGACCGTAGGCGAAGACCGGGTCGTGCTGGGGCTCTCCGGCGGCGTGGATTCTACCGTGGCGGGCGTACTGCTGTCCAAGGCGATAGGCGATAACCTCACCTGTATTTTCGTCAATAACGGCCTTCTTCGCAAGAACGAGTTCGACAACGTGTTGGCTCAGTATAAGCATATGGGGCTGAATATAATAGGTGTCGATGCGTCGGAGCGCTTTTATAAGGCCCTTGCCGGAGTGACCGATCCCGAAAAGAAGCGCAAAGCCATTGGAGCTGCTTTCATTGAGGTGTTTGATGCCGAAGCCGCCAAGATAAAGGATGCCAAATGGCTGGCACAGGGGACGATCTATCCCGACGTGATAGAATCCTGCTCCGTGAAAGGCCCGTCGGCCACCATCAAGAGCCACCACAATGTAGGGGGCCTGCCCGATTATATGAAACTGAAAGTGGTCGAACCGCTCCGTACCCTGTTCAAAGACGAAGTCCGTCGGGTAGGGGCTACCTTGGGAATTTCCGACGAACTCCTCTCCCGCCACCCGTTCCCCGGGCCGGGACTGGCCATCCGGATACTGGGCGACATCACCCCGGAAAAGGTACAGATCCTTCAGGAAGTGGACGATATCTTTATTTCGTCCCTGCGCCAGTGGGACCTCTACAAAAAGGTATGGCAGGCCGGAGCGATCCTGCTGCCGATCCAGTCGGTAGGGGTGATGGGCGACGAGCGTACCTATGAACGGGTAGTGGCCCTGCGCGCGGTCGGTTCTACCGATGGGATGACGGCCGACTGGTCGCACCTCCCCTACGAATTCCTGGCCAAGGTATCCAACGATATCATCAACAAGGTGAAAGGGGTGAACCGCGTGGTGTACGACATCAGTTCCAAACCGCCGGCCACCATCGAATGGGAATAATACGTGTTGTGTGAATTAAGGTATGGCAAGAGGTATGGTTTCCGGGACAGGACTGGAACAGTTGCCTCTGTAATGGCAGATAATTAAAAAGAGACAAAGAAATATATAGCGAGATATGCCTGCATTTTTCAAAAGAGCCATAGCCGTTCTGATCTTGGCGGCGTTTTCCCTGCCGGCAAATGCCCAGGCGGTGGAAACGTACCGGGCAAAAAAAAGCGACACGATGCAGACCATCGCCGACCGGTTCGGTATGACGGTGGACGAGCTTTTGGAATACAATAAAGAGTATAAAGGCCGTGAGGTAAAAGCACGAGACATTCTGGTGGTGCCGTCCAAAAAAGAGCGGAAAGAACGCGAACGGCAGAAAGAACTGGCGGCCCAGAATCCGCAGCCCGCCGTACCCGAACCTCCCAAGCCGGTCGAGTTCACCACTCATGTCGTGGCCCCGAAGGAAACGGTATACGGCATCTCCCGCCAGTGGGGGATTACCCAGGATATGCTCAAAGAATACAATCCGGAACTCAAGACCTCCGTGCTTAAAATAGGGATGGAGCTGCGGATACCGGTGGTGAGCGTGGAAGATAAAGTGCTGGAGCCGACGCAAAACCAGACCCAAGCTCAAATTCAAACACAGGGGCGCTCCCAGGCTCTTACGCCTTCCGGACAGGTAACGAACCGGCCGAACAGGCAGGAGCAGTTCCGGCCGGAGAACCGTCCGCAGGGGCAGGAAAAGCCCCGGGATACTGTTCAAGCCTCTTCGTGGATGGTTGGGGTTGATACGGTACGGCATGATGTGCCGGCTGCTGCCCCGGCGGCCGAACAACTCGATGTCAAACGTTTCCTGAAAGTGGACGTCATGCTTCCTTTTTATCTGGACAGGGCCGATTCGCTGATCGGGGCCCCGCCGGCCAAACGGCTGGCGGATTCCCAGGTGGCGCTGAGTTTTTATATGGGTGTCAAAATGGCCCTCGATTCACTGGCCGGACAGGGATTGGTAGCCGACGTGCGGGTGTTCGATACCCGGCGGGATACGGCGGCGGTAGACAGCCTGATGCGGGTAAACGATTTTTCGCAGACCGATGTAATTATCGGCCCGTTGTTTGCCGAGATCGTGGAACGCGTGGCCCGGAACCTGGACGGGAAAAAAGCGATCGTCGTATCGCCGTTCTCCACCAAACACAATGTGGTGGGGTCTTCCAATATTCTCCAGGTGTCCGCTTCGGCCGAAGACCTTCAGGATGCGATGCTCCGTTATATGAAGGACAATATGGCTTCGCCGCAGCATATCGTTATCGTGGCTTCGTCCACCCAGCAGGGGGGGCAAATAGAAAAAATAAAGAAAGCATTGTCTTCCATCGCCGGTTCTGCCGGCATTGCGGTACTTGATACGGACTTGGGGGAGAATGCTCGCCGTTTGGGGGAAATGATCAAACAGGGGGTTCCTATGTCCTTGGTAGTGCCGGCCCTTACCTCGTCCACGACCGTGGAAGTGCTTCAGGCTGTGGAACAATCCAACCGGCTGGATGAAGTGGACGTGTATGGTTTTGAAGCCGATACCCGCGCCAAGAAGCTCATGGAGGATACCCAGGGGCAGGCGGCAGCGCGCACCCGTTTCATTTATGCCGAACGACATTTCGAGAATACGGGTAAGGCGCAGTATCATGATTTTGTCCGCAGTTTCCGCAAGCGCTACCGCGAAGTTCCGGGTACGTACTCCCTTTCCGGTTTCGATGTGACGTACGACCTGTTGACCCGTATGGCGGTAGAGCCCGACAATGAAAAAGCGATTACATCCCATCCCAGCGAACAGGTGGCCGACCGTTTCCGGTTCATCAAATACCTCGGGGGGGGATATATCAATACCGATGTGTATATCCTGATGCACGACGCCCGGCATGGTACGGTGTTGTTGTACTGAGGGGTTCCTGACAAATAAAAACTATGAACGCACTGAATTTCCTAACCACCCGGGATACGGTGTGGGCGCGGGAGAAGTTCCGCGTCTTCCTGCTCCTGTGGTTTGTGCTCAGCTATGTCCAAGGGGTCTTTTCCGGGCTCAACGAGGATGAGCCTTACTATTACATGTATGCCATGTTCCCGGCGTGGGGGTATTTCGACCATCCGCCTATGGTGGGGACTTTTGCCTTGCTGGGGATCAATATGTTTGGCAAGGTGCTGGGATTCCGCTTGTTTTCGGCCGTTTCTTCGACCTTGTTCCTGTATGCGGTATGGCGTATCATCGAGTTCAAGGACAAGTATAAATACGTCAATGTGTTCATCCTGCTCGCGCTGTCTATCCCAATGGTCAGCGTGTACGGATTTATTCTCGTGCCGGACGGCCCGCTGCTGTTCTTTGCATCGTTGTTCCTGCTGGCCTACCGGTGGTTTTTGAAAAGCGAAAACGGACTCAAAGCGGTGCTGCTCGGAGTTTTGGCGGCGGCGATGCTGTACAGCAAATATCACGGGGTGCTCGTGTTGTTCTTTGTGGTACTGGCCAACCTGAAGCTTCTGCGAAATAAGTATTTTTATGTTGCCCTCGTTACGGCTCTCATACTGTTCATTCCGCATATCGTATGGCAGGTGGAAAACGGATTTCCTTCGCTTTCTTATCATTTATATGAACGCACGGCCACCAAAGCCTATAAATTTCAGTACACTTGGGAATATCCGCTCAACCAACTGGCTGTGTTCGGCCCATTCCTGTTCCCGGTCATGATAGCGGCCGTGGTGAAAGGCGGAAAGATAAAGACCCCGCTGGCCCGTACGATGCGGTTCCTGTTCTGGGGCTTCCTGATATTTTTCTTCTTTATGACGTTCAAAGGACATGTAGAACCGCACTGGACGGTGGTGGCCATCATCCCTGCCATTTATTTCACGTTCCATTACGTGCTGCGCAGCGAAGGTAAGGCCCGCTATTTTGTCGTCGCTTCGCTCGTGTCGGCGGTCCTGCTATTCGTGATACGCATTGCGTTTTTCATCCCTTCGCTCGATACGCCGTACCATCACCAGAAAGAATGGGCGGCCGGTATCCATGAAGTAGCCGGCGATGCGCCTGTCCTGTTTCGCGACAGTTACCAGAAAGCCTCGATGTATGCGTATTATACCAATGAGCCGTCGTTCAGCGCCCGAACGCCCGGCGGGCGGCGCAATCAATACGATATATTCCCTATCAAAGACCAGATACTCGGCCAGCGGGTGTTGTATCTGGACGGGGAAAGCGATGAGGTGATCATCCGTGTCGGTAAGAAAGAACTGCGCGGCCGCTGGATAGACCGGTACGCACCGGACAGTATTACCGTAAAGCTTTCCGTAAAGCCATGATAGAGGTCTCCCGCGCCGCAGGGGAAAGCTCGCCGCTGTTTTTCGTACTGCTGGCCGGGTTTGCATTCGTCGTGTTGCTGGAATATATGTATCCCGAACTCTTCCGACGGGATACGCGCCATTTGTTCTATTTTTCCGGACTCAATTCCGAACAGCGTAATACGCGTACCTATACGGCTTATCAGGTATTGAGCGTGGTCCTGTTCGCGTTCACATTTTCGGTATTTTTTTCGACGTACCTATGCGAAAACTATCTCGGGAAGGGCTTTTCAATGCCGTTCATGGCTTTGGTATTTGCTGTAGCGTTAGCTTATCTTTTTTTCAGGTATTTGACGGATACATTTCTGGCTTGGTTGTTCGATATGCGGGCCTTTGCCCAGGCCGCTATTGAAAAGGGAGTGGCGATGCGGCTGGCTTTCGGGGTGTATGGGTTGGCCGTATTTTTTTTGTGTACCTATTCGGGATTTTCTGCCGACCGTTTTGGCGATAATTTACTGTTGTGGGGCTTTGTTTTCTATATTGTGGTATACCTGGCCGTGATGGTTGAATATTTACTGAGAAATGCAGGTTATTTTTTCTATTTTATTCTTTATCTTTGCATCGTTGAAATTTGCCCAGTTCTCATTGCCTGGAATATACTGAAACAGGCATTGGCCTGAACAAAAAACTCACTCGCCCCGCCCGGCGGCGCAATTCTAACAGAAAATGAAGGTAAAAACTATACTCGTTTCCCAGCAGGAGCCTAAAGCGGAAGGTTCGCCTTATGTCGAATTGGAACAGAAATTCGGAGTCAAGGTAGACTTCATGCCTTTTTCCCGGGTGGAAGGGGTGGATGCGTCAGCCGTCCGGAAGCAAAAGATCGATCTGAAGAATTATACGGCACTTATCCTCAATAGTAAAAATGCGGTGGACCATTATTTTCGTATTGCGGATGAAATGCGCTTCAAGGTTCCCGATACCATGAAATATTTCTGTCAGACGGAAACGATAGCCTACTATCTTCAAAAATATGTAGTATACCGTAAACGCAAGATATATATCGGGGGCAAGGTTTTTGAGGACGTAGTTAAGCTGATCAAAAAACACCGCACAGAAACTTTCCTGATGCCTACTTCCGACAGTTTACGTCCGGAGATTCCGGCCACACTCGATGAAACAGGGATAAAATGGGACCGTGCCGTCCTGTATAACAATGTATATTCGGATCTTTCTTCTTTGAAAGATAAAAAATACGATATTCTGGCTTTCTTTACGCCTGCGGCCTTGAAATCGATGTTTCATAATTTTCCCGATTTTAAACAAGAGGATACTCGTATTGCCACGTTCGGGGTTTCTACGTTCAAAGAAGCGGAATCCTGCGGCCTTACGGTAGATATCAAAGCCCCGTCTCCGGAGGTGCCGTCGATGGCAATGGCCCTCCAGGAATACATTAAAGTAGCGAACAAATAAAACCGTATACTAAAATATACCAAGTCCGGCTGTCCAAGGATGGCCGGTTTTTTTTGTTCCGGTCGTATCGGGGAAAATCTTACCTTTGCCTATAATCGAAGAAAGTCATGCTGCTTATTTACGAAGATATGTCGCTTGGCGGGATACTCGAAGAGAACGTCTCGCTGATTCCTTTATTGGGTCGTTTCGGTATTCCCCTGGGTATGGCCGACAAAACGGTCGGAACGGTCTGTGCCGAGCATGTAATCGATACCGGTTTTTTCCTGACGGTACTCAATACCTTTCTGAACGAGGATTATTTTCCCGAAAAGAAATTCGCTGCGTTTCATGTCGAACAAATTATCGATTATCTGCGTAAGACCAATCAGTATTACCGCAATTATCAGTTACCCAATATAGAACGCCATCTGAAGGGTTTTGTCGCTTCTGCCGCCGGCCAAAATCCATCTCTGATGATGGTCGCGAATATTTTCTCCCGGGCACGGAATCTACTGCTGGAACGTATCGAACGGGATGAATGCTCGTTTTTTCCGTATGTCTCCGGACTTTGTGCCGGCCATTCCCAAATTTCCGACCGGCAGTCGATCCGGCAGGAAGATGATACCCAGGATAGCGGATGGGAGCTACTCCATGATATAAAGAGCGTGATGATCCGCCATTTGACGGGGGATTACGACCGGAACCTCTGCTATGCTGTTCTGTTTGCTGTGTCGGCTCTCGAACGGGATGTGAAACAGCACGACCGTATCCGTTACCGTATTCTGGAGCCGGCTGTAGCGGCGATGGAGAAAGCTGAAAAACGGGGATAACGATGCGAAACACCCGAAGAATAGCGGTTATTTCCCAGGATACTTTGCGGGCGACAGGTCTTCAGAATATGCTGGTATCCTATTTTTCGCCGGTGGAGACGGATCTGTTCCCTGTGGAAGAACTGGAAAACGGGCTTCCAGGCGGTTATGACCATTATTTTATCGATGAAGGATTGACGGATTTGTACGGCCTTATGCTTTCGGGTGTAAAAGTAATGCACCTTTCTGCGGGGCAGCAGGGTTGCGGTACGTGTCGTCTTGACGTATTTGCCAGTGTGCAGGAGATATTAGGCGCTATTGAGGCCTTCTTTTCGGACGGCTGCGAAGATCAGGAGCGTAGTAAAGTGTTGACCGATCGCGAAATACAGGTGCTTCGCCAAATCGCCTCCGGTGCGATAAACAAAGAGATCGCCGACCGTTTGTCCATCAGTTTCAATACCGTCCTCACGCACCGAAAGAATATTACGGCCAAAACAGGAATCAAGACCGTATCCGGCCTTACTTTCTACGCGATCATCAACGGATACGTTTCCCCGTCCGATATCGAGTTCTAATTACGGACTTTCAGCCCGAGGATCTTTTCCGAAAAAGAGAAAATGGTTTTTTCGACCGAAGGGATATCTTTTGAAACGATCCCACAGGCCATTGGGTGCACTCCTACCTCCGGCAATTCCACATACACATTCTCGCGGGCCGAAGTGCCCAGCTCGGATACCATCTTCCGGATCTCGCTTACCCGTACAGTCCCGTCCTGATGTTCTTTGTCCTTGTAATAGGACAGGGTAAGGCTCGGTGCAGTTATCTTTTCAAAAGTTTTCCGGTTCATTGTGGCATCGACCAATACCTGCAACTGTACGGTGGATTCCAGCCGGGCCCCTTCGCTCCAAGCCTCCGGGTGGTAGGAATCCGGGTTTATCGGCATATACTTGCCTCCCATCACCAACCGGGCGATCTGCAATCCCCACGGGCCGTCCAGGAGTTTTACCCCGAAGTCGGCCGGCAGGATGTTGGGGGAAATATTGATAAGGGCCGTGACTTTTTCCGGATAAGTAGCTGCCAGGTACAGGGCGAGCGTCCCGCCGGTGGACGTACTCATTATGATGACTCTATCGCCCAGCTTTTCGGCGATAGCTAAGGCGTTCTTTGCGCTTTCCCACAGGCATTCGGCGGTCATATCCAATAGCGGCTCTTTCGCGTCCAGCCCGTGTGCGCACAGGCGGGGAGCGTACAGGTTGCATCCGTACCGGGCGGCAAAGTCGGTGGTTACCGGTTCGCCTTCGAGCCGCGATGCGCTGTACCCGTGCAGGTACAACAGGACATATTCCGTGCGGGCTATCGTATCGGCGTGCCAGAAAATGCGGGCCTCATTGTCTTTCTTTACGTTCCCGAGCTTCTGTTCCGCCGTATTTATGCTGTCCTGAAGCGCAATTAAGGAAGAGGGTACGGTAGGAAAAGCGGTGGACAGGGCGGGTTTTTCGGGGCGCGGGCCAGTCAGGTAAAGAATGGTCAGGAGAATGACAATCGTACCCGCGACAGAGAGTATCCGGTGTTTTTTTGTTTTCATAGCAGGTATGGTTTATTTGGCGTTTTCCGTTTCGAAGGCGGTGTCTACCGCCAGTGTCTTCAGGGGCTG
>OWIO01000331.1_pt1 | contig 44548 bp, 45 predicted proteins | sample 1733011 | NCBI WGS metagenome assembly OWIO01 (sample SAMN05065779, study PRJEB22554) | human gut metagenome | biome: ENVO:2100002; feature: ENVO:00000062; material: ENVO:00002003 | host: Homo sapiens | place: USA | reverse complement strand
AGATGACGTCGAGTCTCGTGGGCTCGGAGATGTGTATAAGAGACAGGTCCACGTCAGGGGGTTGCCCCCCACTTCGCCGCTGCGCTCCATACCGCGCGGGAATATCCACAAATTGCTCCGGCTGTCCTCCTTCCAGTCCATGGAACGGGCCGTCAGTACGGTTCCGTCGGGCCCCACATAAACCACTCTCGTACACGCTTCCGCCCTCTCCGGGAAAGCGACGGCCAACGCCCCTGCGAGGAGCGCGGCACACAAAAATCCGCCTTTCATACTATACCTGTTTTTTCGGTTATATACTGTTCCATGCACATTTCACGCCAAAAGCCTCCGCCCAATCCGCCGCAGAACCGCCGCAGGCACCGGAGCACCCGCTCATAGCCATGAATCATTCGCATGCGCCGACGCACCGCACGTAATAAAAACACATTATCTTTATTTTCCTACATATTAGTTTGGTTGTTCAATAAATAATCATTAATTTGCATACAGATAAACCATATGATTTAAAATCGGTTGACTACTCGTCTGCATGACGTATTCCCGGCCACAGACAGGACACACATTACGATTAAATAAAACATACAAACGATGAAATCAATCATCAAATTGACATTTTGGCCCACGTTCTTACTGGCAGCCGTAATGTTCACGGGCTGTACGAAAGGGCCGGACAGCTACCTTCAGCTACAGTCCGAACTTTATACGTTCGATGCTTCGGGCGGAGAGAATCTGCTCATCTTCTCCACGGATTCACCGTGGAGCGTGGAGACGGAACCGCTGACCACGACAGGGTCCGCATTCGCTGCACAGCGGAAAGCATGGTACAGCATCACCCCCTCCTCCGGCCCGGCGGGCGAGAACCTGCGGCTGCAGGTGACCGTCGGAGAGAACGACACCTATTCCGAACGGGGAGTGTTCCTCGTGCTGCGTGCCGGGACGCGCGAGGAGCGCATCGCAGTCCGTCAGCGTCAGAAGAATGCGATTCTGTCCGGACAAAACGATTATGCAGTCTCCTGCGAGGAGCAGACGCTGACCGTGGAGGTGCAGGCCAACGTCGCATACGAAACGGTCGTAGAGAGCGGGCAGCAATGGATAAAAGAGGCGGAAGCGCCGACCGACACGAAAGCGCTCGAAACGACGGCGCACGCCTTCCGCATTGCCGCCAATACCGAAGAACGGGAACGCAAGGGCGTGGTGCTGTTCCGCAACACGGAGACGAAGCTCTGCGATACGCTGACCATCGTACAGGCGGCATGGACAGACCCGACTCCGGAGCTGACCGCGCTCACGGCGCTGTACGAATCCACGGGCGGCGACGGCTGGACGCACAACGACAACTGGTGCAGCGACAAGCCTCTGAACGAGTGGTACGGTGTGGAGACCGACCTCTCGGGACGCGTCATCGCCCTCCGCCTAAGCAACAACAACCTCACGGGCGAATTGCCGGACGAACTGTCGGGCCTGACCGTCCTACGCCATCTCGACCTCAGCCACAACGATATCGGAGGTACGATAAACAAGCAGGGACGCCCACCGAAAAATGGCACTTACAGTTTTATGGATACCATGCATGAATTGATAGCCATCGACCTCAGTCACAACCGCATCGAGGGCGGCCTGCCGTTTTGGTCGGAGTGGACGAGTAAAAGCCACAAATTCCTGGATTACATTGATTTCTCGTACAATGAACTGGACAGCAATCTGCGGGAGTGGACGGCGCTTTTCGACGGGCGCAACCTCGACCTAAGACTGAATTACAACAAAATACCGACCGGCTATGTACCCGATATTTACCTGAATTACCACAGTTGGCCTCAGATGAGCATGGCGATAGCGCGGCAGCGGGCCGACAAAGACACGGGGTTTATGGACGGTGCACAACTGCCCGATTTCCTCTTCGACGACCTGACAACGGGCCAGACACTCCGGGTACAGGATATTTGCAAGGACAACTGCATGACCATGCTGCTGTCGTGGGACCCCCTGCAGGAGAAATCCGTCCGTTTCGCCGAAACCACGGTGCAACGACTGCATAAGCTCTACCACGGCCAGGGGTTCGACGTAATAGCCGTAATTCCGAAGGGAGAGGAGTACCGCAGGGCGGCGGAGGAATACCTGCGGACCCATGAAACGGAATGGTACATCTGTTCGGACTATCGGACGCTCAGCGGCGAAGAGCTTGTCCTACCCGGCGCCCCCTATCCGAGTTACATGCTCTTCGACGCAGAGGGAATCATCGTAGACGAGATATACGAAGGGAAAAACATCCCCCCCTCTTTCAGTATGGGACCATGGCAGCCTTTGGAAGATATCCTTTCTCTCGGATTCGACTATTACGTGTCGCTTTGTTTTTACGAGCACGTCGGGGCATGCAAATACGAAAGCACGGATTATTCGATGGACAAACAGTACGAACTGCTGCACGCGGCCACACGGGGCGACGGCGTGGATATCGTGCTGATGGGCGACGCCTTCACGGACATCGATATCGAAGTCGGCCGTTACCGGCAGATAATGGAAGCCGCAAAAGACGCGCTTCTCTCCGTAGAACCCCTGAAAACGTATAAGGACTACCTCAACATCCATATGGTTTATGCCGTATCAAAGCATGCGCAACCGCGAACAAAGGATTGGCCGGCCGATTATGAAACGGCATTGGACATCGGCTTCATCACTAACTGGGGGCTGCAGATGAGCCATGGGGGCCCGACCAATTTATCGGATTACACACAAGACCACGAGAGGCTGCAAACGGCCAAAGTGTGGGGGTTTGTAGTGAACAACTGCCCGGGAGCAGGCGCCGGATATATCAATCCACCGTACCAGCCGAGTTTCGGCACAATAGGATATCTGGATGGCACTTTTTACTTTACAGTGGTACATGAAGTGACCGGTCATGCCCTCGGATTGTTGGGAGACGAATATGGCCACAATCAGACCACCCCTACATCAGGAGCAATAGAAACCATCCACTACGGGCATCGTGTCGGTACACATCTCAATCTCTCCCTGACCGACGACCCGGCCAGCGTCCCCTGGGCGCATCTTATCGGAGATTCACGGTTTCCGGATGTGGGAATCTATCGGGGGGGCAGCAATTACCTGTATGGCGTATGGCACGCATCGCCGAGATGTATAATGCACTCAGACCCAGGGTGGCCGTATTTCGATACGGTATGCAGGGAACTGCTCGTGAGGCGTATTCTGACCTTGGCGGGAGAAGAGTACACTTTCGAAAAATTTCTGGAAAACGACAAAATGGATTATTGACAACCGACAAACTGCCGGAAGGCAGTCATAATCATTTTATCAACTGGCAAATAACATGGGATTCGGGTGCATATCCCATGCCCTGATGCGGTATGTACCCTGACAATCGTTATCAACGATTCGATAACCGATTAACACCGACACCTGCACATGTCCATTCATGTGCAGGTGTCTTATTCTCACGCTTTGCCGGTCGGCACCGAGCATTGTGCGAACAGCAAAGTTCCGTTCCAAACGGCATCCGTAACCGTCGACGCACCGGTCGCAACAAGAGACCTTTTATTATAATATACCTGTTTTTTTCGGTTATATTCTTTCCATACGCCACGCCAAAAGCCGCCGCCCAATCCGCCGCAGATACCGAAGTACCCGCGGCGGCCAACACAAACCACTACACATTATCCGGACGCAAGCCCCGTCAGAAACCGCCATCCACTATCCATACCCGACGGGGATTGTCGTTCCTCAGCGCCAGACACAGAGATTCACGCGAACCGTCCTTCAGAACGACCTCCACCGGGACGAAGAGCCCCGGATAGAGTCCGGAACGGAAGGCACTCCCGACGTGCATCAGCTCCGCCCCGCCGTAACGTTCCAACAACCCCTCCCGGTCATAAAGAACGGCCAACATACCGTCCGCCACATCGAGCCGGAGGTCGCGGAATGCCTGAAACAGCCGAACAACGGTCTCCTCCGCCGAATCGGACGGATACATAGCCGCAGCATACCGTCCATCTACATCCCGCCACACATACCCCTCCGGCAGGGAAACGACAGCCTTCTCATCGACAAGGACATTGTAACCGACGGCAGCGACCTCCAAAACCAATACCTCACGGCGACCGTCAAGCACGTAGACCTTCAATCCCTTCAACAAATTGGTCGCACTATCGAAACGATATTCACGACGGGTATCGGATTCGTCAATCGAGCCATTGAACAGATAGTCGTTTCTAAAATCACCACGCGCCTTCGCCCTCACAGTCAACAACACCTCATCGCCTTCGTCGCGCACAGAATACCGGACACCTTCGTGCGCTTCGGCTGCTTCCTTCTCTTTCATGAGCACCAAACGAGGGTCGAGGAGCACCGCAAACCACTCTTCGAAGTTACTCCCGACCGGCCCCGTTACTCCCGACCGACTGTCGGCCAACCACATGTATTTCCTCCGGCCATCGCACATTGCCGTACGGCCTGCCTTTTCAAGCCGCCACCGGCAGGTATCCCCGAACAATACCGTCAGGATATGGTCCGTAAAGTCCGCTTCAAGGTCGATACTGCCGAAACCCTCTGCCGGCATCGTACGAACCTTCACCTCCATCACCATATTTTCCACCCTATCCATCCCGCGCAGCGAACTGTTCAACTGTGCCGCTGAAGCCATTGCTTCCGAAGGACCGGTCAATACGGCCATCCACACTGCCGCGGCAACCAATACCACGGCTGCGGCGGCATAACCAATCCGCCGGACTGCGACCGCCGGGCGTTTTCTGTGCTTCGCGGCGGCACGGGCCAGCACTTCCCGCTTCAGCGTTCCCGGCGCCACAGGAACCGCCTTGGGCTCCAACGAACGCATTAACCGATAATACGCTGCGCACTCCTCACAATGAGCCATATGCATCCGCATCTCCGCAGAGACTTCTCCATCGGACAGGTCTCCGCACTTATCTTTGAAATCATCGCATTTCATAGCTTTCCCTTTTTTTCAATCGTTCGCATTTTTTCAATACCATACCTGAACCTCGATTTGACAGTCGGTAGCGAAACGCCAAGCATATCGGCTATCTCCGCAAACCGAAGTCCATCCACACATCTCATTCGCACGACCTCCGCCTGCCTTGCAGGCAGACCCTCCAGCATGCTGCCGATACGCACGTATTCATGCATCCACTCCTCCTCCGTACCGGTTTCGTCTGCAACACCCACGCTTTCCAGCGGAAGAATCCCGGTGTGCCGCCTTTTTTCCGTCCAATCGCAGCAGGCATTCGAGACACACCGAAACAGATAGTTTTTCAAATCCCCGACATGCGCAAGGTCGCGACTGCTGTCAACCATTTTGAGAAACACATTCTGTACGATATCCTGCGAATCCGCCAGGGAACCGGTACGGAAAAAAGCGAAACGGAACAACGCATCCTGATAGAGCTCAATCACACGCTCCAGTTCATCCAATCTTTTTCCAATCATAAATTCTACTTACGGCCGTTCACTCATATGACGGCAGAAAACCGGTAAAAGATTTAAAAAGGCGATAGAATTTTAATTTCACCGAAAACAGCAACGCTCTTCCATACCGGTCCGGCAATCCACACCCGCCATACGGTTGGTTCCCAACACCCGAAAAAACACAGTCCGCAACGAAAACGGGCCGCAAGGCCACAAGCCAGGCCCCGTCCGGGTCTGCACCCACAACACGGGCCGACCGAACCTGCCTCCCGCAACGGTCAAATATCTCAAGCAAACATGGATGCGTCCGTTCCAATCATTTCACTGTCTTTCCGCCAAACGACCCTCCGGCAAGCATGCAACAATGTGCGCTGCTCATTGCCCCGGCAAACAGGGAACGCCTTCCCTGCCGGGAACGGCATAAAACATAAAACACGAAAGGCGACCAGCAAATCTTCCTGCTGTCGCCTCTCGTATTCCGGCACCGCGTCTTACATCTTCCCGGCCGTCTTCTGCGGAAAGAGAGGGATTCGAACCCCCGGAGCCTTGCAGCTCAACGGTTTTCAAGACCGCCGCAATCGACCACTCTGCCATCTTTCCGGACACAAAAGTATAACCTCTTTTCGACTTATCCAAACCGGCGGCCGGACGGTACAGCACCGTTCCGCAGCCATACCGACGGGTTATCTCCCCACGATGCCGCTCCGCCCGCCGCACAGCCCGGCCCCGTCCTACGGCATGTCAACGGTCTGTATCTGCGGACGGCGCCGCAGGCACAGCCCCTCGCTTAATACCGCGAGACGAAACGACAAGGTTTGGATTTGGAGATTATTTTTAGTTATTTTGTGGAACGGGCAGCAACGTGCCCCCTGCCCGCCGAACCATCCGTATCACCATCGCAAGACCGACTTAAAATGAACAAGACGCAGTTAATCGAATCCATCTCCTCGGAAGCGGGAATATCCAGAGGCGAAGCGAAAAGGAGCCTGGAGGCTTTCATGAAAATAACAACCGCCGCGCTCATCAGCGGCGAAAAAGTCACCCTGGCCGGATTCGGCACCTTCGCAATAGAGAGGAAACATGCACGAACCGGACGGGACCCGCGCAACGGAGCCCCTATCCGGATAGCGGCCAAAAACGTCGTCAAGTTTCGCCCCGGCACCGAACTCAGTGAAGCAGTCAAATAGTCCGTCCGCTCCACGCATCCGCACGAACAAAACCGTCGGCGCTTCCCCTGTCCGCCGTCATTGCCGTTCCAGACCGGAAGCAAGGGAGGTTATGTGCCGATGCATCCGCTGCACGGCGGACGGTCACTCCACGTACAGCACCAACCCCTTCAGGTACTCCCCCTCCGGATGGTAGATATTTACGGGATGGTCAGCAGGCTGCGTCAGTTGATGGAGTATCCTGACATTGCGCCCCGCAACGGCAGCCGCCGTGAAGACCGCCGTTCGGAAAAGTTCGCGGCTCACCGCCTGCGAACAACTGAAAGTAAAGAGAATACCTCCGGGAGCTATCTGCGAGAGCGCCCTTGCGTTCAGGCGCATATAACCTTTCATGGCGTTGCCCAGCACCTTGTGGTGCTTCGCGAAGGCCGGAGGGTCGAGAATGACGAGGTCGAAACTGCCGTCCATCCCTTTCAGGTAATCGAACGCATCGACCGCCACCCCCTCGTGCGGTGCGCCGTCGCCGAAATTGAGCGCGACATTCCGCTCCGCGAGGCGGACGGCACCGGCCGAGCTGTCCACCGATACGACCCGTTCCGCCCCGCCCGCCAGAGCGTATACGGAGAAACCGCCGGTATAACTGAACGTATTGAGTACGGCACGCCCGCTGCTGTAACGCCGGACGAGTTCCCGGTTTTCCCGCTGGTCAAGGAAGAAGCCCGTCTTTTGGCCGGCGCCCCAATCGACATGGAACCGGTTGCCGTTTTCGGTGACAATCCGCTCCGTCGTACCGTCTCCGCCATACAGATAGCCGTCGCAGGCCCCCGTATCGGCCTTATAGGGAAGTGTCTGCGCACTCTTGTCGTAGACAGCCGCCAAGGCACCGCCGTAAACCCTCCGTAGGGCATCGCATACTGCATCGCGCGAACGGTACATGCCGACGCTGTGGGCCTGTACCACCGCCGTATCGCCGTAAATATCCACGACGAGTCCGGGCAATCCGTCGCCTTCGCCGTGCACGAGACGATAACAGTCCGTCATCGGATTCCCGACAAGCCCGACGGCCCGACGCACCCCGACAGCGGCACGCAACCGCTCCAGCCACCACCGGGCGTCAATCTCCGCCTGCACGAAAGTCAGTATCCGCACCGTGATGGAACCTATCTGATAATGGCCCCTGGCAAGGAACTCCCCCTGCCGCGAATAGACATCCACCACATCGCCTTCGGCGGGCTCCCCCTCCATCCGTTCGATGGCTCCCGAAAAGACCCACGGGTGGCGACGGCCGAGTGACTCCTCCTTGCCGCGTTTCAGGAATATCTTCGTCATCTGGGTTCCTTCATTAATCTGTTATATATCTCCAGACAGACCCAGGCATCCGTCGCCGCATACCCTATCTGCGCTTTCGTGAGAGTGGCCGCTTCCCAATTGCTCAGCCGCTGCGCCTTGGAAACCGAACTGCCGAGCACTATCGCCGCGAGCTTGCGGACGCTCTTCTCCTCGATGCCCCACTCCCCCGCAACGCTCTGCAGGTCCACGAACCCCTGCGGCCTGAACCAACGGAGCTTTTGCAGCCCCTTGATGTCGTCGCGCACGGCAGCCCCTACCTTCACCACGTTGCCGCTTTCGAGCACCCGCGCCACCTCGCGCACGAACTTCATCTGCGAAAGGCGGAAGAGGAAACAACGGTCGGCCGAAGCGAGCTGCAGAAGCGCCGTCCGGTTCGACACGCCCGCCTTGAACGACGGCCGCGTCTCGGTATCGAATCCGAGCGCCGACTGGGCCATGAGGTACGCACACGCCACAACGGCCTTCTCCTCCGTATCGACAATCTCGACCGTACCGGGGAAAGCGCACTTCGGCATCGCGGTTATCTCTTCATTCGTTATGTTGTTCCGGAAACAGCTCATCGTACAAGCATACAGGCAAAACCGCCAACCGGGCGGTTTGCAAAGTTACCGATTAATCACGAGTAATCCGTTCGGCATGACCGAAATTTTACCCTCCGCGGCCAGCGCATCGACCGCTGCGGCCACCTTTTCGGGCGCGGCAGCGAACTGTCCGGCCAAATCTTTCGGACTTATTCCGCCGGCCGGAATTCTTTTCAGAATCTCGCCGGCCATCCCCTCCCCGACCGTCCCCCGTTTCCTATGCGCAAGACAGATGTCGCACACCCCGCAGGGCCGGGCATCCTTCTGTCCGAAATACTCCTGCAAGACCACGCTCCTGCACCGCTCCGTATCGGCAGCATAGGCGAACACGGCCTCCAGCCGCCGGGCGGCCGTCTCCTTGCGTGCCCGGTAACTCCCCGGCGAAATGTACACGTCGGCATCCGGGAGCCGGTTGTCGGTCAGGAATACCATGGGGCTGCGGTTCTTGGGGACGAACCGTATCACATGCAGGCGCCACAACGTCTTGAGCAGCTCCATCACGCGCTCTTCGGTATAACCGGTATAGATGGCCATCTCCTGCACATCCACCGGGCGCAAACCGGTAAATACACCGGTATAGAGCCGCAGAATGGTGCGCAAGATATTGTCGAGGTCCTCGCGTTCGACACGCAACGAATAGAGGTCGTCGCGACTGACACAGAACATAAGCCGTGCGGGATTCTCCTCGTCGTCCGTGAAGACGAGGTAACCGTTCTGCTGGAGTATCTTCAGCGCATTCTGCACCGTTCCCATGAAGAGACGGTTACGGGCACAGAAATCGTACAGGTTCACCGCCATCGAGCAGAATTTCCCCTCCCCGATGGCCACCCCGAGATAATTCATCAACCGGACATAGATATCCTTTATCTGCGCTATGGTGGGAAATTCGGAGGAGAAACGGCGTGTCAAACGCTCCCGGTCGTCGGAAGCGACGATGAGCACGGCATAAGAACGACGGCCGTCCCTTCCGGCCCGCCCGGCCTCCTGATAATACTCCTCCAGCGAAGCGCAGAGCCCGTAATGCACCACGAAGCGGACGTCGGGCTTGTCGATTCCCATGCCGAATGCGTTGGTGGCCACCATCACCCGCGTCTTTCCCGCCGTCCATTCATTCTGCCGCAGGGTCCGCTCGCCATGAGGCAGCCCCGCATGGTAATACTCGGCCGCAATACCCTCCTCCTTCAGCTCCGCGGCAAGCAGCTCCGCAGCGTCACGCGTCCGGACATAGACGATTCCGCTCCCCGGCACATTCCCTATCACCCGCAGCAACTGTCCCTTCCGGTCATCCGTATGCCGGACGGAGAACGACAGGTTCGGCCGGGCGTAATCGCTCCGGACGACGTTGGGCTCGCGGAACGCCAGCTTCTCCATGATATCCTGCGCCACAGGCTCCGTAGCCGAAGCCGTCAACGCGAGCACGGGCACCGCCGGCAGGATATCGCGCATCCGGGCGATACGCAGGTAAGCCGGACGGAAGTCGTACCCCCATTGCGAAATACAGTGCGCCTCATCCACCGCTATCAGATTCACGTTCATCTTGGCCAGCCGGGCCGCGAACAGTTCGCCCGCCACCCGTTCGGGAGAGACATACAGGAATTTGATGTCGCCGTACACGCAATTGTCGAGCGTGATGTCGATGTTGCGCGGACTCATGCCGGAGTGGATGGCGACCGCCGGGATACCGCGGCGGCGCAGCGAATCGACCTGGTCCTTCATCAGCGCCACGAGAGGCGTCACGACCACGCACAGCCCTTCCATCAGCAGACCGGGAAGCTGGTAGGTCAGCGACTTGCCGCCACCGGTAGGCATCAGCGAAAGGGTATCCCGGCCTTCGAGCACGCACCGAATCGTCCGGGACTGCGTTCCGCGCAGCGAACCGTACCCCCAATACCTCCGCAGGGCTTCGAGCAACTGCTCCTCCGTGATGGTCTTCCCGTTCATACCGCAAAATTAATCAGAAACCCGCGCATATCATAATCCGTCCCCGGTACCGGATACGGGGGCAGGTACTTCCGAACGGACTCCGCTCCTCCGACACTTCCGCCATACCGCCCCCCGTAAAAGAGCTGCGGCGGCATACATTGCCGCCGCAGCCCAAACCGCAGCTTCCGCAAACGCCCGCAGCGTGCCGGCCCGGCTCACTCGCCGCCCGAAACCGATTTTATCCGCTTCTTCAGCTTCTGCAGCAGGCCGCGCGTATGCCTCTCCGCCTTCTCCGGGTAGATGTCCTTTATCCGGACGAGGATGCCCGTCTCCTCCACCTCTCCGAAATCGGGATTGTGTACGGTGCTGAAAACCTTCATCGAAGGCGACAGATTCATGTATGAATTTATCATCGGCGGAATGAACTCGTCCCGCTTGCGCAGTTCATTGACGAGTGTCCGGTAGTCGTCCATATAACTTCCTCCGGCAAATATTCGCTCCATGGCCGGCACGTCGATGTTCATCTCGACGGGATAGAGCGGTTCGAGCAGGCCGTCCCTGTCCGGAAAATATTTCTGCAGGAAATACATCAGGATGTTGCGCGCCTCCTTGTCATAGTGCCCGTACATGGTCACCTTGCCGAAGAAATACTGTTTGTCAGGATTCTCCACTATCAGCGCACCGAGTCCGTCCCACAGGTTGTCGAGCGCATAGAGGCTCTTCGCATCGCGGGTACGCTGATAGCGCGGCTGCACGAACGAACGTCCCAACTCGATGGTATAGGGCAGCACCTCCTGCCGGAACCTGTCGCTGAAACGGAAATAGTGTTCCGTCGAGAGATTTTTCGGATAAGGGGAGTCGCAGATAATGTAGCGGTAGCCGCCAAGGATTTCACGGGCTACCGGATCCCATACGAACAACTGCGTATAACCGTCCGGAGCCAGGTCCTGTTCGTCAACATCCACCTCGTTCCCCGTACCGCCCCCGGCCTGCCGGAATGCGAGCTCACGCAGACGGCCTATCTCCCGCATGATGTCGGGAGCCTCCGCCGCCTTTATCGTGTAAATGAAGTTTCCCGCATTGTTGGTGGCACGCAGCAGGCGCTCCTCGGTCAGTTCCCGTTCGATGAGTTCCTTCGGTACGGCTTCTATTATCGGTTTCATGGTATCCGTTTTATTGTATGGATGAACACTGAGACAACTGCACGGAAAGGCCCGCCTCCGGCCGCGCTCGCAGACCGCCCGAAGGAGAGGGAAATCGTCAGCCTCTCCCCAGCGCGTACACGGCGCGCCTGACGTAATCGGCCGCCTGCCCCGGCGTCCTTCCCTCCAGCAGGGAAGCGGACGGTATCGGTCTCCCGATGATGATTTCAAAATCGCTGCCTGCCTGACGGAACATCTCGTCGGCAAGATAGAGCATCTCGATATTGGCCTTGATGCCGAGCACGGTACGCAGGTTCGACAGCCGGTAAAAGAAGTCGGAGAGCCTGCCGTTGAAATAGACAGGCACCACATCCCGGCCGTAAGCGGCCGCCTTCTTCACGAAATTGGGCTTCCATTCGAGGTCGCGCACGACCCCGCGGCGGCGGCGCGAACAGAGCCCGGCGGGGAAGGTCACTATCGGCACATCGGATGCGAAAGCGTTATTGAAAGCCTCCACGCTTCCGGCATCCTGACGGCCGTGCTTGTTCACCGGCACGAACAGTCCCCTGAGCGGGCCGAGGTACATCAGCAGGTCGTTCACCACCACCCGGACATCGCCGAAATAACGCGCCACCTCATCGGCCAGCATCAGTCCGTCCATTCCTCCGAACGGATGGTTCGAAGCGAACACGTAACGTCCTTCGGGGTTCAGCCGCTCCATACCGACCGAATGATAGCGGACATTCATGTACCCGAGCGCGGCCCGTACGAACGCTATCCCCTCCAGGTCTCCGAATCTCGCCAGAATCTCGTTCACCTCCCGCTCGTGTATGGTACGGCGAAGATAATCGACGACGAAACGCGGGACGCGACGGGCAAGCTTCGGATTCTTGCCTTCGAGCACCTTGTATACGTCTATCTCCTTCATAGGGTCTTTCCGTTGGTACGACCGGCGAGCGTCAGCACGTTCCCCTGAAAGGTATCTTGTCTATCCGGCGCTGGTGACGTCCCCCTTCAAATTCGGCTCCGAGGTATGCGTCCACAATAGCCGCAGCCTGCGTATTGTCTATGAAACGCGCCGGCAGCGAACAGATATTGGCATCGTTGTGCCTGCGGGCGAGCTCGGCCAATTCGGGCGTCCAGCAGAGGGCCGCACGGATACCCTGGTGTTTATTGAGCGTCATGGAGATGCCGTTGCCGCTGCCGCAGAGTGCGATGCCCATGGGCAGTTCGCCCTTCTCGACGGCGCATGCGAGGGGATGGGCCGAATCGGGATAATCGAAACTTTCGGCGCTCGGAGCTCCGAAATCATACACTTCGTATCCTTTGCTTTCGAGGTATCCGATGAGGAATTCCTTCATCTCGTATCCGGCATGATCGGATGCTATGCCTATCTTCTTTGTTTCCATAATATGCGTATTTATACGGCTTAAAGGTAAGCAAAATTTGCCAATGAGCTATCCGGAACTTGAACGGCCGGGAAAAAATGCGTAAAATTGTTACCCGGATGCAACAAAACGTACTGCAAAAGCATCTTATTAACGAATCACTGACCGTCTTTGACACTGGAAGAGATAATAGAGGGTTGCCGCAGGGGGAACGCGGAGGCTCGCCGCGAACTGTACGTACGCTACGGCAGTCCGATGTATGGCGTCATAAGGCGCTATGTGAGCGACGCTTCCACGGCGGAAGACCTGCTGCACGACGGTTTCGTGACGCTCTATACGCGCATAGGCGACTACCGCGGCGACGGACCGTTCGAGGGTTGGTGCAGACGGATATTCGTCAATACGGTCATGTCCTATTTCCGCCGCAGGAACCCGCTGGAGGGAGCCGATGAAGTGAGCGCGGCGAACCTCCGCAGCTCCGTACCGCCGACGGTCCTCGACGAACTTTCGGCGGGAGAGATAAAGGCGTGCGTGGACACCCTGCCGGAAGGGTACCGAACCATCTTCAATCTGCGGGCGGTAGAGGAGTACGAATATGCCGAAATTGCGGAGATGCTGGGAATAAGCGAGGCGACCACCCGCTCGCAATACCTCCGGGCGAGGATGAAACTGATAGAGATACTGGGCAGAAGGCTCCATACAGGCACGCCGCCGCGCAAGACGGACGGCCGCGGGGCCGGCAGATGAAAGACGACATGCGACCGCCCGGCGCATCCCGCGGGGCGGCACGGATAAAGAGAATACGGAAAGATGACAGATAAGGATTTCGACAAACGGATAGGAGATGCCCTGCGCGGCTACGAAGAAGAGCCGCCCCGGGAGCTTTTCCAGCGGATAGAGGAGACGCTCGCCGCAGCCGGTGCAGCCCCCCGCAAGCGGCAACGCATCCGGCATGCGTACGGGTATGCCGTCGCGGCGGCACTGCTGGCCGGGGTACTGGTCACGGCCCTTTACCTCTCCCGACCGGCCGGTATCACGGAAGAGGCAGCGGTACGGCAGACCGCAGTCGTACTGCCCGACGGAACAGGGGATACGGCCGTACCCGATACGGACGCCGGTTCCGAGCCTCCGCAGACCGTGTCCGGAGCAAACACCCCGCAGCCGGTACGGGCCGTCGCGAAAACAGACGGAGAGGACACCGTCCCGGAAAGACAGACTGCGGCCGCAGGACAGGAGAACGCCCCGGCCGGAAAGGATACGGAGGCGCGGGACGCCCCCCCCGCCGTACGGGAGGGCGACCGAAACGGACAGCGGGGCCGCAGCCGGAAACGCCCTGCCTACCCCTCGCCCGGTTCGGCCGCCGTGGAACTGCGGAGGAACACAGATGCCTATTGGGAGCGGGCCATCGCTCGGGAGTACGGCGGAGCACCCCGCCGGAAGGTGGCCGGTTCCGTCTATGCGGGCAACTTCGGCACTTTCGCCGGAAACAGCGTAACGAACGACCCGGACAGGGCCGCATCGGCCGGCATGCTCATCAAACAGACCTCCGACGGAGGCATGACGCTCCAGTCCGGACTGCACGAGGAGAACGGCCGCCCGGTACTCGCCCCCACGGGGCCTGTCACGGAGGAAGTACGGCTCCAGCACCGGATGCCGCTCAACGTGGGACTGTCGCTCTCCGTCCCGCTGGGCGAACGGCTCGCCCTGACCACGGGACTCAACTACTCCTATCTCTACTCCTCCTCCGAACAGTCGTTCTCGGCGGGTACGGCGCATATCACGCGCGAGCTCCACTACATCGGCGTACCGGTCGGGCTGACCTATACATTCTACCGCGCGGGCGGATTCGGTTTCTACGTCCAGGGAGGCGGCATGGTCGAAAAAGGCGTTGCCTGGCGCGAGACGCAGGGATTCGCCGATGCGGGCGACAGCGGTAGGGAATCGACCCTCCGCCGCATCAAGGGCGTACAGTTCTCGGTAAGCGCCGCAGCCGGAGTCAGCTACAATTTCAACAGGCACATAGGCCTTTACGTGGAACCGGGAGTCGGATACTATTTCCGGCAGAAAGACCAGCCGGCAAGCTACCGTACCGTCCATCCGACCAGTTTTTCCGTCAAGGTAGGCGTACGGTTCGGCCTCTGAGACTCCGACGGCCGGGCGGCAAGGAGAAAAAATCCATTTTTTTCACCGCCCGTGCAACAGAATAATATATATTAGCGTCATTACATAAAATGGACGTATAGACGGAACGGCGCCGACCCGCGAACGGCCGCGCCGGCAAAGCCGAAAAGAATGAAAAATTGGACTAAATACATCACGGTGCTCCTGACCTTTGCTGCGGCAGTCGCCGCACTCTCCTCATGCAGCAAGGAGCTTGCGGGCGCGGCACCGCCCACCGACATCGTTTACAACGGCTTCGGGGAGATAACGCGCACGGACTACGACGGCTATTTCGAGATAACGAGAGACGACGGCGTGCTGCTCCGCGTCCTGGAGTACAATGGGAGCAAGGAGATAGAGAGGGGCGAAAGGGTCTATTTCAAATACAACATTCTGCCCGGCAACGGCGACTACGTGAGCTCCTACTCCACGCCGGAACAGCCCGTTTACGACATACGCGTCCTCGTCTTCAACGACATCCACGCGGTGCCGATAGTCCGGAAGAGTTTCCTGCTCGAAGACGACCCGCACCGCAGCGACAGCATCGGGCACGACCTGATACGCGTCGTCACGGCGGCATTCTCCGGCAACTATATCAACATCGGTTTCGAATACTTCCGCTACGAGAACGGACAGCCGCACATGATAAACCTCGTGTGGGACGACACGCGCCCGGCGACCGATTCCGTATATCTCGAACTGCGCCACAACGCCATGGGTGAAGTGGAAGGGAACGGACGGTACGTCGTGAGCGACACGGGACTGGCCTCTTTCCGTATCGCCGACCTCGTACCCGAAGGGGAAGAGAGCATCGACATCAAACTGAAATCCAACATGGACCGCAAGGACGGCGTCGGGGAGTACATCGAAACGGAGAAATACCACACGGGAACATATACGACCGGCAGCACGGCCAAGACATACATCGTCGGCGGCGAGCTCTACCCTCCCGAAAACCACACTGCTTTTGTTAGGAATTAGATAGGAGTAAGTTTATTTGGCGGAAGCCCCGGCCCGTGAGGGTACGGGGCTTTTTATCCGGCCGAAACGGAACGAACGGATGCCGAGGGAAACGGTTTTTCCTCTTTCCCGCGCTGTTTCCTCCCCGGATTTTCCGCCGACTGCGCCGTCTGTCTTCCGTTCCTTCCGTCCGCCCTTCTATTCCGAACCGGCAGCAAAAAATCCCGGCAGGAGAGGGTCATATCCCCTCCTGCCGGGAAAGCGCGTGCCTTACCGCGCGATGAAACGCATTATGATTCAAGCATCCGGATGGAGTTCCAAGGTTCCTTCATACGTCCCGGTCACAGCGAAACCGGCATCGCTAACGAACTCGAACGTGATGACATACTCCTCGCCCGTCCGGCTCACGGTCATGGTGCCTTCAGTTATCGCCGCCTGGCCGCCGGGATAGGCATCGTCCTCAATACGTACATACCACGTACCATTGGTAAATCGCGGATGGGAAAAAGTAAATGCTCCCGCACTGACACTGCCCGGTACCCGAAGGTTCTCGTCACTATTGAAATTTGCCACCACCGTATAGGTTCCGTCCGGCAGATAATACTCCGCATCGTCGTTCACCCAGATAGGCTCTGACACCAAGTCGACGGTCAGCCTGTCGCCCGTCCCGGAATAGTTGCCCAGATTGTTCGCATACGAAACGTTTTCCGACATGAACCGCATATCCCACTGCGTAAACGGCTTGTCGCGCCAGTCGCAGTTGGGGGTAACGGCAACGTAACAATGCGTCAGCGTAGTCAGTTCCATATCCTCCAGTATAGTACTCTGGAACTCCGGCTGCCCCTCCTGCGTAACAGGAATCTTGAACGGCCCGACGCCCTCCGCATCGGTCGTCACGATGATGTTGCACGAGCGGGATTCCGAGGAAGTATTGAGCACGTCGGACATTGCAATAGTGAGCAGATTATAATCGGTATTGACGGTTATCTTCAACCACTCGGCATCCGCTTCGGCCTTCCACGTGAGATTGACGGGAACCAGAGCCAACGTGATGAGACGGCCCCGATACCCCATGACAAAACCCTCCTCCGGCAGCTCTTTGCCACCATCGTAGGTTATGGCGAGCGACGGCGGCAGCACCTTGGCCTCCTGCGTCACGCGGATGGCCTTCGGGCCTACCGACTCCACGCTCGGTGTCAGGGTGACGTTCGCAGAACGTTCCGCCGTGTCGGGGTTGTCCTGCACCGTGACGGTCAACGTCGTCTCCCCTTCGGCACCTTCCGTCGTCGAAAGGGTTATCCACTCTTTGGCGGCCTCATCAATCGCGGCGCTCCAGGTAATCCCCTCGCCCGAAGCGGTCACTTTCACGCTCTGGCCTGCGGCACCCTCGGCCTCGAAAGTCAGTGCCGCCGGGTCCACCGTCAGCGAATAGACCTCCGGAGTCTCCGAACCGGCCTGCGTAACCGTCACGCTCACGGGTTCCAAATCATCGTTATCTTTGGCAGTTATCCGAATCGAAGCGGTACGTTTCTCGGCCGTCGGATTCTTGGTGACCGAGACCAGCAGTTTTCCGGCCGTCCCGTCGTCCACCGTAATCCAGTCGGCCGACGAAGGAACGGCATATTCCCACTCCACGCCGGTGGCGGTCACGGTAATCTCCTGCGGAGTCGTATCCTCCGCCCCGAAAGTAAGCGACTTGGGCGACACCTCGAGGGAAGCGGTCTCTCCGCCCCCGTCCTGCGGCGTACATGCGGCGGCGAGCAGACAGGCCGCCGCGATGAATAATAGCTTCACAAAGGTTGCATCCATTTTTAAGGAGGGAAAAAGAGTGTTGAATTTACGTGATTATCAGTATTTTGTTTGTTTGTCAAAATCTATAATCAGTTAGTTTCAGCACAAAAAATGCGGATAATGGACGTTGTTTCGTTACCAAATCGTGACCCATTTTAGCGTTAGGCATATACGTCTGTTTTTCAGCTTGTTTCGCAAAACTTCTCATTTCTAAATAGCTCAATATCAATTACTTTTGTGTTATAAAAAATATTGAGTTATGCGAAGTACATTCAAGGTTCTTTTCTATCTGAAAAAGAGTAGATTGACGGCCGATGGCTACCCAGTCATGTGTCGTATCACGGTCAATGGCACCCAGACAGCTTTCAGTTGCAAAATGACTGTCCCGGCAGAGTGTTGGGATATGGCGGCGAATCGACCGAAGAAATCGAAGAGTCCGCGTATCATCGAGATTAACGACTACCTCGACGACATCGAGAATCGGTTGAAGAAACATTATCGTCTTTTATGCGAGAAAACCGATTATGTGACAGCCCAGCGTGTTAAAGATGCCTATCATGGTTTCGGGGACGATAACAAGACGCTGCTCGAAGCCTATGATTACCGATTACAACAAGTCCAACAGGATATAGGCATCGGTCATAAGCAAAGCACTTACGACAAATTGTCGAATGAACGTAGGTGTCTGGAGTCGTTTCTGAAAGACAAATACCGGGAGGATATGCTGCTCAAGGAGCTGGACAGCGAATTTATCGAGACCTACTACCAATGGATGTTGGGGGTGCGGGGTTATAATGCGACTACGGCGTTCGGGCGGATTCAATCGCTCAAATGCGTATTATACATCGCTGTGGCGAAGCATTGGGTTTCGCATCACCCTTTTCTGGAGTTTCATTGCCGTCCCGCTCCGGCCGAGCGGACACGTCTTACGGACGATGAGATTTGTCGTTTGATGGCTCTGGACCTCCGGTACCATCGGCAAAGGGCCATCCGGGATATGTTTATCTTTTGCTGCTTCACCGGCTTGGCTTATGCCGATCTTCGTAATCTGCGTTATCGGGATATTATCGTCAATGAAGCGGGTGTACCCTGTATCTATGCCAAGCGGGAAAAAACAGGTACGGAGTACCGGATACAGCTGTTGCCGATTCCGTTACAGCTTATCGAGCAATACCGGGGTTATCCGGGTAAGTTGTCCGAAGACCGGATTTTTCCGGTCAAGGACCGCAACAGCATGATAACAACGCTGAAAAAACTCGCAGCCCGGGCGGGCATCGACAAGAATCTCTCGACGCACGTGGGGCGACATACTTTCGCCACGACGCTTACTTTGGCCAAAGATGTACCGTTGAAGACGGTTTCCGTGATGCTGGGCCATAAACACATCACTACGACGGAGATTTATGCCAAGATTACAGCCTCGAAGATGAAGAACGACATGAGTCGTCTGGAGGAGCACCTGTCCGATACTTTCACCTTACAGCAAGAGGCGCAGCCTCCGAAGCCATACAAATCCTATTACGTAAAAAAGGGGGCATAACGGGGCCTTTTCACGATAACACCCTCGGAACGAATTGTTCCGGGGGTGTTGCATGTTACCGAACACGGGCTACCGACGCTTCCAGGTCTTGAAATCGCGGTAGTTTTTCCGAAGTACCTCATATATTCCAGACTCGGGATACAGAAACTTTCCGCACACGGAAGTGAATGGAATCGTCCGTTCGTCGCGCAGTTTCTGCAAGGTGCGGGTCGTGATATGCAGTTTGTCGGCCAATTGTTCGCTGTTCATGTAATGTTCATCCGCAATGGTGGGGCGCATTCGCTTTATCGCCTCTGCGATATTTTGTTCGATTCGGTCGGCCCATCCGATAAGCTCTCGGAACTCCTCGGAATCTACCGTTATCATGTTTGCCATCTTCTACTGTTGATTTTTACGTTGTTCCAAAATCCGTGCGATGTCCGCTTCAAGGTAGTAATACTTTCCGCCTATGGTGGAGTACGGCAGTGTTCCGTTCTCCCTGTATATCTGCAATGTGCGTTTGGATACGTCGAGCAATTGGCAGACCTGCTGTGCGTCGAGTCATTTTTCAGGTGTCGCCGGGGCTGTTTTCTGTTTGAAATCGGCCACTGCGACCGAAAGACGAGAAAGGCGGTTTTTCAGTTCCGTGTACGCCTTTTGTTCAATCAATACGAAATCCATCCGTAATAAATATTAGCGTTAAACAAATTCTAAATGCCGGGGCCTTTTTTCCGGGGTGCGGGATTTTTCGGGGGAATGTTTCTCCGGTTTGCAGAAGCCGCGTACCGGCCCCTGCCTTGCAGGGTCAGGCGGTCGGGCACGCGATGTATGGCCCGGATGACTCCCGTGCGCACACGCTCCCGCTCCATGTGCCGGTAGAACAGTTCCAAATCATGAGGGTCCAGCGGGTCCAATCCGCATTGACAGCATCCGATGATTTCGTTGAGTGTCACGATGCGCCGGATGATGCCGTCCGCATTTCTTACGGCAGACAAAGCCTGCCTCAAATCCCGGCTGCGAGGCGCCATCCGCCCGAAGCCCTCGATGTCGGGGACTTCGGCCTGTATGAATGCCCGTTGGGGAGCGGGTTCTCCGGGGATGACACGCCGGAGTTCTTCGTCGATGAAGGTACGGTAGTCCTTGTTGCTGCCGCTCTCCAGGCGCAGCAGTTCCATCGTATCGAATACGGCCATCATATATACCTGACCGGCATTGCCGCCGTCGGTGGCTTGTACCCTGTTCTCTTTCATAAGTTTGCAGATTAAATGGTGACCTTTTTATGCTTGGCAGACTCCTGTCGGGGTACATGTCGTTGGTTCTGTTCCTGTGTTTGCCGGGTGCTGTCGTGCGATGTTTTTAGCTGTAATGACTCGGGAGCGCAGTTCAGAAGCCCCAGAAGTTGGTTCAATTTCTGGGGAGAGCCGAGTGTCTGGCGGCGAAACGACTCCACATCCACCGGGTCCAGCGGATTCAAGCCCTGTTGCTGACATCCTACGATATCAATTATCGAGAGCGACTGTTTCGGTGCACCCTTGATATGGGCGATATTTATCTGCCTATCCTGTTGCTGCAGCCCCACCAACGCCATTTGATCGGGTTCTATTGCTTGGAACGAGAGATACGGTATGGGTTTTCCCGGTTCGATACGCCGCAGCTCCTCGTTCACGAAATCGACGAAATTCTTTCGGGCATCCATCTTCATATTACATGCCTCGTGCGTCCAGGTATCAATAGAGAGCAGTAAGACTGTCTTTTCCCCTTCCTCGCGGCGTAGCTGCGCGACCTTTTCCCGCAGATCGGGCGCTGCCACACCATACCCGTCGACGGCCTGCCGATAATCTTCGGGAAGGGTTTGTCTTTTGCTTTTTTCCGCCATTTGGGTAATCGGAATATCGTGTTCAAGAGCATACACTGCATCTTTCAGCGAAACGGCGGCAGCTATCTTAATTGTGTGGTCATCGAGCTTGGGAGTTATGTCTTTCATATAGCGACCGGCATTATCCTGTGTCAGTTCGGGCAGCGGAGACGGCGATACAAGGTGTATCATCAGCTGGTCTGATACCGGTTGTCCCGGTGTCAGTCGGTCCAATTCCCGGCATACATCCCCGACAAAATCTTCGTTCGGAATCAGTCGTGTCGTTCTGCACGTTTCATCCATTATCATTAGGTAGCTGTACTCCTCTGTTTTCTGTTCATCCATATTCGTTCAATATTTATGATGTTTTATATTTTAAGTCCTTTTCGTTTATAAGGCTCATCCTTCCGTATTTCCCGCAGCTGTTCTGCTGCCCGCCTCATTGTTTGCAGTTTTCGGACCTGGCTGCGGAATACAGCTTCGGTCTGCCGGAAATCCTGCCGCAGGCGCACGTTCTGCCCCTCATCCGAGAGCGGGTCTATGTCGTGCCGGCAGCAATAATAGAGCGATACGGTATCGGTCATCTGCACGAGCGTTCCTTTGTCGTGCTGTATGGCAGGCCCCAGACATTCGAGCAGGTAGCGGGTTTTGTCCTGCCCGGAAGTGAAGTGCAGGCCGCGCATATCCTCCATGTCGTAGCGTCCGAAGGTCAGTATCGGCACGCCTCGCTTGCGGATGGATGCGTGCTGTATGCTGTCTATGAACTGCCGGAATCCTGCCTCTCCGATACCCTCGGTCGATATGTCGTACACCTGCATTCCGGGGCCCAGAGCCACGTAAACGCTGCCGTGAAGCTGTTTCTCTATCATGGCTGTACGGTTCGTTAGAGAGTTATTCCGGTTTTGCGGTTTATTGAGCGCCGGGCCACATGCACCTCTTTTCTGTCCGGTTGCGGTTTTCGCAGGCCGGGGTACATTCGTGCCAGCAGCGCTGCGGCGACTGCGCGTCCGTCTTCACCCATCGGATGTATTAAGGAATCGGGGTGTCGGAGCGCCGTTCCCGTTCAATCTGCCGGTACGAACAGTTCGGGCAGCAGCCGTCCGTGCTCCCGGATGTGCAGCAGTTGTACGATGCGCCGATTGTGGGGCGTGACGTACAGGTGCCCGACCCCGTTTTGAGCCACGAATCGCAGGTAGTGCTCCAGGTCAGGAGCCATGTCGAATATCCCGTGCGGGATGGCGTAAGGCAGCACCGCCTTTTGCTCTATCGTTATTCCTTCGCCCGGTTTTTTGCGTGTTCGGTGCAGGGCGGAACGTATTCCGGTCTCCAAAGGTGCGACATCATAAAGGGCAAGTCTTTGCATGGGATATTCCTGTCGGAAGTAGTCGCGGGCCTGCCGCTGGAGAAAGAGCCGCAGGGCTTCGTGCGAGGCGAAGAGCCGGCACGTGCCGTCGCAGTCGGCCAGCGGTACGGTCGGGAACGGTGCCATTCCGCAGCGTATGACGTTGATGCCGGGGCCGTATCGTAAATCGTGCAGGTAATCGGCATCTTGACACAGTGCCATATGGGAGCCGTCCGGGGAGAGCGGGTTGAGGCCCTTGTCGCGGCAGTAGGCCGCCGTGCGCAGCCGTACGGCGGCATCGGGAACGGCCCCGAACGAGCGGACGCTCTGCGGTCCGAAGATCTGTTCCTCGAAGTCCGGCCCCGTTGCCGGGAAACGGAACATTCACAAATCAGGCAGGAAGCGGTCGCAGGCGAAGTAATCGATGTTGGCGTCGATAAAGTGCCGCCAGGAGGTTTGCGTCCCGTCGTTGCGCTCGAAACTTACGGGACGGTACAGCGGGTCGAGCGTCAGACAGGCCCCCGGCGTGGTATCTGGAATCGTTGTCATGGCTGGAACGGTCGTTTTCATTTAGCAAATGGTTTTATCGTGCCCTTTGGTGCTCTTGCGTCCGGGTACCCGGCGTGCAGGAGGCGGAGATAAGGTTTCTGTTTCGGCTCCGGTATTTTGTGCTGTTTCCCCGAACGGTATTCTATATCCGGGAGAACGGGCCGGCGTAATATCCGAAACGTCTGCACGCGGCTCGGGTCTTTCGGCCTCGGCTTCGAATCTGCCGCTGCGGATGCCGTAGTCGGCCGCCAGAATGTCGCAGGCTATATCGCGCGTCTGCCGTTGGAGCGCTTCGTACCCGAAATCGTGGTGCGAGGCGGGATTGTCCGCACGGGCTTCGAGTGCATCCCGAATCTTTTCGGACAAAGCCGCAAAGCGTCCCTCGTAACCGAAGGGATGAAAATAATCGGCGGCCAGATGACCGGCATAACCATTTTCTGCAATGTACAGCAAAGAGGCGATGTCGTAATTCTTACGACCGACGAGCAGCATATTCTCCTTCGTAAAACGGTCGAAAGCATAGAAGTCGGGACTCATCCGGTAGTGCTCGACACAATATGCATCGGGCAACGAATCTCCCGGGAGCATCCGCTCGCAGGAGAAGTCGCACTGCGAATAACGCAGCCCGCACTCTTCGGAGCGTTCGTCGCGCCGTGAAGCTCTCACGATGCAATTGTCGGCCAGTGCCCGTACTTCTGCCGAAGGAGCGTCGATAGCGAGCAGACGCAGCGTGCCGGCATTTTGTCGCGGGTCGAAATAGACATCGGCACAATGTTGAAGGTAACTATGACGGGCTTTACGTCCCAACGGTGTTTCGCTGAACAGCAATACGCCCTGTGCCGTTTCCACTCCCGTGATGCGAACAGCGCCGGACTGCGGAGCCTGTCCCTGCAGCCGTGCCGGTACGGTACGCAGGAACTCCCGATACCCTTTGCGTCGTATCAGTTTTTCGTGTGCGGCGGCATCGGTCGGCAGCGGCAGTCCTTCGGCCAGCGCATAGGCCGCATCGAGCAGGAGGGTCTGCGCCGTAGGCTGCCGTCGCAGTCCGCGCAGCAATTTACGGTACTTATCCGTATCCTCGGGCCAGGTATTCCGCAGACGTTCCTTGCCGAGTCGGTAGGCTTCTATCTTTAACTCCGTCAAAGGCCGGTCACCGAAACGGTGCAGCATCCGGCGGGCGAAGCGGCGGTATTGCCGCTGCCATTGCTCCTGCCGCCGGTGGTCGTCCTGTCGTCCGGGCAGGACGATACGGAAAGCATGGAGCGGCTTCTGTGCGGCGTCGAGCAACAGGAACAGCTCGGTATCCTCTCCCCGGTCACGACGAAACGGGAACATTCCGGCGATACGGGCCATGAAATTTCGGATTGCAGGCATCGGATATGCGTCTAAAGGAATCTCCGGCGTTTTAATGTCCCACGGTTTCACCTTCGATATCGTCAGGCACCCAGGGCACAACGCTCACTTCGGGCGTTGGCTGCGGGCAGGTCGTGACATCCATTTCGGTTTGTTCCGTTACCGTGCAACCTGTCAGTGTGCCACAGGACAGGCTGAGGACGATAACGACAAGACATCGTATTTTCATGATTTTAGCGGTTTTTGATAAGAGAATGAAGTTCCGGGTCGAGAGCCGCTCGGTATTCGAGGTTTTCATCGAGTGCACATGCCCTCTGGTAGGCGTCGAATGCCTTGTCCTCCTCTCGGAGACGGGCATAGGCAATAGCGAGCAGATAGCATACGCGGGCATCGTCCGGCGGAAGCCGTTGCAGCAGTTCGCAGGCCCTCCGGTCGTTGCCGAGCGAGAGGAGGCATACGGCCGTGTTCAGGTCCCCGTAGGGCATTAACAGCTCCAGTGCCTGTATGTACTTCTTTGACATCAGCAACTCCGTACCCCGACGGTAGAGCGTATCGGGTGTGACGGTCGTAAGTGTATCCTGCGGCGGATACAGAGCGTCGTTCCCTGAACAGACGGGAAATGTATGCCGCACGTAGCGGGCGGTCGTATCGGCGAATGTCAGCAGCGAGGAGATGTGATACACGAGTGTATCGGAGGGTGGCAGCGGGTACCGGCTGCCGTCGAGGGCTTCCACGCAGCCTTCGAGCGTGAGGCGCAGGCGTCGCCCGGCACTGGCGGTCGGAATACGCTGGGTAAAGCGGTACGTGGCCTCGCCGTTGCGGTGTGCGGGATAGTCGGCCCGTACGTCCGTCACCGGCGTATGATGTACGAAGCGACGGTATGCCTGTGCCGCCTGCACGCTGTCTGGCTGGAAAAGCGTCAGATAACGGGCATACTGCCAGGTATTGCGCTTTTGTACCCGGCCGAAGAGTTCGCCCGAAAGGACGATGTTTCCGAGCGGCTCGCGTCCGTCCTCCCGATGCAGGACAGGGGTGATGACTACGCGACGGTCCGCACCCGACAGCTCTGCGGGCAGGCGGACCGTGAAATCGACCGTTACCGCACCCAGGCGTTCGGGCAGGGAACGCGCAGGTGCCACGACCACGATCTCTTCGATTTCGATATGATAGGTTTCCTCGCCGTTCTCGCGGGTCACGGTAACGGGAGTCAGCCCGAAATCGGCCGCAGCGCTTTCCCGTATCTCTATCGTATCGGCTGTAGCGGTCGCTTCAGGTCGGGCATCGACGCGCAAGGCCCGGGGCGTATGGCTCAGGACTGCGGAAACGTCACGGCGGTCGAGCCGCCGGGCAACGCTGCATCCGCCCGCAAAGAGCAGGAGCACGGCCAGCGTGGAAACGATAACACATAATATTCTTTTCATGAGTTGGTTACGTTAAATCGGAAGGATTGGTACTTACCGTGTAATTGTACGTTGCACCCCGTTCGTCGCGCAGCGTGAAGGTGAAGTAGTTATTGACCGTCTGCCACCGGGTTTCCCCATCCGAATTGATGAATTTCAAAAACGTGTTGCTTAATCCGTTTCCGTCATGAACGGTAATCCACTCTCCCGGCTGCCAGTTTTTGTATTCGCTGTCTTTCGAGCGTTTGTACTGCATCTGCCATTGGGACTTGAATGTTCCCGAAACTTTCTTGTAAGATACCTGTATTTCATTGCCCGTATCGAAGCGTTCGGTCAGAATTTGCAGCTTGCCGCAGGCGGCGCCTGCCTTCCATGCCAGCGTATTGCGGTAACGCTCTTCATCGTGCCCCGACCAGAAGGTGACTTGGGTTTTGGAGATACGGTAATCGCTCGAATTGGTCCCGAAGATCGTGATGATGTACTGATAATGGTTATTGCGGCGTATGCTGAAATCCGAAGGGTCTCCATTTCCCAGATAAATACGGTAATCGAACAGGTTGCCCCGTATTTCGACCCGTACAACCACATAGGCGGCATATCGGGGAGACAAAACAGCCGTGCGGTCCCGGTAGTCGGTGATGGTCGGAACGGGATTCTGGATGTTTTCAAGCAGATAAAAGGACGTATAATAACTCCGCAGCGAACTGCCGCTCTTATCGTTTATCGGATAGGCGACGACCTCTCCCGAACCGCCGAGTCTGTTTTCTGCAAAAAGCATATTCTTCGCAGGAATATTATACGGAACGACATGCAGGATGCGGGCGTCGCTGTCGAGGGTCTTGTCGAGTTTTATATTGACGCTCAGCAACACGAATATTCGCTCCAATTCGATGTCGAGTGTCGTTTGCCGGTCTATGGTGACTTCCAGCTTTTGGGACAGCAAGGTCGCATGACGCGGCGGAAAATCTTTTTCAGGATCTGCCGCCTGGAAGCAGAACTGTGTCAGTTGTGCGGGTGTCTGTTCCCCCATGTCGTACCCCAGATTGCCGATGCAGTAAATCCGGCACGCTCCTTTGGGTACGGCTACCGTCGGCGGCAACGACGACTTGGTCAGATACGCATGGTAGGCATACTCCGCCGTTTCGTTAAAAATGTAAAGGTTTACATTATCCGGACGGCCGTTTACCACTCGGGTTTTCGGTATAGTATCGTCGTATGGGTCGTCGGTATCGACGATGCGCTGTTCCACGACACCGAAAGAGAGTTGCAAAGGTACGGTCCCCGCCTCGGGTACGGACGGTGAGGGCTGGAACCGGAGCTCCTCCGGCTCGGTCTTCTGGCATGCGCACAGCCACAGCGTGCCCAGCACCGTGATGAAAATGAGAAATCGCTGCATAATAGGATGAAGATGAAAGGTTAGGATGTTTAGAATAGATAAGTAAAACTCACCTCGCATTTCGAGGGGCCGAAAGCGAGCCGGCGGGTGCGGTATATCCGCTCGTCTTCGGTGGCAGGGAGGCTGCGGCGCCCCCGCCGCTCCTGCATATAGTAGAGTCCGATGCCGGCTTCGAGCGAGAAGTTCCAACGCGGAGAGAGCGGCCACGCATAACCGTAGGAGAAGCCCGCACCGGCCATCCAGCCCCGGCGGTAGCTCTTCTCCGTACCCACGTCGTACAGGGCGGCCGAGAGATTGCCCGAGAGGAAATGTCCCGTGTAAGGTTGGTAGAACCAGTAGCGCACGGCAGGGCGCAGGGCGACATGGCTCATCTGCAGGCTATGTCCCCGCACGGGATTTCACAGAGCAGCAATCTCGAAAGAATAGTGCGGGGCAACCATAATTTCAAGGCCTGCATTGAGCGTTCCGGCGGCCAGCGCCAGCAGATTGCTCCTGACGCCGCAGTATTGTGCCGCCGCAGGCTTAACACCCGCACAGAACAGCGCAAGCAGAATGACGAATTTGATTTTCATGACTGGTCGATTTTTCGTGAATACCGGTATGTCGGTCAGATGTCGCCCGACAATAAAGAGCGGCGGAGCGGAACTGCCGCCCCGCCGCACGATGTCGGATATGTCCGGGGGTTATTGGCCTAAATTGATATTCTGAGTCGTAGGAGTTTCCCAATTCGCAACCGTGATGTCGGCGACTACATCCTGTCCGGCCAGCCCTGCAATGCCTACCGCAACACGATAGTAACCGTTACGCACAAGCTGTCCGTTGTTGCTTGCCCCTGCGAGTTCGACCTGATAGCCGACAGCGACCTGGTCCTCTTCGGTTGAAAAGTCGCCGTCGCGGTCGTAGATGCCGTCGAGCGTCAGCAGAACACGGCTGCCGGTCCCCAGCGCTCCGTTTTCAAACACGTAAAACAAGTTGTTGAACTTAGCCGATGTACTACCCGGAGTCTGGGTATGGGTGAAGGTCATGGCACCGGGTTTAGCTGTACCAGTAAAATAAGGCGTCTGCGAAGCAGCCCGTGAGATTTTGGCCGAAGTGATTTTGACTGCTCCCGGATAACGCGACGAGAAGTCGGAAGACAGCGATGTCTGTACGGCGATTTTGGCCACGTCGCGCTTGAGGGTAATGGCGACTTGGGTCGGTGTGTCTCCCGATTCGATGGTCTGGGTCGCATAGCCCGACATGAGAAAGCCGCCGGAGCGCAGGCTTTTGGACGTGACATCGGAGAATGTACCGTTGTATGTGGAGGGAGCGGTTTCCGCCAGTGCCAGCAGTGCCGCTTTGGTCGTTACGTCACTACCGACGGCGGTGTTGCCGATGGCGTAAAAATCGACGCTCTGACCGGCTGCGGTACGCGGAAGAGAAAACGTGGTTTTTCGGGCTGCGAGTTCGCTCGCGGTGAAATTACGTCGCACGAGCAGGTTGCCGTCCTCGCCGAAACAGAAGAGCGTGAGCGACGACAACGATTGCTCTCATGCCTCGGTCGTAGAGGAGGAATCGAAAAAGGCGCGGGTGGGCAGGTCGGTGTTTTGCTCGCTTACGAAAGATACGGTAACTTGTCCTGCCTGAGCGGAAGGCGTCGGCAGCGGAGCTTCCTGTTTGTTACAGGACGTCGCGGTCAAGGCCAGCAGTGCGGCACTTGCCAGAATAAGGGTTTTGTTCATGATTGAAAGAAATTTGGTTTGATAATAAGCGTCGCCGCACCGTGCGGCTTGCAGGGACAAAGGTATAATCGTTTTCCGGCAAAAAGTACCGTTTCCCGGAATACCCCGTTTTGAAAATCGAAAAGTTTTTTGCCGTTTTTCAAAACATATATTATTGGCTTATAGTACATTAAACTTTAATTGTCGGCAAAACACTTTGTAAAACCGCCTTCGCCGAAAGAGCCGGCGAAGGCTTGAAATATCGCTTGATTTCCGTCGTGAGGCCAAGAGGTTACTTCAGATGTTCTTCGACGGTTCGGTCGAACGCTGCGAGCAGCTTGCGCAGAAACGAGGCACTGTCCGAGCGGTCCAGAACGAAAGTCTTTTTGACATAGATGTTATCTACACGAATGCCGAAGGCATCGCACAGCAGACGCAACAACGGAGCATAACCGGCTCTTTGCCCGGTCGCGTCCACTATGACACCCTGTTCCTGCAGGGCGATAGCCAGCTCCACCAAGTCGTTGTGACTGCCTGCCCAGCGCAGGTGCCCCGGTCGGAATGGAGCTTCGCCGTTTCCCGACGTACCGAAAAGCGATACGGTATAGGCGATACGCTGATGGTCCTCGATAAGCTGGAGTGCCTTGTCGATGCACTCGCACCACGCTTCATTTTTTTTTAACCTTGAAGAAATCCGTTTGCTGCAAACTTTGCAGCTCCACCCGCGCATGGCACAGCTCTGACAGAAACCGGTGTATCGGCTGTCCGTCATAACTCTCTTCCAATGTCGTCACGAAAACATCGTACGCCTGTGTCACCTCCTGCGCAGAGGCCGTAGCGATAAGATACTGTGCGGCGCCGTCGCGCGACGGGTCGCCGACATACCGCAGTGCGGTAAGCAATCTGTTGTTTTTCATAACATAAATAGTTTAGTGAACAATAAAAAGATTCCGGGACACGAATGCCCCGGAAAGATTATCATCCCATGCCATAGCCTGTGCGCAGGAGTGCTGACAGAGATTGTCACCCGCAGGCGAAGACCTCTTTTCACAACCGAAATATCAGCTTTTTTACAGCCGCATGGCTGCAAATTTACGCTGGACGGATGGAATACACTTGTTGTTGCTGCGACGCATCATGTTAAGAAATCCGACAAAAGCGGCTTGCACGCCGGTACCGGGACCGCTATTTCCGGTTAAATTAAACATTTTATATGAATCATAAAAGTAAAAATCCTGCCAACAGGCGATTATCGGTGTTTTTTAGTGCCGATTAAAGGAGTCCCGCTGAAATCCGGAATATGTATTTGCTGCCGTTTCATGGTCGTCGTTTTCCCCGTTTCTGACGTTCCGGCAACTCGTTTTGTGGTTCATCTTGCAAAGGAAATAAGGGGAATTGCCGAGCGAAGAGGGTAAGGGCTGCGCCGTTCGGGATAAAAAAGATTGACAGGCTGCAAAGGTCTGTCAATCTTTTTTTCCCGAAACCCTCATTCCCTCGATTCCCCTTATTGTCGGCAAGCTGAAACGAACAAAACGAGCATGCGGCACGGCAAAAAAAAGGTCAAGCTATGAAAACGAGCGCAAATACACACTCCGGATTGAAACGAAACGAAAACTTCGCATCGACCGGCAAGGATTTGCGGGACTGGCCGGGGCGGACGGGGCGCGGGATTCTGCGGCTTATGTCGGTGGGAATGGCGCTGGGACTGTTACGGCTCCTGCCCGTGTGGGTCTTTTATCTGTTCGCGGTGTGGGTGTTCGCACGATGTTCGGTATGGTTCCTCACCGCGCTGTTGCGGGTGCTCGCCTTTGTGTTTCTGATTCTTATACTCGCCTGTCTGTTTGTCTGATACTCCATATACGATAACAAAAACCGATAAAACTTAATGAATTATGAGCAAAGTATTTCTTTTGGGCGCGAACGTCGAAATCGACACCGAGATTAAAACGGTGGGAATCGGGCAAATAATCCGTATGGAAGGATACGAATACGATAACTATGTCGTGGCAGACATCACGCACGATAGTTACGGGTATTCTTATCGCCTGATCAATTTGCGAACATACGAATATGTTACGGCGGAAACGATACGTCCGCTTTCGCAGAAATTCGGAATCGGATTCTATTACGACGACACTGCCCCGCAGTTTTTCGGTACGGATGAACTGCGTGCCGTCATACACAAGGCCGAGAAGATAGCGGATGCCGAAATCCGACGCAAAGAACAAGAACGGGAAGAACGACAGCGGACGAAACAACGCGGTATGGAACTGTTGCGACGAATCGTTCCCGCCGACGTGCGAGCCGTTATTATTGCCGAATTGCACGAGGACGACAGCGACCCGATGACCGACTATTACGGGTACCGCAATATCCGAACCGTTATACTCGGTTTTTCGCACAAGACGCGGGTGGATTTTGCAGAAATGCGCCGTGCCGCCGCTCATTTTCCCGACACGGCATACCTGGCCGAATATAACCGCGAATACGAGCATCGGGAAAAATACAGTATGGGGCACGGGTACTGGCTCGGTGAAAACTATTACAGCGGTTGGATTATTTGTAAAGAGGAGTGTTCAAATGCCGAAAGCCTCATCGACCGCTACGCATACGCCGCCGGATGCGAAGGGGGAATCTATGTGCCGGAAATACCGCAAACGGCAATGCCGGAACACTTGTCCGCAGATGCCGACTCACAAAACATAACCGTTGAAATCATAGACTATTCTGAAAAAGCGATAGCGGTGTTCGGTGATACCAAGCCGCTGAAGGAGATTTTACGCTCATTGGGCGGACGATTCTCTCCGCGATTGCAAAATAACGGTCAGACCGCTGCCGGGTGGGTATTTCCAAAACGAAACGAGCAGAAAGTACGCCAAACCCTCGCTTCCTATTTAGCCGCATAACACAACCAACCATACACGGGGCGAAGCGACGCACGCACGCCCCTAATTAAAACACACAAGACTATGAAACAACAGCTATTGGCCGTCATAGACGCGCTGGAGGACTTGCAGGCTACCGGGCGATATACCGTGATGTATTCCGTCGCCGGACACGTACACGATTTCGATGTAGCTATTTATTGCGGGAAATGGTACAAGGGCGCCAGCCCGATGTTCCGGCAAAGCATCTACACGGACCGTCCTCTGTGCCGGCAGTATGGCGGCATCGGCAAACTCGACCTGTACGAACTGGAAGCATTCGTCCGGCGACTGTTGCGGGCCGTAACCTCGAACAACGCTTAAACGATACGCAATATGACTGACTTGCATTTTTATCCCACCGCAGAAGATATGCGGAATGATGCAGACAGGTATGCCTGTCAATGGTATGAAACGATTTCGCTGAAAATGCGGTGTATTTGCGGACGGCTGACCGACGGCATACTCGTGCGCTTCCGCATCACCGGGCAAATTGTGGACACACTCGTATTCTGCCCTGACTGTTATCGGAACCAAAACCGGGCATCGTAACCCGATATAGCGAACAAAACATTATCAATCACAAAATCAGATACAGCATTATGAAAACGAAAAACGTAAAAAACAGCAAAGAAATCACCGAGAACAACGCAACGACCGATACTACCGTACAGGCCTCGATGGACGGACAACGGGCCGAAGCCGACGCCCCGGCGGAAACGGAAGAAATACAGAATACCGAAACGGTACAAGCCCCGACCGACCACACGCCGGAGGCGCTTCCTACCGTGCTGATGGATATTGCGCAACTCCGGACAAGTCCTTACAATCCGCGCACGACTTACGAGGAGGAAGGCATCAAAGAATTGGCGGCAACACTCCGCGAAAGCGGTTTGCTGCACCCTCTGCACGTGCGTCCTAAAGACGGCTATTATGAAATCATAACGGGAGAACGCCGCTTCCACGCCGCAAGACTCCTCGGCTGGAAACAAATCGCCGTATATGTCCGCGAAGCGACGGATGCCCAGGCCCGCGATATGGCGCTGACCGAAAACCTCCAGCGGGAGGATATGGCCCCGATGGACGAGGCACGGGCATATAAAACGCTGGTCAGCGAAGGTGCGGACATTTACACGCTCGCGGCCAAGTACGGCAAATCCGACCGATATATATACGACCGGTTGAAATTGAACGACTTGATTCCCGCCATTGCCGACTTGCTGTCACGGAAAATGATTGGATTGGGAATTGCGCTGGAAGTCAGCAAATGCGAGAAATTCATCCAGCAGGATCTTTACGAAAATCATTTGAAAGGTTCTGCCGAAGATGATACGCCCCAAACGGGATGGCGCGGGAAAGGCCTTGCCGATTTCCGACGACTGTTGCAGGATGCCTATACTTCCGACCTTACCCGATACGCTTTCGATAAAAGCGATTGTTTGCATTGTGTCCACAATACCAACACATACGATATGTTTGCCGAAACGAACTCTTGCGGCCATTGCACGGATAGAGAGTGTTTGCAGGCCAAAAATGCCGCTTTCGTGTTGGAGAAAAGCCGCGCCTTGCTCAAAGTGGACCCCCGAATCGTCGTGGCGAATTGCAGTTACGGATACACCAATCCGGTCGTTAGGCAGAACCTCGAAGAGGAGGGACATACGGTGAAAAAGGTCGGATTCGGATACCGTACTTTGCCTGCCGAGCCGCAGGCGCCGCAGGCGGAACAATTCCGGGAGGCGAACGAATACGAACAGGCGGTGGTGCGATACGAAATGCAGAGGCAGGAGTACGAGCAGACATTACAGGAGGCACTCCAGCAGGCCGAAGCGGGGGCGATAAGGCTGATGGTATCGCCCGAACCCACCGATGCCCGCCTTATCGCCATACCTGTAAACCACCGCGAAAAAGAGCCGGATTTCGTGAAACGGCTCTCGCAGGAGAAGCAGGCCAATGTCGAGCGGGCGATAACCAAAACGGTCGAGGACACACGGAAGATGATGCGCAAAGAACAGATGGAGGCCCCGGTTTTCTCCGCCTTCGATGAAAACGTATTGCTCTATTGTTTGCTCGATGCACTTCGGCACGACCACCTCGCCCTGTTCGGAGAAAAATACCGAGAGTCACATTATTTGACCGACGCCGACAAACTCGAAATCGTCAAGAATCTGACACCCGAACAGCGTGACATCATCCGACACGACTACATTGTCGAAGCATTGTCGAAAAAGGGAGAATCGAAAATTGTCGGGCAGATGATTATGGAATATGCCAACATCCATTATAACAGGCAATTTTCGCTTATCAAAGCCGGACACGAGGAAACGTGCGAGAACCGTAACGACCGCCTCGACGAACGAATCGCGGAATTTCAGGCGAAAGAACGGGTCAAGAAAGAGCAGGAAAAGAAAAAGCGCAAGAAACAGGCGGTAACCGAAACACAGGCGGTAACTGCGGTATCGGCGGCATAATATCGGACAGGGGTGCGGAGCGGTACAAAGTACCGCTCCGTATCTTTTACTCGAATCGTATGGAAAACACATCACGACACCGAAACGGACAGACGAACAGCGTCCCGAAGGAGCAGGAGGGGGCTGCGTACCGCGTTACCTGTACTCCGGGACTGTATGACCCGGATTTTGAATATTTTTATGCCAGGCAGATTTTCATTATTTCCGATAAATCCGGCACGACCTCTTTCGCCAGCAGGATGGAGCGCAGGCTGTTCCTGCGTACCGCGTCACACCATTTATCCCGGAGAAGGATACGGGCATTGTGCCGGGAGATACACCGGGACCTGATGCGTGAACAGGCCGCAGCCGGGCGGCTTACCGGGTCACATTAAACGGGCGGACGCCTCAAGCGGATAGCCGCAGTCATGACGACTGCGGCTATTTCCGTATGCATATATCTCATTATGACGTCGGGCGGCATCTACAGCCGGTATCCCGTCCCGTAGGTCTCGGCCAACCATAAGCCGAAGAAACGGTCGTACACCTGATAGACGTTTTCCTCTTTGGTTATGAACTCCTTTTCGAGCAACTGCCGGGCTGCCGACTGCACACTGCTGGAAGAATACAGACCGTGCCGGGTTACGAAATCTACCGAAGTAATCTCACGGGCACGCCCCTCCTTGCCGATAGCAAACAGCAGCTCCTTCTGCCGCTCGGAAAGCATGGCGACCATGTTCTGATACATCGCCTGTTGTGCGTTCACGGTCTGATGCAGTACGATATCCGCCTCTTCGAGCGTCGCCCCTTCTCCTTTGGCGGTCTGTTCGTACAGACGGTTCAACATACTCTGCATATACCACGTATGTCCCTCGAACAGCGTATAGATACGTTCGATACACTCCCCGGAAATCTCCTTGCCCGCCTGCCGGAAATGGCGCTGTACGAATCGGCGATACGCCTCTTCTGCGATAGGTCCGAGATTCATGAACGATGCGCTCTGGTAAAAAGGCCGCGAGGCCGAAAAAAAGATATTCTGCATCATGTGCCGCTGGCTGCCGGCGAATACGAAAGTCGTATTGGTACATTTTTGAATGTGAGTACGCAGAACGGCTTCCACGTTCTTCTCGGGATACCGGGCGATTTGCTGAAACTCGTCGATAGCCACCAAACAGGGCTTGTCGGCAGCTTCGAGGTAGGCGAACAGCTCCTCCAGCGACACTTCCGGCCGGCGAATCTCCCCGATACCGATGTCGAATACGGGCTCTCCGGTGACGGCATCGAGCTTGAAAGCCGGACGCAGGGAGGCGATAGCCGCGAAAAATCCCTCTGCAAACTTCCGGCCTTTGGGTTTCAGCGTATCGAAGATGTGTTTGCCGAGCATGAACACCAACTCCTTGAGCGAACCGGTAGCGTAAATGTCCACGAAGAACGTGTAATATTCCCGGGCAATCCGCTCCTGATGGAAACAATGTTCGATAAGTCCGGTCTTGCCCATGCGACGGGGCGATACGATGACCGTATTACGCCCGTTTACGAGAGCCTGCGTAAGCTCCTCGGTTTCGACTTCTCGGTCGCAGAAATAGTCGGCGGAAACGTAGCCGCTGACAATGAAGGGATTTTTCAATATTTTCATGGCTTCAAATAATATACAAATCTAAATTATTGCAAATATAATAATTAAAATCCGAATACACGCAACACCGCAGAAAAACGCTGCGGCACGACGTATCCCGCAATTGTTCTTTCACAGCATTCCTGAACCGCCTGCCTGTCCTTGTCCGGTCCGGCAAAACAGGCTATCTTTGTATTATCGACTTCCCTTATGAAGAAAGATACGAATATGTAATAGAGGTGTTTGCCATAGACTATTTCCGGCGTGACGTTGTTCTATATAAAATTTACAAATAGTGCAGAATTTTGTCCAGGCAGAAAAAGCAGTCGGAAAACCTGCCTTGATGAAAGGTATGAAAAAAGAGGATGCGATTCGCATCCTCTTTCTGGTATCAGCATCTTAATTTTGAGAGGGTCTTGTAACAGATTCGTGATTGTGCTGTATCGGAAAACAATAGGCAGAATAAACACGAAGTTTCCCTTACAATCAATTATTCGGCCATTCGAGCGGATAGACATAACCCAGCGTTTCTATTGTCCTATAAGTAGAAATCATATCGGCACCTTCTTGCCAAGTGCCATTGACTGATTTCAGGCTGAGAAACCGGCAGTAGGACAGCTCTTCGCCAGCCCGATTTTTTACAACCAGTTCGACCGAATACAAAGGAACCGTACCTGCCACCTGTTCGTTCAAGACATAAAAGTCCAGGTAACTGGGTAAGCCCGTAAAGTACAGCGGCAGTCCGTTCATGTTTTTGACTCCGCCCGCGATAAAAGAGAACGAATCGTGTTCCCGGTAAGTAACCCGGTATATCGGAATGAGTTTATTATAAAGCGGATGGTCTTCGAAAGGTTTTTTATTGAAGGTCTTGAAGCTGCATGAATCCCCCTGCAAGATATGATCGTTGAGAACCTGTGTAAAACGCGATTTATGAATGATATGTTTAATACTTCCGTCCGTCTTGTGTTTATAAGTTTCTACTTTACATAGACTCGGAGCCAAATCGTTGCCGACAGGCTGCCCTTCGCTTGGAACGGTAACGGGATAATCGACGATTTTTTTTGAGTAAGCTATATCGTATGTGGCACGCACAATATATTCACCAGGTTGTGTGAAGACAACATTACAAGCATTTCCGAAACCCTCTCTATTAAAATAGAGAAAGTTTTCTGGTGTATAGATAATATTTCCATTAGTATCATATGCTCTGACACTCCATTCTGACAAAGGATTATAGTCACTCGTTTCGTATGTTTGTGCAACTCCGATTCTGGTAGATTTAGGACCGGTTATTTGTGGTAAATCATCAACAGTGACGGTATGTTCAGCCCGAAATGTTGTTCCGTCAGGCAATTTCAGGTTACAATAAATTGTATAATTTCCTTTTACATAAAAAATTAGCCTGACTGTCCCATCGCTTTGAGAAATAATATCGCAATTTCCGGTGGATGTATTCCAACTGAGTATTTTAGCTCCGGCTTGTAATAAAACCTTATTCAATGAAAACTGGGCGTTTTCACCGATATATACTCTAAAACTTCCTATAGAATGTTCGATAGACGAATCAATAATATCGAAATTCCATTTTAAGGTAGGATTGTCGAACAAAAAATTGACCATCCAAGCAGGCAACACATTGAGTTCTCTGACATTTCGCTTCCAATCATCCCATTGATTACTTTTTGACACGCAACTCTCTAATTGCTTGAGCGTTAATTTTTGTCCATACTGACAAAACAGTGCCTCGCCGATTTGTAAATAATCGGGATATTCAGAGCTGTAATTTTTAGGCCACGTATTTGGATTGTTTGGATAATAATCCCGCATTAAGTAATACGCTACTGCATCCGCATAGCTTTCTTTAACTTTCTTTTCACAAGAGTCATATTTTTTAGTTGCTGCATCGTGAGAAGCATGTCCTAATTCATGGAATGTAGTTTTTAGTATCTGAAATCTTTTACAATATCCTGTAGAATCCGTATTTTTACCCATAATTCTCATATTGATTTTAGATGGAATACCCGGGTCGTCCGGATGATATACTCCGACATATTCCGGATGGCTTTCGTCCCATGATACCATCACTTTTAGTTTGGCCGATGGTTTGGTAATTTCATTCTGATTGCTAAAAACATAATGCAGTCCTCTATGTACGGTAGCATACGCAGACCATTCCGGATTAGTACCTATATTCCAAGCCCACCATGATTGTTGTCTGCCAGTTGAGTTTTCCACCAATTTCCCTTGTGGATTAAACAATTTCCAATTATCCGTCTTAAACTTGGCAATATACCTTACATCGGTTCTGAAAGAGGCTCCATACCAACCTTTAGCGAAGGTTACTTTGCCATTTTTGTCTGTATATTTTTTGTTTGCATTACATATAGTCGTTACACGAACAAGCAGACCTTCGACACCGACATTACGATTAAGCGCATCATCCCAGCAAGTAATAACCGCAGTCGGAGTCCAACTGTTGCTGCCGCCCGTGGACGTAGCACCTCCACCGACGGTTTCTATCCCTGCATTTTTCATGGCCTGCGCCACAATCAGGTCATATTCACTGTCTGCGAGCGTCGTGCCGCCGGAACTGCCGCCGCCGATGAGCTGAGGCGAAATATGTGCCGCATCGTCCGTCCTGGTGGTGAACCCGCTGCCTTGCACATATACCTCCTGCAAAATTTCTGTCTCGATTCCCGAAGGATATCTGAAGTTTTTGGGAACAAGCGTGTAAAGCCAGCCATATTCTCCTATCAGGTCGTTGCTGTAAAACTCGCATTCGGCATCCGTCAGGATTCGGTCGATGGGGTACTCGATAAGAAGCAACCCGAGACTGTCTTCCAGAATGTACATGTCGAGACTGTCTTTCGGTAAAAACCGCACATAGTCGTGCGTTGCATAAATCGGTTTCGGTTGCGTACCGTACACCGCACTAATCTGGTTCATCGCCTTACGCATATTGGCAACCGAATAGGGATTGTTTATGTTCGCCACTCCAGCGCTGGCCCGTAATGCAGCCGCATTGATGGCGGCGCGTGTCTCAACACTCTGCGCTGCCTCCTCAGGCATGACCGGTTCGTCAAAATGGGTACATCCTACCGACAAACAAATTACGATGAACGACAGCAGAAAATAAGAATAAAACTGTTTCATACAGAAAAGAATTTAGGTAGATAATTTTTGAATAGAATGGAAGAAAGAAATTATCTGCCGCTGCGATAGGTTTTGATGAATGCGAGCCCTTTTAGCTAACTATGGATAGCGAGTCCTAATTGCCGTTGCTGTATGAGGCCTCCCTTAAAGATAAATAATATATTATTATAATGCAAATATTGATATAAAGAAACAAAAAAGCGGCTTAATGCCGCTTTTTTGTTGCCTGTATGGAATATTGCTTACTCTTTTTCACCTATCGGTGTGCCGTCCTTGAAGAAATCATCGGTGAATGTGTAGGTATAACGGGTGATATATAATAGATATTCTTTTTCCTCGGTTCGTTCATAAGAATCGAGACTGTATAAATTGTTCGGATTAGCAGCCCATTTCCGTTGATAAACCTCGACAGTTCCATTGGAAACTGTCACCCGTCCCGCCGTCGGAATTTTTTCCTGATAGACACCCAGCAAATTCAACGGGTCCTGCGTATCGTCAAAATTATGAATCAGGTCATATTGTTCTCCTTGCCTTATCGTGACACTTTTTTCTTTCCCCTCTCCCGTATTAGAATGAACCGATACAATGTACATCTTAACCGTGTGGGACGATGCGTTTTTATATGTATAATAGGTTTTCCATTCGGTATTCATTGCACCTGGAGGGTCTTTGCTTGTTATATCCGACTTTGAATCGCATCCCGTCGATAGCCACGCCAGCAGGCAGAGGCAAAACAGCCATTTCGTCCGTGATTTCATGGTTAGGTAAGTTTTTAAGTTTACAATATATCTCCGCTTTTATTAAAGACGCGAAAGAGCCTCTTTACGTTGCATCGTTATTATGCAATTTTAAGAATAATTTATCTATTATAAAAGTAAATATAAAATAGAGGCCGTCATAGTGATAATTCTTTCAAATACAATTTCGTATTATCACACCAAAAAGCAAATAAGTCGTATTTTCATCCGTTGTATGCGATTTTTTCTTTTTATGAGCAATAATTCTTTGACTTGTTCTTTGTTTTGTGAAATAATTTACATACATTTGAAATAGGATAAACCGCATCGTGACGATACGGCGGATTATCGGAACGGATATTTTCAGTGTGTGGAATTTCAAGGTTATGACGGGCCCGGTATCATGGTGATCTGATGGATTTGCAGCGTGCAATACCACAAGATTATCAATATCGGAAGCCAACGGCGGAGAGCGCTCCGCCACATCATTAACCTTAAAATTACACTGAGATGAAAAAGTTATTCCTTATGGCAACGGCATGTGCAATGGTATTGGCGGGCTGTTCGGTAGATTCTATCGAACAGCGGGAGTATGCCTCCCGGAACATCATGCCCCAAGACGGAACTCCCTATGAACTGGAGTTCATGCAGCAAGTCGTCTCCGAGGTGGCGGGCACCCGCGCACCGATGACCGAGCTGCAGCCCACCCACCTGTACGTCGAATTCGCCCCGGCGACCCTCGAAGAGTATGACCGGCTGCTGGCTGCGCCTCAGTTCGAGTGCCTGCCTTTCGATGTATTCGAGGTTCCGGAACTTCCGCAAGGAGCCGCTTATGCGGTACAGCCGCCGTGCGAGGGTGTCGGCAAACTCTATGCGCTGGTTCGCAGCGATATGACGCTGCCCGCCGTCGAATACGAGGTGCTCAAGAGCTATTACACGCCGTATGCGGACAATTCGGGAATCGAGGATGCGGCGCTGGCGCGACAGATAGTCGCACGGGCCGAGGAGCTGAACGAGCCTTACCGCACCCGTACCGAGGCGAATGAATCCGTTCCCCACGGCAGCGTCCGTGTTTACGACAACATCGCCGGGCGGGAAGTCGGCGTGCAGGGTGTTCCGGTATTCGTCACCGAGCAGGGCGGCGGAACCTATTTCCCGAAGACGGAAACCGTTTATACCGACATGTACGGGGGCTTCAGGACCAAAAGGACGATATGGGAAACCCAGGTCACTTTCCGCATCACTTTCGATACGGATACCTGGAGCATCAAGAACTCCAACGGCCAAACGATGGTTATCAACGGCCCGACGCAAAGTCCCGGTACCGTTTGGAGATGCGTGCCGATGTTCGCTCTGGGGGCCAACGACGCGTACTATGCCGTCAATATCCTGCGCGGCATCAATGCGGCGCAGATGGCCGGCTTGACGTTCGACACCAAGCTGCAGGTAAGATATCATGATTTCAGTCACTCTGCAAATGGTGCGACCAGCGAGATAACCGGCACCGTACCTTACATCCACATCTACTGCGGCGGCAGACCCTGCCAGGAAATTATCGGTATCACCAATTACGGTATCGGACAGGCTGCCTATTACCGGGCGCATCGTACTGATTATGACAATTGCCTCACTGCTGTTAAGGATAGTTTTGCGATGTACACCCGCTGGTTCTTCACGGATTACGAATACGCCCGGCTCGATGTATTGGACAAGCTGCATGCTTACGATTCGAACGGTCCCAAACCGGACGGCTGGAACATTCAGGGATGGAGCGTGAATAACGGACATAAGACCGAAACACCGTTGTTTATCGACCTTCACGACGGATACAACCAACTGGCTCCGGGTGTCATCTCGTTCAACAACTACATTCCCAACGACAACATCTACTTGTCGAGTTATGGCGATGTGCAGAATATCGCATTCGAATCGGCGACTATATCGAATGTCCGCACGAACCTGCTGCCGCTCGCAAACGATTTCGGGTTTACCAATGCGGACGTGACGACGCTTTTCCGCACTTACAACCAGTTAAGTAACTAACTTAAATACGCTGCGATTATGAAATGGCTTTATTACACAGTGCTGCTGCTCGCCTGCTGCCGTATGGCGGGGTGCGGCAGCGACAAGGATTCGGTATCGGTCCTTCCTTCGGACCCTCCCGCACCGGAGGAGCCGGAGTATGTGGACCCGACGGCCGGATTCAAGGAAGTAGGACCCTACGGCAGTATGGAGGATATGATTCCTGATGAACACCCGGACTCCGAATTTTCTCAATGTTACTACAACTATTTTTGCCTGTGCAATAAGAGCAGCCATACCCTGACCGTAGCGGTTTCTTCAAAATGGAAAAATATAGGTGGGTTTTTACGACCGGGAACAAAATATACCCGTAATTTCGGACAGGAAGTTTTCGGCACTTATCGGGATGGTCCTATCGAATCATTCGACGACATTCGGTCAATATCTGTTATCTATGACAAGAATGTGTCTGATGATCCCATAAACGCAGATTTCTTTCATACGGTATCCGAACGCTATCTGTTCCCTTCCGAGGATGATTTTACGGGGACGATTGGCGACGAGAACGAATGGATCTTCGAAAAATTCACCGACCGTCGTTTGCGCTGGGTTTACATCTTCACCGATGAAGATTACGACCGGGCCAAAGCCATGTACGACGAACGCATGGCCAACTACGGAAGCGGTGAAAAGTAACTCCCGGATTCTCTGAACGAATAGAGCCGCAATAGCTATTGCGGCTCTATTCGTTATTTATGGTGATTCTGTCCCGCTGACAGACAATCACTTTAGGCACAGGAGGACGTTGCGATATTCATGTGTGATTTAATGTTCCTGAAGATCGGGAAACATATCTTGCACAAAGAGACACTTTTGCCTTGTATGATTTCTTCAATGAAATGACTCCTGATCTGCGTAGCACACCACGCGATCAGTCGGCATGGGTGCTCGAAGAGTTCCCCGACCGCCCGAACGCCGTCCGTTGGACCTACCGGATTACCGACAAGGACTATAAGGAAGCCGTGCGTCAGACGCTCGAACGCTGGGCAGACCGGGACGAGGAAGAGAAGGAATGAAACTCTTGAATTTTGTGTATGAAACAAGGGCAGAAACACATGTTTCTGCCCTTGTTATTGTTTTTCGGCTCGACCGGATTATGCAAGTTTCCGCAAAACATATTCATCGAACCACTCCGGAACGCTTTCCTCCAATACGGACAAAGAACCGCTTTCTGCATCGTATTCCGCGAGCATCCGCCACTGCGCAGCACTATTATCGAAGAAATAGGCCCTGTCGCACAGCTTGAGGCAATCGTAAACGTTTTCCAACGATTTGGTATAACGGCGTATGATTTTTTCACGCGGCACATCGTGCCCTCCCAACTGTACCCGCTGAGCTACACGACCGATATTGATTTCGACATCCTGTGTCGATACGAAATACAGGTAAATACGATAACCGGACTGTTTGGCAAGACGAATATAATCCATTTTACGCACATCCGACATCACCGTTTCAATCGTGAATTGCCGGACGATATTCAGCATGTTGAAACGCAGAAAATCCGCAATAAAAGCAGCAAAGTAAGAATCGACCGATTCACGAGGAACATGCAGTACATTGTTTTCGACCGTAAGCCGGCTGATAATATCTTCTCCACTGCGCGATTTGTCGTAGAACCCCGATGTCCGGAATGCCTCCTTCAAGCTATCTTCCTGGGGAAGAATCGTATAATAATCGAAAGACAAACATCCCGTTTCGGAGAGACTTTTATATATCTCGTCTGCATTGACGAAATATTTGCACCCGACTTTCTTATCGACAGCAGAAAATATAGTCGATTTCCCCGAACCGTTCGGACCGGCAAAAATGCGAAGACGTTTCTTGGACATGAGTATCGGGAATTACTGTACGGTATAACACCGTTTGCGGACCTTCACTTCGGGCGCGACCTTGCCTATCTCGATGCGCGTATTATCTGCTTGAATTTTGTAAATGATGCCGTCTTGCACGACGGTAATGGCTACTCCGTTCTCCTTTGCCAATGCGATTCCCGGATTCGGCGTCCGGTTAATCAGGGCCGCAAACGTCGATTCGTCCTCAATCTGAGCATCATCTTTGGTTTGTTGCTCGAAAAAGGAAGACAGTTTGGTTATAAGTTTTTGTTTGGCCATAGAATGTTTTAATATACAAAAGTATGCAATTATTTTTACTTCTGCAATTTCCATACCTGTTCGGGTAGAAACTCTTTATTATCAAAACGACGGAAAGCCGTTTATGGTATTACTGGCAACGAAATTCTGTAATACGAGGGCCTCAAGCCTGCGAAGAAGTCCATTTGTCAGACGCTCGAACGGCGGGCCGACCGGGACGAGGAAGAGAAATAACCGATTAAATAGAGCCGCAATAGCTATTGCGGCTCTATTATTTTTCCCTGGCTCACAATCCGACCTTCAGATAGGAGTCCCGGCGTCCGAGGTACATATTGCGGTACACTTCTTTCGGCTTGTCAGATTGTTACGTCGTTCTTTTTGACCTATTGCGATTCCCGGATTCGGTGTCTTGTCAATCAGACCACAAGTTCCGTACCTGTATGGATAGCCACTCCTTACTATATCGGAACTGCATTCAAAAAGTTT
>OWIO01000326.1_pt1 | contig 44904 bp, 37 predicted proteins | sample 1733011 | NCBI WGS metagenome assembly OWIO01 (sample SAMN05065779, study PRJEB22554) | human gut metagenome | biome: ENVO:2100002; feature: ENVO:00000062; material: ENVO:00002003 | host: Homo sapiens | place: USA | reverse complement strand
TCTACACAAGGAGTATCGTCGGCAGCGTCAGATGTGTATAAGAGACAGTCTTACTTCTTTTTATTAACGGCGGGGCCTTCCTCGATTTTCTCCCTGACCTTAACTTCTATTTCTTCGGCCAGTTCGGGATTGTCTTTCAGCAGGTCTTTCACCGCATCGCGACCCTGCGCCAGTTTCGTGCCTCCGTACGAGAACCACGAACCGCTTTTTTGGATGACATCGTATTCCACACCCAAGTCGACGATCTCGCCCGTACGGGAAATCCCTTCGCCGTACAGCACATCGAATTCCGTGGAACGGAAAGGAGGGGCCATCTTGTTCTTGACCACTTTCACTTTCGTGCGGTTGCCCACGACCTTTTCCCCGTCTTTGATCTGCGTGCCGCGGCGGATATCCAACCGCACCGAAGCATAGAATTTCAGGGCATTACCACCGGTAGTCGTCTCGGGATTGCCGAACATGATACCGATCTTTTCGCGCAGCTGGTTGATGAATATCGCGACGCATTTGGTTTTGGATACCGTACCGGTCAATTTCCGGAGCGCCTGCGACATCAGGCGCGCCTGGAGTCCCATCTTGGAATCCCCCATCTCGCCTTCAATCTCACTCTTGGGCGTAAGGGCTGCTACCGAGTCGATCACCACGATATCGATCGCTCCGCTGCGGATCAGGTTTTCCATGATCTCCAGGGCCTGTTCGCCGTTGTCCGGCTGGGAAATGACGAGGTTGTCCACATCCACTCCCAGTTTTTCCGCGTAAAAACGGTCGAAAGCATGCTCGGCATCGATAAAGGCGGCGATACCGCCCGTTTTCTGCGCTTCGGCAATGGCGTGGAGCGTCAGGGTCGTTTTACCGGAAGATTCCGGCCCGTATATTTCCACGATACGCCCGCGGGGATACCCGCCTACGCCTAAGGCAACGTCCAGCCCCAGGGAACCGGTCGGGATCACGTCCACGTGTTCCACCTCGCGTTCGCCCATGATCATCACGGCGCCTTTTCCGTACGTCTTATCCATTTTCTCCAGGATGGTCTTCAGGGAGGCCATCTTGGCGCTCTTATTTTCGTCGCTCATAAAATCTTTTTTCTATTGATTATTTTGTTCAAATGTACATATTTTTTCCCGGTTTTCGGGAGAAATAACCGGCATCCGGGCCGGTTTTTCCGGGTCTTTTGCAGGTCTTTTTCAGATCTTTTTCAGGCGGATTCGAAACGTACTTCCCGGCCCGAGAGCTCCTCCAGGCGCGCGATGACTTCGCTGCAAAGGTCTACTTTCAGCGTGCGCACCGGCATCGACAGGCACACCCCAGACACCCGGTCTTCCACCCGGACTTCCACCGGACTGAACCCCTGGCGCTCGCGCACCGTATCGCGCAGCGACACGATGAACTCGTCGTCTATATCCGAGATATCCACCGTTACCACCACCTTTTTAGGCATGCATTTCGGCACTTCGGAGAGCAGCTGAACGCTGTTTACCATCAGCCGCGGACGGCCTATCTGCCCGGTCGCCTTATTTTCCCAGCCTTTCAGGATGGTCGCCTTGATGAATATCATCGCGTTGTCGAACAAAAACGGCGAGAACGAGGCGTATTTTTCATCGTACAGCCGGAGTTCGAACGAAGAGTTCACGTCCTCGATCGTATAACTGCCGAAGGGATTCCCGTTGCGGCCGGTGAAATTCTCGCTGCGCGTCACCATTCCTCCGAAAGACACCTCCTGCCCTACGAAGCGCTCGATTTCGGCCAACTGATCCAGCGAAACCGTGCAATAGTGATCCAGCACGAAGCGGTAACGGTCCAGCGGATGGGACGAGATGAACAGACCGACTACCTCCCGCTCCCTTTTCAGTTTATCCAAATCAGGCCATTCCTCACACAAAGCCACCGGGGGCGGATCCATATGGAACGAGCTGTCCCCCATATCCCCGAACAGGGACGACTGGGCGCTGTCCCGCTGATTGCGCACCGCTTCGCCGTAGCGCACGGCCTTATCGATCGTATCGGACCGTCCGTCCGCAGCGAAATACTGCGCCCGGTGGAGCCCGAAACAATCGAACGCCCCGGAAAGCACGAAATGTTCGATCGAACGGCGCGAGCAGGACGATTTGTCCACCCGGGTGGTAAAATCGAAAAGGGATTCGTAAGGCCCGTTCTCCTTGCGGTCTTTCAGGATAAAGGAAATGGCGTTGTCCCCTACGTTCTTCACGGCGCCCAGCCCGAAGCGGATGTCACCGTCTTTATTGACCGAGAACTTACGTTTCGACTCGTTGATGTCCGGGCAGAGGATCTTCAGCCCCAAACGCCGGGCCTCCTCCATGTAGAACGTGATATCCTTGATATCGTTCATATTGTTGGAAAGCACCGCCGCCATGTATTCGGACGGGTAATTGGCTTTCAGGTAGGCCGTCTGGTACGCCACCCACGCATAGCACGTGGAGTGCGACTTATTGAACGCATAAGCGGCAAACGCCTCCCAGTCGTGCCATATCTTTTCCAGCACCTCCTTATCGTGACCTTTTTCCCCGGCTTGCTCCACGAATTTCGGCTTCATCTTGGCCAGTACGGCCTTTTGCTTTTTACCCATCGCCTTTCGCAGCACGTCGGCTTCGCCCTTGGTAAAGCCGGCCAGTTTTTGCGAGAGCAACATCACCTGTTCCTGGTATACGGTGATACCGTAGGTTTCGGCCAGGTATTCCTCCATTTCCGGCAGGTCGTAGGTGATCTCCTCCTGCCCGTGCTTGCGCCGGATGAACGAGGGGATGTATTCCATCGGGCCCGGACGGTAGAGAGCGTTCATGGCGATCAGGTCGGAAAAAGCACTGGGCCGCAGTTCCCGAAGGTTTTTCTGCATGCCCGGCGATTCGTACTGGAATACTCCGATCGTATCGCCCCGCTGGAAAAGTTCGTAGGTCTTCGGGTCGTCGATCGGTATTTCGTCCGGATCGATCCGGATGCCGAACCGGTCCTCGATCAGGTTGATCGTATCGTTGATTAGGGTAAGGGTTTTCAGGCCCAGGAAGTCCATCTTGAGCAACCCGGCGGATTCCACCACCTTGTTGTCGAACTGCGTGACCAGCATCTCGGAATCTTTGGCCGTAGCCATCGGCACGTGCTCCCGGATATCCGAAGGCGTGATGATCACCCCGCACGCATGTACGCCCAGGCTGCGGATCGAACCCTCGATGACCTTCGCCTGATTGATGATCTTGGCGTTCATATCGCTGCCGGCGGCCAGTTCCTTGATATGTCGGGCTTTGTCTATTTCCTCCTGCCGGTTCTTGAGTTTTTCCCGCAGATCGGCGTCGGGCAGTTTGAACAGTTTGGACAGGCTCACGTCCGGCACCATCTTACCCAGTTCGTTGACCTGCGTAGGGGTATATTCCATCACCCGGGCGGTATCGCGCACCGAGTTCTTGGCCGCCATCGTACCGTAAGTAATGATCTGCGACACTTGGTTCTTGCCGTATTTTTCCACCACCCAATCGATGATCTTCCCACGGCCTTCGTCATCGAAGTCCGTATCGATATCGGGCAGAGATACGCGGTCGGGGTTGAGGAAACGCTCGAACAGCAAATCATATTTGATCGGGTCGATGGACGTAATGCCGATACAATAGGCGACGGCACTCCCGGCTGCCGAACCACGGCCCGGCCCCACCAATACCCCCATATCCCGTGCCGCGCGGATAAAATCCTGCACGATGAGGAAGTAGCCCGGATAACCCGTTTTGGCAATGATGTCCAGTTCGAAATCGATACGCTCGCGGGTAGCCTCGTCCATATCGGGATAGGCCTTTTTCGCCCCTTCGTACGTCAAATGGCGCAGATAGGCGTTTTCACCCCGTTTGCCCCCGTCCTGTTCGTCCTGAGGGTCCTTGAACTCGTCCGGGATGTCGAATTTGGGCAGCAGTACCGGTTTGGCCAGTTTATAATTTTCGATCTTATCGACCAGATGCTGGATGTTGGCGATGGCCTCGGGCACGTCGGCGAAAAGCTCCTTCATCTGGGCCTGGCTCTTGAAGTAGAACTCGTCGTTCGGAAAACCGAACCGGCAGTCCCGGCCCCGGCCTATCGGACGGCTCTGCACCTCCCCGTCCCGGATGCAAAGCAGGATGTCGTGCGCATTGGAATCTTCTTTGCGGGCATAGAACGTATTGTTCTGGGCGATGACCCGCACCCCGTGCTTTTTGGCAAAGCCGAGGAGTATCTTATTTACATGGTCTTCTTCGGGCAGTCCATGACGGACGAGCTCCACGTAAAAATCATCGCCGAACTGCTCCTTCCACCACAGGAAAGCTTCCTCCGCCCGGTGTTCGCCCACCTCGAGGATCAACTGCGGCACTTCGCCCTGCAACCCGCCGGAAAGGGCGATCAGGTTTTCCTTGTATTCCACGATAAGTTCCTTGCCTACGCGGGCGTACGTACCGTAAAGCCCCGTCGTATTGGCTTCGGTGGAGAGCTTGGCCAGGTTGTGGTAACCGGCCTTGTTCTTGGCCAGCAATACCTGCTGGAAACGGCGGTCGGGCTGGTCTTTGGTGAACCGCGTGCGTTTGTAGTCTTCTGCCACATACAGTTCGCAGCCGATGACCACTTTTCCATCGTACGGTTCCCAGAGTTCCCCCTTTTCCTCGCCTTCCTCTATCTTTTTGTTGTGTTTTTCAATCTTTTCGTTTAGCTTCCCGATGGCCAGGGTCATATTGAAAGCCCCGTACATATTACCCAGGTCGGTGACCCCTACGGCCGGCATTTTGTCTTTCCAGGCCATTTCCACCAACGTATCCACATCGGTAGTCGCCTGAAGGATGGAAAATTGGGAATGGTTGTGCAGATGGCAGTACGGTACATCGGCCAGCGCATCGGGAATATCCCCGGCCGAAGACTGCGTATCTTCTTTTTGTTCCGTTTTTCCGTCTTCGCCCAGCGGTTTGTAAGGCTGGACATTCAGCCCTATCGCCCGGATTGGATCGGGATTCGCCAGACGGAACTGCTCGATGTAAGCGCCGTCGCACCGGAGCTGATCCTGGGTATAAAGCCCCCGGCGTACCAGCTCGAGGAAACACCGCGCCGTGGCTTCCACGTCCGCCGAAGCGTTATGGGCCGCAGAAAATCCTTCGCCGAACAGGTGCGTATGCAGCTCTATCAGTTTAGGGAACTTATAGCCCCGTCCTCCCGGTATCTTGCACAGGTTGGCCGTCACTTCGCTCATCGTATCGAGCACACCCAAGGCCGGGATCGGATTTTCCATCCCTTTGCGGAAATATTCGCAGCCCACTACCGGGATGTCGAACGAGATATTCTGTCCGACGGCAAAACGGGCCTGCGCTACGGATTTGGCAAACTCTGCGAGCACAAAAGCCAGATCGGCTCCTTCCCGCAGCGCCCGCTCGGTGGAAATCCCGTGTATCTTTTCTGAATTAAAAGGAATATCGTAACCCTCCGGCCGTACGATGAAGTTCTTCGCCTCGATCAATTCGCCCATCGGCCCGTGCAACTGCCAGGCGAGTTGCACCATGCGGGGCCAGTTGTCCGTATCGGATATGGGGGCGCTATAATTGCGGGGTAGACCGGTAGTCTCGGTATCGAATATAAGGTACATAAATGTCTGCTGCTGTTTTCGGAGGATTCGCTCCGTTTACAAAAATAACGCTTTACCGGGGACGGGGCAAGCCGATCCGGAAAAGTTATCAACAAACAGGACACGCACTCCCGTTAATGCTTATTTTATCCGAAAAACAGGACAACACCTTCCTCCGTTTTTTACCGGTTTGCATATTATTTTTTTGTAAATTTGCGGCAATGAAATTCGCGGCATCACAAATAAGCGAAATCCTTCAGGGTACCATCGAAGGAGACGCAACGGTCCTGGTCGACCGTCTGGCTAAAATAGAAGAAGCTACCCAGGGAGCCATCACTTTCCTGGCAAACCCCAAATACACCCAATATATATACTCTACCGATGCTTCGGTGGTTATCGTTTCCAAAGATTTCGTTCCCACGGAAAAAATCAAGTCTACTTTGGTTCGGGTGGACAACCCCTATACGGCATTCACTGTCCTGCTCGAATTTTACGAGAATTACCTCAAATCCCTTAAGACCGGCATCGAACAGCCGTCCTATCAGGGAGACAACGTAAAATTGGGACAAAACGTATATCTGGGCGCTTTTTCTTACATAGGGAACGGGGTGACCATAGCCGACGATGTAAAAATATACCCACACGTATATATCGGTGAGCATGTAGAAATAGGGGCAGGCAGCGTGATCTATTCCGGGGCAAAAATATACCGGGATACGAAGATCGGAAGCAACTGCATGATCCATTCCGGTGCCGTGATCGGCGCCGATGGGTTCGGCTTTGCCCCCCAGGAAGACGGATCGTATAAAAAAATCCCCCAGACGGGCAACGTCGTACTGGAAGACAATGTTGAAATCGGCGCCAATACGACTATCGACCGTTCCACGATGGGTTCGACCCTGATCCGAAAAGGGACCAAACTGGACAACCTCATACAAATCGCGCACAATGTGGAGATCGGTGAAAATACCGCCATCGCCGCCCAAGTAGGAATAGCTGGTTCAACCAAAATCGGCAGCAGCTGTATCGTTGGCGGGCAGGTAGGAATAGCCGGACACCTTCATGTGGGCGACGGAGTACGGTTGGCAGCCCAATCCGGCGTCATATCCGACATCGCAGCCGGAGCTACTGTAATGGGCTCTCCCTCCTTCGATCACAAGGAATATATTAAATGTTATGTGGTTTTCAGAAAACTCCCTAACTTAGCACGCCGGATAGACCAGCTGAACAAGAAACTCGAAGAAAAAGAATAATCCGAACGAAAGGGGCCCGCGGCCCCGTTTTTTCAGAAAAAATGAGCCAAAAACAAAAGACAATAGCATCCCAAACCTCTCTTTCCGGAATCGGACTACATACAGGTAAGAAGGTCACCATGACCCTCAAGCCGGCGGAAACGGATACGGGTTATGCGTTTGTAAGAACGGACCTTGAAGGTTCCCCTGTCATAGAAGCGGATGCCAATTTGGTGTGCTGCACCTCCCGCGGCACCACGCTGGAGAAAAACGGCGCAAAAGTATTTACTACCGAACACATCCTGGCTGCCGTATTCGGAGCCGATCTGGACAATATAATCATAGAACTCGACGGTCCGGAGCCACCCATTATGGATGGTTCCTCCAAATACTTCATCGAAGCCATTGAAAAGGCCGGAGTGAAAGAACAGGACGCCGACCGAGTGTACTACGAACTGACCGACATCGTCTCCTATAACGATCCCGAAACCGGCAGCGAGATTATCGCCCTGCCCTCGGACGGATTCAGCCTGCAGGTGATGGTCGATTTCGGCACTCATGTGCTAAGCACGCAGAACGCAACGCTGGACAAACCGGCCGATTTCAAGAAAGAGATCGCACCTTGCCGGACGTTTTGTTTCCTGCACGAGATCGAAGATATGATAAAGGACGGCCTGATAAAAGGCGGCGATTTGACCAATGCGATCGTTTACGTCGACAAAAAGATATCCGACGATACGTTAGGACGCCTGAAAGAGATATTCCATAAAGAGGATATCACCGTTAATTCGGACGGCATCCTGGACAATATTTCCCTGCTCTACCCTAACGAAGCAGCCCGGCACAAACTGCTGGATGTGGTAGGCGACCTGGCCTTGATAGGCCGTCGTATCCGCGGGAAAATATTCGCCACCAAACCGGGACACCAGGCCAACACGCAGTTTGCCAAAAAACTTTCCCGCATCATCCATAACGAAGAACGCAACCCGGTTCCCAAGTTCGACCTGAATAAGGAGCCGCTGATGGATATCAACGATATCATCCGGGTATTGCCTCACCGTCCTCCGTTCCTGTTAGTTGACAAAATATTGGAACTTTCCGACGAATACGTAGTCGGCCTGAAAAACGTGACGATGAACGAACCGTTCTTCGTCGGCCATTTTCCGGGCGCACCGGTCATGCCGGGTGTCCTTCAGATCGAAGCAATGGCCCAGTGCGGCGGTATTTTAGCCCTGAAAGGGCTTAAAGATCCGGAAAACTACCTCACCTACTTCATAAAGATCGAAAGCGTTAAATTCAAATACCAGGTACATCCCGGCGATACCCTCATATTCAGCCTGAAGTTGGTAGGCCCCATCCGCCGCGGCATCTGCCACATGGAAGGCCGCGCCTATTCCAACGGACGAATGGTATGCGAAGCAGAATTAATGGCACTCATCACCCGAAAAGACGAATCAAAATAACATGGATCCGAAGTCACTTGTATACATACACCCTGATGCTCGTCTGGCAGACGATGTCATCATAGAGCCGTTCACTACCATTGCAGCCGATGTGGAAATAGGCAGCGGAACCTGGATCGGCCCGAACGTGACCATCATGGAAGGCGCCCGTATCGGCAAGGATTGCCGGATATTCCCGGGAGCCGTCATCTCCAGCGTACCCCAAGACCTCAAATACCAGGGGGAAAAGACCACCTGTGTGATCGGAGACCGGACAACTATCCACGAAGGAGTGACCGTAAGCCGCGGTACCAAAGCGGCCGGAACCACTCGTATCGGCGACGACTGCCTGATCATGGCCTACGTTCACATAGCCCACGACTGCATCCTGGGCAACCATGTAGTCCTGGCCAATTACGTCGGGCTGACCGGCCACTGCGAATTGGACGACTACGTGATCATCGGCGGGCTGGCCGGCACCCACCAGTTCACCAAAATAGGAGCCCACGCCATGGTGGCCGGAGGAACCCTGATCCGCAAGGATGTGCCTCCGTATGCCAAAGCGGCTAAAGAACCTATTTCTTACGTAGGGGTTAACTCGATCGGGCTTCACCGCCGGGGCTTCACCAACGAAAAGATCGAAGAGATCCGCGATATCTACCGTATTCTGTTCCAAAGCGGGCATAATATATCCCAAGCTTTGGAAATCATCGAAAAAACCATGCCCCAATCCATAGAGCGGGAAAATATTGTCACTTTTGTCCGCGGTTCGCAACGGGGCATCATGCGCGGATACGCCGGAGTGACCGATCCTGAACTCGAAGAAGAATAATCAACTAAAAAAACGACACAGACATGGCAACTTCAAACGACATCAAGAACGGGCTTTGCATCCGTCTCAATTCCGACATATTCAAAGTGGTGGAATTCCAGCACGTAAAACCAGGTAAGGGTCCTGCGTTCGTACGTACCAAACTGCGCAGCCTCTCTACCGGCCGTACGTTGGAAAACACGTTCCCTGCCGGGCATAAAATAGAGCCGATCCGTATCGAGAACCGCAAATACCAGTTCCTTTACAACGAAGGGGACGAATATCATTTCATGAACAACGATGATTACGACCAGCTCACCCTTCAGAAAGAAATGGTAAATGCTCCGCAGTTCCTTCGCGATGGGGACATCGTCGACGTGCTTTACAACGCCGAAGACCACATCCCGATGGCCTGCGAACTCGCGCCGAACGTCGTTCTGACCGTTACCTTTACCGAACCCGGTATCAAGGGCGACACGGCTACCAATACCCTTAAGCCCGCTACGGTAGAAACCGGAGCCAACATTCGCGTACCTTTGTTCATCAACGAAGGCGACAAAGTGCGCATCGACACGGCTACGGGTGCTTATATGGAGCGTGTAAAAGAGTAATTTCCTCTTTATTTCTCTCAAACCGAGAGAAGAGTGAAAAATAAAGCGGCCCCGGGAATTCCGGGGCCGTTCTTTTTTATCTAAACGTTACAGATCATTTATACTTGACTTCGGTAGCCGAGTCTTTCTGCAAACGATTGATAGTCTGATTAGTCTGGAGCCATATCTCCTTCAGGTCCGGATTGCTCCGGGCATTCAGCGTCTTCATGCCTATGCAGGCGCTTACATCCAAAGTGGTAAGTTTGTTGGACGAGCAGTTAAGAGTTCCCAACAGCGGGAACTATTGCCGATTTATACGGCGTTCCCTTTTAATCCCATCGCGATGGGAACCGTTTGCGGACCGAATATCCGACAATATTATCTATAAACGAAATAAAAATCGATGTTTGTCTTGATTATCAAAATAAAGGGAATGTTCAGTTTTCCGACGGGAAAGCATGTATAAAGTGCTTAATATTCTTCCGGCGACCGGATAGCATCCAATACCCGGGCATAGAACGGACTGGCCATAAGCGCCGGTTCGTATCCCAACAGGATCAATTCTTCCCGGGCACGGGAAAGGGTTACGTTCAGTTTGCGGTCTACTTCCCCGTTTGCATCGACCGATTCCAGCAATGCCATCTGGGAAGAGTTGAAAACGGCCATCGAAACGATCATAATATCCTTTTCCCCACCCTGGAAGCGTTCGACCGTATCTATTGTCACTTTTTCCAGAATTTCCGCATCGTCTATCGCACTCTTTATTACCCCTATCTGGGCCCGCCAGGGCGTGACCACCCCAACCGTATCGGCCGTGAACTTTTTGCCGTACCGGCGCTTGATTTCTTCCAATAGTTCCGCTACCCGGGCTGCCTCCCCCTGATGGCGCTTGAACACCGGTTCGTAAGCCGAAGGGACAAAATGCAGGCGCGGCAACAGGCTCTTTTCCTGCTGCCGGGGGCAACCGCTGCGAAGCATCCCGCCGTAAAAAGGATTAACCAGCGCGGCAATATCGTCGTGCATCCGAAAATGAGTATCGAGCATCGCACGTACTCCCGCATAGCTCTTTTCCTGGGAATAATTCCACAACCGTTCGAACAGCGAACCGCGCAGGTCGGTCAGGGAAAGGGCCGACAAATCTTTATCTTTTACCTGTGTATAGGATTCGCCCTGCACGGTCACGGCCGGTAATTGCTTTTGGTCGCCTATCAGGATAAATTTCCGGAAAGCGCACAGCACACCTGCCAATTGTACCTCTGTCAGTTGAGACGCTTCGTCCACGATCGCGACATCAGGACGCCACATATCTTTCAGGTCGTCCATTCGGGATGTGTAGGCCGACACCGTGGACAGCACAACCCGACGGGAAGCGATAAAATCCCGGATGCTGTTTACTTTCAATCCTTCGGCCGCACCGGAAAGGGTCTTATCCTCCCCGGAAGCGGATTCGTGTCCTAAGCGCAGGTATTCGATCCCTCCTTTGCGGAGTTTCTCGGCAATTTCAGCTACGGCCCGGTTGGTAAAGGCCATGACCGCAATATTGTCCCGGGATGACGAAAGAATATTTTTTACGATCCCCATCAGCGCGCCGGAAGTTTTCCCGGTACCCGGAGGCCCTTGCAACAGGAAATAATCCCGGGCTGAGAGGGCGTCCCGGACGGCTTGGTTCTGGTTTTTGGTCAGTTTATCGTCTCTATGGTACGGAAAATTTTCCCTTTGCGGCGTCAAAGCACCGAACACGGCCCCGGATACCGTAGAACGGCCGGAAAGCAGCGGGAACAAGCCCGATATCCCGGCCCAATATCCCTTTTCCATGACATCGTGTTCCAAGGCCCAACGGTCGAAACTTCGAAAAAAAGGGATTTCCGCCTGCGTCCCCCGCGGGCTGAATACAAGGTGCCCGGCATCTAACTGGCGGATAGTTCCTTTCACGATCCGGTTCTTCAGGGCATCCCCCTTTCCATCGGCATAAGGATAAAGTACCACCATATCGCCGGGACGCATCGTATGTTCCACGGGCTCCCGGATCGCGAAATGAAGCAGATGTTCGCGTTTGTCGTACCAATCGAATTCCAGGCAGTCGATAATGGCAAAATTGTCCCGCTTCCTCTCCACCGTATCGCGCCATAGGGAAGAATACCCCCGGCCCAAAGCCCCATCCCGGCCGGCCTTGATAAAAGCCCCCGTTTTGGCGGCCAGCATCTCCCGCAGGGAAAAAGACAGGAACAGGTGGTAGTATTTCTTCTTCACGGGAGAAAGGTTCCCGTAAAAGTCCGCATAGGTGCTCAGCGTTTCTTCCAGATAAGGCGGGCACTCCCCGAAACGCTCCGGGGAAAGGGCCTCCAAAGGAGTATAGTCTTCTTCCGCCAGCCTGTATACGATTGAAACGATCTCGTTGCGCAGGGATACGATGGCTTCCCTGTCCGAGGGAGAGGACAGGAAATTCCGCAGCGGGGCCTGCCGGGCCGAAGAATAGAACAAAGCCGACGTCCCTCTCCGCTGCGGGCCATATACGCTGGTAAGCAGCATATCGTAGCAGGCCACCTGTATCTGGTTCGCCCGCCAGAGAGCTGTACCGGCCGGGGCGCGGCCGCTTTTAAGTTCGTATATATTCTTGAGCAGCGGATCGTCGGGATATTCGGTCAGCACGTCCAATCGCCCCTGCATTCCGTACAGGGCTGAAATAAACGAAGGTTCCACGCTGATCCGCTGATCCTGGAGGCTCCGGGCGAAGGCCGCGATATTCTCCCCATGTTCCGCCAACACCGAATCCCAGATCCGTTTGACAGCCTGTCCGCCGTAACGGGCAGCCTTCAGCAGGTTTTTAGACAAAGCTTTGCGGAATACCCTATCGGGACTGGCCTTCTCATCGTTCAGGTAAGCGTCCAGCAGGTCGTTTATCAGCGTGCCTTTGAACATCGCCTCCGAATCCCGCTCGGGGGAAAGGCGGGAAATCAAAAAAATGTTCGGATTGGCCGAATCCGCCCCGAAACAGCCTGCGATATCCGTTACGTCTACCAGATAATCCGGTTCCAAAACAGCCAGCGACGAAGATATCGTATGAAAAAGTCCCGACGAACTCCCTGCCCGCACCCCGATGATACGGACAAAAGAATAAGGCTTCAAAAGCTCCCGGAACCGCATAAGGTCCCGGCGCAGATACCCGCCCGGGTAACTTTCCGCTACCGTTACCTGCACTGGTTCTGTAAAATCCTCCAGTCCGTCTTCTGGCAGAAATTCGAGTACGTAATAGCGTTTGGCATTTTCGGCCCTGATCTCCGAAATGCCGGTCACCACACCGGACAGCGTATCCGAGCTTGTCGTTTTATTGTTTATTGCAAAGGAAAATTCCTTCCCCTGAAATCCGGAAAGCACTTCATCCTGTGCCTCGGCCCCGCTAAACCCATGCAGGATAAAAAGCAGCCGGGCAGTCAGAAAACGTAAATTCTCAAGTTCGTCCGCCTCTTCCGTCTCTGCCGCGATCATCCGGTTAAATGCAAGCATGGCCGCCGACAGTTCTTCTTCCATACCGTATTTGCTGCACAGATAGACTATCCGCGAATATTGGGTGCCGAACGTACGCATATCCCCCTCCAACAGCGAGAAGACAGCATATTCGAACACCGAGCGGAGTTCCGCACGAACTTCCCTGGGTGATGGAGCCCCTTTCCACAAGGCCGCTATGCGGTCGTAGAGCATGCGGGCCGTGTTTTCGGGTAGTATTTCCAACATTTTTTGCATAGATACAAAGTAACAAAAAAACCGCCCTTTTAAAAAGGGCGGTTATAAAAACATCGGGGGAGTTTTCTCGTTTCGGTGAACGGTTTATTTTACTTTCTCTACGATCGCTTTGAACGCATCCGGATTGTTCAGGGCCAGGTCGGCAAGCACCTTGCGGTTGAGCTCGATGCCGGCTTTCTTCAGGCGGCCCATCAGTACCGAGTAAGACACACCGTATGCACGGCAGCCTGCGCTGATACGGATAATCCACAAGGCACGGAAATTGCGCTTTTTCTGCTTACGGTCGCGGTAAGCATAAACCAAACCTTTTTCAACGGTGTTCTTAGCCACCGTCCATACATTTTTCCTCGCGCCATAGTTACCTTTGGCGAGTTTGAGGATTTTTTTGCGGCGCTCGCGCGCAGCTACGACATTTACTGATCTTGACATAATTTTATTTGTTTTTTTGCGGCGTGCGGCTTCGGATATCGCATCCTTCGCACTTTAGGAGCCCCGCCGCAGGGTTAATAACTGGCCGCTTATAGCATCCGAGAACGCCGGGCGGCAAAACCGACAGTATTTAACTGTTCAGGGGAAACAACCTTCTTTCCTATCCATCTTTAGGAAAAAAGACCGGACTACAGGCAAAGCTGCTTGCGCAGGCTGCTCATGTCGGCCGCATCCACCAGACCGGATTTGGTCAGGTTGTGCTTGCGCTTGGTCTCTTTCTTGGTCAGGATGTGGCTTTTAAAAGCGTGTTTCCTCTTGATCTTTCCACTGGCCGTGAGCTTGAAACGCTTTTTGGCACTGGATTTTGTCTTTAATTTAGGCATTACTTGAAATGTTTTTGAGTAACTCTCTGATGTTTTATCTTCAAACGCCGTTGTAAGCGCTTATTTCTTTTTCTTGGGAGACAGCAGCATGAACATCTGCTTGCCTTCCACTTTGGGCATCTGATCCACTTTTCCGTACTCTTCCAGATCGGTAGCCAAACGCAGCAACAGGATTTCTCCTTGGTCCTTGTAAATGATCGAACGCCCGCGGAAAAACACGTACGCCTTGATCTTGGAACCTTCCTCGAGGAAACGGATCGCATGCTTGCGTTTAAACTCGTAGTCATGCTCGTCAGTCTGCGGGCCAAAACGGATCTCTTTCAGCACCACTTTGGTCGCATTGGCTTTCAGCGCTTTCTGGCGTTTCTTCTGCTCGTAAAGGAATTTACTGTAATCCACCACCCGGCATACGGGAGGATCGGCTGTGGGAGAAATCTCGACCAGGTCTACGCCTTGTTCGTCAGCTATACGCTGGGCCTGTTCAAGCGTGTATACGCCCGGTTCGATATTTTCTCCGACCAAACGCACTTCCCTGGCGCGGATATGGCCATTGATATTGTGCTGGGGGGCCTGGGGTTCTACCCTACCCCTGAAAGGCCTTCTGTTATTGTTTAAAGCGATGGCTCAAAAATGTTTAGTTAGACTTATTTGAATTGTTTTATCGATTTGCTTACTTCTTCGTTGATTGAGTCGGCCAGAGCATCCACCGTCATCGTACCTAAATCGCCTTTGGTATGTCGGCGTACGGAAATTGTACCGTCGGCCTCCTCTTTTTCGCCCACTACGATCATGAAAGGTATCTTCTGCATCTCCGCGTCGCGGATCTTCTTTCCTATTTTTTCATTGCGCTGGTCCACTTCCACCCGTACATCCTTTGCGTCAAGTTCGGCGGCCACTTTCTTGGCATAGTCGTTGTATTTGTCGCTGATGGGCAGCACTACACCCTGCTGGGGAGTGAGCCACAACGGGAATATGCCTCCGGTGGATTCCAGCAAAATAGCGATGAAACGTTCCATCGAACCGAAAGGAGCCCGGTGTATCATCACCGGACGGTGCGGTTGGTTATCCGCGCCGGTATAGGTAAGCCCGAAACGCTCCGGCAGGTTGTAATCCACCTGGATCGTGCCCAACTGCCACTTGCGGCCTATCGCATCGCGCACCATGAAGTCCAGTTTCGGCCCGTAGAACGCTGCTTCGCCGTATTCCACCACCGTTTTGAGCCCTTTGTCTTTAGCGGCCTTGATAATGGCGCTCTCGGCCTTTTCCCAGTTCTCATCGCTGCCGATGTATTTATCCGGATTGTTCGGATCGCGCAGCGAAACCTGTGCCGTATATTCGTCGAACCCGAGGGATTCGAATACGTATTTCACCAGATCTATCACGTTCTCGAATTCCTCCAAAAGCTGGTCCGGCGTGCAGAAAAGGTGTGCGTCGTCCTGCGTGAACCCGCGTACGCGCGTCAGTCCGTGCAATTCTCCCGACTGTTCGTAACGGTACACCGTACCGAATTCCGCATAGCGTTTCGGCAGGTCGCGGTACGACCACGGATGAGAGTTGTATATCTCACAGTGGTGAGGACAGTTCATCGGCTTGAGCAAGTATTCCTCTCCTTCTTCCGGCGTATGTATCGGTTGGAAACTGTCTTTCCCGTATTTGGCGAAATGACCCGAAGTAACGTAAAGTTCCTTGCTGCCGATATGCGGGGTCATCACCATCTCATATCCGGCCCGCTTTTGGGCCTTGGTCAAAAAGTCTTCCAGACGACGGCGCAAGGCCGTACCTTTCGGCAGCCACAAGGGGAGCCCGGCTCCCACCTTCGGTGAGAAGGTGAACAGTTCGAGTTCTTTACCCAGCTTGCGGTGGTCACGTTTTTTTGCCTCTTCCATGCGCTCCAGATATTCCGTAAGCAATTTCGCCTGCGGAAAAGAAATGGCATACACACGGGTAAGCTGTTTATTTTTCTCGTCCCCGCGCCAGTAAGCTCCGGCTACGGAAAGTATCTTTACAGCCTTGATAAGGCCCGTATTGGGAATATGTCCGCCCCGGCAGAGGTCGGTGAAATCGCTGTGGTCGCAGAACGAGATCGTCCCGTCTTCCAGCGCCTCGATCATTTCGACCTTATAGGGGTTGTTCTCTTTTTTATAGAAATCCAAAGCCTCGGCCTTGGAAGCCATTCGGAGACGGAAATCGCTCTTTTCCCGGGCCAGTTCGAGGAATTTGTCCTCCACTTTCTTGAAGTCGGCCTCCGTGAACTTTTCGTCACCAAAATCGATGTCATAGTAAAAACCGTTCTCTATCGCTGGGCCTATCGTCAGCTTGGCATCGGGATAGAACTTCAGGATAGCCTGGGCAAGCACGTGGGCCGAAGAATGCCAGAAAGCGCGTTTACCGGCTTCATCCTCCCAGGTATACAGTACCAGTGCCGTATCTTCGCCCAGCGGTGTGGTGGTTTCCACCGTCTTGCCATTGGCCGATGCGGATATGATATTGCGGGCCAATCCTTCGCTGATGCTTTTGGCCACTTCATACGGGGTAATCCCGCTCTGGTATTCTTTTACGCTCCCGTCGGGGAAAGTAATCTTGATCATTTTTCGTCTTGCCTTTTTATATAAACGGTACAATGAGCCTGCAAATTTAAGCATTTTGTCTTAAAAAACACTTTTTTGTCGCAGCAAATTTCCCGATTCTTCCATCGTTTTTCCGTAAAAACAAAAAAAGAATCCCGCCTTTTGGCGGGATTCTTTAATTCATAAGCGTATCCATTAAAGGAATTTCACAAAAACCCCTGCCCCGATCCGCAAGTACGATGGCGATGATACGGCCCCGTCGATGATCTCCAAACTTCCAAAGTATTGGTTGTAAGATACCGAAGCTTTGTATCCGACCGTAAGGTTTTTATCGAAATATCCGCGGATACCGGCTTCAGGCACTACCGTAAACATCCATTTGGAGTCCTCAAACCGATAGGTATTGGACACATCCGTGTACATCTTTACCGACGACATACCGATCGAGAGTCCGACGAAAGGACGTACCCATTTTGATACAGGGAACGAATAATCTCCGCTGAGCAGGACATTGTCGAAATCCATATTTCGTACCGCATGCCCGTAAACAGATTCGTACCCGTTGACAAAAGTCCTGAATCCCATATCCTGCTGAAGATAGGATTTCTGGTAGGCCAAGGCTATTTTCCACCTTTCATCGAGTGCATACCCCACTGCAATATGGTAAGAGGGAAGCGGCGTCGAATTCGTATAATTGTTAGCGTCGCCAAAACCTTTGATATATCCCATATTGAACTCTACGATCACTCCTCTCTCCGGCGTATAGTATGAAGTGGCTGCCCGTCCAGTCCTTTCAATAACGACGGACTGGGCAGAAACCTGAACGGCAAAGCAGAACATCAGGGCTGCTACAGCTATATATTTTTTACTTATCATTTTATTCTGGTTTTATGATTTAATACCTTAGGTTATCAGTTAGTTTATATCCAGATAAGGCGATTGCTTAAAAGCCTGCGGAATAAGGTTGAACACATAAGAGTCGTTCGCCGAATTGTTTTCATAGCTCAACTCGCCGTTGATATCACACTTCCACACGGTCAGCGGACGTTTGTCTTCCGGCACATTGCTAATGGAAGGATATTTACCCTGATTGGCCGGTCTCCAAATATCGTTATACCAGCTGCGGTAGGCCGTCATAGATTCCGCATCGACAGCCTCGATTAACACCTTATTGGTCACTACAGATATCAAAAAAGGATACAGCCACGGATAATAACCGCCCCAGAAATTATAATACGGATCGATATAAGACCCTGGAACCCATACAATTCCAGAATACCGGAGGCGAAAATTGACTGCATTGATCAGAATATCGGCTTCGTCTTCATTGTCCGTAGAAATATATCCATAAGCATCCATCTGCTCTTTGATCAACCGTACATACTCGGCAGAAGCATCGCTGATCTTGGCATCCTCTATTCCGGAGATCATGTAAACATTCGGATTTACATAATATTTCACGTTTCCATTGGCCTCCTGTATTTCCCACACCTTACCATCTTCCTTGTTGTAGAACTTGGAACTCGAATTAGTAAGGACCGTGTACGTATCGGATATCTTGTTCAGGAAATCGTCCTTCGTGCAACCGGCGAACAGGACGATACACAAAGCCGATACGGCCAATGTTTTAATGCTTTTGAATGTTTTTCTCATCGCGTCTATTGTTTTTATTTTCGCAAGGCACAAAATTGGCTAATATTTTTGATTTCGCAAATACCTTTTGCACATCTTTAACTAAATCGGCGCCTTATATTTACAATCTATGAAAATTTTAGCAAAAACAGCCCAGGAATACCCTGCCGCTATGTCCTGTCTCCTTCCCTAAAAAAATGTTCCTCGCGGGAAAAATCCATCCCGGGAAATCTTTCTTTCAAGGCCGTTATTTTATCGAGGGCGGCCCGGCAAAACCGCCGATATTGCTCTCCTCCGGGATTAAAGGGTTTATGGGCCGCATCCCGGACGATCGCCATCACCTGCTCCATCGTACGGCGTGTATCGGCAGAAAACAGCACGCTGCCCATCTTCTGCCAAAGGTATTCCACCGCCAATGCATTGGGATGCACCATATCGTCCCCGAAAAAACGGTAATCGCGCAGTTCATCCATCACGATCTCATAGGCCGGCAGGTAGGCGTTCTTTTGGCCATCTGCCAGCTCCTCTATCGCACAGAAAAGCGTCCCTTTGCTGGCACTGTTGCCCAATGCCCCTTCGCTCAGGTAACGCACAGGGCTCACCGTATAGATCACTATCACATCCGGATTGATCGCCCGCAATAGGGATTCAACCCGGCGTGCCATCCCGACGATTTCTTCCGCCGCCATCCGCTCCTTCGAGAAGTATTTCTGGGAAACCTTATGGCAGTTCGCACATATCTCCCCCGTAGGCAGGTAGCGGAACACCTCGGCCGTACCGAACGTATAGAACACATGGGTAAGTCCCTTTGCCTTTTCATGGAGTGCATCCACCAATCCGTTCACCTGCCGCAGCGCTGTTTCCTCATCCGGATAGCTGTGGTCGCTGTGCAGGGACAGGCTCAGGTAGCGGCCGTCGGACTCGAAAAAATCCGCCGAAGTGAAATATTTCCGCCGTACAATCCGTTCCATGCTGTCGAAGACGGAATACGGGTTGAACAATACTCCAAAGGGGTTAACATCCGCATCGAACCGGGCTTGGAGGAACCGCTCGCCCACATTGGAGGCAAAGCACGAACCCAACAGAAGGATACAGGAATGATAATCAACTCCGCGCTCCAGGCGGGGAATAGGAATATCCAGCGATAATTTCATCTGTTTTTAATATCAGAGCCTTACTTCCATTCCGGGCAGGGCTTTGCGCAAAGCGTCGACGTCCACCTCGGAATAATGGTAAGGGTAAAGTATTTTCGGAGCGATGGTACGGGCAGCCTGCACGAACATTTCGTCGCTCATCGTATAGGGAAGGTTTTTTGGAAGGAAGGCCACGTCGATGCCTTTGCAGGAGGACATTTCCGGGATAAGTTCCGTATCGCCGGCGATATACATCCTGAAACCATCAAAATTCAGCACATAACCGTTTCCCACACTCTTGGGGTGGAAGAATTCTCCGGCCGGGTTGCGCCCTGTGGTATTGTAGGCAGGCACCGCTTTGATGGCGATCCCGTTCCAGGAGGTCATCTCCCCGTTTCGCAGGCTGATGGCATTTTTCACCTGCTCGGCCACATCGGGATTTCCGATCACAGTGGTCGAAACAGCAGTGATCGGTTTGAGCGCCTTAGGATCCAGATGATCGTAATGGTCGTGGGTAATCAATATCAGGTCTGCCTTGGGCATACCGGTATAATCGCATACTTCGCTGTACGGGTCCACGTAGATCACGTATTTGCCGATACGCAGCAGAAGGCTCGCATGGCCGAGCGTATGGATCTCCAATTCGCCCATCGGGGTCTTGCAGGTGCTTTTCATGGCAATCTTGTTTTTCGCCGCATTCGCGGCCTGTTTACAGACAAAAGTAAGTCCAAAAACCCGATTATCCAACATCTCCCGGTTAATATTTGGCCCTATGCCCGGTCAATGCTGCATAAGGAGTTTTAGATAATTTTAGGTTTTCCTATCCGGAATATTTTTCTATCTTTGGGAAAAGGGAATGGGACTTCCCTGTCATAAACCTCTGCCTGGGCAGCTGATAGTTCCTGCTTCATCTAAATCGAACCCAATTATGAGCAGGAAATTTATATTTATACTCCGGCCATTCACAGTCACCGAAACCCTGGAAACGATAGGCCTGGCCCGAAAGAACGGGTACAACTGCTTCATCTCTCACCGCAGCGGGGAAACGGCCGACACGTTCATCGCCGACCTGACGGTCGGCACGAATGCCGGGCACCTGAAGACCGGCAGCGGATGCCGGGGAGAACGCATCGAAAAATTCAACCAATTCCTGCGCATCGAACAGCAACTCGGCGGATATTCCACGTTTGCCGGAAAAAGCGCTTTTAAGAATGCATAAAACGGCAAAAAATAAAACAGAAAAAGGGGGCTGAAATTCAGCCCCCTTTCCATTCAGATATTATAAATAAAAATCACAAAGCCATCTTCACCCCGAAGAATACTGTCCGGGGAAGCGAAGGCCCGTAAATATAAGCCGCATCCTTGAGCGGACCGTAATCCAGGTCCTTCTGGTAGCTGTCGAAGATATTTTTCATCCCGCCGCTGAATTCGACGGATAAATTACCCGAGGCGCGCACGACGTATGAAAGGCGCGCCCCCATATCGAAAAACGAAGGCGTGTCTTTTTCCATCGCTTCGTCGTCGTATGTATGCTGTACCAGCATACTGCCGGTATAATTCCCGAAGAGCGATAGCTTGAAATCCTTCAACACGTCGTAGCTGGCCGAAAAATAGCCGTACGTATCGGGAGAGCGGAACATCTTACGCTGGGGGGGAAGGTCGGAATCCTCCGCCCAGACGAATGGTTTATTGTACCGGCTGCGCTGGACGGTAAAACCGAGCTGCAGGTCGAATACCGAAGGGACACCCATCCTTCCTTCCAGATTTACGCCCATGATCTTGGCCCCGGAAGAATTGCGGCGCTCTTTGATGATGTTCCCCTGCTCGTCCGTTTCGTCGGTACGCACCAGGGTAAACACATCCTTGAGGGAAGTATAGAAACCCTCTATCAACAGATTGGTCTGCAATTTTCCAAAATTGCGGTATAGATCCACCGAAGCGCTGAAACTATGGGAATATTCCGGTTTGAGGTCCGGATCGAGGCGGATAATGGACAGCACACCCGATACGGCATCTACGTGCAGGTCTTCGTTATATGCCTGCGGGGCACGGTAACCGCTTGAATAGCTCACCCGTAGTCCGACGTTCTCCGTGGGGCTGTACCGCACGTTGGCCCGGGGGCTGAAAACGACGTTCTTTACCAGGTTGTGCTTGTCGATACGGGCGCCGACCAGCAGGGACAGCTTTTCGCTTTTCCACTCGTTCTGGAAGAACCCGCCGATAATGTTGGTAGACTGTTTCAAGTCGCGGTTCAGCCGGATGATCTGGTCGTGCAGGTCGTTGTGGTTGTACTCCACCCCGACGGTCAGTTCCGAAGGCATGAAGAACAGTCTCTCGAAGGCATACGTATACTGACCCCCAGCCACCAGCGTGAGGTCCGTCGTCCGCCCGTAGGCATCCCGGTTTTGCTCGGTACCGAAGTAACTCTTCCGGTTGATCCCCTGTCCCGAGGTATAGAGCCCCAGGCGATGGCGGTAGTCCGGCGTGGAGAAATCGAACCGGAGGCCGCCCCCGTCGATGCTGTGCTCCAACTGTTCGGCGATATCCGCTTCGTGCGGAGGTAGGTCGAAATTATTGCCGCCCCGGCGGAATTCGTGGATATGGTGGTATTCAGCTGTGATCTTGGAATACGCGCTGGTCTTGTAATACCCGCGGAAGCCTATCGTTTCGGAACTGATCTTGGGCATATCCGAAAAACCGTCCCCGTTGCGGTCGTACCACTGGCGGTTTTTCACCATCCCGAACAGATAAACCCCCGCGCGGTAATCGTCCGTGACGAAAGCCCCGTTGAACGACGTGTTGATATCCGACCGACCGCCTTTCAGGATATTGGTCGTATTGGCGATCGACACCAGGTTGCGCAGGGGCTCTTTGGTGATGATATTCACCACACCGCCTATCGCATTGGAGCCGAACAGGGCCGACCCGCCGCCGCGGATCACTTCCACCCGCTCGACCATCGATACGGGTAATTGCTCCAAGCCATATACCGTGGCCAGGGAACTAAATATGGGCCGGCTGTCCAGCAGGATCTGCGAGTACTGCCCTTCGAGCCCGTTGATGCGGATCTGGGTCGAACCGCAGTTGCTGCAATCGTTCTCCACCCGCAGCCCGGGCTGAAAATTCATCGTCTGGGCCAGGTTGCATGAAGCGGTATTCTCGAACAGTTTGGCGGAAGCCACATTGACCACCGTCGAAGCCTGCCGTTTGTTCGTTTCGTTCCGGGTGGCAGTCACCACTACCTCGTCCATATCGATCGCCTGGGGTTCGAGCAGGAAATTCACTTCCTGCGTCCGGTTGCGTACGGCTCGTATTTTCTGTTCGCTGCGGCCGTACCCCACCGAAGAGGCCACCAAAGTATATTCGCCTTCAGGCAGGTTTTTCAGGAAATAATGGCCCGTAGCATCCGTAAAAGTACCTATTGTAGCTCCTTGTATTGCCACCGAAACGAACGGTATATGTTCTTTTGTCCGGGCGTCCTGTACGTGCCCGGTCAGGTTGGCATCCGTCTGTGTTTTTTTGGGTTGTTCCCCGTCCGCCTGCGCATAGGACAAAGCAGGGAAAAGGAATACGTAGAGTATCCCGGCAAAAAATAATCTCATAAGTCTGGTATTTTGCAGGATATATACCTATACCCTGCCCGTTAAACAATCACAATAACAGTTCCTCGTACGCATTTTGCATACCAGGGAAAAGGCCGGAAATCCGGCTATGGGATCGTTCAACAAGCGGGAGGCCCGCGAAGCGTATAGTGGAAAGCTTTTGTCCGCTGCGGATGCAAACTCAAAAATATCAGGCAGACAGCGGCAAAGAAATAGAAGACCGCCGGCAAAGGAGGAACGCCCGCATCCGGAGCGAGCATCTGCGGCATCTGGGCGATGGACAACAGTTGGGTCGGGGTATGGGTATGCCCCGGGCCGTCCGCCGTACCGGTATACGGATGCGAATGGACGATGATCTGCCCGTCGATGATGTGGGAGTGCTGGAAAAGGGATATCCCACCCAGATACCAAAGAAATAACAGCAGTAGCAGGCCGGAAAAAATCTCCTTTTTATAGCGGTTCAGTCGTTCCATCGTTTGTCTTTCGGACGCAAAGATAGTTTTTTTGACAGAACATCCGGAAATTTAACGCTTTTTTCTATCAATAAATTCCTAAAAACGTGTGCGTTCGTCCATTTTTAAAACCCGGAGAAAGGCCTGGCAGATATTTGCAAAAAGGAAAATCAATCGGCAGCAAAAAAATCATGCTTAAAAGTCCGTTATTTTTTTGGCCGGCGATACAATATTGGCCTAACATGCACTATATTTGAGGCGTAAAATTTGTATTATATTAATAAGTATAGAAACATAGGAGAATACATGGAAGACATGATGCCTTTCAAATACGAATTCCTCATCCGCAGGGTTCACCAGTGCGACAAATGCGACATTCCCGGCGCTGACGCCGAGAAATACTGGAAAATGGAATGTGCCTACCTGGGCTACAAAAAATGTGCCTGCGGACAGGGGAACCCCGAAGCCGGAAACCTGACGGAAGCTGCCGGGGAATACGCCTACTGGCTCGGGACGATCGCAGCCTACGTGCTGACGGCCATTACCGAAGTACTGAAGAACCACCGGGACAAACTGTGCACCGGACAGCTCGACGAGCTGGAAGAATGCAAATCCCTGCTCCAGTATCCCAACCACGACCACATCGAACAATGTGTCAACCGGACGGAGAAGATTTTGCGGGAGCTGGACATATACCCCCAGTGATCCCGATCGTTTACCGAAACAAAAAAGGCCTGTGAAATATCACAGGCCTTTTTCGTGTTTAAATAAGTGTGGGAGCAGAGGGATTCGAACCCCCGACCCTCTGCTTGTAAGGCAGACGCTCTGAACCAGCTGAGCTATGCTCCCAAAGTCGTTCGGCGCGCGGATGTCTCTCCGCTGACAAACGAGTGCAAATGTATGCAAATTTCTAAAAACGCCAAACACAATCCGGATATTTTTTCACAAATGTTCCCGGACAGGTGTTTACAGGCAAACAAAAACCGGCTTGCGGCCGGATAAAGCCTGCAAGCCGGTTTTTAAACCTCCGATGGCGATCTTTACTCCGCTTTCGCGCGGATTTCGACATCGATATTTCCTTTGGTAGCCCTGGAATAGGGACATATGTTGTGGGCGTCCTTGACGAGTTCTTCGGCCTGTGCCTGCGTCACTCCCGGCACCGTCGCTTCGATCAGCGCTCCGAGCCGGAAATTACCTGCATCGTCCTTGCCCAAGGTAATGGTCATCTTTATTTGTGTTTCGCCCACCCGGACTCTTTTCAGTTTGGCCGCCAGGTTCAGCGCTCCGTTGAAGCAGGCCGAGTAGCCGGCTGCAAAAAGCGCTTCGGGGTTTGTGGCGCCCCCGGGTCCGCCCATTTCCTTGGGCGCTTTCAGATCCAGGTCGAGTATCCCGTCACTGGTCTTCACATGTCCGGTACGTCCTCCCAGGGAGGTAGCGGAAACGGTGTAGAGTTTTTCCATAATCAATACATTTTTGGTTTACAGTTATTTGCGCCGTCGGCAAAACCATTCCGGCCTTCGAGCACGGCCGTCTGGCCCCTTCGTCGCAGTAGCTAAGATACGAATTTTATCCGGGAAAAAGGCCCTGTTCGGGTCCGGGCCGATAATTTCTGTCGATAGTCCTATAAGCGGCAGATATAGAAAAAATAAGAAGCAAAGGGCTATTCTTGCGCCGGGATCACCCCTGAAGCCAGCACATCGGCCACCACAAAAGTACTTCCTCCCACAAAAACCATATCCTCGGGAACTGCAGCGCCGACAGCCGCCCGGAAAGCGGATACACAATCGGGATAGGCCTCCCCTTTCAGGGAAAACCGCGCTGCCTGTACGGCCAGTTCCCGGCTGTCCAGCGCCCGGCGCACCGAAGCCTGCGCAAAATAATACCGGGCATCGCGGGGTAAAAGCGACAGCACCCCGCCTATGTCTTTGTCGTTGACCATCCCGAAAACAATATGCAGGCGCTCTTTCGGCGTACTATCCAACTGGCGGACGATCTCCGACAGGCCGTTCACATTGTGCCCGGTATCGCAAACCACCAAAGGCCGGGAGGAAAGCACCTGCCAGCGTCCCTGTAAATGGGTATTACGCACCACATTGCGGATGCCGGAGCGGATTGTGTCTTCCGTCAGCCCGAACGCACCTTTGAGCAGCGCACAGGCCGAAACCACCGTCGCGATATTGAACCGCTGGTATTCGCCTGCCAACGGGCAATCGTAATCCCGGTATGGGATGTTAGGATCGGTAAAATATAATGGAGCTTTTTCCTGAATTGCTTTTTTCCGGAAGACAGGTTCTATTTCCGGGTCGTTCTCCCCGATAAGCACCGGTACGCCCTGTTTGATGATCCCCGCTTTTTCGGCGGCGATCAGCGGACGTGTCTCCCCCAGGATAGCCGTATGGTCCAAGGCGATATTGGTAATGATGCTCAGCTCCGGCATCACTACGTTGGTCGAATCCAGCCTTCCGCCCAATCCGGTCTCGATCACGGCTACGTCGACTCCCTGGCTGCGGAACCAGCAGAAAGCCATCGCCGTGGTCATTTCGAAGAACGAAAAGCTATGGGCCACAAAAAAATCGAAGTGTTCGTTGACAAACCCCGTCACGTAATCTTCCGGGATCATCGCGCCGTCCACCCGCATGCGTTCCCGGAAATCGATCAGATGGGGCGACGTGTAAAGCGCGGTACGGTATCCGGCCTCCATCAGCACGGAAGCCAGCATACTGGACGTAGACCCCTTCCCGTTTGTGCCGGCCACATGGATACAGCGCAGCCCCCGATGGGGATTTCCCAGATACTCCAATAAAAGTTCGGTATTTTCGAGGCCCGGCTTGTAGGCGTCGGAGCCTATTTTCTGGAACATGGGCAGCGCGGAGAACATCCACTCCAGCACCTGCCTGTAATCCATTTTTCTCGTAGTTACATCCATTCTCTTTGCGCGCAGCGGACTCGTCCTTTTCGGGATCGGATCATCCTCTGACGGAAAATTCGTAAATAATCACCCCTTCCTGCACCGGTTCGGCCGACGGATTGGGCTGCCACTTGGTCTGGCGGGCCGCCTGTTCGGCATTGCGGATCAGCTGCGGGTCGGTCACTTCCGTCCCTTGCAGGGAATATTTGGCCGATATCACATTGCCTTCGCGGTCTACCTGTACCCGCACTACGACGCGTCCCTGGTCGGTGCCGGTGTATTCCGGTTTCGGTTTGGCCAGGGCTTTGCGCCCGGCCAGACGGTAATTTCCGTCGCCTCCTATACCGGCCACCCCGTAATTATTGGAGGAAAGGCTTCCTTCCGGGGAACCTTTATAGCCTGTCCCCTGCCCGTCCCCTTTCGATTGGTCGGTGCCGGGATTCAGGATATTGGCCAGGGCCTGGGAGGTGGTTTTGGAGGGTGTAGGGTCTTTCGGGGCTTCGGGCACCGGTTTGCTTTCTGCCGGCTTTTTGACCGGGTCCGGTTTCTTGGGCTCGGTTTTCTTTTCTTTTTCGGGCTTTTTCTTGACTTCCAGCGGACTGTCCTCCGTCTGGGTGGCGAGCGCCTCTTCAGGCACTTCCACATAAGGTACGGTAGAAGCCGACGGCTGAGGTTCGCTGCGCGGTATCTGCTCGTTGTAGGCCGGGGACCCCGAACCGTCCTCGTCCATACCGAACGCCACGATCATCCCGCCCAACGGAGGGGGATCGAGATATTTGATCCCGAACAGGAATATACAAATGAGCATAACCACATGCACCGCTATGGTAACGGCCATGCCCTTCCTCTGGTCGGGATCCAAATGTGACGTTCCGGCGGACATCGCTTCGATTATCAGTTCTTCGGCGGTTGTACGCCCAATATCGGGGTCAGCCCGTTCCGACGGGCTATTTCAAACAGGTCGGTCACTTTCTGGAGTTCGATGGTGTTCTCCCCGCGGATCAGCACCGTCGTGTTCTCCTCCTGGGCGGCCAGCTGCTGCAACCGGGGTTCGATATCGGAGTAACTCACCTGTTCCTTATCGATATAATACCGCCCGTCGGTAGTAGCCGTCACAGATACGATCTGCTTTTTGGTCGTCTGGCTTCCCGCCTTAGGCAGCACGATTTCGATCGCGTTCGAAGTAATGACCGTCGCCGAAAGCATAAAAAAGAGCAACAACAGGAAGATGATGTCCGTCATCGAGGCCATCGAAAATTCCGCAGATACCTTATTTCGTCCTTGTAGGTTCATATTCCGGGCTTTTAGTTAATTAAAATACCTCCGTACATACAAAACGAAGTTTATTCGGCCGGCTCGCTGAGCAGGTCGAGAAAATCCGCAGCGGTCACCTCGATGCTGTTGACCACTTTCTGGATGCGGCCTACCAGCAAGTTGTAGAATATAAAGGCCATAATACCCACGATAAGCCCGGCCACCGTAGTGGTCATAGCCGTGGAGATACCGCCCGAAAGGTCGCCTATTTCTACCTGTCCTCCGGCATTGGCCATCGACTGGAACGCGATGACCATTCCGACCACCGTCCCGAGGAACCCGAGCATCGGCGCCATACCGGCTATCATCGCCAGGCGGCTGATGTTGCCCTCCAGGGTGTATATTTCCAGTTTACCGGTATTCTCGATCGCGGTGGATATATCCTCCAGCGGTTTGCCGATCTTGTTGATCCCTTTTTTCATGATGCGGGATTCCACGGTGTTCTCCCGGTCGCAGGCCGCTTTGGCCTCGCCCAGTTTCCCGGCGGAAACCAAAGTCCGGATCGTATCCGTAAAACGCGGATCGTACTTAGCCGCCCGTTTGATCAGGGAAGACCGCTCTACGAAAATGTATACGGCCAGGATGGACATGACAAATTCCATCGCGATGATCACGATCCCGCTCCAACCTCCGCTGACGATCATGTCCCATACGGTCTGGGTCTTCACTACCGGCATATCGGATGCCAGTCCGTTGGCCACGGCCTGCGAGAGACTGTCCGTCACGGCAGTGGCCGCATTGAGTAAAAACGCTGTAATCATAATTCAGTATGTGTTTTTTCGTAATTATTTAGCGGAGGCGCGGCGCTGTTTGAAAAGCGGGCGGTCGCCCATGAAATCGGCAACTTTCTCGCCGATCTTTTTGATCTTGCGCTCCGAAGAAATATTCATCAGCACCTCGTCGATCAGGGCTACGACCGTTTCCATATCCTTTTCCTTCAGTCCGCGGGTCGTGATCGCCGCCGAACCCACCCGGATACCGGAGGTGACGTACGGGGATTTGTCGTCGAAAGGCACCATGTTTTTGTTTACCGTGATGTCGGCCTTTATCAAGGCGTTCTCGGCATCTTTACCGGTAATACCCTTGTTGCGCAGGTCGATGAGCATCATATGGTTGTCCGTACCGCCGGAAACCAGGTCGTAACCTCGCTCCACAAACGCCTTGGCCATAGCGGCGGCGTTCTGCTGCACGGCCAGCGCATAGCGGAAGAACTCGTCGGAGAGGGCTTCGCCGAAAGAAACGGCCTTGGCGGCGATCACGTGTTCCAGCGGGCCTCCCTGGTTGCCCGGGAATACGGCCGAATTGACGAGCGAGGACATCATCCGCACCTGACCTTTCGGGGTCTTCAGGCCGAACGGGTTTTCAAAATCCTTACCCAGCAGGATCATCCCTCCGCGGGGGCCGCGCAAGGTCTTGTGTGTCGTGGTGGATACCACGTGGCAGTGCGGGATCGGATCGCTCAGCAGCCCTTTGGCGATCAGACCGGCCGGGTGCGAAATATCGGCGAACAGGAAAGCACCCACACTATCGGCGATCTCACGGAAACGTTTGAAGTCCATGTCGCGGGAATAGGCGGAAGCGCCGGCCACGATCATTTTCGGTTTTTCCCGCAGGGCAGTCTCGGCCACTTTATCGTAGTCTATACGGCCCGTTTCTTTTTCCACTCCGTAGAAAGAGGTCTTGTACAGCTTGCCGGAGAAATTCACCGGGGAACCGTGCGTGAGGTGTCCGCCGTGCGAGAGGTCGAAGCCCAGTATCTTGTCGCCCGGCTGGAGGAATGCGGCATACACGGCCGCATTGGCCTGCGAGCCGGAATGCGGCTGTACGTTGGCGTACTCGGCCCCGAAAAGAGCTTTGGCACGGTCGATAGCCACAGTCTCCACCTGGTCTACCACTTCACAGCCCCCGTAATAACGCGCACCGGGATAACCCTCGGCGTATTTGTTGGTCAGGATGGAACCCATGGCTTCCAACACCTGGTCGCTTACGTAGTTTTCGGAGGCGATCAGCTCGATGCCATCTGTCTGGCGTTCGCGCTCGTCCTCTATCAGGTCAAAGATCAGCTTGTCTCTCTTCATGACGTTTTATTTTGTTTGTTTATCGATTTTTAGAAAGAATATACCCATTTTTTAGATTCCTGCGGCGAAATCCACGTACTCCCGGGCGCTGCGTTCCAGCAGTTCGGCAGGCGTTCCGTCCTCTGCCCCGTACAGGGCATAGAAAGATCTGTATTCGGCATCCACATACCGACACAATGTTTCAAACGGCCACAGCAGTTCCTCCAGCGAATGGCCGTATTTGCCCTCGGAGCCGAAATCTTCTTTTTTGATTCCGGCCGACACGGCCAGCGCCACCTTGCGGCCGCGCATTTTGTCCGCCTCCGCCTGCGGGCCGAAAGCCCAGCCGAAAGCCAGCACTTCGTCCATCCATTTCTTGAGCAGCGAAGGGCAGCCAAACCAGTAGATGGGGAACTGGAGCAAAAGGGCCCCGTGGGCCTCCACCAGCGCCTGTTCCTTTTTCACGTCTATATTTCCGGCCGGATAGGCTTCGTACAGACGGTGTACGGTAAATTTTGCAGGGTGTTTTTCCAGTTCTTGCGCCCATCTTTTGTTGATGACGGACTTTTCGAGGTTCGGATGGGTAACGATTACAAGGGTCTTCATCGGCCTGTCTTATGCGGGATTGATTTTGTTTCGGTACTATGAACGTTAGTAAAGTGCCAAATTTACGAATTTCAGCTTTTAAATCTACCATCGCGCGGAATAATATTTCGCCCATCTGCCCTCGGCCCCGGACAAAATGACGCAAAAACGCCGGCAATGGATTTGCACAGCCTGAAAAAATGTCATAAATTACATCCCGGCACGGTCTTTGCTCCTTGACAGACATACGAAAATAATACCCAAACGACATATGGATTTCAACAATTTTACCACTAAATCACAGCAGGCTATCCAGAAGGCCCAGATGATCGCCACCGATAAGGGGAACCCCCAGATCGAGAACGTGCACATCCTGGAGGGCATCTTCGATACGGACCAGAGCGTACTGCCTTTCCTGCTGGGCAAGACCGGCGTGAACGCCGAAGACTTCCGCCGCCAGGTGGGAGTCATCATCGATACGCTCCCCAAAGTATCGGGCGGCGAGGTATACCTCTCGCGCGATGCATCCAAAATGCTGACCGATGCCCAGAGCATCGCCACCCAGATGGGCGACCAGTTCGTCACGGTGGAGCACATGATCCTGGCCATGCTCAAAGGCTCGGACGAAACAGCCAAGCTGTTCCGCCAGAACAACATCAGCGAAAAAGACCTGAAAACGGCCATCGAAGAACTCCGCAAAGGGGAACGGGTGACCAAACAGAACCAGGAGGACACCTACCAGTCCCTCGAAAAATACGCCAAAAACCTCAACGAACTGGCCCGCGAGAACAAACTGGACCCCGTCATCGGCCGCGACGAAGAAATACGGCGCGTGCTGCAGATCCTCACCCGCCGCACCAAGAACAACCCTATCCTCATCGGTGAACCGGGCGTGGGCAAAACAGCCGTAGCCGAAGGCCTGGCGCACCGGATCGTCAGCGGGGACGTGCCTCAGAACCTGCTGGACAAGACCATCTACTCGCTCGATATGGGCGCGTTGGTGGCCGGCGCCAAATACAAAGGGGAATTCGAGGAACGCCTTAAATCGGTCGTAAAAGAAGTGAGCGAATCCGAAGGGAGCATCATCCTGTTCATCGACGAGATACACACCCTGGTAGGGGCCGGAGGAGGCGAAGGCGCCATGGACGCCGCCAATATCCTCAAGCCCGCCCTGGCCCGCGGCGAGCTCCGCTCCATCGGTGCCACCACCCTGAACGAATACCAGAAATACTTCGAAAAGGACAAGGCACTCGAACGCCGTTTCCAGAAGGTACTGATCGAAGAGCCCGACTACGAGGCGACGGTATCCATCCTGCGCGGGATCAAGGACAAATACGAAGCGCACCACCATATCCGCATCAAGGACGACGCTATCATCGCCGCAGTGGAGCTTTCCACCCGATACATTACCGACCGGTTCCTGCCGGACAAAGCCATCGACCTGATCGACGAGGCCGCCTCGCGCCTGCGGATGGAGATGAACTCCAAACCGGAAGAACTGGACAACCTCGACCGCCGCATCATGCAGCTCGAGATAGAGATCGCGGCCATCAAACGCGAAAAGGATAAAGCCAAACTCGAATCCCTGGGTCAGGAACTGGCCAACCTGCAGGAGGAGCGCAAAGGCGTGGAAGCCAAATGGCGCCTCGAAAAACAGATGGTCGACGACATCCAGGGCACGATGAAAAAAATCGAGGACCTCAAGTTCGAAGCCTCAGAAGCCGAACGCGCCGCCGACTTCGGCCGGGTGGCCGAGATCCGCTACGGCAGCCTGAAAGAGGCGCAGGAAAAACTGAAAGCCCTCAACGACGAGTTCAAAACGATGCAGGCCGACGGCAAAGCCCTGATCAAAGAGGAAGTGGACGCCGAAGACATCGCCGAGGTCGTTTCCAAATGGACCGGCATCCCGGTGAAAAAGATGCTGGCCTCCGACCGCGAAAAACTCCTCCACCTGGAGGAAGACCTTCACCGCCGCGTGATCGGTCAGAACGAGGCTATCCGGGCCGTGTCGGACGCGGTGCGCCGCAGCCGGGCCGGGCTTCAGGACCCGCAGAAACCCATCGGCAGCTTCCTTTTCCTGGGGACTACCGGCGTGGGTAAGACCGAGCTGGCCAAAGCGTTGGCCGAACTGTTGTTCAACGACGAAAAGGCGATGATCCGTATCGACATGTCCGAATACCAGGAGAAACACTCCGTCAGCCGGTTGGTCGGCGCGCCTCCGGGATACGTAGGCTACGACGAAGGCGGACAGCTCACCGAAGCGGTACGCCGCCACCCGTACAGCGTCGTCCTGTTCGACGAGATCGAAAAAGCGCACCCCGATACGTTCAACATCCTGCTCCAGGTACTGGACGACGGACGCCTGACAGACAACAAAGGCCGCACGGTGGACTTCAAGAACACGATCATCATCATGACGTCCAACATGGGTTCGCACCTGATCATGGAAGCGCTCGAAGGCGTGCAAAAACCCAGTGAGGAATTGCTCGAAAAGACCAAGCTCCAGGTATTCGAGCTACTGAAACAACAGATACGGCCGGAGTTCCTCAACCGGATCGACGAGATCATCATGTTCACTCCGCTTACCCGGGAGGATGTGAAGGACATCGTCAAACTCCAGATACACCGCCTGGCCTCGATGCTGGGCAAACGCGATATCCGCCTGGAAGCCGAAGACAGCGCCCTGAACGTGATGGCCGACCAGGGTTACGACCCGCAGTTCGGCGCACGGCCTATCAAACGGGTGATCCAGCGCGACCTGATGAACGAACTTTCCCGCCAGATACTCGAAGGGAAGGTCGAACCGAAAGACACGATCGTCGTAAAAGGCGACGGGGACAAATTGGTCTTTGAAAACAAAGGGGCGTAACCCCACTGCTCCCTGCCGCAAAAAAGCCCGCCAATTTTGGCGGGCTTTTTTTGTATCAGTAGCGCATCGGCGTTTTATTCGGCCGGCAGGACGATCACGATCCGGGTGCCTCCCGTATAATCGGGATCGATATATATTTCCCCCGACAGCCGTTTTATCACGAGCTGGCATACGTAAAGCCCCAGCCCGTTGCCTTTGCTGAAAGTATCGAGTTTGGTGAACCGCCCGAACACTTCTTCGTGTTTCTCCGGGGGTATCCCGCTTCCGGTGTCCGTCACATCGAGTACCAGTTTATCCCCCTCTTTGCGGCAGCTTAATACGATACTTCCCTGCCGGGTAAATTTTGCGGCATTGTCCAGCAGGTTTTCCAGCACCAGCGCCAGATACCGGGCATGCGTAGGCACGATCAAAGACCCGGCGGGCATATTCATCCGGTATTCGACGCCCGGGATTTCCCGGGTGGACAAATGATCCATTGCCTGTCGGCATATACCGATGATATCCGCCGGCTTACGGGGCAGTTTTTCCTCCGAAACGTCGAGCGTGGAGACCTCCAGCATGTTATTGATCAGCGAGGTGAGCAGCGAAGCGCTGTCCCGTATCTCTTGGGGGAAACTCCGCCGGGTGTCTTCATCGAGGGTTTCATCCAACAAAAGGCCTGAAAAACCGACAATCGCGTTTAGGGGAGTACGTATCTCGTGGCACATCGAATTGATGAAGGCCGTTTTCAGTTTCTCGCTTTCCTCGGCCCGCAGTTTCAGCCGGGCCATCTCTTCCTTCATCCGCCGCTCTTTCCGAAGATGCAGGTACAGGTAAATGCAAAGCAAAATGACCAAGGTCAGCACGACCAGCAGGCCGATGAGCATCAGGCGCTTGTTCCGTATTTCCAACTGGGCGTTCTCGTAGGACAGCTTATCCATCCCGTATTCGACCTGGAGTTCCTTCAGCTTTTGCCGGGATGTTTCGGTCTCGAGGGAATCCTGCACATGGTTGGACAGTTTGAGGTACTCCAAAGCCTTTTGATAATCGCCCATCTGCTCATAGACCTGCGAACTGGTATTGTACAATGAAGGAAGATTATAGACTGCAAGCTGGGAGGCGTATTTTATGAGGCTGTCATTGTAGATAAGCCCATTTTTCCAATCCTCACGTATCAGGTAGTAATTGCCGATCGAAAGGAAGCAATTATACTTATCGGAAGGCTTATCCGAATCTTTGCACAATTCCAACAACCGGTCCAGGTAATACTCGGTCTGCTCCTGGGGCATGAACTCTACATTGAACAGGATCGTCGTGTAAATAAGGATATAAAAATCGTCCATCGGATAGAACGGGCGCGTATCCTTATAGTACTGGTCGAAATAGCGCTCCTGCAGACGAATAACCTCATCCAGTAAAGCGATGGACTGTGCATTCTTCTTGAGAGGCGAATAAGTCTTCGCCAGGCGGCGCATGGTCAAACTCTGATACCGAAACCCCTCTTTAAATGGCAGTTTGCGGGCCAACCCGACCGCATCGGCCAGGTAAGGCACCGCTTCGGCGTATTTGTCCTGGGCCAAAAAGCTAACTCCGAGGCTGTATGCAGTCTCTATCTGCCTGTAAAGGCTTTCTTTATCCCCCTTTTTTGCGCGGTATTCTTTTAGTTTTTCTTCGACAACCTTGTCATTTTTTCCTATCTGCACCTCGAAATAGAATGTGGTCATCGAAAGGTAACAAAGCCACATATCCCTATCCTCGGGAGGGGCCAAGCGCTCGACTTGGGAAAAATAGTACCGGGCTGAATCCTGCTGGTCCGAAATCACATAAGCTATCACAAGGTCGCTCAAAGCCTCCAGCGCCACATCGTTTTTTCCGGCCGCCTGCGCTTTTTCGGACAGCAACCGCAAATACTTCTTTTCGTCGGGCATCTCGCAGGTCAAATCTGCCAGGTCCCGGTACAGGACGAGTTGTTTGTCGACGGAAGTTTCTGTAGATAAAACGTGGAGTAAACTATCCTTTGCATCGGGAGCAGCCCAGGCATCGGTTTGCCCGAACAGACTCAGCAGCAGGAATATGGCGGAAAACCGCATTTTGGCAAGCATAGTGATTCAGATTTCGGGAGCGAAAATAGTCTTTTTCCCACGCGAAAACAATAGTTTATCCCTTTTTTCAAAATAAATCGGAGCCTGCCCCCCGGCGGCCCGGTAAAACAATTATTCCTTAAAAATAAAGGCTTAGTTTTAAGAAAATTTGAGGCTTTTTTATCCCGGAAAAAGCTAACTTTGCTCCATTGCATAAAAATCAATCCGGATCAAAACTCAAATCATAAAATCCATTATGGCAAACACATTACCCCAACCGTTTACCCCGCCTTACGAAATAGACCCCCGTTTTGAAAAAAGCGTGGCTTATTTTTCCATGGAATTCGCCATCGATCAAAGTCTGAAGATATATTCCGGCGGCCTCGGTTTCCTGGCTGGCTCGCACATGCGCAGCGCCTACCAACTCCGACAGAACCTCACCGGCATCGGCATCCTGTGGAAGAACGGTTATTACGACCAGCGCCGCAATCCCGACCAGACGATGCAGGTAAGTTTCGAGGAAAAGATCTATAAATTCCTCACCGATACGGGTATCAAGTTCACGCTGGACATCAACCATACCCCGGTCTGGGTAAAAGCATACTATCTGGATCCGAAGATATTCGGCACCGCCCCCCTGTTCCTTCTCACCACAGACCTGGAAGAAAACGACTTTCTGGGCCGTTCCACCACCTTCCGCCTGTACGATTCCGATCCGCAGGCCAAAGTAGCCGCCTCCATCGTACTGGGACGCGGAGGCATCAAACTGTTGGAACAGCTGGGTTACGAGCCGGATATCATCCACCTGAACGAAGCCCATGGCGTATCGGCCGCCTTTGCCCTGTATGAGAAATACGGCAATGTGGAAGACGTTAAAAAACATATGGTCTTCACCACCCACACCCCGGAAGAAGCCGGAAACGAAAAGCATCCGTTCGATATGCTGGCCAATCTGAGTTTCTTCGGCAACGTACCTTTGGACACCGCCCGGGAAATATCCGGCGTGAAAGACGGCGTATTCAACCATTCGCTGGCCGCCCTGCGCATGAGCCACCTTGCCAACGGGGTGTCCAAACTTCACGGCGAAGTATCCCGCCATATGTGGGAACACAACGAAGGCATCCCGCCTATCACCCATGTAACCAACGCCCAGAACAAATCCTTCTGGACCGACTATATTCTGGAACAGGCCCGGGTGACAGGCAACGAACTGCTGCTCACCGCCCGGAAGAGCGCCCTGAAAAAGAGTCTCTTCGACTACGTGGCCGATCAGTGCGGGACTATCCTCGACCCCCAGGCGCTCACTATTGTGTGGGCCCGGCGTTTTGCCGAATACAAGCGCCCCGACCTGCTTACCCGGGATATGGAGCGTTTCCGGCGCCTGTTGGAAAATACCAAAACCCCCGTGCAGATCATTTGGGCAGGCAAACCCTACCCGTCCGACTACGGGGCCATCAGCCTGTTCAATAAACTGGTGGACATGTCGAAACACTACAAGAATATGGCTGTACTGGTGGGTTACGAACTGTGGCTCTCCCGCAAACTCAAACTGGGAGCCGATATCTGGCTGAACAATCCCCGCATCACCCGTGAAGCATCCGGTACTTCCGGCATGACCGCCGCCATGAACGGAGCCATCAATTTCTCCACCTACGACGGATGGATCCCGGAATTTGCCAAGGACGGCGTCAATTCGTTCATCATCCCTCCGCAGGACTTCAAACTTCCTCCTTACGAGCAGGATACGCGGGACATGGACAATATGTTCGACATCCTGGAGAACAAGATCATCCCGATGTATTACGAGAACCGCAACGGGTGGACCCAAATGATGCTCGCCTCGATGAACGATGTGGTGCCGTTCTTCGACTCGGCCCGCATGGTCACTGAATATTACGAAAAGATATACAACGCGCCTGAAGAATAATTTTCTATGCGGTAAAACAAAAGCCCGTCTTTCCAGACGGGCTTTTTTATTTGTTCATTCCTGCAAATTTGTGGATAAAATCCCCGGAAGGACTGCCCGTCAGCCGTATTTTTTTGCTAAATTTGCTGTCCTGAAAAACAGAAAAACCGAAATACATTGGATAGAAAACCTATCATCGCCGTAGACGGCGTGTCCGGATCGGGAAAAAGTTCCATCGCCCGGGCGATCGCCAAAAAGTACGGCCTTTTATACATAGATACCGGCGCCATGTACCGGGCCGTGACTTATTATGCCATGCGCAAGAACTACCTGTCGCAGGGCGAATTCCTCAAGAACCTCCTGATCGCCGACCTGAACAAGATCAAGATCGATTTTGCCCCGAACGGCCATACCTTGTTGGACGGCGAGGATGTGGAAGAGGCAATCCGGTCGATGGAAGTCTCCGAGAACGTCAGCTTGGTATCCACTGTTCCGGAAGTCCGGATGGCGATGGTGTTGCTCCAGCGCGGTGTCTCCCGCGACCATGGTATCGTCATGGACGGCCGCGACATCGGTACAGTTGTATTCCCGGAGGCGGACGTAAAACTATTCATCGTCTCCGATCCCCGCGTACGGGCCGAACGCCGCTATAAGGAACTAAAAAACAAAGGCGTGGAGGTGAACTTCGACGAAGTTCTTGAAAACATCACCGCCCGGGATTACACCGATTCGCACCGGGAAATATCTCCTTTGGTCAAAGCCCCCGATGCCGTAGAGGTCGACAACTCTGCCCTCACTATCGAGCAGCAGAACGCCAAAATAGACGCTATCATCGACGCAAAGCTAAAAAAATATTAAAAGAGCCTTTTTACAGGCTTTTTTGAGTTGCTGTAATACAATAATTGTCAATCACATATATTACAGAAAACCCCTCTGAACGTACCAGAAGCCTGTGAGACAAAAAATGTGAATTAAAATTTACTTAAAATTGCACATTGCACGCATTATTTTGTAACTTTGTCTATACAAAAGAATAACAATCAAAATTTTTATTAATATGAAAAAACTAAGTGTAAAAACATTGGCTCTGGCTGGATCCGCTGCCCTACTGATGGTGGGCTGTAACAGCTGGAAAGACATGGCCCAGGATTACTACACGGTAACTCCGGATCCTCTGGTTGTCAAAGGCGGACAAGTAAGCTTTGACATCAACGGCCAGTTCCCCGCTCAGGTTTTCAACCGGAAAGCGGCTCTTGAACTTACCCCCAACCTTATGTATGCTAACGGAACGACCGCATTCGAATCGGTTGTTTACCAGGGCGAAAAATATCCCGGCAACTACACCGTGATCCCTTACGCCGAAGGCAAATCCGTTTCCTATTCGAATTCTACGGCTTACAACCCCGACATGGCACAGTCCGAACTGGTGGTCAACGTAGTAGGTCTGAAGGGTAATAAAATGAAAGAACTCGGCGCCATCAAGATCGCCGACGGTGTGATCGCTACCGAAACGATGGTCAAGAACGACTTCAAAGCAGTTGTCGCTCCGACCAACTTCGTACGCGACACGCAGGCTTCGCAGAGCGCCCTGATCCACTTCCTGGTGAACTCTTCTTACGTGCGTCCCGCACAGCTGAAGAATGCCGGATACCTGGCCCTGCTCGAGTTCGTAAAACAGTCCGTAAAGGATACCAACCTGGTGATCAACTCCGTGGATTTCATCGGACACGCATCTCCTGAAGGTGAAGCTACCCTGAACGAAAACCTGTCCATCGACCGTGCGAAAGCTGTTGAGGCTTATGCCAAGAAAGAGATCAAGAAATACAAAATCGCCGGCGAAAATGCCGCTTCTTTCTACAGCGAAAAGGGTGAAGGAGCCGACTGGGATGGTTTCTTCGACCTGCTGGCCAATTCTAACATGACCGACAAGGCGATGATCAAACGCACCCTGGACGGCGAGCCTCTGCTTGCTACCAAGGAAGCTACCCTCAAGAGCCTCGAAAGCACCTATGCCGAGATCCGCGACCAGATCCTTCCCGAACTCCGTCGTACGGAGATCAAGGTGAACTACACCATCATCGGTAAGACCGACGCTCAGATCCTGGCTCTGGCCAAGAATGACCCGTCCAAACTGACGGCCAACGAACTGATGCACGCCGCTACCCTGACGCAGAACGCCGACGAGCAGCTCGCATTCTACAAGAGCATGGTTTCCCTGTTCCCGAACGACTACCGCGGATACAACAACGAAGCTATCCTGCTGTGGGTGAAGGGCGACAAAGCCGCTGCCAAAGCTCTCTTCGAGAAAGCTTACAACGTAGAGGCCAACGCCGTAACGAAGAACAACATCGGTGTAGTGAAAGCCGACGAGAACGCCAACGGCGCTGCTCTGGAGCTCTTCAAAGCTTCCGACACTCCCGAGGCTACCTACAACCAGGGCGTACTGGCTATCAAGGCCGGTAACTATGCTCAGGCTGTGGCCATGACCAAAGGATACGATACTTTCAACGCTGCCCTGGCTCAGGTACTCAACGGCAACCCGAAAGCCGCTATCAGTACCCTCGACAAGATGGATTGCGACTGCGCTTCGATGCTCTACCTGAAAGCTATCGCTTATGCCCGCGACGGACAGAACGCCAAAGCTAAGGCTACCCTGGCTGAGCTCGCTCAGAAAGACGCTGCCATGGCTGCCAAGGCCCAGAAAGACCTTGAGTTCCGCAACCTATAATGACTAACGGTCTTTGACCGCAGAGCCCCGCCAAATGGCGGGGCTCTTTTTTATCTTCCCATCCCACAAAAAATGCCCGGCCGAATTGGCCGGGCGTTTTATATACATCGCCTTTTTCTTTTTACTCTTCCAGACGGACACCGACCGGACAATGATCCGAACCCGCCACATCCTGCAGGATAAACGCGTCCTTCACCCGGGGCATCAGCTCCTGTGACGCCAGGAAATAATCGATCCTCCAGCCCACGTTCCGGCTGCGGGCTCCGCCACGATAGCTCCACCAGGAGTATTCGCCTTTTTTGTCCGGATAGAAATAGCGGAACGTATCGACCAGCCCGTTCTGTAAATAACGGTCCATCCCGTCGATCTCCGCCTGCATATAGCCGGCGGACTTATTGTAGTTGGCTGCCGGATTGGCCAGATCGATACTGGTATGCGCCACGTTCATATCTCCGCAAACGAGTACCGGCTTCTTTTTTTCCAACCCTTTCAGGAAATCGTAAAAGGCACGGTCCCACTCCTGCCGGTAACCCAGGCGCAGAAGTTCGGCCCCGGAATTGGGCGTATATACGTTTACCAGATAAAATCCGGGGAATTCCGCTGTAATGACGCGCCCCTCGGCATCGTGTTCTTTCAGGCCTATGTCGTACGTCACGTTCAAAGGAACTTCTTTTACGGCTATAGCCGTTCCGGAATACCCTTTCCGGTCGGCCGAATTGGCATAGATCGTATAACCGAGCATGCTTTGCAGGGCCTCGCGAACCTGGCCCGGTTCGGCCTTAGTCTCCTGGAAGCACAGCACGTCCGCATCGACCCGGTCTATGAAACTGTAAAAATCCTTTTTCACTACGGCGCGCACGCCGTTGACATTCCATGAAATAAGCTTCATCGTTTTTCCGTTTAAATTTTTCCAAATATAGCAAAAGCCGAGCACAATCGTTGAGAGTTTGCTCTCATTAGATTGCCGAGGCGCAGCCTATATTATGCAAATATAGTGAAAGCTGAGAGCCATGAAAACTTGCTTTCGAATTGCCGAAGCGCATCCTATGTTATGCAAATATAGGCAAATCCCCGAATAATCCGCAGCCGAAACCACCCAGGGCCGCTTATGGTGAAAGCTTTCAACTTTTTGCCACACTTAGGCATTCTTTTGCCGTTCTTAAGACAACTTTTGGTATTTTTGTGGGAAACAAAAATACGGACCACCTTTTCCCCGGAACCAGACATTGAGCCAAGAAAACCAGCGCACCATTACCTTACAGGAAGTATCGCCCGCCGAATTTTTCGGCGAGAACAACAACAAGCTCCGCATCCTCTCGTCCTATTTCCCCAAACTGAAGATCATCGGCCGGGGAAACGAGCTCATCGCCATGGGCGAGGATGAAGTGCTGGACCAGTTCGAAAAGAAAGTGGACCGTCTCTGCTCTTATCTTCACCGGTACAACGCCCTGCCCCGCATCGCTATCGAACGTATTCTGGAAAGCGACACCGACCAGGAAAAAGCCCGGCAGGCAAAAGACGGAGTGATCCTCCACGGTTCCTCAGGACAGCCGATAAAGGCCCATAGTGCCAACCAGCAGAAAATGGTTGATTTGATCGACGATCACGACCTGCTTTTTGCTGTCGGCCCGGCCGGAACGGGAAAAACTTACACCGGCGTAGCACTGGCCGTACGGGCCCTGCGCGATAAGGAAGTCAAACGCATCATCCTCACCCGCCCCGCTGTTGAAGCGGGCGAGAACCTGGGTTTCCTCCCCGGCGACGTAAAGGAAAAACTCGACCCTTACCTCCAGCCCCTGTACGATGCCCTGCGCGATATGATCCCGGCCGAAAAACTATCCGCCCATCTCGAAAAAGGCGTGATACAGATCGCTCCGCTGGCCTACATGCGCGGACGGACGCTGGATCATGCGTTCGTCATCCTCGACGAAGCGCAAAACACCACGCCCATGCAAATGAAAATGTTCCTCACCCGTATGGGGCCCAATGCCAAGTTCATCGTCACGGGCGACCCGGGCCAGGTGGACCTGCCGCCCCGGCAGAAATCCGGACTGGAACAGGTGCTGAAAATACTCCCCGGCATAAAGGGCATCGCGCTGGTGGAACTGAACGAAAAGGATGTGATACGCCACCATTTGGTAAAAGATATTATAAAAGCTTATAAAACCATCGAATAACATGTCATCAAACGCTTTGAAAGAGACCGGCTTCCGCCTCCCGGGACAAAAATCGCTTTACCGCGGAAAAGTACGGGACGTCTATACGCTCGAAAACGATATCATGGTCATGGTCGCTACCGACCGCATCTCAGCCTTCGATGTGGTGCTGCCCGAAGCCATCCCCTACAAAGGACAGGTCCTCAGCCTCATTGCCACACGCTTTATGGAGCTCACCCGGGATATCATCCCCAACTGGATCATCGGCACCCCTCACCCGGCCGTGACCGTGGGCAAACGCTGCGATCCTTTCAAAGTGGAAATGGTGATCCGGGGGTACCTCTCCGGACATGCCTGGCGGGAATACAAAGCCGGACACCGGACTCTCTGCGGAGTGACGCTGCCCGAAGGACTGAAAGAGAACGACAAACTCCCCCATCCTATCATCACTCCCACGACCAAGGAAGATTTAGGGTCCCACGATGAGGACATCTCCCGCGAAAGCATCCTTTCCCGTGGTATCGTCGGGGAAAAGGATTACGCTGCCCTGGAAGAATACACGTACCGGCTTTTCGAACGGGGAACCGAAGTGGCTGCTTCGCGCGGGCTCATCCTGGTGGATACTAAATACGAATTCGGAAAAGACGTAAACGGGGTTATCACCCTGATCGACGAAATACACACCCCGGACTCTTCCCGCTATTTCTATGCGGACGGATATGCCGACCGCCAGGCGAAAGGCGAACCCCAGAAACAACTGTCCAAAGAGTTCGTGCGCGAATGGCTGATGGCGGAAGGGTTCCAGGGACAGGCCGGGCAGAAGATTCCCGAAATGACCCCCGAAGTAGTGGCCGGTATCTCGGCCCGTTACATCGAACTGTACGAGCATATCATGGGTGAAAAATTCACCGGGGAGAGCACCGAAGGCATCGAAAAGAAAACCGTAGACTTCCTCGCTCGTCTATGATGGATTTCCTGGTCGAATACGGCGCCTGGGGGCTGTTCATCGCTTCCTTTTTGGCAGCCACCATCCTGCCGATGGCCTCGGAGATCGTCTTGATAGGCGTTATCGCAGCCGGTGTCGACCCGTGGACAGCCCTCTGGGCAGCCTCGATAGGCAATACGCTGGGGGGCATGACGAGCTATTTCCTCGGGTATTTTTTCGAAATCAAAAAAGTCTGCGGATGGTTCGGGGTAAAACCCGAGAAACTCGACCGGATGTATCCCTATGCCCACCGGTACGGATACCTTTTGGGATTTTTGGGTTTTATGCCCGTCATCGGCGACGTGGTGATGATCGCGCTGGGATCTCTACGAAGTTCATGGTTCGGCACCCTGATCACCTCAGCCGCCGGAAAAACACTCCGGTATTATCTCATCGTCTTTACCCAACTGAAAATAACGGGGGCATAACCCCACGACCTCTTTCCTGTTTGAAAAAAGCAGGCTGAATCTACTGCCATGAATACTGCAAATGACATCCTTCGCCGGTACTGGGGGCACGATGCCCTGCGGCCGGCCCAGCAGAAGGCTATCGGAGCGGTCATGGAAGGGCGGGATACGCTGGCCATCCTGCCCACCGGAGGCGGTAAATCGGTGTGCTACCAGATACCCGCCTTATTGCTGCCCGGGGTGACGCTCGTCGTATCGCCGCTCATCGCCCTGATGGAAGACCAAGTGAAAGCTTTGACTAAAAAAGGCATTCCGGCCGCCTACATCAATAGCACCTTGCCTTATCCGGAAATACAATCCCGGCTGGACCAGGCGTCAGGAGGAAATATCCGTATCCTATACATTACTCCCGAGCGCATCGCTACGGAAAATTTCGAGCAGGCGGCCCGTTACATGAACGTCTCGCTCATCGCCGTTGACGAAGCCCATTGCATCTCGGAATGGGGTCACGACTTCCGCCCGGCCTATCGTAACATCGCCGGGCTCCGGAAACTTTTTTCCGCGCCCGTTATCGCCCTGACGGCCACCGCCACCCGGAAGACCGCTACGGACATCTGCCAAAGCTTATCTTTCGGATCCGATTTTGAGATAGTCCTTGAATCCCTTCGCCGGGCGAACCTGACCTACCGGGCTACCGAAAGCAATTCCTGTACGGAAGATTTGCTGAATATCCTCCGGCAGGACACCGGTACAGCCATCGTCTATTGCGGTACGCGGGCCGAAGTCCTCGCAACCGCTCACCTGCTGGAAAAAAACGGAATATCCGCCACACAATATCACGCCGGGCTGGCCGCAGCTGTGCGCTCCCGGGCGCTTTCCCAATGGATGGGCGGCGAAAAAAGGGTTATGGTAGCCACCAACGCCTTTGGCATGGGAATAGACAAAGCCGACGTGCGTACCATCGTACACCGTTACATCCCCCCCTCCCCGGAAGATTATTTTCAACAGGCCGGACGGGTAGGCCGCGACGGACTCCCCGGCAAAGCGATCGTCCTGTACGACCGAAAGGCTGTCTCCACAATGAAACGCCTGAGTGGGAGCACCCCGGATGCCCGGCACGTACTGGCCGTATACCGGTCGTTATGCGCCTTTTTGCATATCGGGGAAGGCGAATTGCCCGCGGGGGACGCCCTGTTCCCTCCGGACGATTTTTACCGGTTCTGCGGCAAAGACCCGGCTGAAATACGGGCGGCGCTGGCTGTATTGGTCCGTTCGGGAATCATCCGTTTTTCGGACAGTGAAAATCCCTGTCTCTTATACACATCTGACGCTGCCGACGA
>OWIO01000320.1_pt1 | contig 45100 bp, 51 predicted proteins | sample 1733011 | NCBI WGS metagenome assembly OWIO01 (sample SAMN05065779, study PRJEB22554) | human gut metagenome | biome: ENVO:2100002; feature: ENVO:00000062; material: ENVO:00002003 | host: Homo sapiens | place: USA | reverse complement strand
GGGGTTGGTGATGAATGTGCCGGAGGTCGTTACGGTGATCTCCGGCACATTCTCCCGATACCAGAAGGGATGGCAGCGGAAATTGACGGTGAAGGCCCGGTTTTCGTGATTGCGCAGGATTTTGGTAAACTCGATCTGGTTCGCCACGCGAGCATGATAAAATCCACCCTGACGAGCAGCCAACTGGAGCTTCCCGGCTCCGCGAAGCCATGTACAGATTGCAGGCAGGCGCGATAAGTCCGCCACGGTGCATTCCACAGGAAGAATGAAGTCGTCATATACGTCGTCGGCCTCCAAGGTCGTGAGACTTCCGGGCCTGCCCGGCACGTTTGTAAACGTCACGCGCTCAGACGGGCGGATGATGGACGGCTGCGCGGTCACGTGAATGCCGTACTCCGTGCATTTAACGCCGTTCCATGAAAACCAGTCTTTCATGCGAATCTCATTCCTTTCCCGCGCTGCTGCCGCTTGGTCAGCCCGGCGATCTCAATGGCCAGGGAGCGCACATCCTGCTCGTCGCGCACCACCAGCTTGTCCACCTGAATGGTGGTGCTGGCGTTCTGGTTATAGGTTTTGCGATTGTCATAGGAATTCGCGCCGCCAATGCCGCCCTGGGCAGCGCCCGTCAGATACCGAGCCGCGTTCTGAATGACCTTCGCCTGATTCTTGCTTTCCAGCAGCGCGCCCTGGCCGAAGCCGCGCATCGCCATGCGACCCACCTCGTCTCGGAATACACCCGAGGGCGACTTGATTTTCAGCTCCCGTTTGGCCGCGTTTACCGCGTCCCGCGCCGCGGAGCGCATGGCAGAGATCACGCCGGAGCGTCCGGCCAGAATACCTGCTTTCAGTCCTGCCATGGCGTTCACGCCCACGGGACGCAGAGTAGAAGCGTTCAGGCTGCCGGACACGGCACTTTTGACATTGGCTGCAACGCTGCTGACGGTTTCCGCCATGGGATAACCGGTCAGCGCGCCGGACAGCCCTTCCGCGGCACTATTGCCAAAGAGCGTCAGCGCATCCGCAGGCAGCGCCGTTTCAATCGCTGCTTTGACCTTCTCAGCCAGCGCTTCCGCGTCGGCGGACAGATCGTAGTCCGCCATACCTTCACCGACGCCCGCGGCCACGTTTTCGCCAATGGGCCGAACGCGCTGCGAGGGTGAGTGAATGACGAAAGCGGCATTGAGCGCCGCTTCCAGATTGCCCGCCACGCTTTCGGCGTCCGCGTCCCAGCCCGCGGCGGTCATGGCGTCGCCGATGCCCGCGGTGATGTTTTCGCCGATGCCCGCCAGTTCCAACGCGGACAGGAAATCCACGATGGTCTGCAGCTTCTGCAGATCCTCTTCGCTGACCTCCGCGCCGTTCTGAATGGCCGTGACCATTTCGGAAACGAAGGTTTGCAGGCCCGCGATGTTGTCGGCTGAGAATTGCTCATTGAGCCGCTTGTCGATGCCGTTCAGGGTGTTGTTATCCAATAGGCCCCACAGCGTGACCCAGCTGCCCTTGTAGTTGTCGAAGGCCTTCAGCTCTGCGGTAAACGAGTGCATCCAGTCGATCAGCGAGCCTCCCAGCAGGCCGTTGAGCGCGCCCCAGTCGTGCTGGCTGGTCTTGCCGAAAACGGAGGTCGTGACGAAACTCGCGTCCAGCTTTTCACCGGCAGCGGAGACGGATTCGGCGGTGCCTTCGATTTTCGGCGTGATGAGAATGTGCATGGTGCCGTCCTCGTCCAGCACGGCCACCTTGTCGGGCGTAAGCAGCTCCTTGGGCACCAGCGACGCGGGAATTTCCACGCCGTTCTGCCAGAATGTCACGTTTTCCGCCTTCAGCGCGTCCTCCGGATTCTGGAAGACCTCGCTCAGGCGCAGCACGCCTTCGACCTCAATGGGATTGTCTGCCAGAAATTGGCGATAGGCCGTCAGGTCATAGCCGGAAATCGTAATGACCGTTTCCAGTTTGGGCGGCTCCACGCCCTCCTGCTGGCCGTAGCCGCTGATGATGGCCTCGGTCGTGATCGCGCCAGGATTCTGGGCGAATTCATCCCAGCGGGTCTGCGCGCCGGTCATGTCCAAGTCCGTGGCGATTTTCAGCACCTCGTCCGGAATGGCCTCGGAGAACATGCTCTCCAAGCCGGGCAGCAGGTTCTTTCGGTCGCTGAGGAACGTCTGAATGGCCGCGATCTGATCCATCGCGCCGGAAAAATCCAGCTCCGGGAACAGGCTCTGCACCTCGGTCTCCGTCATGCCGCTGTCCAGCAGGGATTGCACCTGCATCAGCAGCGCGATGTATTCCGTCACCGCGCCCTCGTCCATGGCGGCGGTGATCTCGTTCAGATCCTCCAGAATGCCGGGCTTCTCGCTTTCATCGGCGGCGCTGTATTCCCGCAGCTTCTGCGTCAGGGTGTCGATGTCCGCCGCCGCGTCCTGAATGTCCTCCTGCTGCCACACGGGCATGATGACGGAGGCCAGCGTCTGGGCGTACTGCTGGGCCGCGGCCAGACGGTCGCTGTTGTATTTTGTGTTCAGCTGATCCAGCGCCTGCTGCCGCTCGGTTTCATCGGAAATCAGCTGAATGAGGGCAAATTCCTTGTCGTACTGCTCCGCCAGCTGCGTATTGATCGCGCCCATGCCCTCGGCGGCGGCCTTCACGGCGTTTTCATAGACGGTCACGTCCGCATCCGGCTTTCCCGCGGCCTGCGCGCGGGCAATTTCCGCCTGCAGCTTCTGGCCGATCTGTTCAAAGCCGTCCGTATCGGCGGCAGATAAGTGATACTTGACCTCAATGGCCTCGCGGGCGTCGATCAGCTCCTGCAGACGGATTTTGTCCTTGTCGGAGAAATATCCGTTCTGCCGCTTTTTTAGAAGACGGCTGATCTCCGCGTCCATGGCGTCCAGCTTGTCGATGTCGCCGGAAAGCTGGTCAGCCACGGAGGTATAGCCCGCCGTCTGGGCGGTTTCGCGCATTTCCTCCAGCTCGCTGCGGGTGGAGGCGGTCAGCTCCTTGAAGGAATCCGTCCACTCCTTAACGATCTCGTTGGTTTCCTTTTTGCCGTCCGACCATACGGCCAACACGCCCTGCAGCCATTCTCGGGCGCTTTTCGTCTCGCGGGTAAAGCTGCCGGAACCCAGCCCGAAGAAGGATAGTCCTTCGGATTGGCTGTAAAACGTGTCGGCGGCGGTATCCTTCCACTGGCGGGCCGTGTCTTCCATGCCCTGCAGAGCCTCGCGGGCCTGCTTCGCACCGGAAACGTAATCCGCTAATGCGACGGTCGCCGCAATGACGGCAGCCGCCACGGCGATCCACGCCGCCGGAGACTTGCTCAGCACAGACAGAAAACCCTTCCATCCTCCGCCCGCCTTGGCCACGGTCAGCGCAAATTTGCCGATGCCGGTGGACACCGTGCCCACGCCCTTGACGATCTTTGAGAACACCAGAATCGCCGGGCCAGCCGCCGCGGCAATGGCGGCGAATTTAATCATCATCAGCCGCTGGCTTTCGTCCAGCGACATGAATTTCTCAAGTAGGTCGGACGCGCCGTCGATCAGCCTTTGCACCGTGGGGTTCAGATCGTCGCCAATGCGCTGAGCCGCCAGCACAGCGGTATTCTTGAGGTTTTTCAGCTTGCTCTCCGTGGTGGCGTAGCGCTTACCGGCTTCGTTGGACAGCGCCACATTGTCTTCCCATGCGGACGTGGCCGTCTGCTGGGCCTCGGAGAAAAGCCCGGTTGCGTTGGTGGCGCGCATCAGAGTATCCCGCAGGCGCACCTCGGTAAAGCCCATCTCCTGTAAAGTAACGATGGAGGACACTCCCTGCTCGTCCATCCGGGACAGGCCCACGATGAATTTCTCAATCGCGCCCGCCGGGTCGGAGTTCCACAGCGCCTTGAATTCCTCGGTGGTCAGCCCGGCCACCCTGGCGAAGTCCTTCAGGGATTTGCCGTTGGTTTCCACGGCCACCTGCATTTCGATCATGGCCTTGCTGAACGCCGTGCCGCCCGCCTGGGCTTCGAGGCCAACGGAGGACAGCGCCGTCGCGAAGCCCAGAATCTGCGCCTGCGTCAGGCCCACCTGCGAACCGGCTGCGGCCAGCCGCGTGGCCATGTTCATGATGGCGGACTCTGTGGTGGCGTAATTGTTGCCCAGATCGACCAGCGCGGAACCGAACCGCCCGAAATCCGCCTGAGACATTTTCGTAATGTTGGCAAACTGCGCAATGGCCGTGGCGGCTTCGTCCGCGGCAATATCCGTGGAATTGCCCAAATCGATCATCGTTCTCGTGAATTCCACCAGATAATCGTTCTGAATGCCCAGCTGCCCGGCGTTCGCCATGACCTCGGCAATGTCGGCAGCGTCAGTAGCAACTTCCGTGCTCATCTTTTTGACCGCGTCCGAAAGCTGCTCATATTCGGTCTCCGTCGCATCCACGGTTTTGCGCACGGAGGCGAAGGCGCTCTCGTATTCCATGGAGGCTTTGATCGCCGCCGTGCCCAGCGCCAGAACGGGCGTGGTGAGAGTGGCCGTCATGCCCTTGCCCAGCTTTTCCATGGAGGCGCTGACGGACGCGCACTTTTTTCCGAAGGCCGTCAGCGTATCGCCCGCCTTCGTCCATGCGGACTGCATCCGGGCAAGGCGCTCGGTGGTCGTTCGAATCTGCTGCTCGGTCTGCCGAAGCGCGCCCTGGGCGTTATTCAGATTGGTGCGGGCTTTCGTGACCGTATCCGCATTGTTCTGCAGGCTTTTCGTATTGGCCGCCAGCTGGCCCTCCAGCTTTTTGACCTCGGCGGAGGACTCCGCATACTCCTGCGACAGCGCGTCCAGATTGGCCTTGGCGGCCAGCGTCGCGGAATCCGACTCGCCCAGCTCACGGGAAAAGCGCTCGTATTGCTTCGTGGCCGCGGCCACCTGCTGCTTCAGGTCGGCATTCTTCTGCTTTGCCGCGTCGAGCGATTCTGTCAGCCTGCCCTGCCGGGCGTAGGCGTTCTCCAGCTTTTTGTTCGCCGCTTCCAGCGCCTTTTCGTACTGCTTGACAGCTTTCTGTTGAAGCGCCATTTTCTGCTGAAGGCTGGAAAGCTGGCTCTGGGTGCCGGATACGGACTTCTCAAAATTCTCCACGCCCGAGGCGGTCCGCCTGAATTCGCTCTCGGCCTCCTGAATCTGTTTATTGATGGACGTGAGATTCCGAGAAAAATTATCTCCATCCAGCGAAAGCGACACAACAAGGTCGCGCAGGACTTCACTCATCATGTCACCTCTGCTTCGGATTAAATTCGGAAAATTTTCCGAAATACGTTGCTATTTGCGTGAAATCGGGTATAATATAAGTGAGGACATTGAAAGGAGGCTTTGCCATGGCTATCAGCGCTGAAACGCTTCGTTCCCTCGTTTCCATTTCGCAATTCAGCAAAGGACAGGCAACGCAGGTATTTGATCGCCTGAAAAATGAACCTCAGCTGGTTGTGCTCAAGAACAACGTTCCCGCCGCCATTCTGCTCTCGCCGGATGAATTCAGCCGCTTGGCCGAGATCGAGGAGAATTATCGTCTGCTTCTGCTCTCACAGGAGCGGCTGGCCAACAATAATCTGGAGAACGCTCGCAGCGAAGCGGATGTGATGAAAGACCTCGATATTTCGGAAGCCGATATTGATGCAGCAGAGGATGTGGAGATCGAATGAATTGGGAAATTCGATTTTTGCCCGAGGCGGAGGATGATCTCGCATCGCTGAATCAGTCGGTTCGTCCCGAAGTTTTGAAAGGCATCCGAAAGGTCGCGCAGAATCCGGGTTATCCGGATGGATACGGTAAACCGCTGGGCAATTTTGCAGGCAGCAAGCTGGGCGGGCTTTATAAGATCAAATTCAAGAAAGCCGGGTTGCGGGTGGTATACGCACTGCAAAGGGTGGAGGGAAAGATGGTCGTCATCATCATTTCTGCCCGCGCCGACGATTTTGTGTATTACGAAGCGGAAAAACGGAGAAAGAAGCACGATCTGTGAGGATAGATCATTTCAGCTCAGGCCAAACCTCGTCGATAAAGACTCGACGGGGTTCTTTCTTTTTGCATTCCCGCTTTGCGCTCCACGCGCGGATGCGCAGAAAGCCCAACATATCCATTCGATCAATTTCATCGAATTTCCAGCCGGATTCCATGAGGGCGTTGTAGGTGGAATAGATGTAATCCGGCAGCGTCAGGATTCCGGCGTCTGCGCCGGTTCCGTCGCCGCCGTCGTAGGGAAATCGGACAGCACGTCCGTGGTCTGGGCCTGCACGGCCATCAGTGCCAGCGCAATGTCGTGCATCAGCCGGTCAACGGGATAATTGTCCAGCACGTCGTCCGGCGTAAACTGATTCTGAAAGAGAATGCAGAACCAGCGGATCATGGTGTCCATGGCCTCGGAAATAGTAAATTTCGCGTCGTCCGGAATGGTCTGGCCTTTTGCAGCCAGTTCCGACAGGCGCACCACCTTTGCATACATCTGGGCGGCGGGCTCCAGTTCGCGCAGGGCGCGGCCCGACACAAAATCAATGGAATATTTCTTATCCCGCAGGGTGCAGGTAATCATAGCGGCCTCCTTTATCGGCTGAAGAAACAGCCCGCCGAAAAATCGACGGGCCGTGCGTTACTTGCTGGTGGTAAACACCGGCGTGTAGACCGTGTTCAGGAAAGCGGCGGCTTTCTCGGCGGTAAAGCCGTTCTCGCCCTCGTCAGCCACCGCCTGATAACGGCCGTCGGACGTGCGCTTAATAGCCGTCCACTCCACCTCGCCGGTCTGGCGGGTGATGCTGGTGCCCTCCTTGGTGGCGTAGGTTTCGGTGACGGGCTTGGCGCGCACCTTGAAAAGCCACACATAGCGATAGGTGCCGTTGGCTTTCTCAGACATAAAGCCCACGGCGAAATAGCCGGGCTTGTCGTTGGCCGTGCGGATCAGCACGCCGTTGTCATCGATCTTGTTGGAGAAAATCATCTCCTGCACGATCAGCGGCAGATCGGCCAGCTTGGTCTTGAAGGTCAGCTCCGGATCGGGATAGAGCACATCGCCCTCCACGTCGTCGAAATACTGAATGTCCGGATCGTTGTTTTCCGGGGTGATGGTGGCCTCGATGGCACCGGCCACTCTCTGCAGATCGCCGTAGGTGGTGGCGGTTTCGGTGTCCGCCGTTACCGGCGCGATCACCATGTTTTTCAGGCCCACGGTAGACGATACCGCGGGCGCTGCGGCAGGGGTATTCGGCATAGGTTTTCCTCCTTCATATTACAAAAGCCCTCGATGGTCGAGGGCCTCTTTGAGTTGTTCCTTCACTTTTTCATAGGCTTCGTCGGCCTTCGCGTCGAACGCCGGGCGGACGAAGGGATGCGGCGGAGCCGGATGCGGGCCGCCATGGCCGAATTCGACTGGATTTCCATACGCCGCGCCGCCTTCCTTTCGGTGAATGCCCACCGTGACGCGATAGCCGCCGGAGCGCTTTTTTACCACGCACCCGATCTTGATCGACCGCAGCAGCGTGCCCGTGCGGCGCTTGGGATCGGTAGAGGCGTTGTGCAGCATCTGCTCCAGCACCGGCTGGGCCGCGTTCTGCAAAATCCAGCTGCAGGCGCGGGAGCCGTTTTCGCCGGAGGCGCGCAGCAGATCGGCCATGCGGGCAATGTCCTCCCGCAACTCCACGCCGCCCGATACTTCCATGCTCATCCGTCGTCCTCCCAGCAGACCCACGTCCAGGCGACCAGCGTCTGACGGGTATCGTCGTTATAGGAAACGGCCTCGTCAGAAAAGGCGAAGCCGGCCTTACGCATGGAGGCCCGCACGAGACGAATGGCCTCGGTGGGATCGACCGTGCTCCAAAGGTTCAGGTAAACGTAAACGCGGTAACGCCGGTTTGCATCGTCCCAATGCTCGTCCTCATAGGTCTGGGTGGTATAGACCAGATACTGAGGCGGTGGAGTTACACCCTCCGCAGTGGCCTTCCATGCGCCTGCGAAAACGGGGATGCCCAGAGAAGAAAGCGCATCTTGCACTCGCTTCATCAGCGCACCCCCTTCACGGCCTTGGTGCTCAGGCGCAGATAGCGGCGCTTGAAATCGTACTCGCCGATTTCCGTAATGATCTGCTTCCGCCCATTCCACAGCACCCACATGCCGGGCTGCACGTCGTTTCTCCAGCGGATGGTGAACCAGATGCTTCGCTCGGTGTTTTCCACGTCGCCCGAGGTGAAATAGCGGGAGTCGCAGTCCTCCGCCTTGGCCCATACTTTGCAGATCACCTGCTCCGTCTCCACGGGAAAGCCGTTTTCGTTGATCTCATGAACAGTGCGGCCAATCTCCACCAGCTGGCGCAGTTCGCCGGGATGCGGGATTTTCATCGGGTTCACCTCCTGACTCTGAGTGAGCGCCATCAGCGCGAATAGCGGCGAGGACAGCGGCAAAGCCGCTCCGCAGCCGCGTAGCTGCTGCCCGCCGAAGGCGAGGAAGCAGCCGAAGAATCAAAACATATCTTCGATTTTGCGATAGGGATACAGCAGCGCGTGGAAAGCGTTCATCATGGTCAGATAGGCCGAACGATCGGAGGTGTCCCGGTATTCATAGAAATGGGAAGCCATGAGCACAACGGCCAGCCGGACGGGTTCCGGCGCGTCTGCGTCAAAATCCGTCCGGCAGAAATCGTTGGCCGCAGCCTGCGCCTGATGGAGTAACCGTTCCAGCAGCGCGTCCTCCGCATCCTGCTGAATGCGCAAATGGGCCTTGAGTTCCTCTACGGAGACGATCATTGCTGCCCATCCGCTTCCATCAGCCCGACAGCCTTCAGCGCAGAAAGCAGCGCGTTGAAGTCATCTTTCAACGCTGCAATCGTAGTGGCGTTGCTGGCGGGAAGATTGGCGGCGGGCGTAATGCCCGCACCGCCAAACAGATTGTCGCCGCCCTCCACGGTGGCCGTGGGCAGGAAGGTCAGTTTCCCGCCGATCACCAGCTCGTTGCCGCCATGCGCGAAATAATTGTGGGTGGTGCGGGTTTCGTCCCGCACCGGATCAGCCTGTCTCATCGGTTATCCCTCCTTAGGCAGCTTTCTGCGCCAGCACCTTCACGGCTTCGGGCAGGATCAGCTTGCCGTCTACGCGCTCGGAGGACAGGAATCCCACCTGACCCGTGGCGGCGAACAGCTCGTTGAGCCGCTTGAAACTGCGGCCCTGACGATCCGCCACCCAGTAATAGCCCAGATCGCCGAACAGAATGCTCTTGGCACCGGCGGCGATGGCGGGCATGAAGGTGGAGGTGTACACAGGACGGTTCAGCAGCGTGTCCGGCTGGCCCGCACGCACGCTGGGCTGCCAGAGATAATCGCCGTTGCCGTTCTTGAGCTTGCGCAGCGCCTTCACGGTAGAATCGTTCATGATGAACACGGAATTCCGACGATAGGGCGCGCGCAGGGAATAGAACAGATCCATGACCTCGTCCATGGTAATGGCCGTGGCGCTGGCTGCGGTCACGCCGGTCTGTGCGCCGCCGGTGGCGGCCAGAATGCCCAGCGGCTTGCCCGTACCGTTCCCGGTGAAGAACGCCTCTTCCTCGGCAGCGCCGATGCGCCGCGCGAATTCACGGGCGATATAGGCAGGCACGTCGAAGGCGGAGTCGTTGAGCAGCTCCTCGGACACCTTAATCATGGTGGCCAGCTTGTAGGAGCCGATGGACACCTGACCGAAGGCGTCGTCGCTTTCGGGATAGGAGCCTTCCTCGTCGATCCACGCGGCGGTGCCGTGGGACGCGACCACGGGAATCTTGCGCTCGCCGGACATGGTCGTAATGACGTGGGCCAGCTGGCGGAAGATGTTCTGCTCCTGCAGCGCGTCGATCAGGGTGCGCTGATATTCGTCCGGGACGAGATAGCCGCCCTCGCTGTCGGTGCCCGTTTCCAGTGCGTTGAAAACCTCGTGGGGCACGGACTTGCTGCGAATGGCCTGCCAGAAGGCGGCTGCGTATTCCGCGGAAGCGCGGCCCGCCTTGGCCTTCTCCTTCTCGCCGGGCTTTTCGGTGATGGGCTGATTTGCGGGCGCATTGAGCGCCGCGTCGATGGCGGCCTGACGTTCCAGGCGTTCGACCTCCTTGCCCATGGCGAGCACATCCGCCTCCATCTTATCATAGGTCGCGGAATCCTCAGCAGAAACCAGACCGTCCGGGCCGGTCTTGGCGTCCAGAAACTTCTTGGCGGCGTCCCACGCCTTGGCGCGCTTTTCGCGCAGCTCCAGAATTCGATTCATAGATTTTTCCTCCTAATGCGGCAAACGCGACAGCCTCTTTTGAAGGTCTGCCGCGCTCACTCGGTTGTTGGGTTTGGGAATACGGGTTTTCAGCTTGTCCAGCAGGGAATTGGTGACGGCCCGGCGAGAGAAAGTGAAACTGTCCTCCGGCGCGGGCTCCGCCTCCGGCTGATACAGGATTTCGTCGCAGAAACCCAGCTCCAGTGCCTTTTTCGCGTTCATCCACGTTTCGCCGTCCATCAGATGTGACAGCTTGGCGCGGGAAAGGCCGGTCTTGATCTCGTAGGCGTTGATGATGCTCTCCTTCACCTCGTCCAGCAGCTGGATGGCCCGGCGCATTTCGTCGCTGTCGCCCATGGCCACGGTCAGCGGATTGTGGATCATCATAACGGACACCGGCGACATCTGCACCTTGGTGCCTGCCATGGCGATCACCGAGGCTGCGCTGGCGGCAATGCCGTCGATGCGCACGGTTACATCTGCTGGATAATCCATGAGCATATTGTAGATCTGCGCCGCGGCCACGCAGTCGCCGCCCGGCGAATTGATCCACACGGTAATGGGGCCGCTGCCCGAGGTCAGCTCCGCCTTGAAAGCCGCGGGCGTGATCTCATCATCGAACCAGCTTTCCTCGGCAATGGCCCCTTCCAGCCGCAGAATGCGCGCGTCCGGATTGGTTTCATCCCTGATCCAGTTCCAGAATTTCTTCATTTATATATTCTCCCTTCGGTTATCTTTTTTACCGGCGAACAAACCTGCGTCCGCCAGCTTGGTCATGTTGCCGTTGATGAGATACAGATCGCCGCCAGCTTCGGCGGGGATGCGGTCGAGGTTCTCCAATTCGCGGATGTCGTTGGCGCTCATCCAGCCGTTCTGCCTGCCCACGGCATAGCCGTTCATGCGGGACTGATAATCGCCGCGCAGCAGGCCCTCCACGTTGAACCGGGCAAAATACCGCGGCTTTTCCGAAGGCAGCAGCAGAGAGCGGTGAATGGTCTGCTCCCAGCGGGTAATCCATGGGGACAGCGTGTATTTCACAAATTCCAGCGACTGCTGCTCAATGTTGGAAAAGGACGATTTGTCCAGATCGCCCACCATGTGGGGCGGCACGCGGAAAATGCGCGCGATTTCGTCGATCTGGAATTTTCGCGTCTCCAAAAACTGCGCCTGCTCCGGCGAAATGGAGATGGGCTTATAGCTCATTCCCTCTTCGAGGACGGCGATTCGATGGGCGTTCTTACTGCCCTGATAAATGGCGTTCCATGAATCGCGCACGCGCTTGGGGTCTTTCACCACGCCCGGATGCTCCAGCACACCGCCAGGCTGCGCGCCGTTCTGATAAAAGGCCGCGCCGTATTCGTCGCAGGCGAGGCCCATGCCGATGGCCTGCTTCGCCATGGCGATGGGACTGTATCCGACGAGGCCGTCAAAGCCCAGACCGGGAATATGAAAAACGTCCTCCGGCGAAAGGATCACCGAGGACTTCCTGCCCAGGCTTTTCACGTCCGAATCCGAGCGGGTGTATTCGTAATAGATGTGTCCGCGGGAATCCCGATCCACAGTCATGCGGTCGGGCATCAGCGGATACAGCGCAATGACCTCGCCGCGCTGATTGCGCACGATCTGGGCGTAGCCGTTGCCCCAGAGCAGCAGATGAGTCATGAGGGTTTCCCGGAAGGAAAATGCCGTCATTTCCGGGTTCGGCTCATCGTGGAGCAGGTTGTACAGCGGATGCCGCAGCGCCTTTTCCTTGCCGCCCGCGGCGTTGTACTGGTAGAAATGCAGCGGCAGCGCGGCGATGGCCTCGGAGAGAATCCGCACGCAGGCGTACACCGCCGACATCTGCATGGCGCTGCGCTCATTGACGGTTTTGCCCGCCACGGTATTGCCGAACAGAAAGGAATAGCCGCTGCCGTTCAGCGAGTTGCGGGGCTTGTCCCGCGCCTTGAACAGCTTCCCGAATACGTTCATATAAACAACAGCCCTCTCTCGTCATAGACGGACGCGCCGTCGCCCTCATGTCGGATCGCACGATCCAGCGCCATGATGGTGGCGATGGCTCCGTCTATTTTTTCTGTACTTTTCTCTTTGTCCGCTTTGATATTCCCGGCAGGATCGGAACGGATCGTCACGTTGTCTACCATCCAGCGCAGCACCGGATGGCCGCCGTGGGCCAGCTTTCCCTCCAGTGTCAGCTTCAACAATTCCTTGGTGGGCGGCGACATATCCTTGTAGCCCTGACCGAAGGGTACCACCGTAAAGCCCAGCCCCTCCAGATTCTGCGTCATCTGCACCGCGCCCCAGCGGTCGAAGGCGATTTCGCGGATGTTGTACTTCGTGCCCAGCTCTTCGATGAATTCCTCGATGTAGCCATAGTGAATGACGTTCCCCTCGGTGGTGTACACCAACCCCTGCTGCGCCCATGTATCATAGGGCACGTGATCCCGGCGCACGCGCAGGTCAATGGAATCCTCCGGCAGCCAGAAGAACGGCAGAATTTCATACTTGCCGTCCTCATCCTTCGGAGGAAAGACCAGCACGAAGGCCGTGATGTCCGTGGTGCTGGAAAGGTCGAGCCCGCCATAGCACACCCGCCCACGCAGCCGCTCCGGATCGACCGGATAGGCGCAGGCGTCCCATTTGTCCATGGGCATCCAGCGGGTGGTGGCGCTCGTCCACTGGCACAGATGGAATTGCCGAAACTGCATTTCCTCGGCGGGATTCTGCTTGGCGCTTTCGCAGGCCGTCTTGTAATACTCGATGTCCACCGTCTTGCCCAGCGACGGATTCACCGCCTTCCAGACCTTAGGGTCTGTCCAATCCGCGTCCGTGGGCGTGGAATACACCACCGGGTAGAAGGTGGAATCGTGCTTTCGTCCCTCCAGAATGTCCAGCGCCTTGGAATGTACCTCGTAGCAGATGCTGTTTTTGTCTGAACCGGCGGTTGTAATGACGAAATTCAGCGGCTGCTTGCGGGCCGCGCCGGAGCCCTTCGTCATAACGTCGAACAGCTTTCGGTTGGGCTGACCCAGCAGCTCGTCGAAGATACAGGCGTGAACGTTGTAGCCGTACTTGGAGGCGACCTCCGAGGACAGCACTTGATAAATTCCACGTGTGGGCAGATACACGAGGCGCTTCTGGCTCTCCACGATCTTGATGCGCTTGAGCAGCGCCGGGCACTGGAACACCATGTCCTTGGCCACATCGAATACGATGCTGGCCTGCTGCCGGTCGTTGGCGCAGCCGTAAATCTCCGCGCCTTCCTCGCCGTCGCCCGCCAGCATATACAGCGCCACGGCGGCGGCCAGCTCGCTCTTGCCGGCCTTTTTGCAGATTTCCACGAAGGCCGTGTTGAATTGCCGGTAGCCGTTGGCCTTGATGGTGCCAAACAGGTCGCGGATGATCTTCTCCTGCCAGTCGAACAGCAGAAACGGCTGTCCGGCCCACACGCCCTTGGTGTGCTTCAGCGATTGAATGAAATTGACGGCATGATCGGCGCGCTCCTTGTCGTAATGCGAGGTGGACAGCATGAATTCCGTGGGTTGGTACTTCTTAGCGCGGGCCACGTTTGCCGCCTCCCTTCGGGAAATTCAGCCGGGCATACTCGCCAAACAGCAGCCGGGCCACACAATCCCGCGTCCGGGCCGCCAGTAAGGCGTCCGGGAACAGTCCCAGATGATGCTTGCGCCCATGATGATGAATGTACGCCTCAAAGCAGCTGCGCCCGCGGGCATAGCTCACGCCGATATAGCCGCTGGTGTTGGTGCGGCGGCGCTTCTGGTTGAAGGCATTCTGCTGATGCGTGCACAGCCGCAGGTTTCGGCGGCGGTTGTCCAGCTTGTCGCCGTTGATGTGGTCGATCTCATATTCCTGCGCGTCCGGAAACAGCAGCCGGTGCAGCACGACCGTTCTGCTGCCGATATGCGTGGCCGGATAGCCGCGCTTGCCCAGATGCCAGGTATGAGCGCGGATCAGCGGCAGGTCGATCTCGTCAAACAAAAACTCGCCGCCGCTGGCGAAGGAGGCGACATAATAGCCGTGCTTTGTCTTATGAATGGGGTTTGCCAATGCGGCCTCCTTTCAGTGAGCATGAAAAAAGCCCCTTGCGGGGCTGCGGCCGTCAACCGTTTGCTTCATATAATATGCTGCGGCCATAGGTGATACGGAGGATTTCCTCCGGTTTGTATTCGGCGTTCCGGCCAAAGCATTCGAAAAATCTGCGCCGGTCGGCTGCAATCATATGCCAGTGCGAATAGCCGCCCGTGCAATCCCGGCGCAGGTCGCCGGTCTCCGTCTTGAAGGTCAGTTCTTTCCCATCCTTCCGCGCGGTCACATTCACGGTTTTCGCACCGCTGGTGTTCATGACGGCCATGATCTGCCGGACGATGTGAACGGGATTTTGCGGATTCTCCGCAATCGCAGCCTGTTCCGCGTCCCGCGCATCCTGCTCCAGAAATTGCAGGTACATTGCTTCCTGATTTTCCGACCAGTAGCGCTCCGCCTCCTGCTCCGCGTAGGCCAGCGGATCGGCGATATAGGAGAGGAACGAATCCTCCGTCCATCCCTCCGGAACATACCGGCAGTGAAATCCGTCGCTGTCCAGTTCGCCGGTTTCCAGATACCGCTGCCGCACATCGCGGGCGGCGTAATACTTGCGATAGGCGTCCAGCGCGCAGAGGAATTTCTCGTCGGTCAGCTCATGCACCGTCAGGTTGCCGCGGTCATTATTCACGCGCTGCTCGATCATGGCGCGCACGTCCTGCTGCAGCTGCCTGCGCAGGGCTTCGTAAGAGCGGGCCGTGAGCGTTTTGTCCGCGCCGTCCATATGCGTCAGCGCGTAATCCGCGTCGTAGATCAGGCCGTCCGCCGCGCAATAGAGGCCCGCATACTGAAAGCTGTCCTTGCGGCGCAGGCCGTCGCTGCCGTACTGCCGCTGGCAGTACAGATAATCGAAGCCGGGGTGTTTTTCCGCGCGAAGGAAAAGATAGGTTTCGCGGGGAAGAACCAGCCGGAGCAGGCCCTTGTCGCCGGAGTGAAGCCATTTGGCGAAAAGCTCGTTCATCTACGTTCCCTCCTTACATGGCGTAGCCCGCGCAGCGGACGATCTCGCGGATGGCGTTCATAGCGCGTCTGGGGCTGGAATAGTCGCGCTGGCCCAGCGGGCAGCCGTTTTCGTACAAGCAGATGAGCGGCGTGTCGAAGCTGATCCGGGCGGTAACGCGGTAGGTGCTGGTGTGCTCGCCGTACCAGACCACCTGACAGGTGCGCGTCCATTCGCGGGCAAAGATCACGTTGCCGTCATAGTCGGCGGTGCCGGTGGATTCAAAGCCGTTGTCGGCCATGAGGCGGAAGAATTCGTCGCGGGTCTGCTGGATGCTTTTCATGGGAAGTGCCTCCTTCGTTTGGTGTGAGTGAGTGTTACCAGAGACGCCCCTGAAAAGCAAGCTCAGACGCCGCTTTTGCAGAAGAAAAGCAGGCCGTTTCCGGCCCGCCCAAATCACAGCTTTCGGATCACATCCACGCCGTACACCATGCCCAACGTCGAGCCGCAGTCCCAATTCGCATGCACCGTGCCCGCATCGTCCACATGGAATACCGTGCCCTCGTCGCCGGGCTTCAGCCGGGAATAGGGATCTGGCCCCATGGAGACCAGCGCCACCCGGCAGCCCGCGGGGTATTCGGCGCGAATGCGCGCCACCACAGACGGAGAAGGAAATTCGTTCATGGCGCGCCTCCATCAGTACTCGTCTGGAAACAGCAGCGTAGTGGCGCTTCTGTCCCATTCGGTGATGATCCAGATTTTCCAGTCCGGGTGCTCCGGGTGAATGTAGGCCGCCAGAATGCGGCCGTCGCCATTGCGCACGGCCTCGTCGTTCTGCCGCTTGTCGCTCTCCGTCAGATCGCCCCAATCGCAGCGGCGATACCGGGCAAATGCCCGTCTTGCAAACCGCTCGAATTCCGGGTAATCGTTCATCTTGTCGGCCACGCCGCGCGTTGCCATGAGTCGGCCCAGCGCAAAGCACTCATTGTTCACTCGAATCACCGTCCTGTTCATTGCCGCAATGCGGGCAGGAAGAATGCTCTTCCGCGTCGTAAACGCGGTGGCATTCCTCGCAGCGCACCCATTCGCCGAAGATGAATTGCTCGTCCACCCACGTTGTCGGGCTCTGCCAGTTCAGGCAGTCGAAGCAGCATTGCGCCAGCTTTTCCTGCCCGTCGCACAGGGCAAGCAGATCGTTGTGGGTATAGGCCGTGTCGGAAAGCTCCGGCACATAGCAGACCTGATCCGGATGAGAAAGGAAAGCGGCTTCGTCCTTGAAAATGTAGCCCTGACCGTAGAATTCCCGCTGAATGATCGCGGGCCGACCGTCCTGCGGCGCGGTATACCTGCCGATCTGCAGCATATGCCCGCCTCCTTACTGTACCCGGAACAGGAAGGCCGGGTGCTTCTCGTATGTGTCGCTGCCAAAGGCCTTGTGCGGGCCGTTGATCTCAACCATGCCTGTCAGCGTGCAGCCGTTCTGAAGAAAAGCCCATGCGCTTCCCGTCGCACTTGACCAGCCCGAGGAAAAGGTGAAGGCTTCAACGCCGTACTCGCGGAAGCTGTCGATGAGTTCCTTGGCGTCCCGATACTCGTGCAGTTCGGAAAGGTCGATGTACTCGTTGCCCACCTTCATGGCCGCGGCATACAGGCTGTAGAACAGCTCGAAGGGCTTGCCCTGTGCCTGAATGTCAGCTTCCAGCGCAAAATGGTCGGCGCGGGTCTGTTCCATGGTCGCTTGATCGTTCTTCAGCTCGGCGGCGTCGTAGCGGGCTTCGATCTCCTGATCCTTGGCGTAGGTTTCTGCGAAAAGTCTGTTCATGGTGATGTCCTCCTTTTTGTGTGCCTTCCGGCTGAGTGAGTGTTACCAGAGACACGCCGAAAAAGAAAGCTCTTTTCCTCGAAAAGCAGGCGGAAATTTTGAAGTTATCTTTTGATTTTCTCGGCCTTTTCGCCGGTGAATTGTTCCCAGCGGCGCACGATCAGGGCGCAATGCAGCGGGTCGCTTTCCATGGCCCGGCAGCGCCGCCCGGATTGCTCGCAGGCGATCAGCGTAGTGCCCAAGCCTGCAAACGGATTGAGAATCAGACCGTGCAGATCGCTGTGCATCTTGAGACAGCGCCAGGGCAGCTCCACCGGAATCTGCGGTTCGGCGCTTTTGTCGCTGCGCATGGCGGCGATTTCCCACACGCCCGCATAGCCCCACTTGCGCCGTTCCTCGCGAGTCAGGCGCTTCACGAATTGGAATGCGTGGGCGGCATAGGCCGACACCCAGGCATATTCCTGATCGTTATACGCTTCGGGCGCGTCGCTGGCGTAGGCCGTCACATAGTCGAATTCCGGCGCAGGCTTGTTGGAGGTGCTTTGCAGCGCCGTGGCAGGCACACTGCCGGTCATCTTCCAGACGCGAATCCACAGCGGACGGAAATTCTCGTCCGCAAACAGCCGGTTGGAATGGAAGGACAGCGGCTCGATGAACGGACTGCCGGTTTTTATCAGGTCGGCAGTCTGCCAGCAGATGATCCCGGCATAGTGCGCCAGCAGCCGAATGACCTCCGCCATGCGCTTCAGCCACGGCTCCAAGCCGTCCTTCGCGTATTCCTTCGGATCGGCAGGCGGCGAGGTCACGGCACATTGCGCCTGTTCGCTTCCCAGCAGCTTTTCATAGGCGGCAGGATCGGCAGCATCGCCGCAGAGCAGCAGATGGTCGCCCAGCCGCCAGCAATCGCCGGGCTGCGTAATGGGGCCGCCCGCGTCAGCGATTTTCTTCTTTTCGCCTTCCGCGTCAAAATCATCCTCGGCGGCCTCATGAGAATAGAATTTGTTCAGCAGCGCGTCCACTTCTTCTGCATCAAAACCGGTGAGCGATACGTCGAAGGCCGAAGCGTCAAATTCCGCCATGAGAGAGGCCAGCTTACCTTCGTCCCAATCGCCCTGAATCTTATTGAGAGCGATATTCAGCGCCTTTTCCCGCTGAAGATCGAGATCGACCACCACGCAGTCGATTTCCTGCTGGCCCAGATCGACCAGTACCTTGAGCCGCTGATGGCCGCCCACGACGTTGCCGGTCTGCCGGTTCCAGATCACCGGCTCCACATAGCCAAACTCTGAGATAGAGCGTTTGAGCTTCTCGTACTCCCTATCGCCGGGTTTCAGGTCTTTTCGTGGATTGTACGCCGCTGCGTTCAACCGGCTGGCGGGGATTTTTTGAATGTTCATAACTACCTCATTTCAAAAATGGAGCGCGGAGGATGGTGCTGCCCCTCCGATTCCCGCCGGGTATGGCGGGCGGTTTGCTGTTAGCCTATCCGCGCATGAAAAAAGCCGGATCACTCCGGCTTATGACGCTGGGCGAGAGGGATTTTCTCGCCTTTATACATTCCCGCGCCGATCTCATCAATTTTGGAGAATGGGATTTCCGGCACGGTCAGCCGTTTCCGACATTCCGGGTCGATGAAATAGATATACCGCAGCTGCCAGCCCTCCAGCAGACGGGAGCCGCTGGCCTGCAGAAATTCCTTCCAGGCGAAGCGCCCGTTGGTATAGTCGAAATAGCAGCGCCCGCCCAACTCCTTCCGAGGCGTGGTGGGATTGGCCGACAGCGCCATTTTGTGCAGCCGCGTGCCGTCTGGAAGGATGCACAGCGCCTCGTTGGGTTTGATGCCGGTCAGTACAAAATTCGCCGCCCGGTAAATGGTGCCGTCGCCGCAGGAGCAGGCGTCCGCAAAGGAGATCAGCCATTTGACCTGCGGCGCGTATTTCTTCAGCAGACGGATGCTCATGGCAATGGCCCGGCTTTCGGAATTGCGCGGAAGCACGCTGTCAAAGGCCATGCGGTTCAGCTCCATGAATTCGTTCCAGCCCGTGCCTTCCACAAGGCCGATCATCTGCTGCTTATTCATGCTGGGGCCGTAGCTCATCACGCCGTGCAGCTGCCCGTCCAGAAACACGCCGAAGTGCAGCTTGGAATTGCCCACCACGCTGCCGGAATAGTGGTGTGCCTTCACAAAGGGATTGGCGATGGTTGCCGGGATCATCTTGAGCACAATGTCCTTAGCCCGGCCCATCTGCATCCTCCTTCGGCGTAAGGATGGCATGGCGTGCCGCCTGCGTCACCTTTTCGCCCTTGTACATCCCAGCGCCAAGCTCGTCAATTTTGGAGAACGGGATTTCCGGCACAGTCAGCCGTTTGCGGCATTTCGGGTCGATGAAGTACATATACCGCAGCTGGAAGCCGGGAATGGGCTTCGCGCCCACATAATCCAGATACTTTTTGAAATTGTAGGTGCCGCCAGTCACATCGAAGAAGGTCAGGCCGCCCAGCTCCCTTCGCGGCGTGGTGGGATTGCTGGCCAGCGTCATTTTGTGGACGCGCGTGCCGTCCGGCAGCTCAGCAAGGTTCAGATTTTCCTTGATGCCTGTCAACACAAAATTGCTGGCCCGGTAGATCGTACCGTCGCCGCAGGAGCAGGCGTCCGCGAAGGAGATGATCCATTTCACCTGCGGAGCGTACTTTTTCAGCAGCTTGATGCTCATGGAGATGGCCCGGCTCTCTGAATTGCGCGGCAGCACGCTGTCGAAGGCCATACGGTTCAGCTCCAGAAATTCATTCCAGCCCGTGCCCTCCACCAGCCCGATGATCTTGCTTTTATCCAGCGACGGGCCATAGCTCATCACGCCATGCAGCTGACCGTCCAGAAACACGCCGAAATGCAGCTTGGAATTGTTGACCACCTTACCAGAATAGTGATGCGCCTTGATGAACGGATTGGCGATACTGGAAGGAATCACCTTCATCGTAATTTCTTTAGCTCGGCCCATTCGCGCACCACCTCATACAGCCCGTTACCGTTGTGATTTTCGTTGGTAAAAGTCTCCGTCACGGCCTTCTGGTCGTAGACGTACTTGATCGCCGCCAGAATGAGCTTGGCCTGCTCGTCGTGGACGGTGATGGAAATCTGTTGGAAGGGCTTCTTTTCGCCGTCGTCCAGCGTGAAATTCTCGGAGAAATCCGCGTCGGAGATGGTTTCAAAGCCGAAATCTGTCATGGGCATGACGATGTCGGCCAATTCCAGCGGCAGCAGATCCATGTCCCACTGGGCCGCCTCGCTGACCTTGTTATCCGCCAGACGAAACGCTTTGATCTGATCTTCGGTCAGCTCGTCCGCGATGACGCAGGGCACTTCCTTCATGCCCAGAGATTTCGCCGCCTTATAGCGGGTATGCCCGGCCACGATTTCATAATTATGGTCAATGACCAGCGGCACCAGAAAACCGAATTCCCGGATGCTGGCCGCCACGTTCTTGACGGCATCGTCGTTCTTGCGCGGATTCCGGGCATACGGATGAATGTCGCTTAAAGAGATGTTCTGAATGTTCAAGGTTATCCTCCCCGCCGTGCGGTCAGCAGGCGTTCCATCATATCGTCGTGGGGCGTGGCCCCTTTGTATTCCACGGAGCAGTTTTCCCGCACCACCTGATAAATCTGATACCACAGGTTATTGGCCTGCTTGGAAAAGCTCTGGCTCATGGCCACATAGGGCGACGGGATCGCGTTGCCCGTGGTGGGATGCTTGGCCAGAAAGCCGTATTCCGTGATGCATTCCTCGCACTGAATCCAGCGGGAGATGGCCATGGCGTACTGCTCCAGAATCTGTGCCGGAACAAGTCGGGCGCATTCCCGATCCGCCAGCCAGCGCCACGTTTCTTCGTACACCTGCACGGCCAGCAGGTCTTTCCCGTTTTTCTGCCTGGCGGCGAGAAACGCCTTGGGCGGCGGCATTTGCTGGCCCTCCAGATCCGCGGCGCAGTCGGTGAAATCCAGCACGGTCAGCTTGCGCTTGCCGGGATTGCCGTCGGCAATGTTGTCCGCCAGCGCCTTTTTCTTGCGGCCTGCGCCAATGCGCGCGCCGCCCTGTCCGTTTGCCATGATTTCACCTCCATCTGTAAAAATTGAATTGAAATATTGACTTTTGGAGATATGCCGCATATAATCTAAGTAGTTGGGAAAGCTATTCAGGCTTTCCAACTCCGCTGACCAATATGCGGGATATAAATGGTTGGGGCGTAAGTTTTCCGCTGACCAATATGCGGGATACAAATAGTTGGAAAGTGTGGCTTCCGCAAGGAAGCCATTTTTCATACACGGAGGATGCTATGCTGAGGGAACGTGGTTTCTACGTAATCAAAGATCAGTTCTTTGTCGATTTTCCAGATCCATATCTGAAAGGTAATAAAGGTGAACACCGCCCGCATTATTTTGCTTTGCGAGATCCAAAGACTAATCTGATTTGGATGATCCCCATGAGTAGCCGCGCAGAAAAGTTCAAGGCTATCATGGATAAGAAACTGGCCAGCGGTAGGCCCTGTGACACCCTGCATATCTGTCGCTTGGACAATGGCATTATGAATGCTTTTCTTTTGCAGGATATGTTTCCAATCACCGAAGACTACATTTCTGCAGAATATACAATCAATGGTAATCACCTCATACTTACCAGTGACCGTGAGGCGAAAATCATTCTGCAAAAAGCCCATCGTACTCTAAACATGCTGCATAGAGGAATCCGCTTTACTCCGACTCAGCCGGATGTATTAAGCATTGAAGCCACGCTTTTGAAATAAGCACGGTTTTCATATGCCCTTTTTGAAATCGCGAAATATTACGCGAAGGGGCGGCCCCGCTATAGCGTGAGCGTCATTTTGAGATTTGAGAGGCCCCTGCGGCTCCCTGGCAGGCGACCTTCGCCCAGCGCCCGCCCTCGCGGGCCGTGATCCGGGAATGGCAGGGCTTGCACAGCGCCATGAGATTGCTCTCGTCATGGGTGCCGCCCGCTGACAGCGGAACGATATGGTGCACCTCCGCAGCTGCCGTCACCCGGCCCTCGCGCCTGCACATTTCGCACAGGGGATGCGCGGCAATGAACCTGCGCCGAATGGCTGGCCACGCGCCGTTGTACCTCTTCTTCATTTCCGGCGTTCGGCCGTGGCGATTGTACTGGGACGCGACCAGCTTCTGGTGCGCAGGGCAGTATTGCCTGTCCGTCAGCTCCGGGCAGCCGGGATAGCCGCAGGGATGCTTTGGTTTTCTTGGCATAGCCGCCTCCATAGCAAAAGCGCCCGCAGATTTCTCTGTGAGCGCTTCCGTGAACCTTTTTTCACTACTGCCATTATAGCATAGCCGCGAGTCTACTTTTGTCTACGAACCCTGTTTTTCAGAAATTTTCTCAAGAAATTTTTTCTCGATCCAAATCTGATGCCCGGCCAGGAACATGGAGAAGCCGGTCTTATGAAATATCCGCTGGTATTCCACCGGCATGGCGAAGTGCTGATCGCGGGATGCGGCTGCCGCCTGATAATTGCGGTATTCCTCCCGAATATGCGTCCGGGACAGATAGACGTAGTGCGTAACGCCGTCCGGCAGGCGGTAGGCCAGATAATACTTGTCCACCCACAGCTGACCTTTTTCGTTTTCCAGCGAGATGGGGATGGGTGTGGCCTGTGCGTACATCCGGCGCACGAGCGCCCTGTCCACCCGAGGCAATCCATACTCGGCGGCGACATATTCGGCCAACCGCTGAATGTGGGAGCAGCCCAGCATTTCGCTCCGGAAGCGAATTCCCGTTTGCGGCTTATTCATGCGAACCAGCGCTCCTTTCCTGCAGGATCGTCTCTACCATGCCCAGCGCCTTCTCATGGAGCCTGTGCACGTAGGCCCGGCACACGTTCATTTCCGCAGCGACGTCAATCCAGCATTTCATGGCCAGATAGCGCATTTCCAGCAGAAGGCGGCAATCCGCGTCCGGAACCCGCTCGATCACGCCCTCGATTTCCTTTTTCGTGTCCACCAGCAGGTCGATCTGCGCGTCCAGTTCCTTTTCCGCCTCCATGATCTTCATGACCGAGTCCTCCAGCGAGGCGACGTTTCGGGTATGCGATACACGCTCGCCGCCATAGGCCACCGTGCATTTCTGCGCCAGCGCGCGAAGCTCCGAAATGCGCATCAGCTTCGCATTGATCCGCTGGTCGATGCGGTAGGCCTGAGAAAGGTATTCCTTGGCCGTCATTGGCACATTATTCATAAGGCATAACCTCCAATTCTTTCAGTATGGCGGCCACCTCCGCCGCCGAGGTCACTTTGAAGGCCTGTCCTTTTGCGTTCCTGATTTTCTGTATCGTGATTTCCTGTAGTTTTGTCAGCTTGCCGGTTTCGGTCTTGACCTCGAAGGCCACAAACCTCCCGTTCATGCAGGCAATGATATCCGGAATGCCTGCCGTTCCATACATCCCGCCGTGCTCCTTCCAGCAGAAGCAGTTCGGCGTTTTCCTCAGCAGCCGCAGGATCGCGGCCACAATATCCCGTTCTGCCACAAGCGCCTCCCGTAACTATTACGTGTCGTAACCGTTCTGTGCAGAGGTTCGCGTATATACGCGCGTGTGCGTGCGCGCATACGAGAGCGAAAATGTTTTCCGCGTAGCTCTAAATAAATAGTTAAAACGGTTACCGGTTACCAGAAGAACGCAAAGGCTCAATTTGTGCTTGTAGGAAACCGTCCACATCGCAGCGGCGCTTCAGCGTTCCATAATCCAGAATCGTACCCTTTCGGCGGTTATCGCCAAGCATGACCGTCCGGTCGCATACATAGAGGTCGCTTTTCCGCAGCTGCTTAATAAACTGCCCATACGGTAGGCATTCGCCCAAGATTGCATGGTCGCGGCGATACTGCGTGTACCGGTCATAGATGCCCTTGAACCAGATGGCCACATTGCCGTCCTCCAGTATCCGGCATTCGTCGGCGGTCAGTCCCATGCGGTCGATCACTTCCAGCGTCGTTTCCACAATGCTCTTGTTGCTGTTGCCGCCGTCCAGCAGGTATTCCCGCGCCGCGTATTCCATGTATTTCGCGCAGCCATCCAGCGAAATGGAGAATACCTGGCTCCACGCCAGCCCCAGCCGATTGCACGCGGCCTCCAGCAATCGCAGCCCAGCCATGCACCCGCTGAGGTTATTCACCACGCGGGAGGGCAGATTGCCGCTGAACATAGCGACGGACTCGTCGAACCATTGCTTCACCGCCGCCGTTTTCAGCGTCAGCGCCGTATCCAGCAGGGCGCGGCCCAGCGATATTAGATCATCCCGGCTGCCGCTGATCTTGGCGAAAGCCGCCCTTGCCGTCTGGTCTTTCAAGTCGCGCTTGCTGAAAAGCAGCTCCATGCCGCGCTCGCGAATGGCGGACTCATCCGGCGATTCCTCACCGGCTACCACCAGCGGAGCCAGCAGCGTGTAGGATACCTGCGTCTGATCGGCACGCCCGCGCACGCCCTCGTGCCCGTCATAGCTGTCGCGAAAATGGTTGTACAGGGCGGCGAGCCGGGTCTTGTCAATCTTTGAAGGCTTGAATTCGTCCAACGCCTGCGGGAACAGGTTGCTGGAGGATGCGTCCTTCATCAGCGTAAAGCCCGTGATCTGCGGCGCGGCCACGACCTTGCTCCGACCAAACAGGGGCAAAATCACCCGCTCCAGCGTGGTGGATTTGCCGCTGCCTGCCTCGCCGATCAGGAACAGATGCGGGTACTTGATGCCCATAGAGCGCAGCATTTCCTTGACGAAACACCCCGTGCACCATGCCAGCACCGTCACCGTTTTCGCAGGCTCGTTGTAGCCAAGCAGCAGCGGGCCAAGTTCGGTCAGTTTTTCTGCCGAAATGGCTTTGTGCCGCGGCAGCTCCGTTTCAATGGACGCATATTTCTCCAGCTGCACCATGTCCGGCACCTCCTCGCCGCCCGCGGTAAAGGCGCGCTCCTTGTCCACATACGCCCAGCGGCCCTCGTGCTCATACAGCCCCAGCGCCTTCACGCCATGCTTCACCTGCCACGCCAGCCCGGCCAGATAGGATTTCAGCACCTCCAGATCGCCGTCGCTGCCCATGTAGCAAAGGGAGATCGTCCGCTTGTTCAGCACCGCCTTGAATTTCTGTGCCGACGCGAAATCCGAGGTCATAAAGGAAAGCCGGAAGGTTTCGCCGTACATGGTCACGAGGTCGCAGGTCATCTGCGTTTCGTCCTCGGCCACCAGCATTTCCAGCGGACGCACCACAAAATTGGTCAGCGCATAGACGTTCTCGCCGCGCTCCCGCATATAACGCCCGTTGGCTTCGAAGATGCCCAGATCGCCGCCCGGCGTATAGACATTCTCCGTGCGGGCAATGGCCTGCGCCAGCGTTTCTTCGCCGTAGGTCGCACCGTCCGCATGGTGAACATTGTCCCATTTCTCCCGGAACAGCTTCGATTGCCGGAACAGCCTGTCCATCTGCTCCTTATTTCTGCCCGTCCAGAAGGCCAGCGCGCAGCACAGGGCCAGATCGGCCTCGGATTGGCTGCCGAATTTCTCCTGCCAGCGTCCTTCCCACAATGCGGTAAAGTCCTCGCCGTTCTGGGCGGAGGCGGCTTTCTCAAGCACCTGCTCGTCCGTCAAGGAAACCGTGCGAACGGCCCGCTTGGCCTTGCTTTTCGCCGACTTTTTCTTGGCGACGTAGGTTTCGTGAATCCATGGGAGCGCCTCCGAACCATCCGCAAGGTCCTCGGGCGTACCCTCCAGCCGGTTCCCGGTCATGGTGAAATACCGCGCCGCGGCATACATTTCCACGGCGGATTGACTGTTCTTATTGCCCTTTCCGGGCATGGAGCCGCGATAGAAAATGTGCAGCCCTGTGCCCGAGGGCGAGATTTCGGTATAGGACGGATACTTTGCCAGAATACTTTTCGCCGTCTCATTAAATTCACCGTTCTTATCGCGGCAATGGTCGATGTCCACGCCTACAATGCCGCCCGCCTCGGTAAATACGAAGCCCACGCCGGTGAACAGATACTTTTGCCGCGCCGCCTCGGCCTCCGCCAGCGTCGCCCATGTCTGCGGATTGGTGGAGGACGCCTTGCGCCCCGTTTTCGGGTCATAGGGCACCTTCCGCGGCTTCTCGCTTTTCGGATCGGGCTCCAGCCGCCAGCAGATCCATTGCGGCAGCGCCGCCAGTTCTTTCGGAAAATTCATGCCATACCGCTCCTTCCCTTGGCCTTGTTCGCCTTCTGCCTGGCCCGCTGCACCGAGCGCGGCGGGCGGCTGGACTTGGGCCGGTTGTTGTGTTTTTCTCGTATTGCCTGCGCCCACAAAGCGGCGCGCTGCTCCCGGTAAACATTCGCCAGCGCTTCACCGGCGGTGGGATCGGGATAACCCTCTGCGTTTCTGTATGTCATTTATTCCATCTCCTTCATGTGCCCGAAATCCGGGCCGTAGGCTGCCTCGGCCACAATGGGCACGTCCATTTCCGGGAAGGGCTGCGCATCCATGCACGCCTGAATGAAGGCGACGGCCTCGGGCAGCCTTTCCTCCGGCAGTTCAAACACCAGCTCATCGTGAATCTGTAAAAGGGGCTTCAGCCACGGGCGTTCCGGCAGGCCGACGATCAGCCGGGCCAGCGCCAGCTTCAGAATATCGGCGGCGGTTCCCTGAATGGGCGTGTTCAGCGCACAGCGCTCAGCAAAGGATTTCTTGCCCCAATCCTGCGAACGGATGCCTGGCAGATAGCGCCGACGGCCCAGAAATGTCTGCGTATATTGCCGCGTCGCGGCGGCGCGCCGGGCCTGCTCCTGCCAGCGGGAAAGATTCGGATAACCGGCCTTCAGGTTGGCAATGATGCCTTCGCATTCGGAAAGCGACTTGTCCAGCCCGGCCTTAAAACGCAGGGTTCGCTGGAGGCCGCGAGGGAAAAGCCCATAGAACACGCCGAAGTTCACGTTTTTTGCAATCGTGCGGCGCTCCTTGTAATCCGGAGCGTTTTTGTCCACGGCCTGCGTGTAAGGAATGCCGAAAATGACGCTGGTGGTCGCCGCATGAATGTCGCCGCCTGTGCGGTAGGTTTCCAGCATCTTCGGGTCGCGGCAGTAGAACGCGCCCACACGCAGCTCAATCTGGGAAAAGTCGCAGGAAACGAGGACGTGTCCCTCAGGCGCGAGGATAAAGGCGCGGATACCCACCGGGTCGTTGGTCTTGCGCGGGCAGTTCTGCATATTGGGGTTCCGGGCGGCAAACCGGCCCGTCTCCGTCGCCAGCGGCAGCAGGTCGGGATGAATGCGCCCGGTGGCCGGATTGACGAAGCGCAGATAACCGTCAATGTAGGTGGTTTTCAGCTTCGACCAGCGCCGGTATTCCTGCACCAGTTCAAACAGCGGCACCAGCTCCGGGCGATTCTCCGCACACCATTCCGCCAGCATGGTCAGCGTCTGATCGTCCGCGGCTTCGGCATTCTTAGCCGTGGTTTTCAGTACCGGCAATCCCAGATCCTTGAACAGATAGTCCTTGAATGCCTGCGTTCCGGCATTGGCTCCAATATCCACGTCGCCGATCATGCCGCGAATCTGTTCCCGCAGCTCCAGCAGCCGGGCCGCGCATTCGCCCTGCTTGCGGATCATGGCAGGCTCGTCCATCAGCAGGCCGTTGTATTTCATCAAGCCGCAGTAGACCGCCGTGGGACTTTCAACGTTTTCTACAATCCAGCGATGCCGAGGAAGAAAAGCGTCGAACCATTCATTGAAGCGTCGATACAGCCGCAGGGCGTAATCGCTGTCGGCGCAGGCATAGCGCACCGTTTCAGGATCGTGGCTGTTCAGCTCGTCGAAGAACTTGCCGCCGGTCACATCCTCGAAGGTCGGCAGCTCGTCGCCCAGCAGCTCCGGCACCAGCTTTTTCAGGCCGCTGTCGGACAGCCCGCGGAATTCGAAGCTGTTCTTCAGCGTCATCTGAGCCGCCGCGATAGTGTCATAGCAGGGCGGCTGAATGATAATGCCCAGTGCATACAGAAACATGGACTCAAAGGCCAGATTGTGGGCCACCTTCGTAACCACAGGATTCGTCCAGAGAGCATCCCGAAGAAACGGAATCACCTGATCGGAATCGGCATTGCCGCCGTCGAAATGCTCCAGCGGGATATAGATAGCGCTGCCCTCGGCAACGGAGAGCGAAATTCCCACAATGCAGGCCCGGTGCGCATCCAGCGCCGCCCGAGGATCGTCCCTGTATTGCAATAGCGGCGCGGTTTCAAAGTCGAAGGCCACCACCGGTGCGTTTTGAAGATAATCTTTAATGGCGGCCAGATCAGTTTCACATCTGTAATTCATAATAACCTCCATGGGAGGGCTGGGGCTGCCAGCCCTCCGTATCAATGGGTTAGTGCATCAAGCCAGTGGCTGCATGACCTCGCCGGTTTCGGGATCAATCACTTCGCCGGGCGCATCGTCATAGGCCACGCGGCTGGCGAAGGCCTTCACCTGCTCGGCCATGGCGGAGATATAGCGCTGTTCCTCGTCTGTCAGCACCCGATCCACGGCAAATTTCGCCTGGGAATAGGCGATACCGCCCGAATTCTGCACCTTCTGCAAAGAGAACCGCGTCACCACGCTGCTGGATTTCTTGCCCTTGGCCAGCAGGCGCTTGACGTACACGGCAAATTCTTTCATAGAGCCGGTGGGCAGCGTCAGCAGGATGGGGATCAGCTCGCCCTCCCGCAGAATGAAGATGCGGCGCTTGTTCTTGCAGGCTTTGCCGCCGTTTTCGCCGCTGCCGAACTGGTTCAGCGGGCACTGGGCGCATACGCCGCCCGGATTGCCCACGCCGGTCACGCCGTCGTAGCTGCCGCAGTCTGGTGCATTGTTGCTGCCATTGAAGCGTTCACGGTAATAGGCGAACAGCGGATGGTGATACAAAATCACGCCGGTGAATTCCTTGGCCGCGTCCGTTTCGCCCGGAAGCTCGCCGGGCAGTTCGAAGGTGGTGCCGCCCGCGGCGGGGATGGTCACGCGGTCGAAGGACACGTCCATGCCATTCATTTCCGAGGCCATGGCCTCCGCCAGATTAAAATCCTTGAGGGCGGTGTAATTGGTTGCGGGAATCATTTCGTTCTTGCTCATGGTTCTTTTCCTTTCTTATCGGGCTTTTCTTACGCCCACATTCACTGTGTCTGATACATTCACGAGTCCGTCCAGCCAGCCGGGCAGCGCGTCCTCGTTTTCGGCGATTTGCTCCTTGACGAAGCTGGACAGGGAACCGGCGTTGATCGTCTCCGTGATCAGATCGCCGTAGCCATTGGCCCGCAGCACATCAAAAAGAGCTTCCTTCATTCCAGCCCTCGCGCTGGCATGAACCTTGGTGGTCAGGAAGAACATCGTCCCATCGCGAGTGAAGTTCTGCGTTCCTGTTGTCCCCATCAAGTCCGAAAGATCCGCGTCTACAAAGTAGATCTTCCTGTTTATCTGCTTCAGCTCGGCCTCCAGCGCATCCTTGCGTTCGCGGAGGGCCTTCAGCTCGTCGGCCAATTCAAAAAGTCGATTGTTCTCCATTTCATCCTCCAAAAGGGTTTCGGCCCGCCCTGTAATCGTCTACCAGCGCCTTGGCCAGATAAGCCTTGTCCTGCAAAGCCTTCAATACCTTTTCATCCACGGTGCCCTTCGCGACAAGGTGGATATAGGTACAAGGGTGCTTCTGGCCCACGCGATGGATGCGGGCGCGGGTCTGCTCGTAATTGCTCATGGAATAATCCAGCGAGTAGAAGATCATGGTGGAGGCCGCCGTCAGCGTTATGCCCAGACCCGCCGTGGCGATCTGGCCCACGAACACCTGCACCTCGGGATCATTCTGAAAGGCCTCAATCTGGGCAGGACGGTCGGTTACGCCGCCATGGATTACGGAATAGCGAAGGCCTTTCTTTTCCAGCAGTTTCTCGATAGCATGGATTTCCGGCAGGAACCGGGCGATGACCACCACCTTGTGGCCGTCGTTTTCCGCGCTATCCAGCAAATCAGAAAGCGCATCCAGCTTAGCCGAGGAAACCTGCTCCGTGACGGCGTCCGCGTCATTGCCTACAAAGCCGCCCGTCAGCTGGGATAGCCGAAGCAGCCTTGTCAGCACGTTGGTCACGGTCACGCTGCCGGAGGAAAGGTCGGCATAGCTGTCCTTCACCAGCTGCAGGTACACGCGCCGGGCCGCAGGCTCCAGTTCCACCCGCTGCACGATGTCGGTGCATTCCGGCAAATCAAGGCATTCGGCCTTCGTCGCCCGAAAGGCGATGCTGTGCAGCTTCTCGGTGAATTCCGCCTCCATGCTTTTCTTCATGACCGGCGTATAATTGCCATAGCCCACCATGTCGAAATAGCGGTTGCGGAACAGGTAGAAGCTGCTGCCGAATACGGTGGGATCGGCGAATTTGTACTGGCTGAACACGTCGATGGGCTTGTTGGTGATGACCGTGCCGGTAAGCAGCAGGCGATAGGGCACCCTCGCACCCAGCCGGTGCAGCGCCTTGCTGGCGGCGATATTGTGGGTCTTAATCTTGTGGCCCTCGTCGCAGACGATGCAATCCGGCTTCCACGCAGCCAGCTCCTTTTCCAAGCGCCATGCGCTCTCGTAATTCACCACCAGCACCTGCAGCGTCGCGCCGGTCATATGCCGGATAGTATCTATCTTTCGCGCACCCGTGCCCTCCAGCACGGCGAGAGAATAGTCGTAATCCGCGAATTTGCGGAATTCGTCCTCCCACACGCCGAGAATGGACAGCGGCGCAACCACCAGCAGGCGCTGAATGCGCTTTCCCTGCCAGAGACGGCCTACGATGGCGATGGTGGTGAGCGTCTTGCCCGTGCCCATTTCCATGAGCAGCGCGGCTCCGCCGCCGTTGACGAGCTTGTCCAGTGCAAACGCGGCGGCCTCCCGCTGATGCCTGTAGGGCGCGGCCCGAATGGGCAGCTTGAGATTGTTACTGCACATTGAATCCCTCCTGTAAGGTCTGCCTTGTTTTCGGAGAGCCATATTCCAGGAGCATTTCGCGCAGGACTTTGGCTTGCTGCTCACTGGCCGTCTGCATGATCTCGGCAAGGACGCGCTGCTGTTCCCCGGAAAGAATGTTCCGATGCGGGTGATACCACTGAGCCACCTTCACGCAGCCGCCGTTACCTTGCTGGGTTTCCAGAGGATAATCGACCGTGAGCGCTACGACGTCGTTCTGAATCGTTCGCGTCGTCACTTGAAACGTTCTTGCCAGCTCCGGCATGGTAATAGAACGCCTTGCCGTCAGAATTCGCATGATTTCTGCCCGGCGCTCGTTCATCGTCACGGTCGATCACCTCCTTTCCCTTGGCTCTGGCTGCATGGTAACAGCTAAACCGGAAGCCTATTTTCCGGTTTGAGATTTTTTTCAAAAGAAAAAATCCGGCAAACAGGCGCGCCGCTTGCAGGACAAAAACGTCCCTCCGCTGAGGCCTATTTGCCGGATTCCTGATGGTTCAAGCCAAATTCAATACCATGGGCAAATCTTCATATATCCCTGCGCTCGTTCCGATTCGACGCCGGATTCAGCGCCAAGAAGATATATGGTTCCATGAAATTATGAGCGGCGAGTTTCCTTCACCCGCAGCAGCGTTACTGTGACGGCCTTACCTGCCACCGTCACCTCGATTTCCGCGCCGCACTTAGCGCATACCATGATGCTCTTTGTGCCGGATGCGGATTTGCTGACCAAGTGCCCACAGTTACAGCAATGGGTCATCAGCATATCGTTATTCATCGTCATTCTCCACGTCCTCCTGCATCATGGCCAGAATTTCAGCCTGCTGAAACTCATAGCCGAAGCTGACCAATAAAAAAGGCACCATTAGCCGGACGGCAAAATCCTTGTTCCAGTCATCGTAGCCAATACTGAAAGAGAATTCGAGATAGTTCCGACGGCAAAAGAGCATCAAGAAAAACCCGTGAAATCGAAATATCATTGTTTTCCCTCCAAATGAATAGAATACCGGTGTGTAAACCCCATGGCGCATACCGGCAACTCAGATGCCATGAAGGAAGCAGCGTTTATTGGTACATCAGGCCCGGCATCATGACCGTTTCGCATTTGTCCTGCGCCATCTTCAGATCGCCCATGAGCGATGCGGCGTAAATGGCCCGATTGCCGAACCGGCGGCGAATTTCGTCCACGCAGTCGTCCAGCGCCCTGCGCCTTTCCCGCGCCTCGGCGTTGCAGAACATATCCAGCTGCACCGGCTGGCGCGCCGATACAAGATTGATGCCGCGAATGGTCAGCGCCCGCACAGGCTTCTCCCAGAAATAGTGCTGACGGAAAAGCGCAAAGCCCGCCTGCGCAATCTCCAGCGGCGACTGACTCGGAAAGGGCAGCGGCGTCTGATACTGCCGGTAAGCCAGGTCATTATCCTTGACCGTGATCTGCACGCCTCGCGCCGCCAATGCGTTCTTCCGCAGGCGATGGCCCACGTCCTGCGCCAGCTCGTACAGCACCAGCCACACCGGATACTCCGCCTCCAGATCGCACACGCAGGTTGTGCCGTGGCCCACGGACTTGATCGGCGGCACAAATTCCGCGGGCATGACCGGCGAATGATCCGCGCCGTTGGCAAAGCGCCAGAGCATGACGCCATTCTTCCCCAGACGGCTTCGAATCAGCTCGGGATCGGCCTTGGCCAGATCGCCGATGGTCATGACGTTCATGCTCATCAGCCTGCGCGTGGCAGCCGGGCCGACATAGAGCAGCTCCGAAACCGCCAGCGGCCAGACCTTTTCCTGAAAATTGGCCCTGCTGATTACCGTCACCGCATCCGGCTTTTTCATATCCGATCCCAGCTTGGCGAATATCTTGCTGAACGACACGCCGATGGACACCGTCAGCCCGATTTCCTCCCGGACGCTCTTGCGAATTTCCTCGGCAATCATCCGGCCTTCCCTTTCCACATCGCCGCGCCCGTAGGGAATCGCCAGCCAGTTTTCATCCATGCCGAAGGGCTCAATGTCATCCGTATACCGGGCGTAAATGCGCCGCACCAGCTTCGAATACTTCAAATATAGCTCATAATGCGGCGGCACGCAGATCAGCCCCGGACAGCATTGCCGCGCCTGCCAGTTCGCCGCGCCCGTTTTCACGCCCATGCGCTTGGCCGGATACGAGGCCGTCAGCACAATGCCGTGCCGATCCTCCGTTGAGCCGCACACGGCAATGGCCTTGCCGCGCAAATACGGATTTTCGTTCATCTCCACGCTGGCATAAAAGCAATTCAGGTCGCTATGCAGAATCATCTCACCGGCCATTGCGAAAGCCTCCCCCATTTTCGGGTATCATTTTTCCGTAGAGCGGAGTCTACGCCGAGCATGATAGCACAAGCACATTGTCCTTGTAAACATCCGAACTGATAGCTGTGTTCGCTTAGGAAAAATTTTCTTTTTTCGTCAATTCCGAGAATCGAACGGAATGTGAAATTTATTTTACGATGCCCGCATGGGGTTTACAGGTCAATTTACTTGTGCTATAATCCAAGCATCTCATGACAGGAGGAATTCTTCAATGACCAAGAAGCCCGATGACAAATCCAGCGCGATCCTATCCTTTCCGCAGACGCAGACAGAGCGCACCAAGATGCGGAATCGGGCGGAATGCGGAGATCGAATCCGCGCCTATCGCAAGGCCCGCGAGCTTTCCCAGCCCCAGCTGGCGGCCATGCTCGGCATTACGAAGAATTCCATCACCAACTGGGAGACCGGCGTATCGCGCCCGGAGCTGAGCATGATCCCGAAGCTGTGCCAGGCACTGGGCATCACTGCCGACGCCTTCTTCGATATGCCCGCGGGCAGGCAGACGCTTTCCAAGGCCGAGCAGGAGCATATGCGGCTCTACCGCTCTTTGGATACCTACAGGCAGCGCACCGTGAACACCCTCATGGAATCCATGATCGAAAACGACCTTCTGGCCTTCCGGGACGGCTGCGTCAATGAATTTTCCTACCTCGGGCGTGAAGAACTGCCGTCCTCCGCCGGTACCGGCACGCCGCTGACCGACACCTATGAGCACGAGCACGTTTTCCTGCGCAATTCCCGCAATGTCTGCCGGGCGGATACGGTCATCACCGTTTCCGGCGACAGCATGACGCCCACATTCCAGAACGGCGACGAACTGCTGGTGGAATTCACGCCGGAGATCGATCCGGGCGAAATCGGCATTTTTGTCATCGCGGGCGAGAGCTTTGTCAAGGAATATCAGCCGGACGGCCTTCACTCCCATAACCCGAAATACAAGACCATTCACCCCGGCCCGGATGACAATTTCCGCTGCGTGGGCCGCGTCCTTGGCGTCGTCACGCAGGATATGTACCCCACGGCGCAGGAGTTGGATGTTCTGAACGAGGTCTATTCCAAAAAGCACAAGCGCTGATTTTCCATAATTCAACCCTTCTGACACGCGAACCGCGTGCCAGTGTATTTCCTGCACCCTTTTTTCGGAGGTAATTTCCATGAACAATCCGCAGAAGCCCATCAAGGTCTATGTGCCCGTGGATGTGGCTTTTGACGAAAACGGGCATATGTACCCGCGCCTCATCCATTGGGAGGACGGCAAGACCTACGAAATCGACCGCATTCTGGACGTGCGTCCGGCCCCGGCGGCCCGCGCGGGCGGTCAGGGCGACCGCTACACCATCCGGATGAACAATCAGGAGACGTATATCTTCTTTGAACACAATCCCGACTATGGCGGCTCCATTCCGGGCCGCTGGTTTGTGGAGCGAAGGGAGGCTTAGAAATGGTCTATACGAGAAGGCCGTCGGATCAGCGCTGCGAGGAAATCTACGCCTACATCACGGAATACGTCGCGGAAAACGGCCACAGCCCCACCTTCCGCGAGGTCGGCAATGCCGTGGGCCTGCGCTCTTCCTCCACCGTCAGCCGCTATATTCACCGCCTGGTGGACGAAGGCCGCATCACCATCGACGAATCCAAGCCGCGCACGCTCACCGCCGCTTCCTCGGGCGACTCGCTGGAAACCGTTCGGCAGCGCGTCTGTCTGGAAATGGCCGACGGCGGCAAGATTTATATGGACTGCAATCTGGAAAAGCCGCGCACCGCGCCCGTCCGCGTGTCCTTCGAGGGCGTATTGGACGCGAAGCGGATGAAAAGCCGCGTGGGCCGCATTGTCCGCTGCCGCCCCAGCGACGAATGAAGGGAGGATGCTCGCTCATGACGAATACAGTAAGAAGGCACAGCCCGCCCGGCGCAAAGCGCTGCGCGTTCACCGGCTATCGCCCGCAGAAAATGCCCTTCGGCTTCAACGAGTCCGACCCGCGCTGCATCGATTTCAAGCGCCGCGTCAAGGAAACCATTCAGGCGCTCTATGACATGGGCTACCGCCATTTCATCTCCGGCGGCGCGCTGGGCATGGATATGTTCGCCGCCGAAGCCGTCCTTGAATTGCGCGCGCGGCATCCGGACATGATTTTGGAAATGGTCAGTCCCTTCGACGATCAGGCGGCGAGATGGTCACCAGAATTGCGCGCGCGGCACGACCGGCTCTTCGCACAGGCAGACATCACCACCGCCACCGGCCATGCCTACACCCGGAGCGCCATGTTCCGCCGCAACCACTATCTGGTAGACAATGCCGACCTGCTGCTCGCCGCATTCGACGGCCAGCCCGGCGGCACAGCCATGACCTGCGAACTGGCCCGGCGCTATGACGTGCCGGTCATGAAGATTAAACCGACCGTGAATTAAAGGAGAATGCCCATGTGCGGACGCTATTATATTGCTGAGGACGACGCAGCCGAGGAATTGCGGCAGATCATCGAAGCCGTCAATCGCCGCAATCCGGACGCGAAAACCGGCGGCGAAATCCGTCCCGGTGACACCGTCCCCGTGCTGGCCAACAGCCGCAGCCTCCAGCCCGGCGCGTATGCCATGCACTGGGGCTATACATTGCCCGACGGCAAGCTCCTATTCAACGCCCGAAGCGAAACTGCCGCGGAAAAGGCAATATTCAAAGACGGCATGGCCCAGCGCCGCTGCCTGATTCCCGCCACCTGCTATTTCGAATGGGAGCATCGCGGAAAGGACAAGATCAAGTACGCCATCGCGCCGCAGAATAGCGACATGATCTATCTTGCGGGTATCTACCGCAAGGAAAGCAATCGCGCCGCCTGCACTATCCTGACCCGCGAACCGGCGGAGAGCATAGCCTTCATCCACAACCGGATGCCGGTTATTCTGCCCGCCGAGGCCATAGGCGATTGGCTGAACGCGCGGTATGAAGCCACGGATGTGCTGAAAGCCGCGCAGACGGACATGGGATACAGACTCGCGTAAAATTCCGGCAGGAAGAAGCTGCTTCAGGCTTTTTCCTGCCTTTTCTATTTATCTGCGCATTGATTCAACGCGCCGGTCGGCAAAACGTGAAAGCCCTTATAATTTCTAGCTTTTCAGGCTCAAATCACGCAAAATCAATGTGACAAACATGTCCGAACGTGTTATAATGATTTTGTGTTATCTGTCGAAACACGCAATAGCCCAGCGGGCCAAATCTCAGCAGCTTCCATGGATGCTGCCCACCAGTGGCATGGAGGTCTGAGTGTCATAGGAATTCTTTTGCCGATTCAGTTGCGGAGGGCGAAGCTGTATGGATGAGAAAATGTGGCGTTATGGCTGCCTCTTTTGCCGAACGGGCGCAGAAGCGACCATTGCCGGTTACATCAACCAGACGATCACCGACGTTGAAGCCGTAGCCCCAACCCGCACCCGCAGAAAAACCGTCGCCGGTAAGGTCATTGAAGATCAGGTGCAGCTGCTGCCCGGATATCTCTTCTTCCGTACTGAATCCGACGAGCCGCTTCCCCGGCTGACCCGCATTACCAATGTACTCAAACTGCTGGAGTACGACAATCTCAGTTGGGAACTGACCGGCGGCGATAGACAATTTGCTGAATTCCTATTTGACAATGACCTGCTTCAGCCGCTGCACGTATCATTTATCGACGGAAAGCTCCATTTCGAAGATGGTTTCCTTTACGGACACGACGATGCCGTGCTGCGTGTGAATCGGCGGAAGAAAACCGCGGAAATCAGGCTGGTGATCGACAGATTGGCGTTCTGGATTAGCTACACTGAGAGACAATAATGTATCTATGGAGGACGAACATACAGAAAAGAGTGAAACGCTATCTCTGGAGGTAGATTTGAATCAATTGTCTGCGTTTGCAGACGCAGGATGATTGGATCACCAGTTGAGGGCTCAAAACGCAGGAGGGGACTGCAAAAGGTGTGAATGAAGAATGACTACATTGACGGCATTAGTGCTGATCAGTCCTCAACTGGATAGTGCCTTCTGGGCATCTAGGTGGGAGTTAACTCCTTCTGCCTTCAACCGCCTAGTCTAAGGAGGCTCTTGCATAAAAGAAGATAGAAAGAGGTATCCTGCAATGCTAAACAGAGAGATCCCTTTTAGGCCAAAGCTGGAAGGGGATTTTAGGGTTAGATTCTATACTGCTGTGTCATGTATAAGCGAAGAAACTTCTCCAATTGAGATAGAAAGGATCTCTAATGGCGAGATTACATGGGTTGAGGAAGGGTGCACATATAACTTAGAGCAAAGAAAAAAGTACAGGGCTGTCTGGATGCTGTTTCGAGATCTTACACGTGCTTCGTGGAAAGCTTGTTATCGAGACGGTGTTCTATACATGAGTCTGCCTAGTTTGAATGGAGCAGATTTGCATGACGCTTCTTCTCCAGAGGTGAAAAAACTCCTTAGAAGTTGGATGAGCGAAAGCAGGCATGAGCGGCTTGTATCCTATACTGATTTTATCCAGCGGATGGAGCGCAAGAATTCCAATAATCATGACATAAGCGAATTGATTGCGGATGGGGTAGAATTGGCTTCTCGTTTGGAACGAGCCCACAATGGCGACATAGAATTGTCAGAAGCTGTGAAACCATATTTACAGCTTGTCATAGAAAATGAAAGAGACGAGTTTACTGGATTAAAGACTTCTGAAATATGGAGGTATTTCCGGCTGACTTGGTCTACTCCTGCAGAAACCACACCCGGGAGGACAATGCAGTACTTAATTCGCGATGCAGCTCATCCAATGCATGCAGTTATGGGAATTGCATCACTTGAAAACTGCGCGGTACAGATTACCTGCAGAGATGACTTTATCGGTTGGAACCAGAAGGCTTTTATCGATAGGATAACTATGCTCGAAGCTGCTCAGGCAAGGCAAGAATTTGATAGACTTCTTCAGTATCTTGAACTCGGTATTAGTGGCATCGACTATTCTACGTTGTGTACAGATGCAACAGTAAACAATCCGAGCGATGAGGACATTCACCAGTTACTCGATTTTGCAAACAGCGCAGAACAGAAGCGCCAAGAACTCCTAAAAGAGGCAATAGAGGATGGAATAGAAGAGGATGGAAGAAGTGAACTCGGCAGCATATCTAAGGAAACCGAGGATGCCTTGTACAGAAGAAAAAGGGCTGAACAGCTTGCCCGACTTCTTATGGCAAAAAGGGCTCTCTTAGAGGTGTATTATTCCCCTAATTTTGATGACATTTGGGTGGCCTTTTGCAAGAGTGAGAATGGAAACTCAGCAATAAGAACTGCTCTTGTTGCTCAAAAGACCCAACATATTGGATCTAGCTTGATGGAGTTAAATGTTTGCGGCGCAATCCCTCCATACAATGAAATACTTGGAGGAAAACTGGTAGCGTTACTGGCAACATCTCCTCAGGTCATCCATGACTATAAGGAGCGATACTCTAACAGGGCGAGCATGATCGCCAGCCGACTAAAGGGTGAGAATGTGTATCGGCCTGCCGATTTAGTCTATGTTGGTACAACTTCATTGTATTATGTTGGCTCAAGCCAATACAACCGGTTGAAGATCCCCGGTAGTGTATTTGAAACTGATTTTGATGTTGTTTGGAAAAAACTCGGTATGACTATAGGCTTTGGTACGATGCACATTAGCAAAGCAACAACACTCAGTTTGACCGAGGCAACAAGTGATGGCTTTAACCGCATTAACCACGTTTTTGGAGAGGGCGCAAGCCCTAAGATGCGGTTATTGACAATGTCTATCAGAGAACTGCTGGAATCGACGAACGAAGACTCAAAGGATTTTTCCAAGCACGCGATGTCTCGTATTGTTTATGGAGCATGTCTTGCCTCAAATACATTGGACTATCTGATGGGAAAGGACGTTACGCCAAAATACTATACAGACATAGATCATTATCAGGATGGAACAAAGAAAATCATTGAATACTGGACAACCAGATGGCTCTCTAGCCGCTTGAACTATGCGCCGGTGTTTGAACGTATACATAACTTTGATAAAGAAAACTTCTTAGTGGGAAGTCAAATAAGTGATGGTGAAGAGTGGACATTTAAAAAACTGAAGGAGGTACCGCATATGCCTGTAAACGACGAGAAGAAGGTAGGCTTGCAGTTTATCCGAGATTTCTATCGCGGCACCAGCGCATATGCTGACCATGTAGATGAAGAGCTGTTGTCCAACATTCACCTGACGACTAAACTCGACGCAGCAATTCTTAATGCAGCAGAAGCGGGTAAAGACATTGTACTGACAGGGAATCCCGGCGATGGTAAAACACACATTATCAGAATGCTTAAAACTAAACTTGAGGAACTTCCTACTCCATCTGCTGTGGAACTGGATGCCAGTACATTATCAAACGATCAGATTTATCAAGCATGGTGTAGTGCAAGGGCAAAGCACTCACCGTTTGTCATCGCGATAAATGCAGCAGTCCTGTATTCTGTGTATAAGGCTTTCCCGGACTTTGATCCTATTCAGGAAGCATACACCCAGATGGTTCATTCAGTCGTTTTCCACGAAGAGAATAGCGAGTCGAGGAATCTAGTCGTATTTGACCTGAGCAAACGGGAGGCACTCACAGGAGAAATACTTAAACAAGCCATTTCAAAAATGACAGCGGAGGATCATTACAAGGAGTGTAAAAACTGTCCGCTATACTCTTCCTGTGTTGTGAATAAAAACCGCAGGCTATTGAATAACACTCTCTTCCAAGAGCGGTTGAGTATTATTCTTCAACGAGTTTCACTACAAGGCTATCATGCAACGCTGCGTGAACTCCAGAGCTTTATTGTTTATCTGATATTTGGTAACAGGAGTTGTAAGCAACTTAATCAAACAGCCGGAAATAGCCAGTTTGACCTGGTAAATCTAATCTATTCAGGGAAGGGAAATCTTTTTGCAGCGATTAATCGTGCCATCGATCCGGTTAATATCTCACATCCTGTCTGGGATGAGAGAATACTTCTTAATGATATAGATCCATCATCATGGGTTGAGGGATATGAGGTCCCCGCTGAAGCAATTGCTTATGACAACGAAACCTTATTCAACCTTCGGAAGCGCCAGTTCTTCTTTTTCAATCTAAACGGAAAGGAACTGCTGACCATTCTAGACGATGATGCGACACGCTTCCAAAATTTCTTGAATCAGGATAGTGGCAAAATAATCAAGGAGCTAATTTCTAAACTGAATAGCTTCTTCGGGAATGCTAATGGCTCGAATACAAAATTGCAGATATGGTCTGGACATCGATATAATAACGAGCCGAGAAAGGTGCTTATATCGGCTGGAACGATTAAAAAAAGCGAATTCAGTGTCGGGCGGCCTTCACTGCTTAAAAGCATGCAAGCCGGTATCGATATGACTTCAAATTACATAAGGCTAGAAAAGAAGGAGTCTCCCGATATTTTCCTCAAAGTCGATTATGAAATGTATCTTCTAATGAATGAAGCAGAGCGAGGAGTTCCCGTCCTTTTCATGGAGTCTGATCTGGTGAAAAAGGTGTGGCGGTTTATTGAACAACTTCAATCCTTCGAAGAGATTGACGACGAGGATACTGTAGAAGTCGGACTGCTGGATGTTCAGAATAAGAGAACAGTTATGGTTTCTGTGGATAGAGAGGATAAAAAGTACTCTGTCATTGATAGCGAACGTGGGCAGGAGGCTTGATGTATATGGAACAAATCTTTCTCAAGATTGCACGGCAAGAGGTTGACAAAAAGTTCGTTGGCTTTCAACCGAATAGCGGATCAGTCAAACCAGTACATATTGCATCTGGTGCACAGCGTTGTATCTACGGAGCGTTCAACCGGAGCAAAAAAATAAAGAGAATGGCTCTTGTGTCCGACGCAAAAGGGAATATCCCTAAGGGGAACGAAGCCGAGACCGTTTATGCTCAACTTGTTGAAAATGAAATAATTGAAGACAATATTACGCCTAATTCAGTGGAGTCAATGAGAAATGTTATGCAGAGACTCCTGTCAGCCGATAAGGGTGTCTTTGTCGTAAATGCCCTAAATGATAGTATGATCTCGTACTCTGCTGGATCCAAGTACTTCTTGACGAGCGGTACAGGAGCACCTTATGAACGAGGAGGAGAATTCATAGGGAGCATTATCAGAGGATATTGTCCTGAACTGGCTAGTTATATCAAGGGGTTGCTCGATCAGGCTAACGATCCTATCACTCTGCTATTTGAACCGATTCTGGATGCTGATATGGAGGTGTTTTCCGACCAGAATCAGTACGAGGATATTCCTGCCTTTAAAGACCCGAATGAAAGCATGCAGTGGTTTCTTAACGGAATAAAGGATGGTGGTATATGTCTACTGGATAATCTGCGTAGTCATCCAAACCCGTTAACACAGTTGCGACTGTTTAATTTCTTCTGCGTTTTCAACTTAATGAGATACATGACACTTCTTGAAGCTTTTTATTGTGGAGAGCATGTACGGCCTATCCTCCTGGATTTTAGCGGAGCAAGTCCGAGCTTTAGTAGTGTTGCTCGTGCATCAGAAATGTCGTATACGCAGATCTACAAGTCGATCAATAGGTTTTATGCGTGGGGTTATGCAAGATGGCTTGATGAGAAAGGCTATAGTTGTGGTGATTGATGAATTTGCCGACCTTGCAGATCAGCTTGAAACCAAAAAAGAGCAAAGTGCATTCTACAAACCTGTTCAACGAATTGCGCAAGCTGGAAGAAGTCGAGGTATTCATCTGGTTATCTGCACACAGCGACCCGAGGCAAAGTTGGTACCTTCGACGACGAAGGCCCAGTTGAATGGACGTGTTGCTTTGCGAGTAAATGATGGTATCTCTTCAAGGATGATTATTGAGGCCCCAGATGCACAGTACCTTCAGAAGCATGGCGATATGATCTATAAAAATGGTGATGTGGTCGAGAGGGCTCAGGGATATTTGATTGAGATACCGGAATTAGATGCAATCGTCAAAGATGTGATTAGCGGAAAACACTAAATTCAAATAGTGGCGAAGGAGGCAGAGCGTGTTGGAGCAGAATTTCAAACATGGCATTTTCAAGGAGGAACTCAAGAACAGATTTTTATGCCGTGTCGAGGTCGATGCTGAAGATACTCTCTGCTATATTCCTGCGTCATGCAGACTCAGTAACTTTATTGATCTTACTGGAAGAGAAGTGCTAGTTTCACCGGTTTTGTCATCTGATGCAAGGACAAAATACTCAGTATATGCTTTATTGGGTGATAACGGCTTTATTCTTTTGAATATGTCAAAAGCTAATGAAGTTGTGGCAAACAGTATTAGCAGCAGACGTTTTTCGTATCTTGGAAAGAGAACGCACTTAAGGAAGGAATACACGGTTGGCGGCTATAAAAGTGATCTGTTCATTGAAGATACAGAAACAGTAGTTGAAATTAAGAGTATTTTGTCTTTTGCTAAGGATAAAGTGGCGCGATTCCCTTCTGTGTATTCACAGCGAGCGATTGAGCAGTTGAGAAAACTCAGTTGCCTTCTGGATGCCGGATACAACGTCAGTTATATTTTCGTCTCGCTGAATCCAAATATCAAACGGTTGACAATTAATACGGAGATTGCAGAATATAGAGATATATTTCATTGTTGCATAAAAAAAGGAATGAAGGTAAAAGGTGTGTCGCTAAAGTGGATAGATGAAGAGCCAATTATCTATTCAAGTTTGCCTGTTAGTACTTAAAGCAACTACTCGCATGCCTAGTCGCTCCGATGGTAGTCGCTGGAGGAAGCATTGCACGGATGTTAATTGACTGATGTCTAGACCTTCGACATGATGAACTGCCTCTTGAGAATTGACTAAAACCACACTTATAATCATCACTCTACACCTTTCTAATTTCCTTTACACAAAGGAAGATAGTAGGGGTGTTTTTCTTTTGACTGGACAGGATGAACAGCATATTGTATGGATAAACGCAATTTCGTCTGCCAGTTTCCGAGTGCGACTGATCTCTAATCCTAACTGTCGTAAATGCTCAAGCGCGAGCTTCTTTTAAGAAAATGTTTGTGTGAGCTTGCTTTTTGACCACCCGTGTATAAGCTGTGACTCAGCCGCGAGGCACACGAATTATAGGAGGTATTCATCATGGAATGCGGAAAACTCACAGCGAAACTTCGGGACGCGGTGCCGGTTTGCTTCATTGAGAACAGCAAGGAGGTCAAGCGCTTCAAGAACATCGAAATCCCTGACGAGATCAAGAAGCTGCCCTTTCAGGACTTCGAATTCAGCGTACCGGTAACTGGGGCCATCACTTTCAAGATCATGTTCGAGGAAGGCCTCCTGCCGAAAGTCTGGCCGGAAGCGCGGACACGCAAAACGCGGAAAGCAAGATCAGAAGAAGCGCCCATCCCGGAGAAGATCACAGCCGGGCTTCAGGCGGCATTGGAGCAGGCGGAGGCCGAGGGCCAGCCTGTGGCGGAAATCGCCGAAGCAGCCGCGCAGAGCGCTGAGATCACTGCCGAGCTGAATGGGCAGGTATTGACCATCACAGCCCATGAGCCGGAGAATATGGAGACAGCCTTCAACGTAACCGGCGAACGCCGCAAGGCGCTGGTAGAAGCCGTCAAGGCCTTCGTAGACGCACCTGCTGTATATCAGAACGCACCCAGCTTCGCCTACGTCATCGGCGACTACACCATCAGCAAGACTGGCACGGTATCCGGCCCGGCAAATGAGGCGCTCATGGCTGCACTGAATGCAAAGGGATTTATCGTAGAATAAGCTCAAGGCAAATAAAAGGCGCTCATGCCGAAGTCATCCTTCCAAGCATGAGCACTTTTCTTGCGGTTGTAAAGCTTTTTGCTTTCGACCTTTTTAGTCGTAGGGGAGAATGCCCAGACGGTGCGCTTCTGGTTGTCCAGCTCCTTGCGTGCCTTCTTACTGAGCTTTTCGCGAGAGATGAATTTCGCCATGAGGTTCACATCCTTTCAAGTATGGCGGTAAGGCAAGAAAAAGCCTGGCAAACATTTCTGCCTGCCAGGCGCGTGGTGGTCGCAACAGGACTCGAACCTGTGACCCCATCGATGTGAACGATGTGCTCTACCAACTGAGCCATGCGACCAAGAATATCGGCATTCCCTAAAATGTTGGGGAAGCGGGAGAACCGGGCGGCATCTTTCAATGCCGAGCGGTCGACCGATTCTTCCTTTAGGAAGATGAGGGAGACCGCGAAAATTTGTCGATCCGGAAGCCGATCCGGGGAGGGAGCTGGTCGTTATGTACATCGGCCAGTATGGACTGCCCCCGTCCGCCGTGCCGCAGACCATATAATCTTACGGAGGTTTTCATGGGCGTATCCCTGTCCCCGGAATTCAAAAAGTATGCCTGGATGCAGCTTCCCTTCACACCCGGGCTGCTGCGCCTGAGCCAAAGACTGCTGGGCATTTTGCCCGTTCACAGCCCTTATGCGGATATCTGCATGGCCAAACGACAGGCCGGTTCTCTGCCTCTGACCCTGTTCTATCCCAAAGACCGTGGGTTGCAGGGGCCCTGTCTGATCTTTTATCACGGCGGCGGCTTCGGTCATCCCGCTGCGCCTCAACATCGGCGGCCTGTCTCTTATACACATCTCCGAGCCCACGAGACTCGACGTCATCTC
>OWIO01000306.1_pt1 | contig 45778 bp, 43 predicted proteins | sample 1733011 | NCBI WGS metagenome assembly OWIO01 (sample SAMN05065779, study PRJEB22554) | human gut metagenome | biome: ENVO:2100002; feature: ENVO:00000062; material: ENVO:00002003 | host: Homo sapiens | place: USA | reverse complement strand
GAAAGAGAATCTGCGTCCGATCGCGATCGACGGATTGCTCGATACGCCCGACAAATCGTGGCAGAAAGTCCGGAAATACCAGGCCTTTTATCATCCGCCCTGGCACTCCTGCCCGCCGCCGATGGAGGCGCTCGATACGACTCGCGAGTTCCGTGTGCCGCAGATTCCGGGGTTATCGTTCCGGGTTCCGTCGCACCGCTTCGCGGCTTTGTCGCGCAGCAACGGAACTCCGTTTATCCGGATTCCGGGCGACGGTTTGCATTGTAAAAAACTTTATTTCCTGTTCGTGCCGTTGCTCGATAATGCCGATATGTTCACCCGCGTTGCGCGTATCACCGTGCGCGATGCGGAAGGGGGCGAGGTGACGCGGACGCTGAGTTTTCCGGGCGATCTGGATTGGTCGTGCCCGCCGTCGGCCGTGGGAAAGTTCGCGACGACGCAGCAGAACCGTTCGTTGACGGCTCCTCCGTTGTCGCTGCTTTCTCCGGTTCAGGCCGATCGGCCCGAGGGCCGGGCTCCGGCTTTTCCGCAGCCGGTATGGTGGAGCGGCAGCGCGGCAGCGGTCACCCGTTCGGGTGTCTTCGCGGTGGTCGAGCTCGATTTGGAACGTATCCGCGAATTGGCGTGGATCGACTTGGAAGCGCTGGACGATATTTCCGCGCTGGGACTGGTGGCCGTTACCGGTTATTCGGCCGACCGTTTCGGCGCGCTGGCCGGTACGCCGTGGTTTCCGCCCGCCCGCCGGTTGCCCCCGGTGCCGTTGTTCGATCTGACGGCTCCCGATTCGCTGTCCCGGTGGCAGATCGAGGGAGATGCGTTCTCGGTCGCTCCGGTGCCTGCCTTGTTCAACGAAGCGACCCTGAATTCGCTGGCCAAAAACGGAGAAACCGCCGTGGGCCGGGCATTGTCGCCGGCGTTCCGGTTGCCGGAGTGGTGTGCGAAGCTCGACTTCGACACCCAGGGAGGAACGGCGATGAAAGATCCCGACGGGAACGAAACGCTCTGTATTCGGCTGCTGGACGCCGATACCGGCCGCGAGCTGGCTGTCATGCTGTCGGCCGGGGTACACAGTCTTACGCACCGATACATGGACGTTTCGGCCTTTTCCGGCCGCAATCTGCGACTCGAACTGGTCGATCGGAACACCCGGACTTCTTATGCATGGATCGGCCTGCGGAGGGTTTGTATGATGCCGTAGCGACAGTCGGCCGAAAGCGCGGTTGATGCCGCACGGTCGTCGGTTATTCGATTCTTTTCGCGTGATGATCGTACCCCGGCCGTCACGCGAAAATTTTGTGCGATCGTAGAGCATACCGGCGATCGGGACGTGCGGGATATTCCGGTTTCGTCTTTAAACGGGGCCAGGGGGCTTTTAAAAGGCCGTAGCCCTTTGTTGAAATAAAGCAGGCTGACAATCATTAGATTGTCAGCCTGCTTGTGGTCCCAGCAGGACTCGAACCTGCATTTAAAGTTTAGGAAACTTCCGTTCTATCCCTTGAACTATGAGACCGTCCATTTATCCTCTCCGTAAAAGGGAATAAAAGTTATCCGGTTATTTCGAAAAATCGCCGCCGTTATAGGCCCATTTGACGTAAATGGAGCCCCAAGTGTAACCGCCGCCGAAAGCCGAAAGGATCAAATTGTCGCCTTTGCGCAGCCGCGATTCGTAGTCCCACAGGCAGAGCGGAATGGTGCCTGCGGTCGTGTTGCCGAACTTGTTGATGTTGATCATGCACTTCTCTTTGGCGAGTCCCATGCGGTGGGCCGTCGCTTCGATGATGCGCAGGTTGGCCTGATGCGGAACCAGGTAGGCGATGTCGTCCGGAGTCAGCTTATTGCGTTCCATGATTTCGACCGACGTATCCGCCATGTTCGATACGGCGGCTTTGAATACGGCCTGTCCTTCCTGATAGACGTAGTGCCAGTTGTTTTCGACGGTTTCGTGCGTGGCCGGATAGGCCGAGCCGCCCGCCTTCATGTAGAGGTGTTGGCCGCCGCCGCCGTCCGAGTGCAGGATAGCGTCCTGTACGCCGTAGCCTTCGGTCGAAGGCTCCAGCAGCACGGCTGCCGCGCCGTCCCCGAAGATCGGGCAGGTGTTGCGGTCTTTGTAGTTGATGATCGACGACATTTTGTCGGCGCCGATCACGATCACTTTTTTATGCGTACCGGCTTCGATGTATTTGGAAGCCGTGTTCAGTGCAAACAGGAAGCCGCTGCAGGCTGCGGACAAGTCGAACCCGAACGCCTGTTTCATCCCGGTCTTGTAACAGATCAGATTGGCCGTCGACGGAAAGAACATGTCGGGGGTGACCGTTGCGCAGATCACCATTTCGATATCCATCGGGTCGGTATTGGTCTTTTCGAGCAGGTCGAGGACGGCTTTTTCGCCCATAAACGAGGTGCCCAGCCCTTCTCCTTTCAGGATGTGGCGGGTCTTGATGCCGATACGCGACATGATCCATTCGTCGGATGTATCGACCATCTGGCTCAACTCGATATTGTCCAGAATGTAATCGGGCAAATATGCGCCGACGCCAGTTATTGCTGCGGTTTTCTTTTTTGCCATTAACTAAATCTTTCTCGTAGTTTGGAATCCAGCTGAGCCTTGATGGTTTTTTCGGTCTGGAGCACCATGTTCTTGATCGCTTCGGCACTCGAACAGCCGTGACCGATCAGCACCGGAGCGTTGATGCCCAGTACAGGGGTTCCGCCTACCGTTTCGTAATTGAGTTTGTTGAAATAGCTGTTTTTCAGACCGTCGTGCAGGGCCATCGAATAGACGCCTTCCACCTGTTTGATGATCGTATTGCCGACGAACCCGTCGCATACCACCACGTCGGCCACTTCACCGGAAAACAGGTGTTTGGCTTCGATGTTGCCGACGAAATTGAAATCGTGGCAGTTTTCCATCATCTCGTAGGCGGCTTTGGTCTGCTGGTTGCCCTTCTCCTTCTCTTCTCCGATGTTCAGCAGGGCGATGCGCGGGTTTTCCTTGTGCATGACCCCCTGCGCATACAGGTTGCCGATCGTACCGTATTGGCACAACACTTCGGGCTTGCAATCCACGTTCAGTCCGACATCGAGGAGCATCACTTCGCCGCCGTCGATGGTCGGGATGACCGACGAGATGGCCGGGCGGATGATTCCTTCGATCTGCTTGACGGTGCACATACAGCCGACCATCATCGCCCCGGTGCTGCCGGCGCTCGCGAAACCGTCGATTTTCTGTTCCATCAGGTAACGGAAGCCGACCGCGATGCTGGAATCGGGTTTCTGGCGGAATGCCTGCGACGGATTGTCTCCCATGCCGATAACCTCGGTTGTCGGTACGATTTCGAACGTGTCGGGCGGGCAGTTCTCGCGCGACAGAATCTCCTCGATCCGGACTTTGTCTCCGAACAGGACGATTTTGCTGTCCCTGCCGATGAGGCCGGACGCTTTGATGGCACCCGACACCACCGCCTGCGGAGCATAATCTCCGCCCATTGCGTCAATTCCTATTTTCGTCATACGGTTATGACTTTAGGACTCTATTCGGCTTTCTTTTCGATCGCTAAGCGGCCTCTGTAGAATCCGCATTCGGGACATACCCGGTGGTAAAGCACGGCTGCTCCGCAGTTCGAGCAGGTAGAAATCGTAGGTGCTTCGGCTTTGTAATGAGTTCTTCTTTTGTCCCGTCTCGTGCTCGAGATCTTACGTTTAGGATGTGCCATTTTTAAAGATATTTACTACTGTTAGTATTCTCGTTTATTTTTCGTTTGTAGACTTTTTCGTTTTTAGTTTGTCTTGTAGCGTTTCGGTCTGCTCGTTGCCGGTGAGCCGGTCGAATTCCTCTTCGCTTACGATGTTGAACCGCGCCAGCATGTCCGGATCGCAACCGCTTTTACCATCGCTGCCGACAGGGTGCACCCGCTGGTAAGGCAAGCTCAAACAGATGCTTTCGTAGATGTACTGCGACAAGTCGATCTCGGTTTCGGACGGGCCGATCCACATCACCTCGCCGTCGCTTTCCTGCTCCGTTTCGCTGTAGCGGACGGCAAGCGTTCCCGTATAGCCGACCGGCATCATGAACTCTTCGAGGCAGCGGTCGCAGGTCACGCAGACTTCCCCTTCGATCCTGAAATCGAGGGTCAGCAGGTTGCTTTGCTTGTTCAGCACGACCTGTACATCGGCTTTTCCCCGATGGATTTCAGATCCTTCGAAAGCTTCGAAAAAGCGATCGCCGATTTTGAAATCGAATCGGTGTGTCCCGACACTCAGCGCCTTATGGGCTATGGAACATTTTGTAAGCGTACTCATCCTATGCTAAAACAGACCGCAAAGGTATATAATTTAAACGTAATTGCCAAACCTTCCGTGAATAATAGAGTATCCTATCCGTGCTAACGGGAAACATACCTTCCGTATTGTCCGGAGTGCCGGCCGGAAGGTACGGAATCCCGTTTCCGCCGATCGTCCGCGCTATGGACGTTGCGACTTTGCGATTAATGTCAGGTCGCACAACGCGATGGCCATCGCCGCTTCGACGACGACCGGTGCGCGCAGCGCGATGCAGGCGTCGTGACGGCCCTTGATCTTCAACTCTTCGGGTTTCCCGGTTTCCGTGTTCAGCGTGATTTGCGGCGACGAGATGCTGGAGGTCGGTTTGACGACGACCCGCGCCACGACCGGATTGCCGTTGGTGATCCCGCCGGTAATTCCTCCGGCGTTGTTCGTGGCCGTGGTTCCGTCCGGCGAAATGATCGGGTCGTTGTGCTCGCTGCCGCGCATCCGGGCCGCTTCGAATCCGGCGCCGAATTCCACGCCTTTGACGGCCGGGATCGAGAAGAACAGGTGGCTGATGACGCTCTCCGCCGAATCGAAAAACGGTTCGCCGAGCGAGTGCGGTACGCCGGTGGCCGTGCATTCGACGATACCGCCCACCGAATCCTGCGAACGCAGCGCGGCTTCGATGACTTTCGGGAAATCGTCCGGGTTGTTGCAGTTGTCGATCTCAAGGATGCGGCTTTCGATCCGGATCTTGCCGCCCAGTATTTTTTTTGCTACCACGCCGGCCGCGACCAGCCCGAGGGTCAGCCGGCCGGAGAAGTGTCCGCCGCCGCGGTAATCGGCGAATCCCCTGAACTTTTGTATCGCCACCCAGTCCGAATGCGACGGGCGCGGATGCGTGATCAGGTTTTTGTAGTCGCCCGACAGCGTGTTTTCGTTGTGGAACAGGATGGTCAACGGCGCGCCGGTCGTGCGGCCGTTGAAGACGCCCGTCAGCAGGTGCGGCGTATCGCTCTCCTTACGCGGCGTCGTGCCGCGTTTGCCGCTTTTGCGGCGGCCGAGGTCTTTTTCGAAAGAGGTCTCGTCGAGTTCGAGTCCCGCGGGTACTCCGTCGAGGGTCACGCCGACCGCTTCGCCGTGCGACTCTCCGAATATGGAAATTCTGAATAATCTGCCAAAACTGTTCATTTCGGTTTATTTTTAGGATCAGGCCCGTCGCAAAGTGAAAAAGCCTGTGCGTATCCGTAATTATTTACAATTTATCTTCCGCCTCGCGTCCGGCCAGATTTCTGAAATCGTCCCAGAATTCCGGATAGGATTTGTCGACCGCTTCGGCTCCGCGGATCGTGACGGCCCCGTCGCTGTTCAGCGCCGCTACCGCCGCCGCCATGGCGATCCGGTGGTCGTTGTGGCTGCTGACCGTAGCGCCGTGAATCGTTCCGCCGATGATCCGCATCTCGTTCTCCGTCTCGATGTCCACCGCAACTCCCATGCCGCCGAAAACGTCGGCGAGGGTTTGGGCGCGGTTGCTCTCCTTGTGGATGAGCCGGTGTGTGCCTCGGATGACCGAAGTGCCGTCGCAGTTGGCGGCGAGCGCGGCGAGCGCCGGGAAAAGGTCGGGGCAGTGCGTCGCGTCGAATTCGAACGCGTGCAGTTCGTTACGGCGGACGGTGACCGAATCGGCCGTCGTCGTGATTTCGGCCCCGGCCCGGGTCAGGGCGTCGATGATGGCCGTGTCGGCTTGTAGCGACAGCGGTTTCAGGTTTTCGACCGTGATCCGACCGGCCGTGGCTCCTGCGACTAGCAGGCACGAGGCGCCGCTCCAGTCGCCTTCGATGCGGTAGCGCGTCGGGACGTAGCGTTGGCCTCCTTCGATGAAGAACTGCCGGTAGTCGTTGTGTTTGATGTCGATGCCGAAATTTTTCAGCAGTCCGATCGTCATGTCGATGTACGGCCGGCTTTTGAGGTCGTTGACCGTCAGGGTCGTGTCCTGTGCGGCCAGCGGCAGCGCCATCAGCAGCCCGGTGATGAACTGCGAACTGAGCGAACCGTCGACCGTAATGTTGCCGCCGCGGATGGCTCCCCGGATGTGGATCGGCAGGTAGCCTCCTTGCGAACTGACCGTCGCGCCGAGTTGCCGCAGCGGTTCTTCCATCATCGAGATCGGGCGTTTGAGGATCGATCCTTTGCCGGTCAGCGTGATGGTTTCGGTGCAGAGCGCCGTGATCGGCGTGAATAGGCGGGTCGCCAGGCCCGATTCGCCGATGTTCAGTTGGCGTTTGCGCGGATGCAGGCCGCCGTGCAGCGTGTATGTGTCTTCGTGAGCCGATATTTTCGCGCCGAGGTCGGCGGCGACTTGCAGCGCGGCGCGGGTGTCGTTGCACTGCACCATGTTCGACAGGACGCTTTCGCCCTCGCACAGCAGCGCGGCGGCGATCGCCCGCTGCGCGTAGCTTTTCGATGCGGGGGCGGTAACGCTGCCCGATACGGTTCCTTCGGATAGGGTGATGTCCATGTGTTAACGCAGTTTAAAGTCTTGTCCCAGATAGACCTTGCGCACCATTTCGTCGTTGGCCAGGTCTTCGGCCGTGCCGGCTTTCAGGATGCGTCCCTCGAACAACAGGTAGGTGCGGTCGGTAATCGACAGGGTTTCGTGCACGTTGTGGTCGGTGATGATAACGCCGATGTTCTTGTTTTTCAGGGTTGCCACGATGCTCTGTATGTCTTCGACGGCGATCGGGTCGACCCCGGCGAACGGTTCGTCGAGCAGGATGAACTGAGAGGTGTATTGGAGACAGCGAGCGATCTCGGTGCGTCGTCGTTCGCCGCCCGAAAGTTGGATGCCAAGGCTTTTGCGCACTTTGGTCAGCCGGAACTCTTCGATCAGGTTTTCGAGTCGTTCTTTCTGATACTCTTTCGTGAAATTGGTCATCTGCAGGACGGCCCGGATGTTGTCCTCGACCGACAGTCGGCGGAATACCGAAGCTTCCTGAGCCAGGTAGCCGACCCCCTTCTGGGCGCGTTTGTAGACCGGCTCGTTGGTCAGTTCCTGGTCTTCGAGGAAAATCGAACCCTCGTTGGGCTTGATCAGTCCGACGATCATGTAGAACGTCGTGGTCTTGCCGGCGCCGTTCGGGCCGAGCAGTCCGACGATCTCCCCCTGGTTGACTTCGATCGACACATGGTCGACCACCGTGCGGGTTTTATAGCGTTTTACCAGGTCTTTCGTGTATAGTCTCATAGGGTTGGATACGCAGTGTGCGAAAAATTTTCTACAAAGTTAGTTAAATTCGGAAATTATTCTTATCTTTCCTTTATTAAATAGGTTTGTTGTCAAATAATATTGGATGTAGATGTCTGATAAAGAGGTTTCTAAGCTATATCATTGCTTAAAGGAGTATTTCGGATTCGATAATTTCAAAGGAAATCAGGAGGCGGTGATCCGCAACGTGCTGGATGGGAACGATACGTTCGTGCTGATGCCTACCGGAGGCGGCAAATCGCTGTGTTATCAACTTCCCGCGCTGATGATGGACGGCGTGGCTATCGTCATTTCGCCGTTGATCGCGTTGATGAAAAATCAGGTCGATGCGATGCGCACGTTCAGCATGGTGGACGGCGTCGCCCATTTTCTGAATTCGTCGCTGAACAAGGCGGCCGTCACGAAGGTCAAAGAGGACGTGCTGGCCGGGAAAACCAAATTGCTGTATTTCGCTCCCGAATCGCTTACCAAAGAGGATAACGTCAATTTCCTGCGGAAAATCAAAATATCGTTCTATGCGATCGACGAGGCGCACTGTATTTCGGAATGGGGACACGATTTCCGCCCGGAGTACCGCCGCATTCGTCCGATCATCAACGAGATCGGGCAGGCGCCGCTGATCGCGCTGACCGCGACGGCTACGCCGAAAGTACAGATGGACATTCAGAAGAACCTCGGTATGCTCGACGCTTCGGTATTCAAGTCGTCGTTCAACCGGCCGAATCTTTTCTACGAGATCCGTTCGAAGGCGAATGCCACGAAGGATATTATCCGTTATATCAAAAACCACGAGGGACAGTCCGGGATCATTTACTGCCTGAGCCGCAAGAAGGTCGAGGAACTGGCCGAACTGCTGGCCGCCAACAACATCAAGGTCGCTCCGTACCATGCCGGGATGGATGCCGCGACGCGGGCCGGCAACCAAGACAAGTTCTTGCACGAACAGGTCGACGTAATCGTGGCGACCATCGCGTTCGGGATGGGGATCGACAAGCCCGACGTGCGTTATGTGATCCATTACGACATTCCGAAAAGTCTCGAAGGGTATTATCAGGAGACCGGCCGCGCCGGCCGCGACGGCGGGGGCGGGCAGTGCATCGCCTTTTACAGTTACAAGGATATCCAGAAGCTCGAAAAATTCATGCAGGGCAAACCGTTGGCCGAGCAAGAGATCGGCAAGCTGCTGTTGCAGGAGACGGTCTCCTATGCCGAGAGTTCGGTGTGTCGCCGCAAGACGTTGCTGCACTATTTCGGCGAGGAGTTTCCCGAGGAGAACTGCGGTTGCTGCGACAACTGCGTCAATCCGAAGCCGCGTTTCGAGGGACGCGACCACCTGCGGTTGCTGCTGCGCGTGTTGCAGGCCATCGGCGATAAGTTCAAGGCCGACTACCTGGTCAACATGTTGGTCGGTCGCAACAACGCCCTGATCAAGTCTTATAATCACCATAAGAGCGAGTGGTTCGGCATCGGCGACGATCACAACGACCGTTTCTGGGGAGCCGTAGTGCGCCAGGCGTTGATCCTCGGGCTGGTCGACCGCAACATCGAGAATTACGGCCTGCTGTCGATCAACGAGGCGGGCGAGGAGTATATCGAGAATCCCTATTCGGTGATGATGACCGCCGACCACGAGTACGATGATACGGACGACGACGAGTCGGTTTCGCCGCCGGCCGGCAAAGGCGGGGTAGCCGACGAGGAACTTTTCGCGATGCTGAAGGACCTGCGCAAGAAGGTGGCCCGGCAGATGGAGTTGCCGCCGTTCGTGGTATTCCAGGATCCGTCGCTCGAAGACATGTCGATTCAGTACCCGGTTACGCTTGAGGAGATGCAGAACATCACGGGCGTCGGCGTCGGCAAGGCAAAGAAGTTCGGCAAGCCGTTCGTCGAACTGATTAAGAAATACGTCGATGAAAAAGACATCGTCCGTCCGCAGGACATGGTGGTCAAGAGCGTGGTCAACAAGAGCGGCAACAAGGTGTTCATCATTCAGAGCATCGACCGTCAGATGGATTTTGAAGACATTGCCAAAGCGCGCGACATGGATTTCGAAGAGCTGCTCGGCGAGATCGAAGCCATCATCCATTCCGGGACGAAACTCAATATAGGCTATTACGTGAATGAGGTGATCGACGAGGAGAAGGCCGAAGAGATCTATCTCTATTTCAAGGAGGACGCCGAGAGCGATTCGCTCGAAGAGGCGGTCAAGGAGCTCGGCCCCGATTTCACCGAAGAGGAGATCCGGCTGGTAAGGGCCAGGTTCATGAGCGAAATGGGGAACTGATCAACGGTAATACGGCGGAATGATGCCGGACTCGTCCGATACGGGTCCGGCATAACGTTAATTGCCGGGGACTTTCCCTGCATAATGGAGGAAAGGACGAAGCGTTGTGATTAGAAATTGTTTAAATAATCTGATTATGAATAAATTGGGTGTAATGAAGTTGCGAAAAAGGATTTGGAACGGATCGTTGTGTTTGGCCGCAGCGGTTTTTACGCTGTGCGCGTGCAGCAAAGATGAGTCGGATCCGCCGCTTGCGGCCGGAGACGTGGCTGTGGACGTGGTGCTGACGCCCCGCGGCTTCGAAGATCAGATTTACACCTCTTATCTTTACATGATTCCGTTCGTAACGGACTACCAGGGCGTGAATGTGGAAGGGTTGCTGACGAAAGATATTTTCAAGCTGTCGCTGGTGAGTCCGCGTAGCGGGGCGACGATCGAACTGAAGATGCACGAAAGCGAGCTCAACGAAGAGGTCGTCGGGCAATATACGCTGCCCCGCAGCGGGGATACGTTGTGGATGCAGCCCCGCATGGTCTGGAAGTACGATGCGTTGCGCCGGTTCGACCGGACGCGCAACCTGGCGCTGCGCTGGACGATCTCGGCCGACGGCAGGGAGATTTGTACCGTCGATCGCACCTTTTCGTGCCGTTCGGTCAGTCAGTGTGTGAACGCCTTGATCGTATATCCGTACGAACGGCCGCAGGGGCTGGTCGTCAACGAGGACGATGCAGTCGAAATTCCCGAGATGTTCGCCGGTTACGTCGAAGAGGAAAATCCGGAGATCGACCGGATTATGGAGCAGGCGCTTCAGGAGGTCGCTTTGCCGTCGGGATTCAACGGTTACCAGTCGGGCGATGAAAATTACCTGTTTCAGCAGATGTGCGCGATCTGGTACGTTTTGCAGCAAACTGGGGTCAGTTACAGCAATGCGACCCAAATTCCCGGTCAGGCGGAGGATGTCAGGGTGCAAAATGTTCGTTTTTTTAGTCAGGCTTTGGCCAGCGCGCAGGCGAACTGCGTGGAGGGAACCTGCATGCTGGCTTCGATCTACCAACGGTTCGATCTGTTTCCGTACTTGATTCTGAAACCGAATCACATGTTTTTGGGCATCGGCGATGCGAACGGGGATCTGACTTATTTTCTCGAAACGACCATGATCGGTAACGTCCGGCTGGACGCTCTGACGACGGCGGAGGAGAAATGGGAGGCGAGCAAGGCCAATTTTAAAAACGCAATGGCGGTGGCGAAGGAGGAATTCGACGAGGTGAAGTCCCGTGTGGATGCCGGAGATCCGTATTATGCGGTGATCGACCTGAAAGAAGCCCGGAAAACGATCCCGTCGATCAATTACGGCAGCGTACGAACCGATTCGAAAGGCAAAGTGATGTTGGTGCGCTGATAACGTGACGGAGAGACCTATGTATGTAAAACCCAAAAAACACCTCGGTCAGCATTTCCTGACCGATTTGTCGGTCGCGAAACGGATTGCGGACAGCCTGCGGGCCGATCGTTGCTCCACGGTGCTCGAAGTGGGGTGCGGCACCGGCGTGCTGACGAAGTTCCTGCTCGAAAGGACGGATATTACGCTCTACGGCGCCGAAGTCGATCCCGAGAGCGTCGCTTACTTGCACGAGCATTATCCGCAGTTCGCGCCGCGGTTGATCGAAGGCGATTTTTTGCGAATGGATCTGGCGCAGCGGTTTCCCGACGGGGTAAACGTGATCGGTAATTTCCCGTACAATATTTCGTCGCAGATTTTTTTCAAAATTCTGGAATACCGCGACCGGGTGCCCGAAGCGGTCGGGATGGTGCAGCGCGAGGTGGCCGTGCGGATAGCCGAAAAGCCCGGTACGAAAGACTACGGGATTCTGAGCGTTTTTTTGCAGGCTTTTTACGATATCGAGTACCTGTTTACGGTCGGCGAGGGGGTGTTCAACCCGCCTCCGAAAGTCAAGAGCGCCGTGATCCGGCTGACGCGCAACGGGGTAGAGAGACTCGGTTGCGACGAGGTGCTGTTCGCCCGGGTGGTCAAGGCCGTTTTCAACCAGCGCCGCAAGACGATCCGCAATTCGCTGCGCGCCGCGTTCGGCGACCTGGGAGGAGACGAACATGCGTTTTTCCCGCTGCGTCCCGAGGTGTTGAATGTCGCTCAATTCGTCGAACTAACCGATTGGGTAGCCGGACGGCTGCCCCGAAATAACCGAACTTAATTTTAATTCATGAAAAGGATCATTTTACTTGGATTGCTGTTGGCCGGAAATATCGGCCTTCGGGCGGCCGGCACGGAGGGGCTGCGTTGCGAATACCTCGATAATCCGCTGGGGATCGACGTGACGTCGCCGCGGCTGAGTTGGAAAGTCGTTTCCGGCAAGCGCGGGGACTGCCAGACCGCTTACCGCATTCTGGTGGCCTCTTCTGCGGAACTGCTGAAAAAGGATCGGGGGGATCTTTGGGACAGCGGCCGGGTGCCTTCCGACCGGTCGATTCAGGTCGAGTATGCCGGCAAGCCGCTGGAATCCCGTATGCGCTGTTACTGGAAGGTGCAGGTGTGGGATGCCGCGGGGAAGGCGGGGCCGTGGAGCGAGCCCGCGATGTGGAGCATGGGGCTGCTGACCGAACGGGATTGGGGCGGCGCCCGTTGGATTGCCTACCGCGACGATGCGCAGTGGCGCGAGCAGTGGCAGGCTCACAAGGATCGGGAGAACAGTCACCGCGAACCGACGTGGCCGTGGTTCGTCGGAACCGGCCGGACGATTTGGGAACTGTACGATATGGCTTCTCCGCATTACGATCCGTCGCCGCTGTTTCGCAAAGAATTCGCGCTCGGGAAGAAAGTGAAGGCAGCTACGCTGTACGTGACCGGGGTGGGGTATTACGAAGCCTTTCTGAACGGAAAAAAAATCGGCGATCACGTCCTCGATCCTGCCTGGACGAATTTTCATAAACGGACGTTTTACGTAACCTACGATGTGACCGCCGATGTCCGGCGCGGGGACAACGCGCTGGGGATCATGGTCGGACGCGGACAGTACAACCCGTTGTGCAACGATATCTGGCGATTGGGCAGCTCCCTGTGGGTCGGACAGCCGAAGGCGATCGCGTTGCTCAGCGTCGAATACGCCGACGGGACGACTGCTGATATAGTGACCGACGGCAGTTGGACGACCGCCGGCGGTCCGATTCTTTACGACGATACCCGGCACGGGGAGTTGTACGACGCCCGCGAAGAGAAAGCCGGGTGGAACCGGCCGGGATTCGTCGCGGACGGCTGGAGGCCCGCGGCCGTGGTCGACGGCAGCGGGCCGCTGTATGCCCAGATGATGCCGCCGGTACGTTGTTTCGCTCCGATCGCCCCGGTCAAAACCTTCGATAAAGGGAACGGACGTACGGCTTACGATATCGGCCGGAACATCGCCGGGTGGGCGCGGGTGCGCGTCAGCGGTCCGGCCGGAGCGCGGGTGCTCGTGGAGTACTGCGAACTGCCATCCGATCCGGAACTCGTGCCGGATATCCATCCGTCGAAAATGAAATTCAAAATCGGCGATCCCGATTACGCGTCGTTTTACGACAAGTCGATCAATATCCGGCAGCAGAACGGTTACATTCTTAAAGGCGGCGGGCCGGAGACGTTCGAATGTCGTTTTTCGTACAAAGGCTTCCAGTATATCCGCGTGACTGCGGACGAAGGGGTTACCGTCGAGCGGGTCGAAGGCGTTCCGGTGTATACCGACGTGGCCGACGCCGGATCGTTCGTTTGTTCGAACGAGACCGTGAACCGCTTGCAGCAGATGTCGCGCGCGACGCTGCTGAACAACATCCACAGCATCCCGACCGACTGTCCGCACCGCGAGAAGCAGGGCTGGACGGCCGATACCTATATGACCGACCAGACGGCGATCTACAATTTCGATATGGCGGCTTTCTATGCGAAATGGGCGACCGATCTGGCCGGTACGGCCGACCGGAACGGCGGACTGTGCACCGTGGCGCCGTCGACCGGGTACGACCAGAGCATTTCGACCGTGTGGCCGGCCGCCATCGTGTTCGTGCCGTGGGATCTGCTGTGCTATTACGGCGACCGCCGCGTGGTGGAGCGGCATTACGAAACGATGAAGCGTTTCGCCGAAAGCAGCCTGCTGCGTCAGGCGGACGGCAAGCCGGAGATCATCCGCGAGGTGCTCGGCGATTGGGTGTCGCCGCACATGACGCTGTCCGATACGCTGCAATCTTATGAGATGGCGCCGCCCGAAGGGCTGACTCTTTACGGGACGGCTTCGCACTACCGCGTCGTGAAATACCTCGCCGGGATCGCGCGTTACCTGGATCGCCCGCAGGAAGCCGAGCGGATGGACGCCTGGGCCGCGCGGATCGCCGAGAGTTTCAACCGCGAGTTTTTCGATCCGGCTACGAAGACCTATCACGGGGATAAGCCGACTCCGTACCGCCAGGCGGCGAACGTCGTTCCGCTCGAATACGGGATCGTTCCTCAGAGCGACCGGGACGCGGTACAGCGGAACCTGATTTCCGATCTGCAGAAGTACGACGGCCGCATCGGAACCGGCTTCGTCGGTACGATGGCCCTGATGGATCTGTTGCCGCAAGTCGATCCGGAATTGGCTTACCGGCTGGCGACCCAGCCCGCCTATCCGGGGTGGGGCTTTATGGTGGCCAACGGAGCCAATACGATGTGGGAAACGTGGGACGGCTCGGCTTCGCGCAACCATCCGCCGTTCTGCCTGATCAGCGGTTATTTCTACAAGTACCTGGCCGGGATCCGTTGCGTTTCGGAATATCCCGGATTCAAACGTTTCGTGATCGACCCGTCGGTGGTCGGCGATCTGACTTTCGTCGAGGCGTGGCACGATTCGATGTACGGTCGGATCGAAAGCGGCTGGAAGCGCGACGGCGAGCGGTTGACGCTCGACGTGACGGTGCCGGTCAATACGTCGGCGGTCGTTCACGTGCCGGCTGCGTCGGCGGAAGGGATCACCGAATCGGGCCGTCCGGCGGCGGAGGCCCCGGGCGTTCGGTTCTTGCGGATGGAGAACGGCAAGGCGTTGTACGAAGTGGTTTCGGGCACTTATCGTTTTCAAAGTTCTATTTAAATAAAAAGTGTGTCGGATCGTGCGTATTTGCCGGTTCGACACATTTTTTTGTCAAATAAAGCTATCTTTGTGTAACGAATTGAAAAAAATATAGTTTTATGAAAGGTATTGTGTTGGCGGGGGGCAGCGGTACCCGGCTCTACCCGATTACCAAGGGGGTGTCCAAACAGTTGCTTCCGATCTATGACAAGCCGATGATCTACTATCCCATATCGGTGCTGATGCTGGCCGGTATCCGGGATATCCTGATTATTTCGACGCCCGAAGACCTGCCGATGTTCCGGCGGCTGCTCGGCGACGGTTCGGATTACGGCGTGCGTTTCGCGTATGCCGAACAACCTTCTCCGGACGGATTGGCACAGGCGTTCCTAATTGGCGAGGAGTTTATCGGCGGGGACGACGTTTGTCTCGTGCTGGGCGATAACATATTTTACGGACAGAGTTTTACGAAGATGCTCGGCGAGGCGGTCGCACAGGCCGGAGAGCAGGGGAATGCGACCGTATTCGGTTATTATGTCAACGATCCGGAGCGGTACGGCGTTGCCGAGTTCGACGCCGCGGGCAACGTGCTTTCGATCGAGGAAAAGCCTGTGCAGCCGAAATCCAATTATGCGGTAGTCGGACTCTATTTTTATCCGAACCGGGTGGTCGAGGTCGCCCGGACGATCAAACCGTCGGCGCGCGGAGAACTGGAGATTACGACGGTCAACCAGCGGTTCCTACAAGAAAAAGCGCTGAAGGTGCAGTTGCTGGGTCGAGGATTCGCCTGGCTGGATACCGGGACGCACGATTCGCTCAGCGAAGCGTCGAATTTCATCGAAGTGATCGAGAAACGACAGGGGTTGAAAGTAGCCTGTCTCGAAGAGATCGCTTTTAACAAGGGATGGATCACGCGGGAAAAGCTCCGGGAATTGGCAAAGCCGATGTTGAAAAACGGATACGGCCGATATCTGTCCGGGCTGTTGTAGTCCGGTTTGTCGAAGACGGTATGAATTTAAATATGAAAGAACGGATATGCATGTTATAGAAACCGATTTACAGGGCGTCGTGATTCTCGAACCGCAAATCTTCGGGGATCACCGGGGCTATTTTTTCGAAAGTTTTTCGCAGCGGGAGTTTGCCGAAAAGGTGTGCGAGACGGTGTTCGTGCAGGACAACGAATCGAAATCGAGCTATGGAGTATTACGCGGACTGCATTATCAACTGCCGCCCCACGCACAGAGCAAGCTGGTGCGGGTGATCCGCGGAACGGTGATCGACGTGGCCGTCGATATCCGCAGGGAATCGCCTACGTTCGGTCGGCATGTGGCGGTGGAACTGACCGGCGAAAACCATCGCCAACTTTTTATTCCGAGGGGATTCGCGCACGGATTCGTCGTATTGAGCGACGAAGCGCTGTTCCAGTATAAGTGCGATAATTTCTACGCGCCGCAATGCGAGGGAGCGATCGCTTACGACGATCCGGCTTTGGGAATCGACTGGCGGCTGCCGGCGTCGGATATTGTCGTTTCAGAGAAAGACCGGCATCATCCGCTGCTGCGCGATGCCGTATTGTTTAATGGCGTATTGTATTAAGCTATGAATATATTGGTTACCGGCGGAAATGGACAGCTGGGTTGTTCGCTGCGGAAAGTTGCCGGAATGTACCCGCAGCACCGGTTCGTATTTACCGATGTCCCGGAGGCGGATATCACGGATCGGGCGTGTATCGCAGCTCTGGCGGAGAAACATGCGATCGACCTGATCGTCAACTGTGCGGCCTATACGGCGGTGGACAGGGCCGAAAGCGATGCCGAAACGGCGGCGAAAATCAACGTGCAGGGCTCGGAAGTGCTGGCCGGCGTCGCCCGGGAGCGCGGGATCGGTCTGATCCATATTTCGACCGATTACGTGTTCGACGGGGAGAGTTGTCATCCGCTGAAGGAAGACCGTCCGACCGCGCCGCAGGGCGTTTACGGCCGCACGAAACTGGCCGGAGAGCAGGCGATCGAAGCGAGCAGGTGCAATGCCTGCGTGATTCGTACCGCATGGCTTTACTCGGAGTACGGGAATAATTTCGTTAAGACGATGCTGAGGCTGGGCCGCGAACGCGATGAGCTGAACGTGGTGTACGACCAGGTCGGAACGCCGACTTATGCGACCGATCTGGCGCATGCGATCCTGCGGCTTGCCGAACGCGGCGTATCCGGTTTCGAAGTGTACCATTTCAGCGACGAGGGGGCGATCTCGTGGTACGATTTTGCGAAAGCGGTATTTGCGCTGGCGGGGATCGATATCCGCGTCGGAGCGATCGAGACGGCGGCTTATCCGACTCCGGCCCGTCGTCCGGCTTACAGCGTGCTTGCAAAAGATAAAATCAGGGAGGCCGGCGTCCGTGTTCCCTACTGGCTGGATTCGCTGCGGGAATGCATGGCGATCCTGTCCGTCCCGACCGAAAAATAAAGACAAAAAGCGATGAAAAAGAACATTCTGATTACCGGAGGAGCCGGGTTTATCGGCTCGCATGTCGTCCGGCTGTTTGTAAATAAATATCCCGATTACCGAATCGTCAACCTCGACAAACTAACCTATGCGGGCAATCTGGAAAACCTGCGGGATGTCGAAAATGCGCCGAATTATACGTTCGTAAAAGAAGATATTTGCCGCTATGAAAAGATGCAAGAGATCTTCCGGACGTATTCGATCGACGGGGTGATCCATCTGGCGGCCGAGAGCCATGTGGACCGCAGTATCAAGGATCCGTTCACCTTTGCGAAAACCAACGTGCTGGGGACGCTTTCGCTGCTTCAGGCCGCGCGTGAGTATTGGGACGGCGATTATGACGGCCGGCGTTTTTACCACGTTTCGACCGACGAAGTTTACGGCGCGCTGGGATTCGACGGGACGCTGTTCACCGAAACGACCAAGTACGACCCGCACAGTCCCTATTCGGCTTCGAAGGCGGGCAGCGATCATTTCGTGCGGGCGTTTCACGATACTTACGGACTGCCTACCGTGATTACCAACTGTTCGAACAACTATGGGCCTTATCAGTTTCCCGAGAAACTGATCCCGCTGTTTATCAATAATATTCGTCATGACAAGCCGCTGCCCGTCTACGGCAGGGGCGAGAACGTGCGGGACTGGCTCTATGTGGAAGATCACGCGCGGGCGATCGACGCGGTTTACCATCGGGGCCGAATCGCCGAAACCTACAACATCGGCGGTTTCAACGAATGGAAAAACATTGACTTGATCCGGGTGGTCATCCGGACGGTCGATCGTTTGCTGGGGCGTCCGGAGGGAGCGGGCGAAAAGCTGATCGCTTACGTGACCGATCGGGCGGGGCACGATCTGCGCTATGCCATTGATTCGACGAAGCTGAAAAACGAACTGGGGTGGGAACCGAGCCTGCAGTTCGAGGAAGGTATCGAAAAAACCGTGCGCTGGTACTTGGACAATCAGGCGTGGCTCGACAGCGTGACCAGCGGCGAGTACGAAAAGTATTACGAGAAGATGTACGGGCGGCGGTAAGCCTGGGCGATGTATTTTGTCCGGGGCGGTTGAATTGAGTTGATAACCGATCGTTTAAACGTTCAGCATATGTTGGTGGATGATATTGCATTGACGCTGTATCCCGGGGTGGGATCCAGGACGGCGATCCATCTGATCGCCTGTTTCGGTTCGGCGGAACGGCTATTCGCCGCGACTGCCGATGAAATCGTCGAACGGGCCGAACTGAGACCCGACCTGGCGCAGCGAATCAGCCGCCGGGAGTATCACGAACGGGCTGCGAAAGAGGTCGATTCGATCCGTCGCAACGGGATCCGGGCTATCGATTCGTTGTCGCCCGACTACCCGCAGCGGCTTCGGGAGTGTTCTGACTATCCGCATGTGCTCTATGTCAGCGGGGATATCGATCTGAACCGGGGACGTTGGCTCACGGTTGTCGGCACGCGCGATTGCACGGCGTACGGGGCCGGCGTATGCGAACGGATTATCCGCGAAGTGGCCGGCCTGTGTCCCGATATCGTGGTGGTGAGCGGATTGGCTTTCGGGATCGACATTGCGGCGCACAGGGCTGCCATGCAGGCCGGACTCGCTACGGTCGGGGTCGTCGCGCATCCGCTGGATCGCATCTATCCGAGAGAACATACGCGGGATGCCCGCCGCATGGTGCACGAAGGCGGCGCCGTGGTGACCGAGTTTTGCAGCGGGTATAAGACCGAACGCTCTTCGTTCATTTGCCGGAACCGGATTATCGCCGGCCTGAGCGACGGGACGTTGGTCGTCGAATCGCACCGTCGCGGCGGCTCGCTGGTGACCGCGGGGATGGCCGACGGTTATCACCGGATCGTTATGGCCGTTCCGGGGCGCGTCTCCGACTCGTCGTCGGACGGAACGAACGGCCTGATCAAGAGCTTGAAAGCCCAGATGGTATGCTGCGGACAGGATGTGGTCGAGGCGCTGAACTGGCAGCCTGCCGATCCGGTTGAACCGGTGCGGAAACCGGCGAGGCAATCGCCGATCGATATACTTGCCGGTTCGCCGGAAGAAGCGGTATTGCAGTTGATCGGCACCGACGTTCCCGTATCGTCGGAGGAATTGAGCCTGCGCAGCGGGATTGCGCCGCAGGAATTGTCGCCGCTGCTGTTGGAACTCGAATTTTCAGGATTGATCCGCTCGTTGCGGGGTAGTTTTTACGTCAGATGTTGATCGATACGCATAGCCATATGTACGACGTCGCTTTCGACGATGACCGGGACGAAGCGATCGCGCGCGCGCAGGCCGCCGGAGTGGGGAAGATGCTATTGCCCGCCGTCGACCGCGAGTCCTACGATGCGATGTTCGCCCTGTCGAGGCGTTATCCGGCGTATTGCCGCCCGATGATGGGGCTGCACCCGACTTCTGTGAATGGCAATCCGGACTACCGGGCCGATCTCGACCGCGTGGCGGAGTACTTGCAGGCGCCTCCCGCGGGGATTCGTTTCTGCGGTGTCGGCGAGATCGGACTCGATTTCTACTGGAGCCGCGATTTCCGGGAACAGCAGATGCAGGCGTTGCGCTTCCAAATCGAACTGGCGCTAGCTTACGACCTGCCGGTCGCCATCCATACGCGGGATGCCTGGGACGAGATGTGCGGATTGCTGGAGGATTTCGGCGGACGGGGTTTGCGCGGGGTGATGCACAGTTTTTGCGGAACGGCCGAACATTACCGGCGGATTCGGGCGGTCGGGACGTTCTGTTTCGGGATCGGCGGTCCGGTCACGTATAAAAAATCGGCCGTGGCCGAAGTGCTGCCGGCCATGCGGCTCGACGAGCTGCTTCTCGAAACCGATTCTCCATACCTGCCTCCGGTGCCGTACCGCGGCAAACGGAACGAAAGCGGTTACCTGCCGCTGATCTGCGAACGGATCGCCGCGATTTACGGTATTTCGCCGGACGAAGTGGCGGAGACGACCGCCCGGAGCGTCCGGAAGATATTCGGCGACGCGTTCTTCTGACGTTTTCCACTCCCGGAGCGGGCCGGTAAACGTTACGACGGAATATCTTTTGCGATAAAATGCCGTCCGGTTTTAATAATTCAGGATTTTTTCGTACATTGCTGCGCTTTTTGAGCCGAACACTACTTCGACCCCGGCTCGGAAGTTTCAGTAAAAGTTTTTAGGAGAAGTGTCCGAGCGGTCGAAGGAGCACGCCTGGAAAGTGTGTATACCTCAAAAGGGTATCGCGGGTTCGAATCCCGCCTTCTCCGCTGAACTTCCGGACAAATCCGGATAGAATTCAGACAAAAGCCTATAAATCTAAGATTTATAGGCTTTTTTGTTGCCACTGAATCGACATTCCAAGACATCAAAAAGACAACGACTGACAAAAAATCGTTACCAAATCGTTACCTTTTTTTCAAGGGACAAAAAAGGTAACGATTTGTCCGAAAATGACTGTGTAAAGTCCACATTTTACGAAGTTTATTTATCTCCAAGTTTAGGGATATTCCCTATTCTTAATTGAATTAAACAACGTGAGATATGAAAAGCACATTTTCAATTCTGTTCTACCTGAAAAAAGGATCGGAAAGAAAAGACGGACGGGCCATGATCATGGCTCGCATCACCATCGATGGTAAAGTTGCCCAGTTCAGTACCAAGCAAAGTGTCTTGCCTGCAAACTGGAATGTGGAGGCCGGAAAAGTCAAAGGTAAAGATGCGGGTAAAATAAACGCACTGCTGGATGACGTCCGGTCTTCGTTGAATAAAATCTACCACGACCAACAGCGGGACAATTACTACGTCACCACTGAAACGGTGAAGAATGAGTTTTTGGGATACCGTATCAAGCAGGAAACGGTATTGGCCCTATTCAAAGAGCATAATGAAAACAGCAAGAAACAGATAGGAATCTCAATAACGAGACCGACTTACTTGAAATACGAGGTCACCCGGCGACATCTGACAAATTTCATTCTCAGTGAATACAAACTCTCGGACATGCCCCTGCGAGATATAAATCATAAGTTTATTGCCGGTTTTGAGTCGTTTTTGCGGACGGAATGTAAATGTTGCCACAACACAACCGTAAAGTTTCTCCAGTTTTTCAGGCGCATAATCATCATAGCCCGGGAAAACGGAAAATTGCAAACGAATCCTTTTGCAGAATATAAAGTACGCTTAGAAGAAGTTGATAGGGGCTATTTGACAGAGTACGAAATCGCTCTGATCTTAAAGAAGCCAATGGTAACAAAAAGACTGGAACATGTACGGGATTTGTTTATATTCTCGTGCTTCAGCAACCTATAACATTAGAAGCAAGAAAGAGAAAAAGAGGGTAATTGATTGAACGATAGAAATGTATGTCTTTTAGTGTCGTATGGTGTCCAGTAGTGAAATTGCAGGAAAAAGCAGATTTAGGCAAACTTTCCACTTCTAAATCGTTACCCCCTACTATTCACGAAAAACGCAGCAGATTAACGACCTTGAACGTCCACTTATAGCACTGTTTGTCTGCGGTTTACATTGTTCAAATAACTCACAAAGAAAGTAATTTTACGAACTTAAAAATGTGAGCGTTATGAACAACGAACTTAAAGTCTCCTTTTACCTCAAACGAGAGGGAAACACGGAGAGAACAGAAACAAATCCTGATACCGTTTTTCCGATTGTCGGAAAAATCATCATCGGTAACACCATCGCCCAATTCGGCTCAAAACTGAAAATCGAAGAACGGCTTTGGAGTGTAAAATCAGGTCGGGCAATCGGCAAAAGTCGTGTTGCCGTTGAACTCAACAGAGAGATTAATAAAATTAATCTCTCCATACATGCGCATTGCAGGGATATTTTAGAGCGAACTGGAACAGTTACCGCCCAAGAAGTTAAGACCGCCTTTCAAGGCATAGCATCGGCACAGACAACACTACTCGTCCTCTTTAGTGAAATGATGCAGTATTTTCAGACCCGTATCGGAATAGACAGAGCAGAAAGCACCTACCATAAATATATCACTATCCGCAAACAAGTAAAACGCTTTCTGAAAGTCAAGTACAATGTTCAGGATATTCCCCTAAACCAGTTAGACCTACCCTTTATCGAAGCGTTTGATTACCATTTAAGAGTGGAGCGTAAAATGACGGATGAATCCGTATCATCTACTATGTTGGTGCTGTTCAAGGTTGTGCGTATTGCTCTGAACCGAAAACTAATTGTGCATCCACCGTTCTTTGGTTTCAAACTGAAAAAGCCCGATTTCAAAATACGCTCGATAACGAAAGATGAGTTCAAAAGGCTTATATCCACTCCATTAGAATCTAAAAGCCTTTGTTTTATCCGTGATATGTTTGTGTTTGCAGCATTTACAGGGCTTCCGTATGTGGATTTAAAACAACTTACTTGGAAAGAGATAATTACCGAAGAGGATGGCAGTTTGTGGATTTCCACCGATAGACAGAAAACAGGAATACCGTTTCATGTCAAATTGTTGGATATTCCAATGCAGATTATAGAGAAATACAGAGGATTGGGAGAGGGAGATAACGTATTCCACCTATTAGGGCAGGGACGTATAAATTATGCGCTGAAAATCATTGCCAAACATTGTAATATTACCACCAAACTCACATTCCACGTCGGAAGGCATATTGAATTGCCTTTGTCGCTGAATTTGAATAGATTGCAAAGATTCGTTTCTTGATAGGTAACGATTTAGAAACGAGTGAAGTTCTGTATTTTACCTCGTCTTGCATTAAATCAAAAGAACGCCTTTTTGCAATGCAAAGATAGTGATTAGAATTGATTTACAATAAACTTCATCCTGCAAAATCGTGCAAAATCACAGATTCCTGTGCATTTTTATTGTTCAAATACTGCTAACTTCACTAAAAATGAGTAACTTTGCAAACTAACAAGTATTGGTTTTGCCATGGTTATAAGAACGATAAAATTGACATCGCTATTTGTCAATACTGAAAATTACAGATTTGAGCCTCTTTCTTCACAAAAGGAAGCGATAGATAAGATGGTAGAGGATCAAGGGGATAAATTATATTCCCTTGTAGATGATATTGTAACCAATGGTCTTAGCCCTGTCGATTTAATCATAGTAACACCTAATGAAGATAACAGCAAATATATAGTACTCGAAGGTAATAGACGAATAACATCGTTAAAATTATTAAACAATCCAACACTGGTTGATGACAAGTATGTTTCTTTAAGGAAGAAATTTCAGAAATTGCAAAAAGAAAATCCCAATGCTATTTCTGAATTGAAGAATATTACTTGCGCTGTTTTTGAAACTCCAACTGAAGCTGATATATGGATAAAACGTAAACACTCAGGAGAACTTAATGGTATCGGAACTGTCACTTGGAATGCTCAACAAAAGCAAAGATTCGAGGAGAAGACAGAAGGAAAATCATCAATTCCATTGCAAATTATCACTTTACTAAAATCACAAGAAGAGGTTTCTGATACGATTAAGGATTCATTATCTAAATTAAACATTACCAACTTGCAACGTTTGATGTCGGATCCATATGTTAGAGAACACCTTGGCTTGGAAATTAACAATGGAATTTTGGTTTCAAAGGTTAAAGTGTCCGAAGTTGTTAAGGGTCTTTTAAAAGTTGTTACAGATATTCTGAATCCGGAATTCAAAGTTTCTGATATTTATAACAGAGAAAAAAGAAAGCAATATATTGATAATTTTGACAAGAGTCAGAAGCCAGATTTGTCTAATGAAGCATCTGAACAATGGAGTGTTCAAGATATTGAAAACAATAAAGAACAAGCATCAAGAAATAGCGAGAAACAAGAAATAAAAGGGGATAAAAACAGGAAAACAAGAAACAGAGGAGTTTTAGTGCCCAAGTCTTTGAATTTACATATCAGCAACCCGAAAATTAATAAAATCTTCGAGGAGCTAAAACATGTTCAGGTCAAGACATGCCCCAATGCATCTTCAGTCCTTTTAAGAGTATTTTTAGAACTATCTGTTGATGCCTATTTGGAGAAATTTGATTTAGTAAGAAACAATGCTATTACGGCTTGTTCTTCTGGTGAAAGTTTGCAAGGGAAAGTTGGTAAAGTCTTAAATCATATGACCCAATTAGGAACAATGAGTAATGACTTATCAAAGGGCATAAGGTCTGAAATAAATGATAAAAATTCAGTTCTTTCAATCGAATCATTGAATGCATATGTTCATAACGAGTTTTTCTATCCTAAAGCAGATAATTTGATTACTGGATGGGACAACATAGAAAGTTTTTTTATCCAATTGTGGGAATCGATAAAGAATAAAGAATAATATTATGGAATTTCTATCACCTTTAAGATACCCTGGCGGTAAGGCTAAAGTTGCTGATTTCGTACAATGCTTAATCAAAGAAAACGCATTGCTCGATGGCACTTATGTTGAACCATATGTTGGAGGTGGTTCTGTTGCTTTATCTTTGCTCTTTAATGAATATGTCAGCGACATACATATAAATGATAAGGACATATCTATTTATGCCTTTTGGTATAGTGCCTTAAATAACGCGGATGCTCTCTGCAAGATGATAAAGGATACACCTTTAAACATTGAAACTTGGTTTAAACAAAAAGAAATTCAATCCAATAAAGAGAATTCAGACCTGTTAGAATTAGGCTTTTCTACATTCTTCTTGAATAGGACTAATCGTTCAGGAATATTGAAAGCAGGAGTCATTGGCGGTTATGACCAAACTGGAAATTATAAGATTGATGCAAGATTTAACAAAGAAGATTTGATAAAAAGGATTCAACGTATAGCAGATTATGCAGATAGAATCCATTTAACAAATGAAGATGCTGTTTCTTTAGTACGACGGTTAAAAAATGAATTACCGTATAATACGTTATTTTATTTAGACCCACCATACTATGTAAAAGGCAAAGGACTTTATTTGAACTATTACAATGACACAGATCATCAAAATATTGCCAAATCAATAAGCGATTTTAAAGAACAGAAATGGATTATATCATATGACAATGTTGATTTTATAGTAGACTTATATTCTAAGTTCAGACAAAAAACTTTTGAGTTAAATTACAGTGCAAGTAATTCAGGAAAGGGGAAAGAAGTTATGATATTTTCCAATAATCTAGTTATACCAAACCACAAACTATTTTAGCATATAAAATCAGGTCTACATGAAGATTAAAAGTATTTCGTTTGGTGACATTCCATTTAGAATGTTCAGAAATCTTACAATTAATATTTCTGAGCGTCTGACAGTTATAGCAGGTCATAATGGCATTGGAAAATCCACCCTACTTGGTCTTATTGCTAATGGGTCTGAGTTAAAATCCAGTGAAGGGAAAACGCTACTTAAGCGTTCTTTTCAAGCACAATTGCATGAATTGTTTTATCTTGATATTGCACGAGATTATGTAAAAAAATCCGCAGATAAGCCATATTTTACTTTAACATATTCCGAACAAGGTAAAGAGGATCTGACGAAGATATGTAATGTTTCTAAACATTCAGATAAGAAACAAGGAATAGAACGTTTAAAAGTGGTACCTCGAGGTGAACAAGAAGGATGGAATGTTGGTCCTTCAGCAAAAGTTCCTATACCCACAATGTTCTTGAGTATGAGTAGAATGTTACCTAACGGAGAATACCAAAGCAGTCTTAACTCGGAATTGTCTAAGGCATTATCGGATGAGGACAAGCTATATATTCGGGAAAAATTCAAGGCCATTATTGACAATAAAGTTGTTGATAGCGACCATATTACCAAACAAGAATTAAAGGGGACAACAAAGAGGTCTTTATTACCCGAATTTGAACATTCTACTCGAACGATTTCTTTGGGTCAAGATTCTTTGGGTGTTATCATTACTGCATTAGCTTCTTTTGCAAAATTAAAACGTGAAAACCCCAACTATAATGGAGGGATTCTTTTAATTGACGAAATTGATGCAGGGTTTCATCCACGAGCACAAATCAAACTAATACAGCTTATAAAAAAGGAAGCCAAAAGTTTGAACTTGCAAATTATAATGACATCTCATTCATTGACTATTATTCAAGAAGTTCTTAAAATTAATGATGAGACAGCTCGGTCTGGCAGGAATATTGATTCTGTGGTATATATTGAAGATGTTTTAAGACCTAAGTTAATGGAATATCCGACTTATGAAAATATCAAAGGAGATATGCTTGGTATTCTTCCTGCATTCGATGACGTAACGCCACAAATTAAGATATATTTTGAAGACAAAGAAGCAGAATGGTTTTTCAAAAAAATGTTAGAAATAGAGAATTTTGATTCGAAATTAAGCTATGGGTACGATTTAATATTCGTTTCTGCGAAACTCGGATGTGATAATTTAAAAACATTATATACTATTGATGATTACTTCAGACAAGTAGTTATTGTTTTTGATAATGATGTACTTTTGAATGATAGGATAATACCAATCATGAAGGAATCTAGAACGATATTGGCTCTACCTGCCATTATTGACAATGAGGTCAATAATGCAGAATTAAGAACTCCTGAATTTCAAGTTTTCAACTACTTGTCAAAACTTTTAGAAAATCTTGAACATCCATATTGGAACAATCTTCCACATAGATATAATATTGAATTGATTAAAGATTCAATAATTGAAACATTTCCTATGGTAGCAGGACAAGAGCCACTACGTGTAACTAGAAAAGAATGGTTTAAGACTAATATGATTCATTTTGAACAAACAAATTTGATGTCATATTTTTACAACGACAACATCAAAGTAATCACTCCATTCATTAATGATTTCAAAACTGCTATTGAAACTCTTATAAACAAATAAAATGTTCAGCGTTTACTTGTAGTGGGTAAACGCTGAATTGCTTTCATTACATTAGAACCTCAATAAAATATTTTTTTGAATATGAATTGGCAACTCAAAAATCAAATTTCAAACTTAGGATAAGACTTATTGAAATAAGAATTCACATTGGTTTTATCATTGATTCGATGAAAGCGATTTCCTCATCTGTCAGAGAGTATTTGATATAGAGTTGCTGATCTATCTCAGTAATAGCCTTGTTCCAGTCAATATCACTTGAAGATGTGAAGTTTTGCAAAGGGACAAGACGGTAAACACTCTGTGTAGCGTGCTGTGAGATTTTTAGAGGCGCAACAAGTAAATGAAAGAATTTTGTGTTAATATACTTCTCTGCATTTTCGACTTCTGCCCATGTGTCAAACGGCCCCACCATAAGATAAGTCTCAAAACACACAGATCGATGTTCTGGAATAAACGGTTTTAGCCTGTCTTCTCCAATTCGACCATTGCCCCAAGCACATGGTATAAACAACTTTGGCTTTTCAATAAGTGAAAGCCCCTCATTCACTTTATCAATATCAAGATACCCAACACCATCTTTTCGCCAACCAAAATAATAATATGCGACATCCGTCACTTTGTTGCGAGATAATGAAAATTTTGGTTTAACCTGAATATAAGTCCCTGTAGCTCGAATATCTAAACCGAAAGGGTCTCGTGAACTTACAATAGAATCAAATGTTGCCATTGTTTTCTTCCGAACTTTCTCTACAATAGACACTGCTTCGTTATGTCTAATGAAAGAATCCATCCCTGTCATTACGAGAGGTCTATCAGCGATTGATACAGTTCCGTTAGGAGTATGGGAGACTACATGACAATTTCCGTAGTAACCTTTATCCCAACGGAAATACATAATTCCTCCTTTTATCTCAACATTGGAGAAGCATGCTCTTGCATCAAAATAATCGTGTATGAGTGATAATTGCTTGTCTGCTAACATCGTTTTACGAAACTCATCAACACCACGACCTCCTGCAAACCATCGTGCAGGCATAATCAATGACATGTGCTTAGGCGAAAGTCTCTTTGATATATCAACAAAGAAATTATAGACGGGAGAGGCACTTGCACCAGCTCCGTCATTCATAACTTGATACGGCGGATTGCCTACTATCGCATTGAATTTCATATTCTTCATATTCTTTATTCCTGTTCTTTCGGAAACAAATTTGTCAACCTGCTTGATGAAATGTTCCGGCTTGTTCTTGATTTGATTGATTAAGTCCTCAAAGTATCGGGTGTTTACCTTTGCTTTGCGGAAGCCTATAAGAGTGCGTTTGGTAATGCTTTTCGCCATCGGGGTTTTGCAGATGACAAATATGTTCTCTGCCACTACTTTATCCCATATTCTCTGTTCTTCCTCAATGTTTGTCACCGAAAACAGAGAGTTCTTTACCCGTGTACGATAAATGCTGTATGCCATGTAAAGAGGATACAAACCAGACTTGGAATTGATTTCAAGGATGTGGGAATCTTCAGTAAATACATTGGCTGTCACCTCGCCATGGTCAATAAAGCGAGGTTCGGACAAAGTGGTGTCATAACCTTTCTCATAGAAGTTGTATCCACCCAAACAATCGCCCAAATGCATATTCACTACGCGCCACGGGGTAAGTACGGTTTCCTTGTCGGGATTGCGGAACGTGCTGAAAATATCCGTGATACGTTCGATACGTTCCTCTACTCTGAGTTTGTCCGCTGCACGAGCCATAGCACGGATGCGCTTGCCTGCCGCACAGAATATTTCCGGGTCGTAGTACTTCTTGATGCTGTTAAACTTTTGCTTGGTCACGCCCTTGGGCATAAACTCCTCCCACGATTGCGGGTCAATGAGTGAGGCGAAGTTGTCAATGGTTATCTCTTGGTTTTCATCACTCAATTCCGCACCGTAGATAAGCAAAGGCATTCGGATGGAGATACCCCTAAGAATGGAAATAGCCGCCTCGCGATTGTTCTTCTTCTTTTTCAGTTCTTCAAGGCGTTTCTTCTCTTCTTCCGTCAAAGGTTGCTTGTCCTTGCCCCGCTTCTTGGATTTCTTCTCAAGGTCATCGAGTTCCTCGTACTGTTCATCCGTCAGCCCTTGGTTGTTGATGTCCACCTGATTGGTCTTGGGCATGGCTTTTGTCTGTCCGATAATCTTTTTCAGATCGTCAAATTCCTGCAATTCCAAGTCGTTCAGCTTCATCAACTCGTCATTATACAGGCTTCTGTCCTCAAAACCGTTGCGGACAACCCTTTCCACATAAACCCTCTTGAGCTGTTCCAACATCTTGGGTACATCGAACTGGCTCATCTTGGAGCCTTCGATGGAGATAATCGGACAGAAGTTCAGGAACTCACCCATAATCTTGCGGTCATTGCCACTGGTTTTTCCTGCCTTGGATGAAATCTTCGCTGTTTCGGCTATGACTTTCAAAGTCCTATCCGGTGCGAAATCAAACACATAACATTGTTCCTTGACACGTCCATTGATGGTGGCAGGTGTCTGCACACGGAAAATGGTCTGCATATAACTTGATGCAGCGGTATTATAAGAGCCGGACAACATGAACACGCCCGTCCATGCTTTGACACTTACACCAGTTGTCAATCGTCCGCAGGACAAGGTAATAGTACGTGTGGTAACCGGATCTTTGCCGATAGCTTCTTCCACTGCTGCCAGTGCGTCCTTGCTTTCTTCGTCCTCGTCACCATCTCCCGCCACATTCACCACCTTGAAATGCTGGAATACAGGATGTGATTGTAGTAAAGCACTCATGGCACGAGCCTCCTTCACACCCGGCAACATCCATAGCGTATGACGGAAGATGTTGCGGTATTCCTCGTTGGCAAACGGATAGCAACTGTCCTTGTCCTCCTTGGAGATAAGATTCAAAAATGCCTTCACATCCTTTTCATGAATAAAGTTTCCGGCTTCATTGACCCGAAAAAACTCACGGAAGTTGAAAGCCACATCTTCATCCACGAACTCATGGAGTAACCGTCCAAGGTCGTAGGTATAGATGTTCATCGTAGGTAGAGAGGCGTATGGATTCGGATCACCGAAATGGGTCAAATCCCATGAAGCCTTTGCCCGTTGCTCCATCACATAGTCCCAGGTATAAATCTCGTCCTCCTTGAAGTCATCCAACAGGTTGAACGGAGTGCCGGAAAGTCGCAGAATCTTTGTATTTGCTTTTGTCAGTTCCTGCATGACAGCCTTGCCGAGTTCCGTCTGTGTCCCTTCGTGCGCCTCGTCCACGATGATGCAATCCCAAGCGGTGGCAAACACTTCATTGTTCTTGTCGAAGTTGCCGCCCACAAGTTCAGAACCGCGCAAATCCTGCATGGAAGCGAAATACACATACCGGCATTTTCCCTGTTTGGCTCTCACTTCAAGTGAGGCATGGCTGTCACCGTTGTTCTTTGAGCCATACGCAAAGTCGGGACTATCATAGAATATCTTGCCGAAATCCTCGAACCAGCCGCTATCCACTACGGGGCGATGGGTAAGAATCAAAGTACGGCTGAAATCCATGTCTTTCACCACCTGCAAGGCTGACAGCGTCTTGCCGAAACGCATCTTGGCGTTCCAAAGCATCTGGTTACTTTTCTTGAATTGCTTCTTGGTCTTTTCAATGGCTTCCCGTTGTTCGGGACGGAACACAATCGGTGTTTGGTCGTGTGATATCTCGGCCGAAGACAATGATTCCCGTCCTTCCTTCACGGCCGTTATTGCCCGCTTAACGGTTTCAAGGTCAGTGATGAACCACTCATTGGCTTTGTTTTCGGTATCGAATATCTTTTTCTTGATGCCGGAACGTTCCAAAACGCTATGCACTTCCTTGTCGTTGAAAGAACACAAGCCTTTTCTGCTGTTGTATATGGTAAGTTCCGTATATAAGAGGTCGTATACGATACCTGCCGTCTGTGTGTATTGGTTGATGCGTTTCTTCGCGGACTCGTTGAGAGCCTTGCTGTTCGGAGCAAGACCGAAAACATTGTCATTGTCACAAGTGGCCTCGCCCACTTTCAGGCATCCCCTATGTGCGGCATCATTGATGCGGAACACATATATCAGTTTTAATTTTAGTGAAGATGTGAATTTCATACTGCACTATTTTATGAGGTCGATAAATCGGATTCGTTTTCCCATTTTTCCTGTTTTAGGGTCTTTGGCCCGCCAGTCCTTGATTTGGCAATAGATGCCGTTGTGCCTGCGGATGTCATCTTTCTGACAGCCTTCGCATTGACTGACTTCTTCCCTTGTCCCGAACAAGTCGGCTACAACCGTCCGACGTTCACAGCAACTATTCGGCACGACACCTTTAAGCCCGTCCATCTGCCAGACGTTCCATGAAATGATGTAGGCGATATAATTGATGGATTTCAACAAGGGTCGCTTGCCGAACTTTTGTTGATAGTATTCGATAAAGGAGATAAGCATGGATTCACGGGCAATCAGCAAGTTATCGCCTTGCCATTCGTAAGCGTATATACTTTTGTACGCTTCCTGTGCCCACTCCAACCATTCGCCGGAAGTTTCCGTGTTTTCGCCAACTACCCGCAACTTACGGTCAAGCAAACCAATGCGTTCCTCAATAGGAATGGTCTCTCCGGTTGTGGTGTCATAGCGACTGACGATATAAGGGGCTTCCCCGCAGGTTATCTCCAGTCGGTTGTCACGTACATAATCTTTCCAAGTCTTACCTTCCAGAAATTGAATTTTCTCTGAGTTGGGTCTCCACCGATGACAGCCTTGTTTGTCGGTGTATTCCGTATTGAACACATCCTTTCTTCCAAACCATGCTTCATCGATCAGGTTGTTCTGCGCATTGCATATCCATGACGGAGTGAACACCTCTGCCATTTCTCGCGAACGTGCGGTTTGGGTGTCACGACTTTTGAGGATACGCGGCATGATGACACGCCCGTTATCTCCGGTAATAAGACAGGGAAGAATAGGCGAATCATATTGATACCCTTCGCCCAGATATTCATAATCGGAAGTCGCCCAAAAGATATTGCGTTGAATACCCTCCTTGCTCATGGTATGATCTTTGAGCAGGGTGTTCAGCAAGTCGGGCGAAAGCCTAAAGATACTATCTTCCAATATGTCAACTTCAACGGGCATTTTATTTCAAGTTTACGCCCGTCTCTTATAGAAATAAGGGAAAAAGGTTCTTCTCTTACCAAGAGACGGATGAGTTGCCTTATTCCATTGATATTGAGTTGTATTTTTTCCTCTTTATGGATAATTTCGCAAAACATCCGATATTCCTCGCAAAACAAAAGCATGGCAATAAGTAAGATTTTCAGCATTTTATATCCTAAAAATCATTATTTTGCGTAATTTTGCATTGTAATATCCGTCTCTTGGTAAGCGTTGGACTGATTCGCAAAACATTCACGACTTTACAGCAAATCCAGTATCTTCTTATTGGCTTTATCCACCACTGTAGTATCTAATGATGCAAGATAAATCTGCGTGGTATTCTCGGAATCATGCCCCATTCCTTCACTGATGACAGAGATAGGCACATTACGGCTCTTGGCAACACTTGCCCATGAATGTCGTCCGACATACATTGTCAAGGGTATCGGCAAATCCAGCTGCTTCCCGATTTTCTTCAGCAAATGGTTCACCAGATGAAGTTCGTTGGTATATTGTTTCCGATAATCTGTGTCCCGTTGTGTAATAATGGGTAAAAGATACTCTGTTTCGTTTATCGGATATTTGTCAAGAATCCCTTGCATACACTTTTCCCATTTAATGAATAGTTGTTGTCCTGTTTTGCGTCTGCGATAAGAAAGAATCCCGTTCTGCAAATCCTTCTTCTTCAAATAAGCCATATCAATGAACGACATTCCTCTTGTATAGAAACAGAACAGGAACATATCACGCGCATAATCAAGATTGGGCTTCAACGACAAGTCTAATCCTTTGATGCGTTTAAGGTCGTTGAGCGATATGGCTCGCTTCATGGTTTTCTCCACTCCTGTATAAACGGACTTGAACGGATGCCGTTGCTCGGTCAATCCGTCTTCCACCGCACGGTTATAAACCGCTTTCAGGATACGCATATAAAAGGATATGGTATTGGGCGTATTTCCCCTGCCTTTCAAATAAGCCTCGTACTCAGCAAACAAATCTGCATTAAGCTGGTCAAACAAGACCTCCTTGTCATTCATAAAACCGCTGAAACGCCTGAGAGCGGCAGTGTAGGTTTCCGAAGTACGTATCTTCCCCAAGCGTTTCAGCCTTGCTATCTGCTGGCTGATGTAAGCGTTGAACGATAATTCTTGCCTGTTGTCGTGAAAGCGCATGACTATATCATCCGTCACAAATGTGCCGGACTGGGATAACGCATGTATAATCTTGTTCAGCCTGTCCTTGTCCCACTTGATGCGTGAACCGATTGAAAGTAGATAGTTGTTCCGCTCTTGTCCTGTTGATATATGATGTAAGACAACCGTTTCGGAATGGCAGTCCCATTCCGAAACGAAAAGTTTATACTCGGTGTTTATCTGTCTGACCACACGGTTGTGGATGACCTGATAGTAGAGTGTACCCTCCCTGCCGTTCACGGTGGAGGGACGAAACTTGACCTTTACCGATGCCATATCAATCGGATTTTGATTTGATACTCTCCTGCATCAGGCTGTCGGAAACCGCTTTCAGGGATGTTTCATACCCATCAGCCTGCTTCCGTATCCACTCAATGGCCTTCTCGTCTCGGTGGATGTCAAACACCTTGTTCAACCAAAGCAAATCATTGGCATCACATCCACCCCAAGAGCGGATAGCACGGAACCTCAACGCATCATCGGAATACTTCCTATTGGACTGCCATTGCGAGATATTGCCCCACAGGGATAAGACACATGCCACACCCAATCCCACAACGAAAGAAAAAACCTTGCTTGACTTGATGTCAAAACTATGCCGGTGGATATGCTCCTGCGGTTGTGGCTCTTGTTGCACATCTTGTTCATCCTGCGACTTCTTGATTGTATCAAGGTGATGCAGTATCAGGGTGGAAATCTGTGCGTAAGCCTTCCAGTGCTTATCCAACAAGCCCTTAATTTCTCCAGACTGAGCTTTTGCCGTTTCCCCAATAGCCTCCTTAATTGGAGATAAATCCGGTTCATTATTTTCTATTTGTGGTTGTTGTCCTGCCACCTTGGGCAATGCTTCCAGCTTGCCATTTATGCCTTTTAAGGCGGTCTTGATTTCCTCAAAGAGGATGAATACATTGTTGTCTGCCATGATTACCAGTTGATTTTACGTTGTTTCTTCTTTTTCTTGTTTTTCAGATATGGGTCGTATGGCTGTTGTTCCTCCGGCATATTGCTTGGAGAAAACAAGCCTAATGAGCCATTGATAAGTTCGCCGCCGACACTTGAAATCGGGCTTATTTCTTCCCGATTAGTCTGCGGTTGCGGTTGTATCTGCCGTTCCTCGTAATTGTTACGGTTCAATACCGCATCAATCTTGGAGTAACTGAATTGCCTGTCCACCTTTGAACCATTGAAACGATAGCCGTTCATCGTAAAGACTATGCCTTGAATCTCATCCGTCTGTCCCTTATATTTGAACTGCACATCTACACCTTGCCGTTTTAATCTTTCAAGCAGGGTTTTCCAGTCCCGACATCTGCCGACTTCCGTCTTCAAGATTTGGTATAGCTCATACCTCGTCTTGTCAGGCTCACGCAATCGGTCTGTCTTCACCTGCTCCTTACCATTGGCAAAATGAAGTCCGTATTTCTTGGTCAGTTCCTTGCAAATACGCTCGCTACGAAAACGGTCGTTCCTGTCGGATATGGTCTTACCGTTATTGTCGATGCGGTTGAAAGCGATATGCACGTGCGGATGCTCTTTGTCAAAGTGCCGCCCGATGATGTACTGCGTATCCTTGATACCCATGCGTTCCATATATTCCCGGGCAATCTGCGTCATGACCACATTGTTCAGTCGTGGCGCATCTTCCTTTGAGAAGCTCAAAGCGATATGCCCGACAGCCTTTGTCACTCTCGGATTCATTTGTGCCTGCCCGATAAATCCTTGTGCTATCGTGTCATTATTTTCCAGAAATAAGCCGTCTGAATCTATGATTTGAGTACCTTTCTCATCGTTCAGAATGTAATAAACTACACCCTTGAAGTCCGAGCCTTTCATAATTTTTGCTATCATAGGCGTATCCGATTTACAAGATTGTCTATCTCAATCATCAGTGTGCGGCAGGGAATAAACACGGAGGCGTACCCTTCCGCATTCGCTTTCCGTGCCAGTTGGTTCAAGTTGTTCGCCATACCGCAGAGTTTGCGGATAAGGTCGCCATGCTCTTTCGAGAGCCGTTCCTTTACACCGCCCTCTGTGATGCAACCCCGAATGAACTCGCTGGCAGAAACACCTGCTGACTTTGCTTTGGATTTCAACAGATAGTAATCCTCTGTTGCCATCTTCACCGTGACACGGTATTTCAGTTTCTCCGTGGCTTCTTTAACGGGACGACCTCCCTTGTTGGCTCGCTCTCGTTTATTGCCTTTTACATTGTTCTTTCTTTTTCCGTTGTCCATAAACATCTGTTTTTTGTTTAATCACTGATTATAATAATTGTACATAAGATAGATCAACGGGATGTGGCTTCCCTGCGAGTTTTGGAGCGGGGCAAGTGGTTTCGGTCTGCCCGAAACATAAACTTGCCCCTCCAAACTTCGTTACAAGTGATTTAGAGCATCTCTGAAAGATGCCCTGAAGACACCCGTTGGTTTTGTCTTAATTCCTACAATTTACGCCATTGGTCAATGTCGTTCTCGTAGGATAATAGGTGTTGCCGTGCGAGGTTCTCAATAAGCCCCGATACACTCATGCCACGTCCACCGAGGCGGCGCACAATCTCGTCCAGCCTGTCACGTACCTCCCCACTGACGAACACGGGCTTGCGGTCGGCAATCTTGGGCACTCGCAGATAGGTGGCACGGTATTCGTCCAATGACAGCCTGCGCTGTTTGCTGCTGATACGTCTGGCGACAGTTCGTTCCACGGTAACGTTATCCGCCTCTGTTTCTCTTGCCTCATTGTCTGACCCTGCGCTTGTTTCCGGCTCAGTTACCTGTTCTGCGGATGTGTCCGGCTCATCCAATATAGGAAAGAGATTGCCTGCTTCCACAACAGGTTCTTGTTCTGCTACGGAAAAACTGTCTTCCTGTTTGTGTTCGGGCATGGAAGGCATATAGTCTTCCAACTTGAAGTTCTTGAACGCTTCATCGTTCTCAATGTTTTTGAATTTCTTGCTCATTGTTGTTTCTTTTTAAAGTGAATACTTGTTGGTCTGTATGCGCATAGTTGACCGTTTGTCGGGAGCAAAGTAAGAGGCTTTAGTTCAGTCAGTCAAGGACTTGGATTCTGTTAGGCAATTTTGTGTAGTTTTGCCTTATGGCGGTATGAACAATGGTGTAGACTTCTTCGATTTGCCGGATATGAATCACAGGAAGAACAAATATGTATTTACGGGTAGATTTGAATTAAGTCCTTATTTTGTTCTTGGCATTCTGCTAAAATCCCCAATTAAGATGATAACGATAAACAGCACCCCAGACAACCTATGCCATACCGGTGCCACATGCTTCCACTTTTAGAAAATCCATTGTCGGATAACGAATTATATATTCCTTTGCGGCAAAAGAAACAATAACAGCAAAGAATAACGTATATGGAAATCGTATCTATCGAAAGAAAAACATTTGAGGCGATGGTCGCCAAGTTCGACCGCTTCGTTCACCGTATGGAAGCAATCTGCCAGCGGCACGGCGAAAAGAGAATAAGTGAGTGGATGGACAATCAGGACGTGTGCCGGATGCTGAACATCAGTCCCCGCACGTTGCAGACTCTGCGGGACAACGGTACGCTGGCCTACTCGCAGATAAACCACAAGACGTACTACCGTCCCGAAGACATGCAGCGTATCATCTCTGTTGTGGAGGACAGGCGAAAAGAAGCAAAGTTCAAGGGAAGGACGATATAAACTTGATGAAATAAATGAAGTAAACTAACAATACCCACTAAATCCAAAATAACATGAATGAACTGATTAACAAGGACAGCGAGTGGATAATCCACTTCATGGGCAGCCTTGACCGTCTGTTGGACAACTACGAGCGCCTGACTGCCAACTACCGCCCGACATTGGGTGGAGAACGTTTCTTCACAGACAAAGAGGTATCGGCACGGTTGAAAGTGAGCCGAAGAACACTTCAAGATTACCGCAATGAAGGACGGATAGCCTATATCCAATTAGGCGGTAAAATCCTCTATCGTGAATCCGACATAGAAAAGATGTTGAATGACGGCTACCGCTCCGCCTATCGGCTGACAGGCACATGATTTTTTTGAAGGAGCACAGTTTGCCGTCTGTCCTATGATTGCGCCAGCAACGGACTTTCGGCAAAAAGAAAAAGGAGCGGCTTACGGATGAAGCGTCAAAATCCTGCTTCGTCTGTAAGTCGTTCCTTTTTTCCTATCTTCTGATTTTCCGTCAGTCGCTTGTTTCCGTTGCCGGATGCCCCCAATGCATATGGCTGGCAGGGGCAAGATTTTCGGGCTGAATACGCTCCGCAGGAGGAAGATTCTGCCCGAAACGGCTTTGCCGCCTGACCTTTCCACTGCCATCAGTGCCATGCGCTACCTTTGCATCCGTGCATCGGGAACAGGTGACTGATGGGATGAACCTCAACTATACCATAGGTTGCTTCCTCTGCCACAGGATACAAACAATGTTATTGAGTTCTCTTTCTTGGTGGCGTAGATTTCATTTATCACAAACCGTCTGAACAAGATACTTTCTCTACTGCATATCCTGAATGCAATGGCTATAACCATTTCAAGATTATAAACATCATAACTGATACCATCTGGTTGCTTGATATATTTTATCGTATCACATTCGTTTAACTCCTTATTCCTATATATAGCATGAATCGCTTTACGGATGTCACAAGAGAATACTCCAAACAGGTCGGCGATTTCGAATTGTGTCATCCATACGGGTGCGGTCGGAATAGTGACCATACCCGCTTCACTGATTGTGATTATACCTCTATCCATAATATATTGTATTGACATTGTTTAGTTACTTTTGTTTGTCTTTTCGCCGGTAGATTGTTTCTTCCGGCGTTCCATCAGTTTGTCCATATCCTTTGCGATTTTGTCATCGGTTATACGTGCATATCCCTGTGTCGTCCGAATATTGGAGTGCCCCATCATCTTGGAGATACTCTCTATCGGTATATCCGCTGAAATAAGGAAAGTTCCGAAACTATGTCGGCTTTGGTGGTAGGACAAGTTATCCTCTTTGCCTATGATTACACCTAACTCATGAATTTCAAACCACAAGGCGTCACGGTTAGGAAGCGGAAATACGGGCTGTTCGTCATTGACCGTGTTGTACAGCGACAATATCTGTTCCGCTATGGGATGCAGGGGTATGAACGCTTCCACCTTTGTCTTCTTGCGGTTGATACGGATATACCGTCTGCCCTCCGCATTCATCCCGATGTGGTGGGGATGCAACAATTGTATATCCACATACGCCAATCCCGTCAGGCAGGAGAATATGAAAGCCCGTCTCGCCAACTCCAGCCTGTTGTCATACATCGGAGTGGAAAGTATCTTCTTGAACTCATCGCGGCTGATGTATCTGTGCTTTGCCTCCGGTTTGGTTTCATATTCCAACTCCTCACAGGGATTCACTCGGATTATCTCCTTATCGACTGCCAGATACAACAGGCGGTTCAACCATCGCAGACAATGGTTGGTCTGAGATGCCCCGAAGTTCTTGCATCTTTTCAGATATGCCTTATAAGATTTGCCGAAGTCCTCTGTAACTTCTTCAAAACAGATGTCCTTTTTACCCGATGACACAATATAGTCTGTCAGGTACTTCTGGTAATACATTGAACTTCGATAGGAGGAGGTTGAATCTATTTCCTCGGAGTGTTTCTTTAACCGCTCCCGTTCCCATTCTCCCATTTGCAGGAGGGTAGTCGGATGAATGTTGTTTTGGGTGATGTGGCTCTTCAACATCTCTGCACTGACTACACCTTGCGATTTCAGTATTTCCTCGTATGCTTCTGAAATGATCCGGAGATATTCCTGCAAGCGGTTGTTTTCCCTTGTGGACTTTATCTCTTTCTTCTTGCCATTCCAATCTTCGGGACGGCAATAGATACTTGTGCTTATGACCGTCTGTTTCCCGTCAATGGTTATGCGGCAGAGAACGGCGGTCGTACCGTCAGCCTTTACCTTGCTGCGGTTGATATATGGTAACAGTGAAAATGTACTTCGCATATCGTTTGCCGTATTAAAGGGTAAGTTTGAAATCCTCGGTAGCTTTGATGAACCTTTCCATGTCCTCAAAGAGTTTTTTCGGACTGACACGGGCGTACACCTGAGTGGTGGAAATATCGGAATGCCCCAACATCCTACTGATGGTCTCAATCGGCACACCAGCTTCAAGCGTAATCAGCGAGGCGAAACTATGCCGCGCCTGATGGTAGCACAGGTCATCCTTGATGCCTGCCAGTGCCGCCAACGCTTTCATGTGCCTTCTAAGATTGGGCCAGCGAAGTAAAGGAAACAAGGTTTCTCTGTCCTCACTGCTATACTTATTGATAAGCGCAATTGCTTCGGGCAATAGTTTTACACTAGCACGGAGTTCGTTTTTCTTTCTGCGGTATTTCAACCATAACGCCCCGTCCCCGTCTGTCTGCAAATTAGCATGGGTAATCGAAACGACATCCGCATAAGATACACCTGTATAACATCCGAAGAGAAACATATCCCTTGCCAGCATATGGGATTTGCGGTATGCAGGTATTTCCACGTCACGGATTTTCTCGAACGATTCACGGCTCAATGCCCGTGGAGTCGTTTCCGTTTTCTTCGGCAGGGTGAAATGTTGGAAGTGGATTTTATCGGCATATCCCTCTTTATAAGCTAGACGGCAAATCTTCTTAAGTATGGCAAGATAATGTCTGGCAGTATCGATTGCCTGTCCTTTATCTTCCGTGACAAATGTCTGATAGTCGTGGATGAACTGTTCCGTCAGTTGCCCGAAAGCCAAATCCTTGACCTTGTACTGATGCTTGATGAACTCTCCGAGTGCCAGCCGCATATAGTGATAGCCGGGATAAGTACTTTTGGCACGATCAATACCGATACGTACCTTGATGTCATCACAGACAACATCGGTCATTTTCATGAGGGTCATCTGCGTTTCCATGCTGCCTTGGAAAAGGTCTTTCACATCGGTGGCATCGAAATCCATCTTGCGCTCCACAAGATTGTCAAATGCCGTGTTCACCGCCAGCAGCAACTTGTCAATCTTGGCGTTGGTCTCCACCGCCTCGCGGCTCTTGCCGTTCAGACGGCTCTCACGGGGATTCCACAATTCGGGTGTGCAGGACAGCTTGCATCCGAACTGCGCCACCGTGCGGTTCACTGTAATTCTTCCCATTATCGGGGCTTTGCCCGACTTGTCCAGTCCGCTCTTTTTGAGGTAGAGCAGCACCTTGAATTTTTCTACTTTCATACGCTTATATTTTTAGGTGCAAAGTTACTTGCCATATAAGCGTTCCTTGATAAGCAAAATGCTGAATACGAGTGCAAAGAAAACGGTGAGGATTTCTTTTCATTGCTTTCCGTTACCTGTTCTCGTTCCGGTAACTGCCCGGCTAACGGTCTGGTAACTGAACAACCTCAATATTACGTTGTCATTTGCATTTTCTCAATTTGGCAAAATACTGAAACCATGCTCATTTCAAACGGTTTACGTTTAATCTTCTTATCTCTGCTTTTCCTTGCGTAGCCTATCACTTTCCACATGGCACGGCACGTTTTCGCTTCGGAACTGTGTCTGTCTCAAGGTGTTCCTATTGAAAGTGTTAGCCGAATGATGGGACACAAAAACATAAACACCACTCAACGGTACGCCCGTGTCAATAATGAGAAGATTGGCAACGATATGAAACAATTATCTCTTCGTATCTCCGATAAATTCACCTATAACGAACAGTAAGCCATGAAAACAAACAGAAGTACATTTGCTATATTTTTCTATCCGAACACAAGTAAGACCAAAAAATCAGGGGCTTGCCCGATTGTTGGGCGTATCACGGTGGACGGCAAGAATACGACTTTTAGTACAGGATTGGAAATAACACCCGATGGCTGGGATGGTGAAACAGGGGCAGCAAAAGGTAAATCCCAAGAATCCATATCCGTAAACAAGCAGATAGAGCGATTTCGCAATGAAATCTCCACTTACTACAAGGATATGGTAACTAATAACGGCTATGTAACTGCCGAAGCCCTTAAAAATGCGTTGCGTGGTATTGGGGTACATCGCAATACCTTGATGCAAGAATTTGCGGAACTGTTAGAGGAGAAACGGAAAAGTATTGGTGTACGTATAACTGAAAGCACCTTTCCAGTATATACCAATGCCTACCGCCACATGAAAGAGTTTCTACAAGAAAAGCACAACCTTACCGATATTCCATTCGGCAAAATTGACACTCCATTTGTGGAAGCCTATTTTCATTATCTGAAAATTGATTTAAAAATGACGGCACGAACAGTTAAAACAAACATGAACCCGTTTCGTCAAGCAATTGTGAGAGCTTGTAATAAAGGAATTCTACGGCAAAATCCGTTCTTTGACTTTGTTCCCGAACGGGTGATACCAAAACGCCCGTGGCTCTCCAATGATGAGATACAACGGATTATGCACGCTAAATTAAAACTTGCCACATGGCGTTTTACCCGTGATATGTTTATTTTCTCGACGTTTACAGGCATAGCGATTATTGACCTGCGAAATCTACAACATTCCAATATTCAAGAGATGGAAGACGGTAGCCAGTGGATTATTCTCGACAGGCAAAAGACTGGAACAACTTCTTATATTCCTCTGTTGGATATTCCTAAAATGATTCTTGCAAGATACAGGGATTCGGAGTTCTCGGGCATAGACGGGAAAGTTTTCAAATTACAACACCATGTTTGTATGAATTGGCAATTAAAACGTATTGCCAAAGCTGCTGGTATTGATAGACGGCTGACATTCCACATGAGCCGTTTCTCGTTCGCAACTACCGTATGCCTAACACAAGGCGTTCCAATAGAGAGCCTTAGACAAATGATGGGACACCTTTCTATTAAGACTACTCAGATTTATGCAGAGGTTACTCGTACTAAAATTAATGAGGATATGACAAATTTGGCAGAACGGATTCAAGACAAATACGAGTTTTCGGATGTTGTTCCGACAAAGAAGCGTGTTCAAAAGACCATATTCAAAACGGTATAATAACATCAAAAAATAGTCGGCAAGATGTTCCCTGCCGACTATTTTTATTGGTTTAGCTATTTTAGTTCTTTCAAAATCTCTGATTCCTTATACAGAATCTTCCCTTTCAGCCTAATAAACGGTATTTTCCCCGTGTCCCTCCAATTTTGGAGGGTACGGGGTGAAATACGCAAAAGTTGGCAGACCTCTCGGTTGGTGAGGTACTTTTCACCGTTAAGTTGCGGAGTGCGGTTTTTCAGGGCTTGTTGAATGGTATTTAAAAGTTCGTCTAAAGCCGTAAAGAATGAGCTTACTTGCGGAGATTTGTTGTCGAGTATATCCATGATTCATTGATTGTTAGTTTCTCATATAATCGCCCAATGTGGCAATGGTTAGCATATCCAACCTTTGGCAATAGGTAATCGAAGCTCGCTTGCCATTGAGGTACACAAAACAGCCCTGTCCGTCCTCCTGAATCTCATACGTTGCAGGACTTGCCTGTTTTGTGATTTCGTTCATGTGGATGATGCTTAACTGGTGGCACTCACCGTTCCTGTGTATCATCACCGTTGGATTTAGGTTAATACTCTCCCAATTCCCGACCAATATATCCAAATCAAAAAGTTCTCTTTCCATAGTCTATTTCTTGATTTGTTGCTGATTGATAAACTGTTCGATGTCAATAGCTTTATAATAACACTTGCGCCCGATTTGAGAAAAGGGTAAAACTCCCGTATCTCGGTAGGTTTGCAGGGTACGGGAAGAGATTTTAAGCAGTTCGCAAACTTGCTTGTTGTCTAACCAGTTTTCGTTACTTTGGTTCTTTCCGCAAAGTGCGTTTACTTGCTTGGCAAAATCCTCAAACCTCTGCATCATCTGTTCAAAGGTTCGTTTTTCGATGGCTACAATTTCCATATTGATGTTGTTTTAGATTGTTATAAACTCCTTTCATTGCAATGATTTGCAGCAAAGAAAGAGATAAAAACAACCGCTTTGGGAAATTGTGTATGCAGTGGACTGAACTGGCTGCTATTGGCTACACCGTCACCTTCCAACCACATATTTTTTCCTTTTTTTCTCTGATAAACATTACATATATGGAAAGAATGAATAAGGCAACACTTTTGGGAAATTTACTCTTTTGAGGAACGAAAAAGGAAGAAATTTATCAAAACCCGTAGGGCTTGGTGTTGCCGTTTTATTCTTGGAATATACCTTTGTGTTCAGAGAAAGAAAGGATTAATTAAGATTATTCCATTGAAAAATAAGATATTAGATTACTTGTGGCTATTGCATAATTCTCGCTATCTATGGAGTAAAAGCCTAACTTCTTGGCTAATGCACTACTTTTGTCGTTGGCGCATTCAATGCCGATATAATTAAAACCATATTTCTTGGCTACACCAGTCAAAAATTGGACAAAGTGCGTACCGTGTCCTACCCGTTCTTTGCTAAAACCCAATCGGGCAATAATCAGACAATCAGGTGGAAATCTACTTTCTATCCTCCTGATACGCAAATACAAATCTACTCGGCTATTCCTACGGGTGGCGATGATGTTATCCGCTGTCAGCCGTACAAGCGATTTGCGATACTTAAACCGCTCCATCAGGTAGCGGTCTATATCGGCTCTTAGTTCCTCATATTCAATCATCGTCTTATCCCTTTCTTCTTTTTCTTGCGTTTCTGTGCCTGTAAATTCTCTGCTTGTGTAGCATCGTAATTGTTGCCATCTCCCAATGAAAAAATAGATAACAAAGAATCGCCGCCACTATTATTCTGTTGATTGTAAGCGTGTTTATTATCCTGTTTGCTATCAAGATTGCAAGAAATATTGTTTTCTTTTTCACTGGATTGGAATATCTCTTTTTTATTTTCGCCAGTAACGTTTTGTTCCTGAAATTCAAGCTGTTCAGAGATAGAGCCGTTTTTCATGGTATTGGCATACTCAAAGGATTCAGATAGTTGGCGGTCGTAGCCGAACAACTTATCAAAGCCCTGTTCTGCCTGTTGGAAGAGGTTTACACGGTCAAAACCACCCGTTACCGTTCCTTTCTTGGTATTTTTGTGGTTGGTTAGCGGTGATAGTTTTTTCTTATTCGATTGGTCTTTACGGCTCACAATCAAATGACAGTGCATATTTAGTTCGTTATCAGAACGGCTACGGTCGAAATGGATTTTGCCGTAAAATTTTATATCTGCTTCGGATAGCCCTTTGTTGAAGTTCTTGGCATATTCGGGAATAAATACCTCACGAATATACCGCTTCATTGCTTCGGCTTTCTCCTGCTCAGTATTCCCCATTGCCCGAAGTTCGCTTTCCGATGGGCTGACATGGATAGCGAAAAACTTAGCATCTGTTTTCAAGAGTTGCCCGATATTGCTATCTATATCCTTAATAACCTTTGATTTGTAGATATTATCATCCGTCAGATTGAAAAAGCCATCAGTATAGATTCCTTTCTCCATCCGTTCCAAATCTTCGTGCTCGCAATAATTTGCTAATTGACGGCTACTCCCTGCATTGTTGTATGTTCCTTTTGATGGTGGGGCAAAATCTATGTGCATGGCTCTATGTGTTTATCAGGTTGGTTATCTCGGCTTTTAGGCTCTCTTTCCGTTTGCTATCCATCACGCCACAAGCGGATAACTCCGAATAGAGTTGTATCAGTTGGAGCAACTTCTTATAGTCTCGTTGGTGTATCTGATACAGGGCAGTGAGTTGTTTCCCCTGCTGATTGATTACATCGGCGTGCTTGCCGAACTGCTCGCTGACTTTTTGCAAGACGGCTGTTTGCTTCTCCCTACTGGATTCCAATTGAGAAAGAATAAGCGTTTCCAATGTCTTACCAATGGTATCAAACCGAACCGCAATAGAATGGGCGGTTCGTATCATCGGATTTAGTTGCTCTTCCTCGTAGTGGCGGATGAAACGGATTATATCGTCCTGCCGTTTGTTTATCTTCGCCAGTTCCGATTTTACGGATTCAGGGGCTTCGGATGGATTGATGTGTGCTTTATCAATATAGACAAATGCCAACTTTACAACTTCGCTCTTTTTCAGCGAATAGCGTTGGCATATCTTCTCTACCAAAGTTGCCGTCTCCTTGTCTACGGAAATGGTAGTAAATATCGTTTTTCGACTGCTATTTGGCATGGTAATTACTTTTTTATAGAAATATG
>OWIO01000299.1_pt1 | contig 46154 bp, 41 predicted proteins | sample 1733011 | NCBI WGS metagenome assembly OWIO01 (sample SAMN05065779, study PRJEB22554) | human gut metagenome | biome: ENVO:2100002; feature: ENVO:00000062; material: ENVO:00002003 | host: Homo sapiens | place: USA | reverse complement strand
ACGAGATGACGTCGAGTCTCGTGGGCTCGGAGATGTGTATAAGAGACAGTCCGTCTGCTGTTCCAGTGCGCGGATGATCCCTGTATCTTCGAGTGTCATCGAGCCGCCCCAGGAGATGCTGGAAGGTTTTTCCCGGCCGACGATCTCGAAGAATATCTTTTTGGCTTCCGTGGCGTCGGCAGCGGTGAACACTTCGAATCCGTTGTGTTCCAGGGCGGTTCTCACTTCCCCGATGCCGATATTGCATTTGAACCCATCCCGGGTGTGATAAGGAGGATTAGTCTTCATGGTCTGTTTGGTTGATCGTGCTGATTTATAGTGAATGTGTGATGCTGCGGGCGAAAGAGCCGCCCTGCTCGATTTCCTGTTCGATGGTGTAATTGAAAAAATGGTTCAGCGGCCTCATTGCTTCGAATGCTTCTACGGTTTTTTCCGCCAGCCGGTCGGACTTCAGCACGTCGTCCGGGATCGGCTGAAATACATCGAAATTGCGGTTTTTCAACAGTTCTATGTCCGGCCAGTCTGCCGGGAACCCCTGCGGGGCCTTTTTCAGTTTGTTCTCCTCGAAAAAACGGTAGCGTCCCGCGAAAGAGGGCGCGTCGATAATTGTGTGGAATTCTTCGATGTTGTCGTAGATGTCCTGCCGTATGGCTTTGAGGATCTTCGGGTCCGGGCAGTAAAGTCCTCCGCCCCACAGCGAACCTTCCGCGGGGGAAATGTGGAAATAATAGCCGGCGAACGGACTTTTCTTGCCTTTGCGGTTGATGTAGGCCCCCATATGATTTTTGTAGGGCGTTTTGTCCGGGGAAAAGCGGGTGTCCCGGTAGATCCGGTAAGTACAGTCGGATACTTCAAGGGGCCCAATTTCCGGGTCCATTTCCTGCATCAGCGGGATGAGGCGCCTCACGAACGATTCGAACTCGGTCTTGGCATCCAAATATTCCTCCCTATGGGCCTGGAACCACTCCCGGTTGTTATTCCGGGTGACCCCTTTGAGGAATTTTACAGTTTTTTCCAGCATGGTTTTCTCGGTTTTTGGTCTTACAAATATAATGAAACACGGCATGCCAAACGGGGAAAATGTGAACAAAATGCTAAAAATCCTTCGCGGGGGAAAATTTTTCATAACTTTGAAGCGATAGTCTGTTTCACAGTTGAATTAAACGATACATATTCGCTTTATGGGTGACAAAAAAAACGGAGAGAACGGGTCTGCGCTTCTCGACCTGAATAAAATATCGAGAGGCACGGCTTTTAAGGGTGATATCGTGTCCGACGGGGATTTCCGGATCGATGGACGTTTCGAAGGCAATATAACCACCAGCGGGCGCATCGTGGTGGGGCCCGAAGGCAGGGTAGACGGCGTGGTGAACTGCGCCAATGCCGAAGTGGAAGGAGTGTTAAACGGCACGGTGAGCGCTACCGATGTCCTGTCCGTAAAAAAAGCGGGAAAGATCACCGGGGATATTTCGGCCACCCGGTTGGCGGTCGAACTCGGCGCGGTGTTCGAGGTGCGCTCGTGCCATATGAAAAAGCAGGAGGCCTGATCTCCTGCGCCCGACTATGTAAAGAATAACCAACCCAAACGAAGGTCCAATTCTTGCGGGCCTTTTCAACATACTATGGCAGCATTCAAGGCGAAAAAGACGAAAAAAAACCTGACCCCCGAGGAAAAAGCCCTCCGGGCCAAGGAGTTCGTCAATGCATATGCCCGCTATTCCGGGATCGCGTTCCAGATGATCATCCTGATCGGCGGCGGCGGATATCTGGGCTACTGGCTCGACGGCAAGTACGATACCCGCCCGATGTGGACCGTGATCGGCTCTTTGGCCGGTGTGGGACTTTCCCTGTGGACTCTGTATAAGTCGCTGTTGGAACTCGACCGGTTCAACCGCCGGATGGAGGCCGAACGGAAGGCGCTGGCGGAAAAACAAAAACGGGAAAACCGATGACCCGGCAGACGGTATTTTTGCTGTTCGGATACGCCGTATTTATGGTCGTTTTGGCCGCTGTTTTTTCAGCGGCGTGGCATTATTGGCCGCAGGTTCCCGATATTTTTTACCGGCCCTGGCAATTGTCTGTTTGTCTGTTCGTTGTGCTCTCGGTGTCGTTTGCGTTGGGTATTCCGAAGAAAAAATTGGACGGTTATGCCAATCTCCGCCGGTATATTACCGGGGCGGCGGTACGGGGCGCCGGTGTGCTGGCGGCCATCTTGATTCCGGTGTATTTATTGTCTGATAACCAAATAGATAAGATCGTTTTGGCCCTTTGCGCGATGGGTCTGTACATGGCTTCGATGGTATTTTACCTGACCATGGTGTACAGGGATGCCGGGCGGAAGGAAAAAGGCGTCTAAAGGCATAAGCTTTCCACAAAAGACATTGATTTTTTGGGAAAAAAAAGTAACTTTGACAATCTGAAAAAATCGAAAGGAAGTACGATAGTACCACAGGAATATGTTGGAACACTTGAATAAAAAAATAGGGCTCGTCGTGGCCGCCGTGCTGCTGTCCGTTTTCGGGGCATACGCCCAGCAGGTGGAGCCGGAACCTAAAGTAGAGGAATTCGACCAGCAGTCGTTCATTATGTCGCACGTGAAGGATGCACATTCTTTCCATATCGGCGATGTGGACGGGCATGCGATCTCTGTCCCGCTGCCCGTGATCCTGATCGGCGACGGGGGTGTGACGGTCTTTATGTCCTCTGCATTCCACCACGATAACAGCGGCCGCCATGTGGTCGAGAAAAACGGCCGGCGGTTCGTGATGCTCAACGAAAAGATTTACTATGCCAATCCCGAGGCCGGAACGGATGGCACTTACCTTACTTTCGACGAAAACGGGGCGGTAGCGAATGCCAAACCGTTCGATATGTCTTTCTCCAAGAACATGGTGACCCTCACCATGGTTATGATCCTGCTTTTCTCCGTCTTCCTGACCATGGCGCGTTTCTACCGCAAAAAGGAAAATGTGGACAAAGTGCCCCGCGGGGTGGCCCGCTTGTTCGAGCCGCTGGTGATCTACCTGCGCGATGAGGTAGTCCGGCCGAACATCGGGGAGGACGCTTACCGGAAATACACGCCGTACCTGCTCACGCTGTTCTTCTTCATCCTTTTCACGAACCTGTTAGGGCTCATTCCGTTCTTCCCGTTCGGGGCGAACGTATCGGGTAACACCTCGTTCTCGCTCCCGCTGGCGTTCTTCACGTTCGTGATCGTACAGTTCAGCGGCACGAAAGAGTATTGGAAGGAGATCGTATCTGTGCCCGGCGTACCCAAGCCTATTATGATCATCCTGGCCCCGGTGGAATTCCTCGGGCTTTTCACCAAGCCGTTCGCGTTGACCATCCGTCTGTTCGCCAGTATCCTGGGTGGGCATATCACGATCCTGAGCCTGTTGATGCTCATATTCGTGTTCAAGATGTGGGCCGTAGTGCCGGTATCGGGACTGTTCGTGGTGTTCATGACGTTCATCGAACTGCTCGTGGCAGTGATCCAGGCTTATATATTTACCCTGCTCACAGCCATATACATCGGCGCGGCGCGCGTATCGGCCGAGCATGAGAACGAATTGTAAAAAGAAAACGTTTTTATTAACCATAAACAAGTATTAATTATGACCTCAGGAGTATTTGCAGCCATCGGAGCAGGCCTTTGTGCCATCGGCGCCGGTATCGGTATCGGGAAGATCGGATCTTCCGCCGTGGAAGGTATCGCCCGCCAGCCCGAGGCTACCAGCAAGATTCAGACCGCCATGCTGCTTACCGCAGCCCTGGTGGAGGCTACTGCGCTGTTCGGCGTGGTGGTGTCTCTGATGAGCCTTTAAAATGGGACCGTACCACCCGCCCGGAGGGTTGCTCCGGGCGCGGCGGTACATTTCTAAAAAAGAACGTTTACCAAAAGGATAAAACATAAAAAAGGAAACCGTTATGGATTTACTTTTACCAGGACTGGGACTGATCGTATGGAACTCGTTGTTCTTCCTCATCGCGTTCGCTGTATTGGCGAAATTCGCGTGGAAGCCGATACTTTCCATGCTCGACGCCCGCGACAAGAATATCGCGGAATCTCTGGACAAGGCGCGCCAGGCCCGCGAGGAACTGGCCGGCGTGCAGACCGAGAGCCAGAAGATCCTCAAGGATGCCCGCAGGGAGCGGGAGGAGATTCTGGGCGGCGCCCAGAGCGAACGTGAACGCATCATCGAACTGGCGCGGCAGGAAGCGGGCCAGCAGGCCTCCGTCATCCTCAACGACGCCAATACGATGATAGAACGCGAAAAACAGCGCGCCAAGGACGATCTGAAGAAAGATATCGCGGGCATTTCCATCGCCCTGGCCGAGAAAGTACTCGGCGAGGAATTGAAAGATGCCTCCGCGCAGCAAAAATCGATCGAGGAATCGATCAAGGACGTGAACCTGTAAACGATCCCCCAAATGAAAGACACGACGTTAGCCATACGTTACGCAAAAGCCTATCTCGAACTCGCCCGCGAGCGCGACGATATGGACCGGGCGGTGGAAGGAGCGGAAAAAGCGTTGGCTTTCCTGGAAAATCAACCTGAAGCCCTTTCGGTGCTCATGTCCCCGCTGATGCCTTTCAAAAAGAAAGCGGAGGCTATCGGGCAGGCTATGGGCAAGGACGTTCCCTCCGAGGCCAAAAAATTGGCGGTCTTTGTGATCGAAAAGGGGCGGGCAATCTATCTGCCGGAGATATTGCGGCAGGTGAAAGCGCTGTACGAAGACCTCTGCGGTATCCGCCATGCTGAGGTCACCTCGGCCGTTCCCCTGACCGATACGCAGGCGGACGAATTGGTGCGCCGGCTGAAAGAAGCTACGGCGGCCAGCGAGATCATCCTGAAACGGGAAGTGGACCAAAGCCTTATCGGCGGGGTTCGGGTCAAGATCGGCGATCGGGTGTGGGATGCCAGCGTGAGCGGAAGGCTCGAAGAACTGAAGAAAAAATATTTGTAACCGAAAAAAATAAAACCGACATAATCATATGGCAAGTATCAATCCGGCGGAAGTATCCGCAATACTCAAAGACGAGCTAGCGGAAGCAGGAGGAGAAATCAAAGCCCGGGAAGAAGGTATCGTATTGGAAATCGGCGACGGTATCGCCCAGGTGTACGGTCTTAGTGAAGCGCGTTTGGGGGAGATCATCCGGTTCGAGAACGGAACGGAGGCTATCGCCCTGAACCTCGATCAGTCGAGTGTGGGCGTGGTGTTCATGGGCCCTTATGACGATATCATCGAAGGGGACAAGGCTTACCGCACGGGCCGCGTGTCGTCCATCATGGTGGGCGACGGAATGCTCGGGCGCGTGGTCAATACCCTGGGATACCCCATCGACGGAAAGGGCGAGATCACCGGCGAATTGTTGGAAATGCCCATCGAGCGCAAAGCGCCGGGCGTTATTTTCCGCCAGCCCGTGACCGAACCGTTACAGACGGGTATCAAGGCCATAGACTCCATGATCCCGATAGGCCGCGGACAGCGCGAGCTGATCATCGGTGACCGCCAGACCGGAAAATCGACCATTGCAATCGATACCATCATCAATCAGCGCGGCAACTTCGAGGCTGGAAATCCGGTTTACTGTATCTACGTAGCCTGCGGACAGAAAGCATCGACCGTAGCCCAGTTGTACAAAACGCTGGAGGACAACGGAGCGATGGAGTATACGATCATCGTGGCTGCCAACTCTTCCGACCCTGCCGCCATGCAGTATCTGGCGCCCATGGCCGGAGCCGCCATCGGCGAATATTTCCGCGACCGCGGGCTGCCCGCCCTGATCGTGTATGACGACTTGTCCAAGCAGGCTGTGGCTTACCGCGAAGTGTCGCTGCTGCTGCGCCGCCCGCCGGGACGCGAGGCTTATCCGGGGGATATATTCTACCTGCATTCCCGCCTGCTGGAGCGTGCGGCCAAGGTCATCCAGGACGACACGATCGCCGCCCAGATGAACGACCTGCCCGAATCCCTGAAAGGCAAAGTGAAAGGAGGGGGGTCGCTTACCGCCCTGCCGATCATTGAAACGCAGGCCGGTGACGTAGCCGCGTATATCCCGACCAATGTGATATCCATTACCGACGGCCAGATATTCCTGGAGAGCGAACTGTTCAACGCGGGTGTCCGCCCGGCTATCAATGCCGGTATTTCCGTATCCCGTGTGGGAGGTAATGCCCAGCTGAAAGCCATGAAGAAGATCGCCGGCCCGTTGCGTACCGACCAGGCCGAATACCGCGACCTGGAGGCTTTTGCCAAATTCGGTTCCGACCTCGACGCCGCTACCCAGAGCGTGATAGACAAAGGACGCCGCAATGTGGAGCTCCTCAAACAGGGCAAGAATTCGCCGATGCCTGTGGAGGAAGAAATAGCCGTCATCTATGCCGGTACCCAAAACCTGCTCCGCACCATCCCGGTGGAAAAGGTGATAGAATGGGAAGGCAAATACCTGTCCGAGCTCCGTACCCGGCACAAGGATATGCTGGCCACCCTGCACAAAGGCGTAATGACCGAAAAGGAAGAGGAAGTGATGAAGAAAGCGGCCGCCCAGATATCCGAGGATATGGCTTCGTAAAAAGCAAGAATCATCTATAAAAACAAGGGTATGAAAAGATCATCATTCGTCGTAATCGCATTCGTTACCGCGTTTGCGTTGGGAGCGTGCGGCGGCGCTTCGCAAAAAGATGCCGAGGGATTCCCTCCGGCCGAAACGCTCGCAGCGGACAGCATCGCGATCAACGAAGTATTGCAGCCGTCGTGGTGCGGTGTGTACGGGGATTACATGGTGCTTGTCAGCCCGCAGACCTCGAAACTCATATTCCGGTATAAACTGCCGGAGTGGACGTTTGCAGACAGTACGTTCGTCAAAGGCGGGGGCCCGGACGACCTGCAGTACGGTTTTCTGGAAGGTACCAACAACTCGGACGGTACGTTCTGGCTCAGCGAACCCGTGCGGAAAGCCCTGATGAAATTCGGCACGAAAGATGGCAAGCTGGAAAAACTCCGTACGGTAGCCAATGACACCCGATTCAGGGTTTATTTCGGTCAGGTCCTGAGCGATAAGGTTCTGGTGAGCGAAAAACAGGATGAGAACGATCAGTCTACCGATGAGTCGAAAACGCATCTTTATTCGGCAGTATTGGGCGACAGCCTTACGGTGGCCGATTCGTTGCTGTGCTACACCAAATCGGCGGTACAGATTACCCAGAACGGAGAAATGACCTACATGAGTACCCGTACATACAATAAACCGGCCCTCAAAGCCTGGGGCGACCGCCTGGCCGTCTGGTACGGGGATACCCAGAACCTGCTGGTATATAAGGTGAACGGAGACGGCAAGATGAACCTTGAAAAGACGTTTGGCGATACCCTTTCCCATGCCCGGATAGAAAGTGTGGATGTCAAGGGCTACAAATGGGAAAAACCGAGCCCGGAACTGATCACCGTAACGGATAAATACTTGTATTTCCAGTTGATCACGTATGATAAGCCTTTCAGCCAGGCTACGCGGGAAAATCCGCCGGTAGTGGTCACGAACGAGATAAAAGTGTACGACTGGGATATGAAGCCGGTCCGGAAATTCGAACTGGATAAAAAAGAGGCGAGCAGGGTGTTCGTGGATGAACCCCATAAAAAGATATACGCATACGACCGGCGTTTGGATTTTGAACAGGTGTATACGTACGATTATAAATTGTAGCTATACATAGGATCGTCAAGGCCATGAAACGAATATCTCTTGCCGTAGCCGCGCTTGTTATTCTGCTTGCTTTGGGAGCATGCGGAGGTGCTGCACAGAAAAAAGACGCCGAAGGTTTCCCGGAAGGCGAATTGCTTGCCGCGGACAGCACGGCCATTGATGAAATACTCGAAGTGAACCGCATAATGCTATGTAAGGACTATGCGGCTATATACAGTCCTAAAACATCCAAGGTGCTGTTCCGTTATCGTCTGCCGGGTTGGGAGTTCGTCGATTCGTCACTCGTGACCGGGGAAGGGCCGGACGACCTGTCATCGGCTTATCTGCTGAATACCAGCGAACCGGGGAATGACCTATGGCTTTTCGAACCGAACCGGCATAAATCCAGCCGGTACGATCTGTCGGGGCCGGAAGTGCGCAAGACCGTGTCCATGCCGGCGAAATCCAGCGATTGGATATTTAGCGGAACAGTGTGCGGCGATACGCTGCTGGTATATGGGAATTTGAATTTTGAAGACGGGGAATATTACCTGTTCGGCGGTCAGTTGACGGACAGCCTGAAAAAACTGGATTCAATCCGGTGTTTTTCGAAAAGCGAGATCAAAATTGTGAACACAGACGGAGGGGTTTCCAAATACGGCACCATGCGGAATGTGCCCTCGATAGGTATAAGTGGCGATCGTATGGCGGCCTGGTATAGCGAGACCGGGGCCATGCTCGTCTACCGGATCGGACAGGACGGGCGGTTCCTGCTGGAAAAATCTTTCGGAGAGCCCCTGACCTATGACAAGGTGAAGAACATTGATTTCAGTAACCAAAAGAGGAATTACTCCGAAAATTTAGCTGCGGTATCGGATGATTATATCTATCTGGTCCGTACCCAATACGACCGGGTGCCGGATGAAAAACCGGACCCCGACAATCCCCGCAAGGTCGTTGCCCTGGAGATCAAAGTATACGATTGGGACATGAACCCGGTGAAAAAATACGGCCTGGACCAAAAAGAGGCGACTAATGTATTGATAGACGAGCCTAACGGAAAAATATATGCGTATGACCGGCGCTTGGATTTCGAGCAGGTGTATGTGTATGGTTACAGCTTGTAAAAAGTAAAGTAAAATGGCAAATTTAAAAGAGATACGACTGCGCATCGCTTCGGTGAGTTCGAACATGAAGATCACCCAGGCCATGAAAATGGTCTCGGCCTCCAAGTTCCGGCATGCTTCCGCGGCGATCGTGAAGATGAGGCCTTATTCCGAGGCCTTATCGGAGATATTGGCTCAGGTGAGTGCGTCGCTGGACAGTTACGACGTGAACAGCCCATATACCGTGGTACGCCGGGAGGAGAAGAAGATACTGCTTGTGGTAGTCACTTCCAACAAAGGGCTTTGCGGAGCGTTTAATGCCAATGTTGTGAAGTTTGCCCGCCATCAGTTGGCCGAACAATTTGCCGGAAAGAGCGTAGATATCGTGACCATAGGCACCAAAGGACGGGACCTATTGGCCCGGTATTGCCCGATCGTGGCCGATTACAGCCACATATTCGACGACCTGACATTTGCCGCTTCGGCCGAGATCTCCCAAAAGATGATGGACGATTTCGCGGCCGGGACCTACGACCGTGTCCAGATCGTGTACAACCGTTTTAAAAATGCGGCCACCCAGATACTTACGTCCGAAGAATTCCTGCCCCTGGTACTCGAGACCGGCGGAAAGGAATCCAATACCGATTTCATCCTCGAACCGGACAGTAAATCCATCGTCGAAGGGTTGCTCCCGCAAAGCCTGCGCCTGCAATTCTTCCGGATCCTGCGCGACAGTGTAGCGTCGGAGCACGGGGCCCGGATGACGGCCATGAGCCAGGCGACCGACAATGCCAAGGCCCTTAAAGAACTTCTTACCCTTCAGTACAACAATGCCCGCCAGGCATCGATCACCAACCAGATTATCGAGATCGTCAGCGCAGCGGAAGCTTTATCCGGCAAATAATGTCCAAAATACTTTGTATCGAAACCGCCACGACCAATTGTTCCGTGGCGCTTTTTGACGGGAATACCCTTTCGGGCCTGCGGGAGCAGAATGACGGGGGATTTTCCCATAGTGAAAAACTGCACCTGTTCATCGGCGAAGTGCTCGCCCAGGAGGGAATCTCCCCGCGCAACCTCGACGGGATCGCTGTAAGCAAAGGCCCGGGTTCTTATACCGGACTGCGTATCGGTATCTCTTCGGCCAAAGGTTTGGCCTATGCGCTGGATATACCGCTGGTATCGGTCGGGACGCTGGAGATCATGGCTATGGCGGCGATGGACCGCACGGATGCACATTACCTGGTGCCGATGCTCGATGCCCGCCGGATGGAGGTCTATACGGCTGTATACGATCGGTCGCTGGCTCCGGTGGAACCGGTAAATGCCAAGATCATGGAGGCCGACAGTTTTTCTTCCCTGGCTTCTTCCGGGAAAACGGCCTGCTTTTTCGGTGACGGAATGGAGAAGAGCCGTCCGTTGCTTGCTTCGGCCAATTTCTCTTTCCTGGAAGATGTATTCCCTTCCGCCCGCTTTATGGGAGAGAAGGCACGACAGGCATTTGAGGCCGGAAAATACGAGGACACGGCATATTTTGAACCCTATTACCTGAAAGATTTCGTGGGGACGGTCAAAAAGGACTGACTTTTAAAAGATATAAATAAAACAGGGGCGGCCATTTGGCCGCCCCTGTGTATTTCGGGATAGTTCCGGATTACCAGATCACGATCCGCTCTTCGGGAGCGAGGTACATCTTGTCCCCTTCCTTGATGCCGAATGCATCGTAGAACGTATCGATGTTCTGAAGGGCTGCGTTGGTGCGTAGATTGCCCAGCGAATGCGGGTCGATTTTGGTCAGGCGCAGGATCTCTTCGTCACGGATGTTACCGGCCCACAGGCGGGCGTATGCCAGGTAGAAACGCTGGTCGGGGGTAAATCCATCGAGTTTTTCCGTATACGGATTTTCGGCTTCCGCTTTCTTGAAAGCGGTGTAAGCTACACGGAGACCACCTTGGTCGGCGATGTTCTCGCCCAGCGTGTACCGGCCGTTGGCATGTACCGTATCGAGGACGATCTTGGACGAGTAGTGGTCGGCCAGTTTGTCGGCGCGCTGGGTGAACTGTTCGGCATCGTCGGCAGTCCACCAGTCGTTGAGGTTACCTTCCTTGTCGAACTGACGGCCCTGGTCGTCGAAACCGTGGGTCATTTCATGTCCGATCACTACGCCGATACCGCCGTAGTTGATGGCGTCGTCACCTTCCGGATAGAAGAAAGGAGGCTGCAGGATCGCGGCCGGGAAGCAGATCTCGTTGGTCGTCGGATTGTAATACGCGTTGACCGTCTGGGGGTTCATCAGCCATTCGTCTTTGTCGACCGGCTTGCCCAGTTTCTCGTTCAGCATCTTCTGATAGTAAAATTCCGAAACGGCCTTCATGTTGTCATAGAAGGAAAGGGTCGTGTCTACCACCAGTTTGGAGTAGTCTTTCCATTTGTCCGGATAGCCGATCTTCACGTGGAAGGAAGCCAGTTTTTCATGGGCCTTGGCCTTGGTGGAGTCACCCATCCATTTCAGGGAGTCGATATGTTCTCCCAAGGCTGTCTGCAGATTGCTTACCAGTTTGAGCATACGTTCTTTGGACTGGGGGGGGAAGTATTTCTGCACGTACATTTCGCCCAGAGCCTCGCCCATCGTTCCGTTGATGGTCGAGATGGCGCGCTTCCACAGGGGCTGCTGCTCCTGCTGGCCGGCCATTGTTTTTCCATAGAAATCGAAGCTGGCGGTAGAGAATTCGTCCGAAAGGCTTCCGGTCGAAGCATCGAGCAGGTTGAAGATCATATAATCTTTCAGCTCGTCTATCGAAGCGGATTTAACCACTTTGTCCATGCCCTTGATGAAAGGTACCTGGTCTACCACGAGGTCTTTCCCCTTCTCCGAAGCAAATCCCATCTCGTCGAAGATCACGTCCCAATCGAAAGCGTTGGACAGCTTCTTGAACTCGGCAAAGCTCATCTTGTTGTAGTTGGCCTGCGGGTCGCGGGTCTGTTCGCGGGTGAACTGCACTTTGGCCAGGCCCGTTTCGATCTTCATCACGGCCTCTTCGGCTTTCTTGGCGCGGGTCGAATCGAATCCTGCCAACAGGAAGAGTTTCTGGATGTACTCGCGGTAAGCGGCCTGGATGCGTTTGGTATTATCGTCGTTGTCCAGGTAATAGTCGCGGTCGCCCATATTGGTGCCGCTCTGGTAGATGTCGATAATGTTCATCGTGCTGTTCTTGGCATCAGCCCCTACGTATACGCCGAAGAAAGTCCCGACACCGTCGCGGCGCATTTTGGCCACCATACCGGAGAGTTCTTTCTTGTCCTTGATCGCTTCGATGGCTTTGATGTCAGCCTGTACGGGCTGTGCGCCCAGTTCGTTGCGGCGTACGGAATCCATTTTCATGTTGTAGATGTCCGCGATCTTCTGGGCAACGGAACCGGGTTCGTTCTTCTGTGCGCCCAGGGAATCGACGAGCGTTTTAAGCTGCTCGCGGTTGTTCTCGGCCAACTGGTCGAAAGAACCGAAACGGGAGTATTCGGCTTTCAGCGGATTGTTCTTGATCCAACCTCCGCAGGCATACAGGTAAAAATCCTCCCCGGGGGCAACGGTCGTGTCCATATCGGACATGTCCAGCCCGGCGGCGGTGGATTTAGGTTGTGAGGAACATCCGGCCAGGGCCAGCATAACCAGTGCGGCCGGAATAAGTAACGGATTTTTCATATCTGAATACGATTTATAATAGTTTTCCATCTTGCATTTGCCGGTTTGTGAAAGAAACCGGTTTTGAATTGAGCGACAAAGTTATGAAAATAATGTCGTTCACCGGTTTTCCGGAACGACTTTTAGGAGAGGAAAGATTGTGTTGTGAGTAAAAAAGGAACAAATATCCCACAAATATAAATGTTTTTTCTGAATAAAATAGCCAGAATGATTAATAATATAATATACAGATGTTTATGTCAAACTAGTTTTTCATTTTGCTATCTTTGCCGGACCGGATGAGTAAAGGTTTTTTATTTGTTCGTTTTTTACAAAAATGATTATCTGAAGCGATTTCGGCTTTGATTATTTAAAAAGTATGATTACTTTTGATTTAATCAAAACCTATCAAGAAGCACATAGTTAGGTATGGAAATATTGCTAGCTGGGGTACTGGCGTTCGCCATTTGCCTGTTGATCACGCCGTTTTTGATCAAACTACTCAGGCGGCTTAAGGCAATTGACAGTGGCGGAGGACGGAAGATACATAAAGGGGCTGTTCCCACGATGGGGGGATTGGGCATATTCGTGGCGGTAATGGCAACGATGCTCATTTTCTGCACATCGATAGATTTTCATGTCAATGTCCACTATATTGTCGGGGCCATTTCGTTGATGTTTTTATTGGGATTTACCGACGATGCGATCAATCTGCGGGCCAGCCGCAAGTTGCTTATCATGATAATAGGGGCGACCCTCGTGTATATGGCCGATATAAGGATCCGTAGCCTATATGGTTTTTTCGGCATTTACGATATCCCGGATATCGCATCATACTTGATTACGGTATTTACGATTATTGTAATTATCAATGCATATAACCTGATAGATGGGATAGACGGCTTGGCCGGAGGGTTGGGAGTTACGACTTTGGCTTGTTTTACGGTGTGGTTCATACTTACGGGCCGACTTTTCGGGGCTATTATGTGCGTGTCGTTTACGGGTGCCCTGATCGCTTTCCTGCGCTATAACTGGTCTCCGGCACGGATATTTATGGGGGATACCGGCAGCCTGATGATCGGAATGACTTGTGCGATATGCACCCTGATATTTATCAATGCCAACGATGCGATGCCGGATGGCGATCCGTTGAAATTCAAAGGGTTTGTAGCGGCAGGCGTTACGTTTGTAGCCTATCCGATGTACGATACGCTCCGGGTATTCATCATCCGTATAATTAACCATCGATCCCCATTCTCTCCCGATACGCAGCATACACACCATTACCTGCTCCGGCTGGGGTACAATCATGGGAAAGTGACCTGTACCATTTTGCTGTGCAATATCATTTGTATGCTTGTTTTCTGGAGCATATCTTATTTTGTGAGTAGTTATTACGTGGTGCCGATCATCCTTCTCGTTTCACTTTTGGGCGCATTATACCTGCGAAGGGTGGAGAACCGGCACAAGCTGGTAAAAATAGAAAGGTAATATTGTTAAATATCATTTAAAAAATCCGTTGGTTCTCAATGGATTATTTTTTTTCATGTGTTTTTTGTTCCCCCGGGTGTCACTTTTTACAAAAAAGGGCAGTCTAATGTAGCAAAGGACAAAAACACATTCTCTCATGAAAACACTTTATTCCAGGATTTTTTTATTTCTGCTTTTTATCGGTTTGTCGGGATTCGTTTCCGCGCAGGAACCTTTATATCAGGTTTCGGGATGCATAAAGAATGACAAGGAAACGTTGCCTTATGCCAATGTGGCCCTGTTGGAAAAGGATAGTACGATGGCGGCCAGTGCCGCCGCAGATGGCAGCGGACTATTCCGTATGAAGGTCCCTGCCGGACAATATATACTCAGGGCCAGTTTTATGGGGTATGATTCGGTCGATAAGTCGGTGAGTGTGACCGGCGATACGGATTTAGGAAACGTCGTTCTCGGCCAGTCTGAAAATATGCTGTCAGATGTGGTGGTCACAGCCCGATTGACCGAGCGTAAAGGGGACCGGATGGTCATTAACCTGGCCGGCAGTCCGCTGGCCGTGGGAAAAACGACCAAGGATATCTTAAAATACGCTCCCGGTGTGTGGGTTGATCCCCGCGGATCTATCAGCATCAATGGAAACAGCAGCGTGCGGGTGATGATCAACGATCGGGACGTGCGCATGAGCGGCGACGAACTGATGAATTACCTTGAAACGCTGAAAGCCGAGGATATCCTTAAAATAGAGGTCATCCCGGTAGCCGGCGCCGAGTATGAAGCGAACAGTTCGGGGGGGATTATCCATATCACCCTGAAAAAACAGGCCCTGGAAGGCGTGAACGGCTCGGTAGCTATGGCGTATGCCCAGGGAAAATATCCTACGCTGGCCCCTTCGGCCAATGTGAATTACAAGCGGGACAAGTGGAGCTTTACCGGCCGGTACAACTACCGGTACAGAAAGAGTTTTATGGATACCGCCGAGGATACGGAATTCTACGATACGGATACCCGCCAACAGTCTTCATCCTATTATAAAATGCCTCGGAACACCCATTACGGGGATTTCGGCGCCGTGTACGACATTAACGACCGCAGCGAGGTGGGGGCCGAGGTGGAATATTTCAACGCCCACGAGAACAACAATTCGTTCAATGCGACGGCAATGCAGGCTCCGACAGGCAATACCCGGGTGGACGGCACGGTTGGCCAGCGGGAGAACGAATCCAATATCTACGCTACGTTCTATTACAAGATAAAGACCGATACGCTTGGTTCCGACTTCAAGGTTATCGCGGATATTATGCGCAACCAGTCGGACAGCTATATGCATTCCGATGCGGTGTATGAAAACGAATTGGGAGAAGATTATTACCGCAATAATTATATTCAGACCATTCCGGCTAAAACGACGGTCTACACCGTACGCGCCGATTTTGAGAAAAAAACCAAAACGGCGGTTTCCTACGCCCTGGGAGCAAAATATGCCAACAGTTCCATCAACAGTGATTCGTATTATCAGGTGAACGACGGCGGATCGTGGAGGGACGACGCCAGCCGGAGCAACCAGTTCCGCTACCATGAGGAAGTGTGGGCCGGGTACGGGCGGATGAGCACCCGGTTGTGGGGCAATAACATCTCGCTCGGCCTCCGTGTGGAGAATACGTCGCTCACCAGCCGGAGCCTGACCCTCCATACGGACGACAGCCAATCGTATTTCGACTTCTTCCCTTCGGTATCCCTTCAGCGCCCGTTCGGCAAGGACAACAAGCACAGCCTTTCGGTGAACTACTCCCGGAGGATCTCCCGTCCGTATTACGGGATATTCAATCCTTACACGCTGCCGCTGAGCGAGTTCAGTTCGGTGGTGGGCAACCCGTATATTAAACCGTCCTACGTCAGCCGGTACGGCGTTACGGGAGTGTTCTTCTCGAAATACAGCATCGATCTGGGCTATACCCATATAAGCGACGCGATCAACCAAGTGATCCTGCAAGACCCTAATGATCCGGACCAGACGATCTACAAGCATGTAAACATCGGCAGCGCCGACCAGCTTTCACTGTCTTTTTCCGCCCCGGTGGAGATCGTCAAATGGTGGGGCCTGAACCTGAACGCCAATGCCAGATACTATATCCAGAAATTTGAAGGCCAGCGCGATGAAAAATTTTCGTGGATGGGAAGCCTCCAGAATAACTTCAAGTTCGGAAAAGGCTGGAGCGCCGATCTGTCCGGATTTTACCAGTCGGCCCAGATACAGGGGAATATGCGCATAAAAGGAATATTTTCCACCTATGCCTCGATCGTTAAGAAGGCGCTGGACAACCGCCTGATCGTCTCCCTGAGCGCGAACGATCTGTTCAATACCATGAAACTGAAGGTGAATGCATCTGGAGAGGGTTACCATAAATACGTGACTAATAGGGAGAATTGGCGTTCGGTGAGTCTGTCCGTCCGGTGGAATTTTTCGGCCGGAAAAAAGGACTTGAAGATCAAAAAGGTGGAAACGGGTTCCCAGGACGAGCGCGGAAGGCTCTGACAGGCTGCCTGTTGGGAAAAACTGAAAAAGTTTTGACAAAAGGCGAGGGAGTGTTTGCATCAGCAGGAAAAAATCGTATATTTGCACCCGGCTTATGTGATGGGCCGCCGATGTTTCACGGAGCTTTAAGAAAAAGAAAATAGTACAGAGATGAAAAGAACATTCCAACCTCACGTGCGCAAGCGCAGGAACAAACACGGGTTCCGCGAACGTATGGCTACCGCCAACGGCCGCAAGGTATTGGCTGCCCGCCGCGCTAAGGGTCGCGCAAAACTTACAGTATCATGTGAAGCCCGTCATAGAAAATAAAATGAGGCTGTGGTATTGAAGATATGAAAGGGGCGTTACCGATTGAGGTTTCTCCCCTTTTTTATAGGGGTAAAATGCCCGGCGCGAGGCCGGGTTTTTCGCGAAGATAAGGAAACATAAAAAATACGATTTTTCAAATGCCAAAAAGACAAGACATCAAATCGGTACTTATTATCGGAAGCGGGCCTATCGTCATAGGCCAGGCAGCGGAGTTCGACTATTCGGGCAGCCAGGCCGCCCGTTCGCTGCGCGAGGAAGGGATAGAGGTTACTCTGATAAATTCCAATCCTGCCACCATCATGACCGACCCGGTGACGGCAGACCACGTGTACCTGCTGCCGTTGACGGTCAAATCCATTGAGAAAATACTGTCCGAACAGAAAATTGATGCGGTCTTGCCTACTATGGGAGGCCAGACGGCCCTCAACCTGGCCATCGAAGCCCAGGAAAAAGGCGTTTGGGAAAAATACGGCGTAGAGCTCATCGGGGTGGACATCGACGCCATCAATATCACCGAAGACCGCGAGCAGTTCCGCCAGCTGATGGCCAAAATAGGCGTGGGCACCGCTCCGTGCCGGATCGCCCGCTCCTACCTCAAAGGAAAGGAGATCGCCCAGGAGTTCGGTTTCCCGCTCTGTATCCGTCCTTCGTTCACCCTGGGGGGTACGGGCGCTTCTTTGGTCTATGAAAAGGAAAAATTCGAGGACCTTCTCCAGCGTGGATTGGAGGCCTCCCCGATACACGAGGTGCTGATAGACAAAGCCCTGATGGGCTGGAAGGAGTTCGAACTGGAGCTTTTGCGCGACAAGAACGACAACGTGATCATCATCACCACCATCGAGAACCTCGACCCGATGGGTATCCATACCGGGGACTCGATCACCATCGCCCCGGCCATGACCCTGTCCGACCGGACATTCCAGCGGATGCGCGACATGGCGATCAAGATGATGCGGGCCATCGGCAATTTCGCCGGCGGTTGCAACGTGCAGTTCGCCGTTTCTCCGGATGAAAAAGAGGATATCGTCGCCATCGAGATCAACCCGCGCGTGTCGCGTTCGTCCTCGCTGGCCTCCAAGGCTTCGGGATATCCCATCGCCAAGGTAGCCTCCAAATTAGCTATCGGCTATACGCTGGACGAACTCCAGAACCAGATCACCAAGACTACTTCGGCGCTTTTCGAGCCTACGCTCGACTATGTGATCGTCAAAATACCCCGTTGGAACTTCGACAAATTCGAAGGGGCCGACCGCACGCTGGGCCTGCAGATGAAATCCGTGGGAGAGGTGATGGCCATCGGCCGCTCTTTTCAGGAGGCTATCCAGAAGGCCGCCCAATCGCTCGAGATCAAACGCTCGGGCATCGGCGCCGACGGGAAGGATATCAAAGACCAGGAGGTGATCCTCGAGAAGCTCAAGCATGCTTCGTGGGATCGTATCTGGGCGGTATCCGACGCGATCAAGATGGGTATGTCCCTGCACAAGATCCACGATATCACCAAGATCGATATGTGGTACCTCAAGCAGTTCGAGGAGATGGCGCAGACCGAAGCCCTGGTAGCGCAGTATACGGTCGAGAACATTCCCCGCAACGTACTGCTCGAGGCCAAGATGAAAGGTTTCGCCGACCGGCAGATCGCTCATTTGATGGGCTGCAAGGAAAGCCATGTACACGACCGCCGTATGGAACTGAACATCCACCGTGTATGGAAACTGGTGGATACCTGCGCCGCCGAATTCGCCGCACATACGCCTTATTACTACTCGACCTTTGAGAACGACACCGTACAGGACGGCAAGACTTTCGCGGCCAACGAGAGCATACGCAGCGACCGCAAGAAAGTGGTGGTGCTCGGTTCCGGCCCGAACCGTATCGGGCAGGGGATCGAATTCGACTACTGCTGTGTGCACGGAGTGCTGGCCGCCCGCGAATGCGGATACGAAACCATCATGATCAACTGTAACCCGGAAACGGTGTCCACGGACTTCGACACGTCGGACAAACTGTACTTCGAGCCGGTATTCTGGGAGCATATCTACGATATCATCAGCCATGAAAAACCGGAAGGGGTGATCGTGCAGCTGGGTGGCCAGACGGCCCTCAAACTGGCGGAAAAACTCGACCGTTTCGGGATAAAGATCATCGGCACTTCATACGATGCGCTCGACCTGGCGGAAGACCGCGGGCGTTTTTCGGCCCTGCTCAAGGAATCCAAGATCCCGTATCCCGAATACGGCGTAATCGAGAATGCTGACCAGGCACGCGAAATGTCTAAAAAGATCGGATTCCCGATGCTGGTGCGCCCCTCGTACGTGCTGGGCGGACAGGGCATGAAGATCGTGATCAACGAGGAAGAGCTCGAAGAACACATCGTGGAACTGAACAAGAACATCCCGGGCAACCGCATCCTGATAGACCACTATCTGGACGGAGCTATCGAGGCCGAAGCTGACGCCATCTGCGACGGCAAGGATGTGTATATCATCGGAGTGATGGAACACATCGAACCCTGCGGTATTCACTCGGGTGACTCCAACGCAGTGCTGCCCCCGTTCAACCTGGGCGAGTTTGTGATGCAGCAGATCATCGATCATACCCGCACTATCGCCGTCAAACTGCATACGGTGGGCCTGATCAACGTACAGTTCGCCATCAAGGACGATATTGTGTACATCATCGAGGCCAACCCGCGCGCTTCGCGTACCGTGCCGTTCATCGCCAAGGCTTACCACGAGCCGTATGTGAACTATGCCACCAAGGTGATGCTGGGCGTGAAGAAAGTGTCCGATTTCGATTTCAATCCGCAGCGCCACGGATATGCTATCAAACAGCCGGTCTTCTCCTTCAATAAATTTCCCGGTGTGAACAAGAACCTGGGGCCGGAGATGCGCTCGACAGGCGAGTCGATCCTCTTTATTGATGACCTGCACGACGACCAGTTCTACGATATCTACGCGCGCCGTACGATGTACCTGAAACGCTGATCGAACAAATTATATGTCAAACGGGCGGGGAAATTCATTTTCCCCGCCCGTTTTTTTGTTTGGAATAGGATCATTCCCCGGCTTCTGCGGCTTTATAAGCAGGCTCGTCATAGATCTGGGCCACCATTTTATATTCCTTGCCCGAACGGCTTTCCGAAATGCCGATCGTGATCCGTTTGTTTCCTGCCTGCCATTTGTAGGCGAAGACAATATAGCCCGGGGCCAGGCTCGAAGGCCGCCGGGGTATCCCGTTGTCGGTAGTCGGGGCTCCGTAAGTTTGCGATATAAAATCCCGGAAATTCACGACTTCGTCCCGGATATCTGTTTCGAGGGACTCGGCCGGGCGGTACAGGTCGTGTGCCGTGGAGAAATCGGCCCGGTAGAGTTTGTCCTGATGGAAATAGAGGGTCACCCGGTATTTTTGGTTGCCTATCGTTTCATCGAATTTGCAGATATAGGGCGTATAGGTATCCTGTATCCAGCCTTTGAATTCCGGCAGGTCGGCCACCTGCTGAAAGGACATGCCGAATTCTGCAGAACTATATACTTTGTTGTCTCCCTTTTTTACGGGTTTCGGCGTAGCGGCTTGTTTGCTTTGCTTTTGGACGGAAGTAGGGACATCTGCCTTTTGGACCTGAGGAGCGGACTGTTCGGGAGATTTGCACCCGGCCGAAAAAGCGCCTATCGTAAAGAAGAGAAATAGCCAATATTTCATAAGCCTGTCGTTATTTTGCGGGGTTATTCGGGGGAGTTTGCCGAATTGTCTCCCGGGGTTTCACATTTTTTTATCAAATCCTCTGTTTTTTTGATTTCCTCTAAGATATAACCTTTTATGAAATCGCCGAAGTCGATGTTCCCGTCGAATTTAGGGATAAATCCCGCCGGAATATTCCCGATTTTGCCCTGTCCGAGGAAATAGAGGGCTATGACCAGGTTTTTTCGGGCGACGGAGTAATATGAGTTCATTCTTTCCGGAGTTTCAAAAGTCGCGGCGGAGGCAGAGCATTTTGCTGCTTTTGCCACGTAATAAAAAGCCGTATCGCATTGGGATTGTTCCCGGATATTTTTTACATGGTAATACAGCTTTATATAAAGGATGATCATCCATATTACAAAGGCTACGTATAAGAGCATGATGAACAAGGGAAGTCCGGCGGGAACAAAGCCCTCCGAATAACCGAGAATGAGATTTTTCATTTTTGCAAGTTTTTATTGTCGTATAGATGGAAGAATGTTCCCTAAAATAAGGGGCGCGTCTCAATGGGGTGTGCGGCAGATAAGTACCGGCACTTTTTCTTTTCCCATTTCGATGTCCAGGTGGTCGAAACGGCCGCCGACCTCCCCGTCCACCTGGAGGGTGGTCACCCGGGAAATATCTATTTCGGCTTTGCGTCCCGATATGGTAAAATAATTGTCGTATTTCATTTCGTTGAAGAACTTGGTCCATCCGGCGCGCACGACGGCTCCCAGGTTGATCCGCCCGATGACGATGATCTCGAACTTGTTGTCGAACGGGTTTCCTTTTACGTTGAACGTGAGTCCTGAACCGTAACGGGTGCCGTTAGCGATGGCCAGCATGCTGCCTTTTTTTTCGTATTCCACACCGTCCACCGTGAAGCGGAACCGATAGGTCTCCTGGGCCCGGACGGCCCCGAAAAGGTATTTGGCGTAGGTGAGAATGCCTCGGCTTTTGTCCTGGTCGTACGCTTTGACCAGCTGGGCATTCAGCCCTATGTCGGCCACGTGCATACAGTCGATGCCGTTCACCTGGACGATGTCCAGTTTTTTCGTGTAGTAGGTAGCCATCAGCATCTCGAAACTCTCCCAGGGGGATTCGCCCGAAGGAAGGTCTTCGCGCATGCCGTTGGCCGACCCCATCGGGATATAAGCCACAGGAATGTCCATCCCTTTCACGGCCGAGCAGATGTCCCTGAATGTCCCGTCCCCGCCGATCGAGAACACCCGGTCGGGTTTGTATGCGGCTACCCGGCGGCGGATCTTGTCCGCGTCGTTCTGCCCCGAAGTATAGAAAAATTCATAGTCTATCCCGTAAGTATAACAGTAGTCGTTTATGTTATTTACAAAATAACTTTTATCTTTACCTCCGGATATAGGGTTTACAACGTATAAAACTTTCATAGCCGTAACTGCAATATAAGGAACTATCGTCGTGGACAGGCATATACCTATTCTTTCGTATTACAACTACCTTTCGATAGACGGTAACATACGTTTTGCCGGCACGATACTCCGGGCCCCCGCCGATATGTTGTATATAGGAGACGAAAATACGACTTTTCAGCATATAAAAAACCTATATAAGCTCTATACGCCGCATTTTTTTACCGATGCCATGCTCGAAGTGCGCTACAGGGGTTATTTCACCCTGTGCAACATCGACTACAAAGGCAACTTCGTGGTGATGCTCCCGGAAGAGAGCGAGGAGTTCCTGATAGACGATATCCGTATCCGGCTTATCATCGATAATTTCGGTTATTCGGTCTATGCGCCCAACCTGTTCCACGAGCGCCTGTACATTAGCGATTATAAATACGGACTGATCACCGATATCGACGACACGATCCTCCATACGGGGGCTACGACGATTTTCACCCGCCTGAAACAGATCATCTTCACCCGTCCCGACGAACGCAAGTCCATCGAGGGCATGCCGGAGATATTCCGGTTGCTGTCGGCCGACGGAGCGAAAATATTTTACGTGTCCAACAGCGAGGCCAACCTGTTCCCGGTGATTTCCACGTTCCTGCACAGCCATAAATTTCCGCAGGGGGCCTGTTTCTTGCGGAAGAGCAAGCTGTTGTCCTATTTTATGAACCATAAAAGAGGACATCGCTCGCCGACTTCGCACAAACTGCGCGTCATTTCCCTGTTGATGCGCACCCAGAAGAACAAGAAATTTATCCTGATTGGGGATAACGGCCAGTACGACCCGATCATCTACAAGGAAGTGATAAGGCGCTTCCCGGGCCGGGTGCGCTATGTGTTCCTGCGCGATATTCACGGCCGGGTAGGCCTGAAACGCAAGGGATGGCAGGGAGTTCCGGTGCTGACTTACAGTTCGATGAGCGATATTAAATCTTTCATCGCCCCACGGTTGAACTCCGATTTCAATTAAGACCAGTCTTTCTGAGAAAAAGAATCATGCAGTACGATAAAGAATACGACGATATCCGTCCTTTTACCGACCGGGAAGTAGAGGGGGCTTTGCCTTTTGCGGCTTCGACTCCCTATTTGCAGCAAGTGGTGCGCTATGCGGACCCAGGGATGACCGATGAAGAGATAACCGCCCGAGCCTGCACCTGCCACTCGGCCGAAGATTTCGTAGGGAATGTACTCTACCGGCCGGTCACCCTCCTGTTGGAAAAAACGACCGATGGGGTTTCCTATAATGGACTGGACAAACTCGAAAAGCGGCAGCCATATGTCTTTTTATCCAACCACCGGGATATCGTAATGGATTCCGTGATCCTCAATTACGGTCTGTTCGCCCGGGGGATGCCTCTGGCTCAGAGCGCGATCGGGAACAACCTGGTGCCGAACGAAGGGCTGCTGACCGTGGCCCGCATCAACAAGAATTTCGTCGTCCGGCGCGACCTTCCTCCCCGGGATACGCTGATGTTTTCCCAGCGGCTTTCGCGGTATATCCGGCATGTCATCCACGATATAAAGGATTCCGTGTGGATCGCCCACCGGGAAGGCCGGGCCAAGGACGGGGACGACCGCACTAATGCCGGGGTGATCAAGATGCTGGCGATGGCCGTTTCGCAGGGCGACATGATCGATCACCTGAAAAGCCTGCATATCGTGCCGATGGCCATATCCTACGAATGGGATGCCACGGATGCCCTGAAATTGCGTGAGCTGTTGGCCCGGGCGCAGGGCGTGAAGTACGTCAAGGCCAAAGACGAAGACCTGAATTCCATCATCACGGGGATTGCTGGCCGCAAAGGCCGGGTCAACATTTCCGTGGGCCGCGCTCTGGATGAGGAATTGGAAGGATTAAGAATGCTGAACAACGATGTGCGACGTATCCGTGCCGTGTGTGGGATCATTGACCGGGAGATTCATCGTTTGTATGAACTGTTCCCGACCAATTACGCGGCATTCGACTTGCTGGAAGGAACAGATAAATACGCCGACCGTTATTCCCCAATGGAAAAAGAGGCATTCGAACAGCGGCTCCGCGCCACGGTCGAGGCTGTGGGCGGCGGAGAAGAGGCCCGGAATATCATGCTTCGGATGTATGCCAATCCGGTGATCAATAAAAACGAACAGGAATAATGACGACGGATAAAAACCCCCGCATCCTCCTTATCTATACCGGTGGGACTATCGGAATGGTCCGCGATGCGGCCACGGGAGCCCTGCGGCCTTTCGATTTTGAAAATATCATGAGCAATCTGCCCGAGGCGCGCTCCGTACACTGCGAATTGGAGACGTTCTCGTTCGGCCATTTGCTCGATTCCTCCAATATTACCCCGGCCAATTGGGTGGAAATTGCGGGGGTAATAAAGGATAATTACGAAGCCTATGATGGTTTTGTGGTTTTGCATGGCACCGATACGATGGCCTATACTACGTCGGCGCTCAGTTTCATGTTCTCCGGGCTGTCCAAGCCGGTTATCTTTACCGGGTCGCAGCTGCCGATAGGGCATTTGCGCACCGATGCCAAGGAAAACCTGATCACTTCGCTGGAACTGGCGGCTCTTACCGGGGCCGATGGTACGCCTGTGGTCAAGGAAGTATGCCTGTATTTTCAGCATGAACTGTACCGGGGCAACCGCTGCACGAAGATCAATGCCGAGCAGTTCAATGCGTTTGCCTCGCCGAATTATCCTTCCCTGGCGCAGTCGGGAGTGCACTTGACGGTAGATAAGGAATTGCTGCTTCCCCGTTCTTATGCTTCTTTTTCCCTCGACACGCAGCTATCGACCGAGATACTATTGCTCCATGTTTTCCCCGGTATCACGGCCGAAATGACCCGCTACCTGCTCGATTATCCCGGCCTCAGGGGGGTGATCCTGCTCACGTTCGGTTCGGGGAACGCCCCCGATTCTCCCGGTTTCCTTTCGGCGCTGGAAGAGGTTATTAAGCGCGATATTCCTATCGTCAATATTTCGCAGTGCATCAAGGGCTCTGTATGCCAGGGGGATTACCAGGTGAGTGCATCCCTGGCCGGCATCGGGGTGATCAGCGGGCATGATATGACCAAAGAGGCAGCCCTGGCCAAGATGATGCATTTGTTGGGGCATAATTATGGTCTGTCGGAGGTGCGACATTATATGCAGAAAAATCTCCGGGGCGAAATGAGCGAATAAAGTGCCGGGAAATTTTTATAAGACAAAAAAAATTCGTTATTTAGCACCCCGTTAAGCGAGGTGGGTGTACCTGCCGAAGCAAAACGACAGTTTGCTGAATATCAGGAGAGATGGCCGAGTGGTTTAAGGCGCACGCCTGGAAAGTGTGTATACGGGAGACCGTATCGGGGGTTCGAATCCCCCTTTCTCCGCAGGGATTGAAAAAAGGGACTAAGTAATTAGCCCCTTTTTTGCTTTATATTTGTAGGCATCTTCTATCTGCGCATTTTGTGCGGATTCAAAACAGACTTAAGCACTATGAAACGATTTTTATTCCTTTTTTTGCTTTGCGGAATTGCGGTGACTGCCGTAGCAAAACAGACCGAACCGGAAACCTATACCCGGACGGAAACGGACCTGAAAATACAACTCCAGCAGCAGGAGATCGATGCTCTTCGCAAAGAGCTGGAATCGACCGGGATATCCGTGAAAGAGTCGTTAGACAGGCAGGAGCAGTATGTTAAAGACATACAGGCTTCTTCATCCAATTATATCTCCACGATAAATACATTCATGACCATTATTGCAGTGGTTATCGCCGCACTGGGTTTCGTGGGGTTCTGGAAATTGAGGGAATACAGGCAGAGGGCAAAAAAGGAGATTGATGAGATAAAGAAGATAAAATGTGATGTAGAAAAGGCCAAAGAAGAAGGCCATGAACACCTTGTCGGTATCAAAGCGGATCACGATGAAAGCGCTAAACTGGTAGAAGAAATTTCTAAAATGGCCGCCGATAAAAAACTAACTCCACAAAGAGAGAAAGATCTGGATGAAACCGTCAAAAAGATCAATGAGACGAAACCGGAGGCTCTATTGACAGCAAAGGATTGGTTCCTCAAAGGGTATGAGGCTCAAGCAAAAAATGAGTTGAAAAATGCATGTTATTTTTACAGCATGTCTGTCCAAAAGGAAGAAACATCAGCGGCCTATAATAACTGGGGCAATGCATTGCTCGACCTTGCGAAAATGAAAGGAGATGAGCCTTTATACTTGGAAAGCATTGAAAAATACACGAAAGCTGCAGGATTGAACCCTAAAGACTCATCGGTCTATAGCAACTGGGGCAATGCATTGTGCGCTCTTGCAAAGATGAAAGGAGGAACCCGCGGAGAAGAATTGTATCGGGATAGTTTTGAAAAATACATGAAGGCGTCTGCGCTGGATCCGGAAGATTCTTCTGTCTATAACAATTGGGGTAACGCATTGTCTGATCTTGCGAAAATGAAAGGAAATGAGCCCATATACTTGGAAAGCATTGAAAAATACATGAAAGCTGCAAAATTGAACCCTAAAGACTCATCGGTCTATAGCAACTGGGGTAATGTATTGTCTGACCTCGCAGAAATGAAAGGGGATGAGTCCCTTTACCGGAAGGGTTTAGAAAAATATGCTAAAGCAGCAGAGCTGGACCCGACTAATTCTGCCGTTTACTTCAATTGGGGTAGTGCATTGTCTGACCTTGCAAAAATGAAAGGAGACGAGTCTCTGTGTCGTGAAAGTCTCGAAAAATGCGCCAAAGCAGCAGAGCTGGACCCGACTGATTCTGCCGTTTATAACAACTGGGGTAACGTATTGTCTAACCTTGCAAAAATGAAAGGAGACGAGTCCCTCTACCGGGAAAGTCTTGAAAAATATGCCAAAGCAGCAGAGTTGGGTCCGAGTAGATTCTCCGTTTATAACAACTGGGGTAGTGCATTGTCCAATTTAGCAGAAATGAAAGGAGATGCGGGATTATATGAAAGAAGTATGGAAAAATATCGGAAGTCGATTGAACTCGATCCGGATAATTTTATGGCCTATAGCAACTGGATTTGCGCAGTGGGAGGACTGGTTAAATTGGGGAAACCGGTGGATGCCTGTAAGGGTGAAATAGAATCTATGCTTCAAAGTATCAGCGAACAGGGGAAAGATGAAGTTGCTTTAAATACGGCCTGCCTGTATTCACTCCTTGGGGAAACTGCTAAATCTTTGGAATGGATGGAACGGTACTTAAAAACCACAAAAGATGAAAAACCGTTGGAGAAAATAGTCTCGGATACGGATTTTGATAATATTCGGGATACGGGCGGATTTAAGGTCCTGATCGAAAAGTATACCCCGAAGAAATAGAGAACTGATTTTTTATTGTGTATAAAAATCTAAAAGTCCCGGTATTTTTACCGGGACTTTTGATGTTCGGGCCTTATTATCCCTCCGGGCTGAGTACGGCGCGTCGGTCACTCCTTTCCCGAACGGCATCTGAAACCGAGCGGTAGCGAGCCTTGAGGTTGTTAAATGTATCGCGCGATACGTCGTAATGACGGCATATGGAGGCGATGGTCTTCCCGCTTTGAAGCATGCCGATCACTTCCTGCCGGTTGTCTATCAGGATTTTCAGCTTGGTGAAGCTCCCTTTGCGTCTCCCCAGGATTACACCCTCCGCTTTCCGGAGGGCCAGTGCTTCCCGGGTACGCATTGAGATAAGGTTTCGCTCTATTTCGGCGACCAGGCCGAATGCAAAGCACAGGACTTTACTATTGATGCTGTTATCGAAAGCGTAACCGTCTTTGGTGCTGTAGAGCGTGATCTTTTTTTCCAGGCATTGTCCCATGATGGCCATGATATCTGTGAGGGTGCGGCTTAGTCGGGAAAGCTCTGTCACGATCAGGGTATCGCCCTCCTTAAGTTTTTTGAGAACAGAGCCAAGTTTGCGCTCTTTCTTGTTCTTTTTCCCGCTGACGATCTCGGTGACCCAACGATTGACCGTGATACTTTTGCTGTGTGCAAAACGTTCGATCTCATCCTGTTGGTTGGACAAATGCTGTTTGCTTGTACTGACCCGTAAATAAGCTACAATCATGGCTGTTTTAATTATAATTTAACCTGTGAATATTGATAGTTTTTGCCTTTTCTCCATGAAAAAAGCGTATTTTTTTCAAAAACGCACAAAAAATATGGTTATTTAACCTAAAAGACAGAAACCGCTTGCATAAACAACATAATTTCATAGGGATTTAATTTCTATTTCTTCTTCCGGTTTGTTGAAAATCCCGTTTTTCAATTCCTACAATTTTGCGGGGTGAAAATAATGCGTTTCGATATTTACCGGATAAGCGTTATATTTGTTTTCCCTATTTTTGTCCGATGAAATTAAGCTTTACTAAAAAGAAAGACGGAGAAATATCCAAACCCTCTACGGCCAGTGCGCCGGCAGTACTCTTTATGTTCCTTCTGTTCCTGATGGCATCTACAGTCATGCATGAAACGGCGCTTAACGTAGAGCAGGCCGAAGGAGGAGTCCAGGGGCCGGAATATCGGTTAAAGCGCCATCAGGATGCGGCATTCGTCTATGTGGGGCCGTCCGATGTGGCTATCGACCGCCGATACCGCAAGGGGGGATATACCCTTTTGTTCAATGATTCTTATGCGGCGATGGATCAAATAGACGATTTCGTGCGCACCGAGAAAAAATTCAGTGCCCTGCGGGGAAACAGGAGCATCATGTTTCGGGTGAGGGCCGATGGTTCGGTGGATAGAGAGGCCGAACGGGCAGTTAAAGATTTACTGGATAAGTCTATTGCGGCGGATACGGCCCATTATAAGTTGAAATAAGCCGGCGCCTGTTTTTCATATCCTTGTTCTATTTTATTTTCCCAATGGGGTGTCTGCTTCGGGTAAAATGGCTAATTTTGCATACTGTTAAAAAACGAAATAATATTTAGATGGGACAGAACAAGAAAGATTTCTTGGAAGAATTATCGTGGCGCGGCATGCTCCATACATCCATGCCGGGGATCGAGGAACTTTTTAAAGGCGGGATGGTTACCGCTTACGTAGGGACCGACCCGACAGCTGATTCGTTGCATATCGGGCATTTAGTATCGGTGATGATGCTTAAGCACCTGCAAAGCTGCGGACATAAGCCCTTAATGCTCGTGGGCGGTGCGACAGGGATGATCGGGGATCCTTCGGGAAAATCCGATGAGCGGAATCTGCTGGATGAAAAAACGCTCCGGCATAATCAACAGGCGATCAAAAACCAGCTTTCCCGTTTTCTGGATTTCGATTCCGATGCGCCCAATGCGGCCGAAATGGTCAATAATTACGACTGGATGAAAGACTTCTCATTCCTCGATTTTGCGAGGGAAGTGGGCAAGCATATCACGGTGAATTACATGATGGCTAAGGATTCGGTTAAATCCCGCCTGAACGGTACGGCCAACGACGGCCTTTCATTCACTGAATTCACCTACCAGCTTTTGCAAGGTTACGATTTTCTGCACCTGTACGAAAATAAAAACTGCCGTTTGCAGATGGGTGGCAGTGACCAGTGGGGAAATATCACCACCGGCACAGAACTTATCCGCCGCAAGACGGGCGGCGAGGCGTACGGCTTGGTATGTCCCTTGATTACCAAGGCGGACGGGCGGAAATTCGGTAAGACGGAGAACGGCAATATCTGGCTCGATCCGGCCCGTACGTCTCCCTATGAATTTTACCAGTTCTGGCTCAATGTCTCGGACGACGATGCCGCCCGGTACATCAAGATATTCACCCTTTTGGACAAAGAAACCGTCGAAAACCTGATCAAGGAGCATGCGGTGGCGCCGCATTTGCGCCTGTTGCAAAAACGACTGGCCGAGGAAGTTACCGTCATGGTACACTCCCGGGAAGACTACGAAGCGGCCGTCGAGGCCTCCGAGATCCTTTTCGGCAATGCCACCAAAGACAACTTACTGCATTTATCCGAGCGCAATCTGCTGGCGGTGTTTGAGGGGGTTCCCTCCGGACAGATTGCCCGCAGTGAGATGGGGGATGGAATGGATATCGTCCAGTTCGTCGTGAAATCCGGTTTCCTGCCGTCGCTTTCCGAAGCGCGCCGGGCGCTCAAGGAAAATTCCCTGTCGGTCAACAAAGAAAAAGTGCAGGACGGACAAATGATCACTTCCGCAGACCTGGTGCGCGATAAGTACGTCGTACTCCAGCGTGGGCGCAAGAATTATTTCCTGGTGAAAATCGACTAACTCTAACGGTTTGGAAAGAGCATGATACCTGACGTAACGCTGCACGATAAGACCTTTGAGGTCTATATCGCCAAAAAGAAGATCGAATCGGCTGTACTGGACTTGGTCGATCATGTGGCACACGACTTGGGGGATGTTTGCCCGATATTCATAGGGGTGCTCAACGGGGCTTTCCTTTTCATGTCGGATTTTGTACGGCACTATCCGTACAACTGCGAAATATCCTTTGTCAAAATGGCCTCGTACCAAGGGACCCATACCACCGGCAAGGTAAAGACGCTTCTGGGGGTGAACGAAGATTTTACGGGCCGTACAGTCGTCGTATTGGAAGATATCGTCGATACGGGCAATACGATCGAAGAACTCCACAAAGTGTTCCGGGATAGCGGGGTGAAAGATTTCCGGATCGCGACGCTTTTCTTCAAGCCGGATTCCTACACGAAGGATCTCCCGATCGATTATGTAGGCATGGAGATCGAGAATAAATTTATCGTAGGCTATGGACTGGATTACAATGGACTGGGCCGCAACCTGCCGCATATATACAAACTGAAAGAATAATCTAAAACCGAGAAAATGATAAATATCGTACTTTTTGGCCCTCCCGGGGCCGGTAAAGGAACCCAGGCGGAGTTCCTGAAGAACAAATACGGATTGGTGCATATTTCTACCGGCGACGTGTTCCGGGAGAATATCAAGAACGGAACAGAACTGGGTAAACTGGCCGAGTCGTATATCAAGAAAGGGCATCTGGTGCCCGATGAGGTGACTATCGCCATGCTGAAAGACGTCGTGGAGAAGAATAAGGCTGCCAAAGGTTTCATCTTTGATGGATTCCCGCGCACGCATGCCCAGGGCGAAGCTCTGGATATTTTCCTGCGCGACAAGGGAATGGAGGTGAGCGCCATGCTGGCCCTTGAAGTGGCCGACGAGATATTGGTAAAACGCCTGCTGGAACGCGGCAAGGTATCCGGCCGGGCGGACGATGCGGACGAATCCATTATTCGCAACCGTATCAAGGAATATTACGAGAAAACCAATATTCTGAAGGATTTCTATTCTGCCAAAGGGAAATACCATGGCATAGATGGAGTGGGGGATATCCCCGAGATCGCCGGACGTTTGGCCTTGATCATCGAAAAGTTCGTTTCGGGCGAGGGAAAAACAAAATAGTATTTTTTTCCTGTATAATGAAAGCCGGGGCATCGCCCCGGCTTTTTTGTTTAAAGCGTTTAAATGTTATTTTTCTTTTAACTTGATTGGCCGGGGTTTCTAAAACCCATACATTGTGGCGTAAATCAAAAATTGCACGACATGGGAAAGCTACTTCCGGTATTTTCCGCCGTACTGTTGTTTTGTGCCGCGAGTTGTAAAGACGGATCCGAGCAGGCTTCTATTGCTGAACCTGAGGGACAGGAGAAAATTTTGGCCGCAGAACTGCCTCCGTTGGACGGTGGGGAAGTGTTCTATAAAGGGAAGGATCCTTTCGGGGGAACGATGGAACTGCAGGGGGATCAATTGATCGCCGATACGGTGATATTCAAGGTCCAGGGCGCCCAGGCACTCGTGAAAGACAGTGCGTTGGTGCTCAAAACGGGGCAGCGTATCCTGGAGTTCCGTTTGCCGGACCTGAAATACGTCCGGGATATCGGCACGTTCGGTCAGGGACCGGATGAATTCATGTCGCCTGTCTTGTCGGCTGCCCGGGAAGAATCCCTGCTCGGCTACGTTTTCGAAACGCTCAATTCGAAGCTCTATTCATTAGACAAGGAAGGAAAAGTACATCGGTATCCGTTCTTCGAACCTCAGCAGGGTGGTGGGTTCCGATTCAGCCAGAAAGAACTGGCCGAGGCAGGCTCCGGGGATTTTGTCTATGCCGATGCCAGTCCGAGTGGGAAAAGTATTTTCCGGGCCGTAAAACAGGGGGATTCCCTGGATGTGCGGGAAGTGTATAATCTGGCATTGAACCCGAAGAATAAATCCTGGATGGCGTATGTCGGCGATTTTGTGGCCAATACGGTAAAAGGCCGCATGGCGTATGCCTATAAGTATTTTAAGATCCTGAAATTCATGGATGTGGAAGGTCGTACGGTAAAAACCCTCAATTTCGAACGCGAAGAATACGACGAGACGACCGCATACCGGGTAGATGGGATGGATGCCAATGTAACCCATTACTGGGGGGGCTGTGCGACGGATGATTATGCCTATTTCCTGTACAGCGGACGAACTCCGGCAGATGTATGGAAAGAAGGCAAGGCGGGGATCAATTATATCTACGTCGAACAGTACGATTGGAACGGGAACCCTGTGCGGCGTTACAAACTGGATCAATGGGGATATTTTACGGTCGACGGGAAAAACAATAAACTGTATCTGCTGTCCACCCAGCATGACGATCCGTTTTTCGTATATGATTTGCCTAACTGAGGGCATCGGATAATTCGATAAAAAGAACGAGGGCGGGAATATTCCCGCCCTCGTTCTTTTTTTGCTAACATGTCTGTCGAATAATTAGCTCCGGTTGCTGGACACTTTTGCCAGCAGGCGCAGGAGCTCCAGGTAGAGCCATACGAGTGTGACCAGGATACTGAACGCGCAGTACCATTCCATGTATTTGGGGGCAGCCCGCTGTTGGAGCTGATTGACCAGTTCGAAATCCAGGGCCAGGTTCAGCGCGGCTACCAAGGCTGCAAAGGCGGTCACGCCGATCGAGAGGGCGGAAGTGCCCATCAGGAAATTGGTGCCGCTGCCGAAGAAGCTCATCACGAACAGGATCAGGTAAACGATAGCGATGCCAAATGTGGCGGCTATTACAATGCCGATGAATTTCTGGTTCACTTTGATCACGCCCGTGCGGTATAGGATCAGCATGGCGAAGAACGTAGCGGCCGTCCCGAGGATGGCTTGCCCGACTACGGCCGGCGGCGCCTGGAAATAGGCCGGAATGGCCAGCGACGCACCCCCCAGCAGAAGCCCTTCGAGCAGGGCATACAGGGGCATCGTGAACCGCGCTACCGTCGGTTTGACGATGGTGACAATGGCGGCTATCAGGCCGCCGATGAGCCCGATCATCACCAGCGTGTTGAGTGAAGCCGGGTTTTGAATCGAGGCGTATACAGTATAGAATCCTCCCACGAATGTCAGCAGCACGCCGAACATCGTTTTCCAGATGGTGCCGTTGATGGTCATCACCTGCCCGTCGTAAGCGACGGAGATATTTTTAATGGTATTTTCGCTAAGTGCGGGATTCGAAGAATTGAACAGTCCCATATTTATCTTTTTTGTTTTTTGATTTTGTTTCTCTTTGACCTTGCAAATATAAGCAAGATTCCGGCAATAACGAGAACCTCTGCCGCTACATAAGCGATTTTATGACCTATCGATATCTGTGCGGGCTCCTCGGCAGCGAAGGGATTTTCCGGACTCAGATATTTCCCCTCTTCGATAAGCTGCAAGGTATGGTTGAGGATCGCGTCACCGTTTTTGCCCGACAGTTCGTCGATCGTCAGGGGTACCGGATAATCGGGGAGCACGCCCCGTCCGTAAGGAGCCCGGTCGTTCACTACGGAATCGAAACAGCAATAGACCAAAGGGATGGTAATAGTGAGGGTCGTGTTCGGAAGGCGTATGTCGGCAAATTTCAGAGCGTTCATATAATGGTAGGCCGTCCGCGTTTCCCGGCCTACGATCACTCCCCGGTGGTTGCGCACCAACAATGCCGGGAATAATGTCGCCGCCGAGCACGAATTTTCGTTAGTGAGTATGTAAATTTTTCCCTTGTAGTTGATCGTCGAATCGGGCCGGATGATATTTTCTACCTCGGAACGCGAATAGAAGCCTTCCCGGCCTGGTTCGGGAGAATAGTGGGCAAATGAGCTGTCCTCCGGGATGCGGTTGAGCGCATATTTGAACGACTGGAACCCGCCCTGTTTGTTGACTCTCGAATAGCCGTCCAGGGTCATCGTATCCCCTGCGATATAGGTGTATAGTTTAGACAGTACGTCTGCACTTCCACCGGAATTATTGCGTACGTCGATGATCAGATAGGGGACGGCGGCGATCGAGTCGATGAACCGGGCGATGTCTTCCGTTTGCACCTGGTTCAGGCTGAAACTCGATAGCCCGATGTAGGCTGTCGAATCGTTGAGCATTTTCAGGTCATATCCTTTTCGGTGGCGGTTGGCCATGTTAAATTCCTGAGAAACGAAAAGGTACGGGCTCTTTGGGTCGGGTCGGTCGGCCTGCACGTCGATCGTTTCGCCGGTATCGGCCATTTCGAGGCGCATATTGAAATCGAGCGTCCATTTTTTCCGATCGAGAAACAATGACAAAGTGCCGTAAGCCAACATTCCGTCGATATAGCTGGTAACCTTCCCGTCGTAACTGCCGGTGGTGGCAATGAGCCGGCGTTTGAGCGAATCGGCGGATATCCCGTTGATCGATTTTATCGGACGCCCGATCAGGTGTTGGTAGGCCTCAGAGGCATCGCGGCACAGAAGGGTGTCGTTGAACCAGCCGACACTGACCGTTTGCTTGTTGAGGAATTTTACGGGTGTTGCCTTCCACCCAGGCCCGCGGTAGGAGATGTGGCTGTCGTGGATCCTGGCCCAAACCTCTATCAGGATGTCGGACGCTTGTGCATAAGACCAGTCTCCCGCATGGTTGTCGATGCGGGCGGTGGTCTGGGCGACGTACCGGTCGAGTTCTTCGGGGGTTATCACATCGTACAGGCCGGGATAGCATTCTTTCAGGGCGTCGATGTAGATCAGAAAATCCTCTTTGAGTTGTTCTTTGGTGAAGGAGGCGATCGGTTTGGCCTCGGCCGGGGGAATAAACGTCGTTTTGAGTCCGAAAGGGGTCATGGGATCGGCCACTTTGCCTCCCCGGTCTACGGATATTTTTATCGACGGATCCTTTATCTTCCGGTAGCTGTATCCTACCCGGCCGACAGGTGTCCCGCGGGTGATCTTTTGCCCCGTTTTGAAAACCTGGTCGCCGGTCAGCCCGCCTATATGGATCGTATTGCCGTCGAGGCTCCGTATGGTGATGCGGCCGGTGCCGAACTTGGGGTCTTCCAGTTTTTCGCCCATATGCTTCCGCCATTCGGGGAGGGCCTGGTCGAAAGAGGAGGTAGTGCTGCTGCCTATGCTGTAGGTGAGCGAGGTTAAATATCCTGTGCTGACCCACGTGATGGTGCCATCGACAGGCGATACGACCGTCGTACCTTCGGGTGCGGTAACGAAAAGGTTGGAAAAGTTCAGTTCGTCGTCGAGGTAGCTTTGCGGGGTGGATACAATGCCTTCGCCGGGCTTAGCCCCGTCGATAGGCCATTGGTAGACGGTTTTTTCTTGCGCGTCGGCCATGACAGTCCACAAGATTGCGAAAAGGAAAAGGATTTTTTTCATAGCAGGAAAAATAGTATAGGATAACGACTGTAAATAAAACGATTTCTTTTTGGAGAAACTGCTAAATAAATGATAAAATTGACGGGAACCACACGGGGGTTTTTTATCTTTGTGAACTATACATGAAACGGAAAACTTTGCAAGAAATGAATAAAAGACCGACTTTCCTTTTTTTTGCATGGATGATCGGGGTGTCCCTGATCCCCGGAGCTATGGCCAGCCAGCCTGCACAGGATTCGCTGTACAAGGCTACCTTGGCGCAGGCAATGCAAAAAGTAGCTGAGAACAGCTACCCGTCGGCCATTTTCAACCTGAAAAAATGTATCGAAATGTCCCCGCAGGATGCGGTGCCGTATTATCAGCTGGCCAATGTATACGCCCAGCTCGACGACGGAAATATGGCCGTGTATTATGCCCGCAAGGCTTTTACGTTCGAACCGGCCAATATGTGGTACGAGGAATACCTGTTGTCGGTAGCTGTCAAATACCGGAAGATGGAGGCTGTGCAGGCTGTCTTGGAACGGCGCTATGAACGGGACGACCGGTATTTGGGCGATTTGCTCGATACCTATGCCTTTACACAGTCCTGGGATAAATCCCTTTCTGCGATCAATATTTACGAAAAAAAACACGGACGCAGCGAAAAAACCATTGGATACCGCAAGGATATATACCTCAAATCGAAGGATTATAAAAATGCGCAGGCTCAACTGAAGACTCTGCAAAAAATATCACCGGATAATTCCCGGTATGCGGCCGAACGGGCGATGGTAATGGGGCTTACCGGCCAGAAAGAGCAGTCGTGGAAATACCTGGAGGATTTTTACCGGAAACATCCCGCCGATGGCTATATCGCCTATACGATGCTCCCTCATTACAATGAAGTGAAGGATTATGACAAAATGTTCGAGGCGATGCTCGTGGTAGCGAAAGATACGTCTTTCAGCGTACAGGACCGGATGAAGGTTCTCGATATGACAGCCATGATCGCGATGAAGGAGCAGAAATACCTGCCTGAATTCGAAAAAGCGTTGGAGTCCATCCTTTCGACCAGCCATGATCCTGTCGTATATGCGTATGGGAGTGAGTATTACTATTCCCAGAAAAACGAAGAACGAGGTTTCGACCTGCTCCGTAAAGCCGTCCGCGGAGGATTCAGCGATCAGAATGCGATTATGCGGTTGCTTTATACCGAGGCACAGGCAGGGAATTTCAAGGATTTGTCCGCCGATGCCCGTTTAGTGATCGACAGCATCGGCGAAGCACCGGAAGTGTACTATTTGTACGGCTATGCGGAGAACTCGCTCGGAAAGGCACAATCGGCTATTTCGGCCCTCGAAAGGGGAAAGCAGCTGGCCAAGGAAGGGGCTGTGCAACTTTATGTGGAAATATGCTCGATGCTCGGTTCGCTCTATAATGAGGCCGGCGATGCGGCCAAAAGTGCTGAAAATTTTGAACTCGTCCTGCTGATAGACCCGGAAAATGCCGGAGCACTAAACAATTACGGGTATTTTATGGCCTGCCGGGGAGGGGATTTACCCCGGGCGCGGGCAATGCTGGAAAAAGCAGTGAAGATAAAGCCGGACGAACCGGCGTTTCTCGACTCGTATGCCTGGATACTTTATCTGCAAAAAGATTACAAAGCCGCTTTGCTGAAAATAGAAGAATCGCTCGCTCTGGACGAAGACCCTTCAGCGGAAGTGTTGGAGCACTATTACAAGATACTTCAGGCTAACGGCGACGTGCAGGGGGCCCAAACTGCCAAAAAGCGGTATGAAAATAAAAAGAAGGCCGAGGAATCCGAGGCCGGGAAAACAAAAGCACAGGCCGCAGAATGACCCCGGTGAAGCATATTGCTCGTTATGCGGCCGTGGCGCTGTTGGTAATGCTGGCTGCCGGTTGTGCGACCAAAAAGAAGATCGTGGAAAAAGAGAAAGAAGGAGAAATCCCCTTGGCAATAGTCGATCACAGTGCTCTGTTGAGCGAAATAGAATCCTCCGCTTATTCCGAGGCATCTGCCGAACGGAAAGTGGATATGACCCTGGGTGGCAAATCCGTCGGCGGGGTCATGCGGATGGTGGATGGGCAGCGGATATGGCTCAATATATCGGTGCTGGGCATCACTTTTGCCCGGGCTATGTTCACGCCCGATTCGCTGATGTATTATGAACGGTTGAACAAAACAGCTTTCGAAGGGAGGTGGAAAGAGCTTCAGAATCTTTCGCCCGTGTTGGGAGCGGTCGATTATGCGATGATCGAAGACCTGCTTTGCGGCCGGCCGGTGTTCCGGCTTTCGGAAGAGAATTTTGTAGATATGCCCGAGGGCGAATTTTACGTCTTTTCCCAGAGGGAGCCTCGCAGCGGGGTCGACATGAATGTGCTGGTAAACAAAAAAACACTGCGGGTCGTTTCACAGGGGCTTGTTTCGCCCGATGGGAAGGTGGGGCTGACGGCCGAATATGTGTATGCCGGTGGAGGCGCGTTTCCTTCCTCAGCCCTGTTTTCGTTCCCGGGTGCAGACGGAAAGGCTTTGCGGCTGGATTTCTCCCCTTCCCGCAAGATGCAGCAGGATTTTCCTTTTACGGTCCCCAAAGGATACAAGGATGCCCGTGAATTGCTCCGGGCTTTAGGCGTGAATATATAAACCGGATACGGCACATGAAAACGACGGTCAAATATCTGTTCTTTGCGTCGGCGCTCCTTTTTTGCGCCGGCGGATATTCCCAATCCAAGACTTCGCTGGAAAAACAAAAGCGGCAGCTGCAGGACGATATGTCCCGGCTCAATGCCGCCATTGCCGCCAATACGAAGAACCAGAAGTCCAAGACGGTGGAGCTCCAAAGCCTGCGTTCGAAAGTGCGGATCCGCGAGAAGCTGATAAAAACGATCAATACGGATATCGGTATCCTGGACACCCAGATCGGAGTGAAAACAACGGAAACCCAACGGCTCACCCGCGAACTGGATACGCTGAAGGCTTCTTATGCCAAAATGTGCGTCAGCTACGAGAAAAACAAGTCCTCGGGGGTCCGTCTGATGTACATCCTGTCTTCGGATAGTTTTTTGCAGGCATACCGCCGTGGGAAATATATCCGGGAGTATGTGGATGCCATCCGCAAGCGGGGGCAGGAAGTCCGTTCCAAAAATGAGCAGGCACAGAAGGCACTGGCCGAACTCAGGGCTCTCAGAGGAGAGAAAACCAAGCTCTTGGCCGAGCAGACCTCCGAAATGGATAAACTAAAGGCCGACCAGACAAAGATCCAAGGACTGTTGTCTTCCCTGCAAAAGAACAAAAAGCAATTGGAGAAGGAGCTAAGCGAAAAGAAGAAAAACGCGACTCGTATCCAGCAGGCTATCGATGATATTATTGCCAAGGAACTGGCCGCCCAGCGCAAGAAGAGCGGCGGCAAAGGAACAGCGGGAGCCGGCATGACCCCGGAGGCCAAACAGCTTTCCGCCGATTTTGCCCAGAACAAGGGGCGCCTTCCCTGGCCGGTGGGACAGGGTATGGTCTATATTCCTTTCGGAAACCAGACCTATCCGGGACTCAATGTCCAGATATCCAATCCGGGCATTTCCATTTCGGCCCCGGAGGGAACAAATGCCCGGGCCGTTTTTTCGGGTACGGTAACCCGTGTCCAGAAGCAAAATGGCCTGATAAACGTGTTCGTAAGCCACGGGAAGTATTTTACCGTCTATGGCGATCTGGTTTCTGTCCAGGTGAAACAGGGGGACAAGGTATCCACCAAACAGGTGATCGGAAAAATCTATACGGACAAATTCGAAAATAAAACGATACTTACCTTCTGTGTGTTCGACGGGACTGAAAAACAGGATCCGGAGCTTTGGCTGGCACGCTGATGGGATACGAACCTCGATGAGAACGGATATCCGAGCCAATACGCTGCCCGCGGGCGGGCACCTGATGTTGCTGATCCTGTCGGTGGCAGCCGTAGGAGTGTTGTGTATGGTCAATTTTTCCATCCGCTGGGTGCCGTGGTGTAATGTGTCGGCGGCTCCTTTTGCCGATGCAGCAGTCAATATCGGGTTGGTGCTCGTTTCTGCCTTTTTTTCGGCACTGGCCCTCTCGGATATGTTCCGGCCGCAAAACCTTTGGAAAGTACCGGTGGTATACGGGGCGTTTTTTTTGACTGTACCGACGCTTATGTTCTTTTCGGATTATCTGATATCCAATATGCTAATCGTTTTTTCCCTGTACAACGTGATGCGGATGCAGGATAATCCCGGTGTGGAAAAGGCCCATATTTTTTTCGCTTCGTTTTTTGTGATACTGGCCGGTTGGTTTGTACCGGCGGCGGCAGTATTCCTCTTGGCCGTTTATATGGGGATTCTCCTTTTTTCGCCGTCCGATATCCGGAACTGGCTCATCCCGCTGGCCGGAGTGGCGGCCTCCTATATTTTGCTTTTAACTTACGAGGTGGTCTTTGCCGGAGGAAATTCATTTTTCCCGGAATTTTCTCGCAGTTTGTTCGCGATGCCTTATACGGAGAAAGTGTTCAAGGCGGACGGATTTTATTTTTATGCCGTTTGCCTGCTGTTAGCTATGTTGTATGCTTACGGAAAATATTGGAAATTCGCAGGCGGAGAGACGGTTCCCCGCAAAAAACGTTTCCTGGCTATTTCGGCCATATGCGTTTGCGCGATATTGATCGTCGCTATCCTGCCCGTATACAAATACCTGGCTGTATTTTTCGCGCTGCCTTTCGCGGCTGTGGTGGCTCGTTTCTTTTCTTTCGAAGACGGAAGGGCTTCCCGGGGCTTGATGAGGTGGTACCTGATCATATTGGCGGGGTTGGGGTTGCTGTTTTTTAAATAACAGGCGAACCGAAAAAGGATAATCGGATAGGAGCCGGCCTTTGGGAAAAAGGTTCGGCTCGATAAGAAAATAAAAAGAATGGGAGTACTCAAAAGCCTTACCGGGCAGACGGCGTATTACGGCATCTCATCGATGGCCGGGAGGTTGCTCAATTATTTGCTCACGCCTATGTGGAGCAACTGGATATTGCCTCCTGAAAGATTGGGTATCGTGAATTACCTGTATGCCTGGGCGGCATTACTCAACGTAGTGCTCACTTACGGGATGGAGACCGCTTTTTTCCGGTATTCCAGCGATCCGTCCTGCGACCGGAAGAAGGTGGCGGATACGGCTTTTACCTCTCTTTTCTTTTCCACGACTATCCTGATGGTCGGTGGACTGGCCTTTTACCGCCAGATTGCGGATTTTGTCGATTACGGCGATCAGGCCGCCTGCTTGCTCTATTTTGTGCTGATCGTGGCCATGGATACCTATGCTGTGATCCCGTTCGCCAAACTGAGGCTGGACAACCAGGCTTTTAAATATGCGATGGTCCGCGTGGCGGGGATAGGCCTGATGGTTTTGCTGAACCTTATCCTTCTTTATTTCCTGCCGCATTACGGGATCATGGAGGTGGATGTGAAGAGCATCTTCATCAGCAATGTGGCGGGGAGCGCCTTTGTCCTGCTGCTGCTCAGCGGGGAACTGAAAAAGTTCGCCCTGTACCTGAACAAGGCACTGTGGAAAAAGATGCTGAAATACGGCTGGCCGATCCTGATCGGCGGTACGGCCTATGTAGTGAACGAAACGATGGACCGGGTGTTCTTGCGTATGCTTTTGCCGGCCGATGTGTCGGAATATTGGCTGGGAGTGTATGGCGTATGCTTTAAGCTGGCCATATTCATTACGCTTTTCGTCCAGGCTTTCCGTCTGGCGATGGAGCCTTTCTTTTTCTCCCATGCCCGCGACCGCGACGCCCGCCAGACGTATGCGACCGTGACGCTGTATTTCACGGTGACCGTATCGGCCATGTATGTGGGTATTATGGCCAATCTTCCCTGGTTGAAGGACCTGTTCATCGGTTCCGAGTACCAGGCGGGGATCGATATTGTGCCCATAGTCCTGTTTGCCAACGTATTCCTGGGGTTGTATTATAACCTGTCGATGTGGTACAAACTGACCGACCGCACCAAATGGGGTGCTTACATTTCCATACTCGGGGCGGTAGTGACTACGACGGTGATATTTTACGGGGTGCCGCGCTTCGGATATATGGCCGCCGCCTGGTCGCATCTGGCTACATATGGGGTGATGATGCTGGTATCGTTTGCGTTCGGCCAGTATTTTTACCCGGTGCCTTACAATATCCCGAAAATAGTACTGTACCTTTTGCTGGGCTGGGGATGCGGATACGTGTCCTGGTACCTGCTCGACGGTAATGTTCTGGTGGGGAACGCCTTGTTTGCCGTTTTCTGCGCGGTGGTGTACTTCGTGGAGCGGAAGAATTTCAAAAAAGTATTTTCCTAATAATTATATTGTATGAAAATAAAGATAATAAACCGGTCGCGCCATGCGCTTCCTTCATATCAGACTCCGCTTTCTGCGGGAATGGACCTCCGGGCCAATGTGGACGCCCCGGTGACGCTCCGCCCGATGGAGCGCACGATCGTGCCTACGGGCCTCTTTATCGCCCTTCCGGAAGGCTATGAGGCGCAGGTGCGCCCCCGCAGCGGGCTGGCGATAAAAAGCGGCATTACCTGTCTGAACTCGCCCGGCACCATCGATGCGGATTACCGCGGAGAGATAGGGGTCATCCTGGCTAATTTGTCGAAGGAAGATTTTGTAATAAACGACGGCGACCGGATCGCGCAGATGGTCATTGCCCGCCATGAAACGGCCCAGTGGGAGCCGGTCGATTCGCTCGACCAGACCCAGCGCGGGGCAGGCGGGTTCGGCTCGACGGGAACGGCCGCCGAAAAGAAATGACGGACAACAGGAAAAGCGGTGTAGCAGATCGTTCGGACGTGCTGTTCTTTGATCTGGACCATACCCTGTGGGATTTCGAGCGAAATTCGGGGGAGGCGCTGGCCGAAACGCTGCACAATCTCGGACTCGTTGGCCGCAACGGTTTGACGGAAGAGGCTTTCATTTTGCGCTACCATGTGATAAACGACCGTATGTGGGACGAATACCGGCGCGGCGTTATCGAGAAGAGCCAACTCCGCACGCGCCGTTTCGCAGATGCACTGGCCCTGTTTTCCATCCGGGATAACGGCTTGGCAGAACGTTTCGCCCAGATGTACCTGGACATTTGCCCCCGCAAGAAAAACCTTTTTCCCGGCGCGCAGCAGGTTTTAGAGGAACTGTCCGCGCGGTATCCGGTGTGGCTGCTGACCAACGGGTTTTCCGAAGTGCAGGCCATAAAAATAAATAATCCCGCCATAAATCCGTACATTAGCGGTATGGTGACCTCCGAAGAGGCGGGCGCCAAGAAGCCGTCCCGGGCGATATTCGATTATGCCGTCCGCAAGGCGGGCGTGGAGGCTGCCCGCTGTGCGATGATAGGCGACGATATGGACAACGACGTCCTGGCTGCCCTCGACGCCGGTTTCCCCCGGGCCGTGTGGTTCAATCCCAACGGAAAGAAACACGCCGTGTCCGGGCGTGGGAATGTCTCCGAAATACAGTCTCTGACGGAGCTGACGGATATTTTTTGAATCGAAAAACGACAAGACCATGAGAATACACTTTATAGCCATAGGAGGTGCCGCGATGCACAATTTAGCGCTCACCCTCCAAAAGAAAGGACATACGATCACCGGCTCGGACGACGTGATCTATGAACCGTCCCACACGCGGCTGGCCGAAGCCGGCCTTTTACCGCAGCAGGAAGGGTGGTACCCGGAAAAGATTACCCCGGATATCGATGCGGTGATACTGGGCATGCACGCCCGGATAGACAATCCGGAACTGGCCCGCGCCCGCGAACTGGGGCTGAAGATATTCTCCTACCCGGAATTTATCTACCACGAGTCGGAGGAAAAGAAACGTATCGTAGTGGCCGGTTCGCACGGAAAGACGACCATTACGGCCATGATCCTGCACGCCATGCAGTACGCCGGGGTGAAAACGGATTATCTGGTGGGGGCCTCGATAGACGGTTTCGACCGGATGGTCGAACTGACAGAGGATGCCGGAACGATCGTGATCGAAGGGGACGAATACCTCAGTTCCCCGCTGGATATGCGTTCCAAATTCCTGCATTACCACCCACATGTGGCCGTGATATCGGGAATCGCGTGGGATCATATGAACGTGTTCAAGACGTATGAGAGTTATACCGATTCTTTCGTGAAGTTCATCCAGAGCCTCGAAAAAGGGGCCGTATTGATATACAACTCCGAAGACCCGGAAGTGGTGCGTATCGTCCGCCAGGCTTTCGACGAGCGGCCGGATATGGACCTTAGGCTGGAGCCGTATTCCACGCACCCGTACGAGATACAGGACGGACATGTCTATCTTCAGGATGGCGGCAACCGGTATCCGGTGACCCTTTTCGGACGGCACAATATGTCCAATCTGTCCGCGGCGATGCTTGCCGCAGAACAGGCCGGAGTCAGCCGACTCGATTTTTACCTGAGCCTGGCCGATTTCAAAGGGGCTAAGAACCGCCTGGAACGCCAGTACGACGACGGCCGGACGGTCGTTTTCAAGGATTTCGCCCATGCGCCGTCCAAAGTGCGTGCCACGGTGGCCGCTGTGAAGGAATTGTATCCCGACCGCCGAGTGGTGGCCTGCATGGAACTCCACACGTATTCGAGCCTTAATAAAGACTTCCTCCCCCAGTACAAGGGCACGATGGCCGGGGCCGACAAAGCATTCGTTTTCTATTCCCACCATGCGATGGAGATCAAACGGATGCCGCCGCTCGATCCCGAGTGGGTGCGCGAGGAGTTCGACCATTCGGACCTGGAAGTGAAGACCGATATCGAAAGCCTGCGCGAAGCGGTAAAAGCGATCCCCACGGATAGGACGGTATTCCTTTTCATGAGCTCCGGCAGTTGGGACGCGACCGATTGGCTGAAAGAGCTGGGCTTGAAGGAGTGAGACGGCATAGCCGCAAAAGATTTACGGAATATGAATTAATAAAACAGAAGCATAGATGTTTACAGGAATCGTAGAAGGGATGGCCATAGTGACCGGCCTGAAAAAAGACAAAGGCAATCTGCATATCACCATGCGGTGTGATTTTACGGGTGAATTGAAAATAGACCAGAGCATCGCCCACAACGGGGTGTGCCTGACGGTGGTAAATATCGCCGGTGACGAGTATACTGTAACGGCCATCGACGAAACGCTCAAAAAATCCAATCTGGGAGAATTGGAAATAGGCTCCGAAGTGAATGTGGAACGTTCGATGAAGTTGGGCGACCGCCTGGACGGCCATATCGTACAAGGGCATGTGGATCAGACCGCCGTATGCACCGGTGTCGTACAGCAGGACGGGAGCTGGATCTATCGTTTCGAATACGACGAAGACCTTTACGGCAATGTGACTATACCCAAAGGGTCTATTTCGGTCAACGGGACCAGCCTGACGGTGGTGGACAGTGAAAAAGGCCGTTTTTCGGTGGCGATCATCCCTTTTACTTACGAGCATACCAATTTCCATACCTTTAAGAAAGGAACGAAAGTCAATCTCGAATTCGATGTGATAGGGAAGTACGCAGCCCGCCTTTTAGGCAAGTGAAAAATATGGGTTAAAAACGTACGATTTTACCGCAAAGATAGGAAGGGTTTGCGGAATGACAAATTTTTAAGCCGGATATTACAAATAGTAGTATCCGGCTTTGTTTTAAACTGTCTTAATGGAGATGGGCACATCCCGGCTGGACGGCATGGAGAGTGTGGTTATCTATCGTACGTTTTTTGCAAATGATAATCGTCTCTATCCTGAGCGCCTGCGTGCGGATATAAAGAATATCACTCACGAATGCTTATGCTCAAAACTTTTGTTTTCCCCAGCGTTTGCCGCCCTTTCGAAGGAATGTTGGCTCCCTCGTCCGAAGATGGTTCGTTCGCCCCGCTTGTTCTTAAATTCCGGGAAAAAGAATACCTGGTAGGAAAAATGCAGGATATTTTGGATGAAATAAATCCAATCTCTCCTTTTGGGGCAAAATTCCAGTTACTCGCCCGGATGGCACTTTTACTGGCCGATACGGAAGACGGAGGCCGGGTATCCCTTACTGTAAGCCTGCCATCGTTCCTGTATGCGTATAGAGATATGGTGGAAAAGTCCCTGCAAGGGAAAATAACGGTGGATTTCGGAGCTTCACAAGTGTGTAAGGAATATATCAGCCGCGTTATCGATATCTCGCATTTGCAGGTGATATCGAGGCTGGAGAGCTGCATAACGGCCATCCGTCGGGGCAATATCCGGGAAGAAGGAGATTTTTTAGTCGTAAACCTCGGGCAGGGAGCCTGTGAAGCAGCTGTGAGCATCGCCGGAACACCGGCCGGCCGGCAGTTTTGCGCCCGGGGTATCCGGGCGGGGATAGACCTGGGGATAGGGTCGGAATCCCTACAGCAGGCATTGTTCGGAAGGCAAACCGCGAAAGCGAGTGTCCCCCGGCTGAGGAAAGAAGTTCTGCGGCGCTATTATCAGGATGTTGTATCTTCAAGTATTCGGGACGTTTTATCCGGTCAAAATGATGATTGCCCGAAGATATACCTGTGCGGCTGTCTCTTATACACATCTGACGCTGCCGA
>OWIO01000297.1_pt1 | contig 46448 bp, 42 predicted proteins | sample 1733011 | NCBI WGS metagenome assembly OWIO01 (sample SAMN05065779, study PRJEB22554) | human gut metagenome | biome: ENVO:2100002; feature: ENVO:00000062; material: ENVO:00002003 | host: Homo sapiens | place: USA | reverse complement strand
ACTTCACGAGCCCCGTAAACAGGGGCTCGTTTTATATAAGGCCAAAGAGGGACAGAAATTCTTTAATGGCAGAGATAAAAAGACTGTAAAAAGAAAGGAAAACATTTTATTTTCCCGCAAAAAATGCGTAAAATTGCAGTCCTATTCGGGGTGTAGCGCAGCCTGGCAGCGCGCTGCGTTCGGGTCGCAGAGGTCGGAAGTTCGAATCTTCTCACCCCGACAAAATAGCCTGACTCTTAAGAGTCAGGCTATTTTTGTTTTCTGCAAAAACAGGAAAGAGAATTATTAGTTTTCGTGCGGAAATACAGCCTATATCCCCCCCGGGAGATTCCCTTTAACATTTTGCACGGTATAAAATTCGAGGCGCCCCTAAAAGACAAGATTTTTTTATTCGTATTTCATAGTTTCCGCCGGACGGATACGGGATATAAAAAAAGAAGGCAATAGAAGCATCAGCATATTGAGCAGGGCTGCTCCGGCATTGAGTGCAAGTATCATCCAGAAATTGAGATAGACAGGAACGACATCAATACTGTACGATTGACTGTCCAGGGTGACAATTCCGAAATATTTCTGTACCAGCAGCAGGGCAATCCCGACGAGGTTGCCCCAGAATAAGCCCCGCATAATGATATAGAAAGAATTCCACAGGAATACCCGTCGCAGGAGTTCGTTGGGAGAGCCCAATGCTTTCATCAGGCCGATAAAGGAAGTTTTTTCGAGGATCAGTATCAACAGGACCGTAATCATGTTCACCCCACAGACCAGGATCATAATGCCTAATATTACCATGATATTAATGTCGAACATGGCTACCCAATCCAATAATGCCGCATGTTCGGTGGCGATGGATGAGATGTGAAATTCCCACCCCGTTTCCATCATGATCTTCTGGGTGGCAGACTGTAGCTTCTTTTGGTCTTTTAAAATGATTTCAAACCCGCTGACTTGGTCGGGCTCCCACCGGTTTATCGATTGCAGGGACCTCAGATCGGCGATGGCATAGTTGTCGTCGAAGTCCGAAATCCCGCTTTTATAAGTCCCTGCTACTGTGAAATAACGCAGGATGGGCCGCCCCGAATCCCGCACGAAATACATCCGGACACGGTCGCCTACCGATAGATGAAGCGCATCGGCCGTATTTTGGGAAACGAGGATGCTGTCGTTTTCTTCGCCTGTGCCGAATCGGGGGATACGCCCGGATTTGATGAATCCGGCCAGTCCTTCCGTGCGGTAGTCGGAGGATATGCCCTTGAGTACGACCCCTTCGAATTCGTCCCTTGTTTTTAGAATGCCGGCACGTTCGGCGAATACCTGTATGTGGTCAATCTCGGGTACGGCGGAAAATTCCGGGTAGAAATTCTGATCGGTGGATAGCGGTTCGGGGGTGTATGCCGGGCTTTGCTGCTGGGCGGTCATTTGAATATGCCCGGCAAAAGCGGCTGCGTTCTGGCGGATAGTCCGTTGAAGTCCGGTGCCGGTGGCTACGGCGATAAGCATCACTACCATACCCAGTGCTACCGCTCCGACGGCAATATGGAGTATGGGAGAGGAAATTTGGCGTTTATGTCTATCTTTTTTGTATATTCGCCTTGATATAAAGTACGCTAATTTCACCACTTTAAAGCCAAATAATTATGAAACACAAATTTATTATTAAATTATTAAGCGCCGTCGTTTTAGGCGTATTTTGTTTTTCTTTTTCGACCTCCTGTGCCAAAAAAACGGAAGGCATTCAGGTGGGAGCCGAAAATATCGATGCGTACTTGCCGCTGCTGAAAGATAAGCGCGTAGGTTTCGTAGGGAATAACACCTCCATTCTGGGGGATGGAACCCATACGGTCGATTACCTGAAAGAAAAAGGTGTGAACATCGTTAAGGCATTCGCTCCCGAACACGGGTTCCGCGGGGATGCCGATGCCGGCGAACATGTAGAAGATATGGTCGATCCCAAGACAGGAATAAAAATCGTGTCGCTCTACGGGAAGGTCAACAAGCCGACCCCCGAGATGCTCGAAGATGTGGATGTCCTCGTATTCGACATACAGGATGTAGGATGCCGTTTTTATACGTACATCTACCTGTTGCAGCGGGTGATGGAGGCCGGAGGGGAAAACAACGTACCGGTGATTGTACTGGACCGTCCGAACCCCAACGGGTTCTTTATCGACGGGCCGATCCTGCTGGATACCTGCCGTTCGGGCATAGGCATGCAGCCGCTTCCCATCACTTACGCCCTGACCATCGGGGAATTGGGCAATCTGTATAACGGGGAAGGCTGGCTTCGCGACAGCGTGACCTGCGACCTGACGGTCATCCCGTGCCTGAACTACGACCACACGATGCGTTACAGCCTGCCCGTACCTCCTTCGCCGAACCTTCCCAATGACCGTTCGGTAAACCTGTTCGCCAGCACTTGCCTGGTAGAGGGCACCCCTATGTCGGAAGGGCGCGGTACGCCGTGGCCGTTCGAGGTGATCGGTTCGCCGCTGATCGATTCCACGGCAACGGACTTTACCTTTACACCCCAGCCTTCTTTCGGGGACAAAAACCCCAAACAGAACGGGGTGCTGTGCTATGGTCTCGACCTACGCGAAGAACCGGAACAGTCCGAGGTAAATCTGGACTATATTATCTGGGCTTACAATAACTATACGGACAAGGAGAATTTCTTCAACCGCCGCGCGTTCTCGCTGCGTGCCGGAAACTACGAACTGGAAGATCAGATCAAAGCCGGTATGACGCCCGAACAGATCAAGGCGACGTGGAAAGAAGGGCTTGACCAGTTCAAGCAGGTTCGTAAGAAATACCTGATCTATCCGGACTTCGAATAACCTTTCCGCCTGATGGCAACAAACAAAAGGGTCTCGGCTCTTATACTGGTATTGTCGCTCTGTTTCCCGCTTTTAGTATGCGGGCAGAGCGACAATGTCGTTTATCCGGCCCAACAGCCGTCCAAATGGGCGGAGATGCTGGGCGGGAAGAGGGTGGCCTATGCCGGGATCGCTAGTTCGGTGACGCCCGAGGGACATTCGCTCGATCTGCTGCTGAAAAACGGCGTGAACGTGGTGAAGATATTCACTCCGGAGCATGGGTTTTCGGGCACGGCCGATGCAGGGGAAAAGGTGGGCGATACGGTCGATCCCAAAACGGGTATCCCTATCGTTTCGCTGTACGGTAAGGTAAGAAAACCCACGCTCGGCCATCTGGAGGACGTGGACGTGATCGTGTTCGATATGCCGGATATGGGTTGCCGGTTCAATACGAAGCTCATTACGATGCAGGGAATGATGGAATCCGCCGCCGCAAGCGGGGTGGATTTCCTGGTGTTCGACCGGCCCAATCCCAACGGCCATTACGTGGACGGGAATATCCTCGATACGGCATTCCGTTCGGGGGTGGGAAAACAGACGGTGCCCATCGTACATGGGATGACCCCGGGGGAATACGCCCGGATGCTCAACGGGGAAGGCTGGTTGGAGGGTGGCGTCCGCTGTAGTCTGGCGGTTGTGCCCTGCGAAAACTACTCCCACAAGGATCGGTACTATATGCCGGTGTTCGCCGCGCCGAACCTGCGCAGCGACAAGGCGATCAACTTGTACCCGAGCGTTTGTTTTTTCGAGGGGACCCCGCTTTCCGAAGGCCGGGGAACAGACCGTCCGTTCGAGATGTTCGGTTCGCCGCTGCTCCCCGAAACGGGATATTCGTTCGTGCCTGAACCCCGGGAAGGGGCGAAAAGTTCCAAGCATTATGGGGTAAAGTGCAACGGGCTGGACTTGGCCGGTACACCGGATCTGGCCGAAGTAAACCTGGAATGGCTGATATGGGCTTATGAGAACTATCCGGAAGGAGAGAAGAAAAATTTCTTCATACCATTCTTCGACCTGTTGGCCGGAGGGGATACCCTGCGCAAACAGATACAGGCCGGAATGACGGCCGCAGAGATACGATCTTCGTGGAAAGAAGGGTTGGAGCGGTTCCTTCCGATCCGGGCCAAATACCTGCTTTATGAGGATTTTTAAGGGCTAAAAAAGAAGTAACTAAATAAATACTTTATGAACATCAAGACAATTTTCAGAACTTTCTGTCTTTCGGCTCTGATGCTGGCGTTCCTGCCGGCGATGGCCCAGAAGACGCCGGCTTCCAAAGAAAAGCCGATCGAAGTGGGGGCCGAGCAGTCTTCCATGTACCTCAAGCTGCTGAAGGGCAAAAAAGTAGGCTTTGTAGGCAACCACACCTCCGTGATGGACAACGGCCAGCACGTAGTAGACTATTTGCTGTCCAAGGGCGTGAATATCGTGAAGATATACGCGCCGGAGCATGGTTTCCGCGGTACGGCGGCAGCCGGAGCCAAAATATCCGACGAAGTAGATGAAAAGACGGGTATCCATGTGGTGTCGCTTTACGGGAAAAACTACAAACCTTCGCCCGAGATGCTCGAGGGGGTCGATGTCCTCATCTACGACATTCAGGACGTAGGCTGTCGTTTCTATACGTACATCTCGACCATGACGTATGTGATGGAAGCCGGAGCCGAGAACGGCAAGAAAGTGATCATATTCGACCGCCCGAACCCGAACGGGTATTATGTGGACGGGAATATCCTCGATCCGGCCTTTAAGTCGTTCGTCGGAATGCACCCGGTGCCTATCGTTTATGGAATGACCTCCGGCGAATACGCCAAGATGGCTAACGGGGAAGGCTGGCTGAAAAATGGCGTGAAATGCGACCTGACGGTGATCCCGTGCAAGAACTACAAACATTCGATGCATTACGACCTGCCGGTGCCTCCTTCGCCCAACCTGGCGACGGAACATTCGGTAGCCCTGTACCCGAGCCTTTGCTATTTCGAGGGGACTCCCCTTTCGGAAGGACGGGGTACGCCGTGGCCGTTTGAAGTGTTCGGTTCGCCGCTGCTGCCGGAGACCGGGTTCACTTTCACGCCCGAATCGAGCAAGAACAAAGGGGTGCTGTGCAATGGGGTAGATCTGCGCGATACGCCGGACCCCGGTTGCATCGACCTGAAATACGTGATCTGGGCGTACAACAACTACGAACAGAAAGACAAGTTCTTCCTAAAGTTCTTCGATACGCTCTGCGGCGGGGATACGATCCGCAAGCAGATACAGGCCGGAATGACTGCTGAAGAGATCCGCGCGACCTGGAAGCCTGGTATCGACGCGTTCATGAAGACGCGGGCTAAATACCTGATGTACGAGTAAAATACCGGATCATCTATCTGAAAAAAGCGCCGGCGGAAAAACCCGCCGGCGCTTTTGCTTTTAAGAAGTCCGAAGAACCAAAGATATTAGTCGCCGGATTCGGAACTGCTGACGCTCGGGAGTTCCCCGCCGTCCTGGACTCCTTTCAGGCGCTTGTCTTTGAATTTCATTTCGGCGAACTTGTACGAAATACCGAAGTTCACCACGCGGGAGGTCATCGTATTGTTGTTGAACATCACGAAGTCCTGGCCATAGGTATTGCCGCGGAAGGACATCGAGTTGAAGAGGTCCTGTACACGGATGTTCACGTTGAGTTTCTTTTTCATGAAATCCTGCGATATTCCGGCATCGGCGGTGAACATGGCGGACGACGAACCCTGGAGCGTGGCTCTCGGGGCCGAGTAACGCATGCCGAACTGTATACGGGTGCCGGAACGGGATATGTTGAAATTGTTGCGCCAGCGCAGCGAAAAATCGTTCGAAGAGCGCACGTAATCGTCCCGGTCGGGAATGTCTTTCTGGTTGTAATAATAGTTCAGTCCCAGTGTGGAGTTCCACCATTTGAACAGCCGGTACGAGGCGTACATGTTGAGTCCCATCGTGTATTGCGAACCGATGTTGATCGTGGTGGTGTAGAGCGTTCCGGGTTCGGTTTTCTCCGGGTCTACCGGGTTTTCCCGCTGAGTGACGCGCTGCATCATGTCGGTAGAGTTGCGGAAGAAATAGGACAGGTTGAAATAACCTTTGTTCAGCCGGCGGTTATATTGCAGTTCGACCGAGTTGGTGAACGACGGATCGAGGTATGGGTTGCCGATGGTCACGTACAGCGGATCGGTGAACCGTGGCGTGGGATTTAGGTTGTAACTGTTGGGGCGCGATACGCGGCGGGAATAGTTCAGGGCAAAATCATTGCTGTCCCCGAACTTGTACATCACGGCTGCCGAGGGGTATACCTCGAAGTAGTCGCGGTTGATCACTACGTCGTCATCCTTTATGTAAACGATGTTGCCGTCCACATTTTTCAGCCCCAGTCCGCGGGTCTGGTAAATGGTTTCCTCCCCGCGCAGGCCTGCCATGAAAGTGAAATTTTTTACGATCCGGCTATAGGTGGCATAGATGCTGTATATCTGTTGATCGTATTTGAAATGGTTGGACCTGTCCATATCCGGTTGGGTGCCCAGTTCAGGGTGGTCGATAAAATCCTTAAAGTAGAAATAAGGGGTATCACGCCAGAGCATGTCTGCACGGGCGCCCACTTCCAGTTTTGATTTGCCCCGGAGTTCCTTGCTGTAGTCGACACTGGCGGTAAAACCTTTATTGTGGGTATCGTTGGTAGAGTGGTCGCGGGTGTTTTCTTCGCCTGAAGAGTTCCCGAGCCGGTTTATGATGGAACTTGGGCTTTTGCTGTTGGATACCTCATAGTTGACGTCCACCACCAGGTTTTCGCTGGTGGAATAGTCGCGGCGGAATGTCAGGCTGTTGCGCAGGGTATTCGAGGTGCTTTTCCCTACGGAATTCCGGTAGCGGTTGAAATAGTCGTCCAGATCGTCTTGGTGCTCGGCGACGATCTGTTGGGCGATCTCCTTGGTCAGGTCCGACATGGGGATATTGAGCGGCAGAAAGTAGGAATACGATTCGGATTCGTTGTCTCGGGTGGAGGGATTGTACCCGACCGAATAAGAAAGCGATGTTTTCTTGTTTGGCAGGTAATCGATCCCGGCACGCAGGCTGTGGGCCGACATAGTATTGCTTCCGGTATTGCGCTGGTAGTTCAGGTATGGGTTCGGATTTTGGGGTGAGGTATTGTAGTTTCCCCGGTAGGTTTCCCCGCTGTTGTTGTTGGAACTGTACCGGAAATTGTAATTGGCATAGACCATGACCTTTCCGTAGTAGTACCCCAGGTTGACTCCGCCGTTCCAGCGGTTCCGGGTATCCACTCCTATGCGGGTAGAAAAGTTAAGTCCATAGAGAAGCCCTTTTTTGGTGATGATGTTGATAATGCCCGCCATACCGTCCGGGTCCTGTTTGGCTGACGGATTGGTGATCAGCTCGATCTTATCGATCGCATCTGCCGGGAGAGATTCTATCAGGTCCTGTACCGACATATTGGTCGGGCGGTTATCCAACAGGACCCGGACGTTGTCCGATCCGCGCATCGATACGTTCCCGTCGAAATCAACATCGACCATCGGCAAGTTCTCAAACACGTCCCTAACGCTGGCTCCGGGTGTCATCAGGTCTTTACCGACATTGACCACTTTTTTGTCGATCCTGTTTTCGATGGTCGTCACATCGGCTGTGACGACTACGGCATCCAGCATATTTTCGCTTTCTTTCAGCACGACCGTTCCTATATTCTTGGTGCGGTTGGAGGAAGAGAGGGCAAATGCAGGGCTGAAATAGTCGGTGAACCCGATAAAAGAAACCCTTACCGAATAATTTCCTGCCGGGATCTGCTTGATGTTGAAAACACCTTTCTGATTGGTAATGCCTCCGGAGATTACCTTTTTGGTTTGGTCGTCGAAAATGGCGATCGTGGCATATTCTACCGGGATGTTCTTTTGGTCTACTATCGTTCCGGTTATAGTGCCTATTTTGGGGGCATTGTTCTTTCCGTCGCTTTGGGAATCTTCCAGGGGTAGTTGCCGGTTCGGGTTGGCTTGTTGCTCCTGGCGGCCTCCAGGGCCGCCTTGGGGCCGCCCTCCCCAGTTGCCGCCACCTCCGCCGGGTCGGCCTCCGCCGAATTGGGCCGAAAGGCTGATGGAAAAGGCGAGGAACAGGAGTGTAAATAGGTGTCTGTACGTTTTCATCGAACGGGAAAGGGATTGTGTTGTATTACTATGTGAGATGTGAGTTTCTCAGGTAAGACGCCGGAAATACGGAATGGTTTAATGAAAATACGTTAAATAAATGCCGAGGGCGCAATTTTTTGCGCCCTCGGATATATTCTTGTAAATAAAGCAGTACAAAGGTCAATTGCCCAGGATGACGGGCATCACCAGCATGGTGATCTGTTCGCCCTCGATGCTTTCCACCGGGCGGAGTATTCCGGCGCGGTTGGGCAGGGACATATCAATCGTTACATCTTTGCTTTCCAGGTTGGACAGCATTTCGAGCAGGAACCGGGAGTTAAAACCGATATCCATCTTATCCCCCCGGTAAGAGCAAGGGATCTTTTCGTCCGCCCGTTTGCCTTCCTCGTTGTCCTCGGCGGAAATGATCACTTCACTGGGACTGAGGGACAGGCGCGTCTGATGCGTGGTCTTGTTGGAGAACAGCGCGATCCGGCGCAGGGAATTCTGGAAGCTTTGGCGGTCGATCAGGAGCTGATTGGGATTTTCCTTGGGGATGACCGCTTCGTAATTGGGGTATTTCCCGTCGATAAGCCGGCAGATGAGCACGATATCTTCGGCTTCGAAGCGTGCGTTGGTCTGGTTGAACTTGATGGTCACATCGGCTGCCATGCCGGACATGAGCCCCTTCATGATGTTCAGCGGCTTTTTCGGCATGATGAATTCTACGGGAACGGGACTTGTAATGTCCTCCCGGACGTATTTTACGAGCTTGTGAGCATCCGTAGCTACAAAGATGAGGCCTTCCGGGGTGAACTTGAACAACACTCCCGACATGACAGGCCGCATATCGTCATTGCCTGTGGCAAAAATGGTTTTTTGGATGGCTGTAGCCAGTATCTCGGAAGTAACTACCGTTTGGGTCACATCCTCCAGGGCAGGAAGGGCCGGGTACTCGGCGGCTTCCTCATACGGGATGTCGCATTTTCCTTCGTTGTCGGTCGAACCATAGCTTATTTTAAGCAGGTGTTCTTCTGGGGATGAAACAAAAGTGATAGGCTGCTCCGGGAAAGTTTTAAGGATTTCCGCCAGCATCTTGGCCGGCACGGCGATCTTTCCGGAAGACTGCCCATCCACGTCGATGGTGGAGATCATCGTGGTTTCCAAGTCGGAAGCCAGTACGGTGAGCCGACCGTTTTTTTGTTCAAAAAGAAAGTTGTCAAGTATGGGCAGGGCGCTGTTGGAACTGATTATTCCGCTCAGGGTGTTAACCGTGCGCATCAGCACCGAGCTGGATACGGTGAATTCCATAATTGTTTCGGGTGTTTGTTTTTTCAAACATCAAATATACTCAAAACATATTTGGGCACAAAAAAAATGCGTTATTTTTGTCCCTGCGGGGCAATAAATCATTACCTTTCGCCGTGTAACGATTGGATAAAGTCAACCTATGAATACGGGGATTTTTTTTGCGCCAGGGAATAAGCCCGGAAAATTAGGCGCCGGCATGTCGGCCGTCGTGGTCACATTGTTTGCTCTCTTCCCCTCAGTTGCATGGGCGCAGAAAAATGGGGATGAGGGAATAGACTCCTTATATAAAAAAGGCCGGGTATTCGACGAAGTAATCGTCGTGGGACGCTTCACCCCGATGACGTACGAGGACTACTGGCGGATGAAGTACCGGATAAAAAAGGTGTGGCCTTATGCGGTACTCGGTGCACAGTATCTCCAGGAAATGGATCAGCTGCGCGATGACCTGTCCAAGAGAAAATTCAAGAAAGCTGTCAACCAGCGTCAGAAAGAACTGTTTGATAATTTTTCGGGCATATTAAAAAAATTCACCCGTACGGAAGGAAAAATCCTTATCAAGTTGATCTACAGGCAGACAGGTGTTTCAACCTATGAAATCGCGAAAGAGCTCAAAAGCGGGTTCAAGGCTTTCTGGTGGAATGCGTCGGCCAGCATGTTTTCCCTCTCGCTGAAAGACGAATACGATCCCCGTACCGATGCGGAGGATTACAATATAGAGACTATCCTCATGGAATGCTTTACCAATGGGGAGCTGGCCTCTCATCCCCCTTATAACGACTTCTCTTCTCCTTTCTATTATCGGAAAGTCGAACAGGATATCGAGCGAGACCGTCAGCAAACCCAAGAATTGGAAAAATTGGAAAAAAAACGGGAACGACAGCTGAAAAAAAGAGACCGCAGGAATACCGATTGACCCCTGCGGTTTTTTTGTGTAATTGCCAGCCGTTGCCGGGATCAGTAATCCCAGGTGAGGAACATCGATCCCCAGGTAAATCCGCCTCCGAAAGTGGTGAACATCAGTTTGTCCCCTTTTTTGAATTTCTTCTCGAAATCCCATAATAGCAGAGGTAACGTTCCGTTGGTCGTGTTGCCGTAGCGTTCGATATTGACCAATACTTTTTCTTTGTCCATCTTCAGATGCTCCGTTACCGATTCGATGATGCGAAGGTTGGCCTGATGGGGTAATAGATAGTCGATATCGTCGGCTTTGAGCCCGCAGGCATCCAGCACGGCTTTGCTGGCTTCGCACATATTGGTCACGGCATACCGGTAGACGATACGGCCGTCCTGATGGACGAACTGGCCTTTGGCGGCTGTGTTCTCTTCCGTCGGAGGATTGAGCGATCCGCCGACATCTATTTTCAAGTAATCCCGGCCTGTCCCGTCGCAGCGCAGGTACGTGTGTTCGATCCCGAATCCGTTCTTGGAAGGCTCTACCAGAGCGGCAGCGGCGCCGTCCCCGAAAAGGATGCAGGTGGCGCGGTCGTCGGGGTCTATGATGGTCGACATCTTATCGCCCCCGATGACCAGTACTTTTTTGCACCGGCCCGATTCGACAAATCCGGCGGCGGTGTAGAGTCCCGATACAAATCCCGAACAGGCCGCTACCAGGTCCATTGCAAAAGCGTTGGTGGCGCCGATACACGAGGCTACGTAAGATGCGGTATTGGCTACCGGATAGTCCGGGGTAATGGTGCACACCAAGATGCCGTCTATCGAGGTGGGGTCGCATCCGCTTTTTTCGAGCAAATTTTCCGCGGCGCGGATACACAGATACGATGTCCCGAGGGTAGGATCGCTGAGGGATCTTCGTTCTTTGATGCCTGTGCGCGTAGTAATCCAGTCGTCGGATGTGTCGACCCGACGGCTGATTTCTTCATTGGTGACGATGTAGTCCGGAACGTAACCGCCTACGGCCGATATGGCTGCTTTTATTCTCTCCATGGGTTCGGGCTATGAAAAAGAGGTAAACCGGTATGTTTTCTTTATTACAAAGAAAAGGAAAATTCCGGCAAACCGGTGTTGATTTTTGCGTATTTGTCAATCTATTTTCCCCTATATATGAAAAAACACTCTCCGCGGGATTTGACCTTAGCGGTAGAGTGTAGGGATAATCATTTCCGCGGCTGTCATAGGGCAGGCCGTTGGCTGTTTTCGTGCCGAAAGAGGCCGTTTAGGCTTTTTCGGGTTCGCTCTTGTCGATAACGACTTTTCCGCGGTAATACAGTTTGTTCTCGTGCCAGTAAGCGCGGTGGGCAAGGTGAGCCTGTCCGGTTACCGGGCATACCGATATCTGCTGAGTGGCTGCTTTGTCGTGCGACCTTCTCTTGTCTCTGCGGGTTGAACCCTGGCGTCTTTTAGGATGTGCCATTTTTTATACCTGTTTATACGTTTAACTTTTTATATCTTTCAATTTGGCCCAGCGAGGGTCGATTTCTTCCTCTTTCGTATCTTCCTCCGTACTTTGCATGGCAGGCGCATCCATTTTTCCCGAGAGATAGTCGGGGTGGTAGCGCTTTTGTGGGATGCCCAGTGCGATGGTTTCGTAAATGTACTGCGCAATGTTCACCGATGATGCCTCCCAAGGTATGGTGACTACGTCGTCCTGCTCCCCGGGCGCGTCGCCCTGTTTGATCAGCAGGTGTTGGGTGCCTTTTATCGGCAGGCGGAACTCTTCTCCCGTCATATCGCAAGGAACCAGAATATCCCCCTGGCTTTCGATGGTCAGTTCCATCATCGAAGGCCGTTTGGTCAGGGTAGCCTTTACTTCGATCCGGGCATCGGTCCAGTTATCCTGATATCCGAAATGGTCGAACAGTTCCTGTCCCACATGGTACTCGAACGTGTGAACTCCGGGGGTAAGCCCGGTAAAGTCGATCCGGTATTCTTTCAGAACGTCGTTCATTCCTTCGATTTTCAGCTACATTGCGGGAGCGCAAAGGTAGCAATATTCTCGGAAAAAAACAGAAAATAAAAGTTTTTTAATATCAGTCCTCTATCTTGCTCATATCGATGTCTTCGTCCTCTCCCTGGTGTGCGTCGGCCGTGTGGCGGACTTTGAGCGGGTTGCGGGTCAAGGCGGCATATTCCAGCCGGTTGAAGAAAATATCGATGGCCCGGTAGATGGCAGCACGCATCGAGCTTTCGTCCGCTATGCCTTGTCCGGCGATGTCGTAGGCCGTGCCGTGGTCCGGGGATGTCCGTACCCGGGAAAGCCCCGCTGTGAAATTAACCCCGTCTTCGAAGGCAATGGTCTTGAACGGGATAAGCCCCTGGTCGTGGTACATGGCCAGCACGGCATCGAAACGCCGGTAGGCTCCGCTGCCGAAGAATCCGTCGGCAGAGTATGGACCGAATACGTAATGGCCGGCGGCGAACATTTTGGCGATGGCCGGTGCGATCACTTCTCCGTCCTTAGTGCCTATCACGCCTTCGTCGCCGTTGTGCGGGTCGAGGCCCAGCACGGCGATTCGAGGGCTGTGCACGGCGAAGTCCTTTACCAGGGATTGCTCCATCTGGCATATGCGTTTTTCCAGGAGTTCCGCAGTGATATCGTTTGAAACCTGCGAAAGAGAGATATGGCCCGTCGCGACGGCCACTTTTAAAGAGTCGGACACCAGGAACATCAGGGGTTCGCCGCCCAGATGTGCAGCCAGGTACTCGGTATGTCCCGGGAAATGGAATTCGTCGCTTTGGATGTTCTTTTTATTGATGGGGGCGGTCACCAAGGCGTCGATCTGACCTTCTTTCAGGGCCTTTATGGCTGCCGAGAGGGAGGATAGGGCCAGGCGGCCTCCTTCCGGCGTTTCTTTTCCGGGTGAGAGGGCAGGGGTGTCGTCCCAAAGGTTCACGATGTTCAGTTTGCCGGGAATGACCTGTTCGGGATTGTCTATGCCTACGAAGGGGAGTTCGCTGCCGATCGCTTTTTTGTAGTAGGATATCAGCTTGCTGGAGCCGAAGACCACCGGGGTGCAGAGGTCGAGCATAGCGGGATTGTCGAAGGCTTTGATGATCACTTCGGGCCCGATGCCGTTGACGTCTCCGGTCGATATGCCGATTATGGGTTTGTTGTTCAACATAATTTCTTTGATTTTCGGGGCGTTTTGGCGTTCTGTTTTCGCAAAAACGGGAATGCTGTCCCCGCGCGGCACAAATATAGCCAATAAAACGGGTTTTTCCCGGATTTTTTCCGGTAAAATAACCCGCTGCCGGTTGCAAATAGAGGTGTTTACGCGTACTTTTGTTCCTTATGAATATACGGATGCGCATATTAGGGATTTGCCTGCTGTCGCTGTGGCTGGCTCTGGTCCCGCCGCCCTTGTCGGGACAGGATTTCGTGCCGAAAAGGGAATTCCGGGCGGCGTGGGTGGCTACCCTGACCAATATCGACTGGCCTTCCCGCAAAGGCCTTACCCCGGAAGAGCAGCAGGCGGAATTTATCCGGATACTGGACACGCTGCGCAACATGCATATGAATGCGGTCATCGTACAGGTACGGCCTAAAGGCGATGCATTTTACCGCTCCGCTACCGAGCCCTGGAGCGAATATCTTTCCGGCACGCAGGGGACAGACCCGGGATACGACCCGCTGGCTTTTATGGTGCAGGCGGCCCACGAGCGGGGCATGGAACTGCACGCGTGGCTGAACCCGTTCCGGGTGACGGTCGGGGAAGACCTTTCGAAATTGTCCCCGCAGAATGTGGGCCGCCGCCATCCGGAATGGCTCATCCGGTATGAAGGGCGGTATTATCTGGACCCGGGGTTGTATCAGGTACGGAATTATTTGCTGTCCGTCGTGGCGGAACTGGCCCGCGATTACGATATAGACGCGATCCATATGGACGACTATTTTTACCCCTATCCCCAGGGGGGTAAGCCTTTCCCGGACGATAAATCCTACCGGAGCTATGGGGCCACTTTGTTCGGTGACGTGGCCCAATGGCGCAGGGACAATGTAAACCGGCTGATAAAAGGGCTTTCCGATACCATACGGGCCGTGCGTCCCGGACTGAAATTCGGTATCAGTCCGTTCGGGATATACCGGAACGTGGCAGACGACCCGAAAGGGTCCAATACCCGGGGGCTGTCCAACTACGACGACCTGTATGCCGACGTGGTGCTTTGGGCCCGGGAGGGATGGATAGACTATGTGCTGCCGCAGCTTTACTGGGAAAACGGCCACCCGTCGGCAGATTTCGGCGAATTGCTTCAATGGTGGAGCCGCCATCATTACAAGGCCCAGCTTTACATCGGGCACGGGGTGTACAATATTTCCGCAGGCAGTAAAAAACCGATCTGGCGCACTCCCGGGGAAATTTGCCGGCAGGTGGATATGCAGCGGCTGAATTCTTCGAGCGCCGGGTCGGCGTTCTATTCCGTCAAATATCTGGTGAACAATACGCGGGGAGTAACCGACAGTTTGCGGGAAAGGCATTACCGCTATATGTCGCTGACTCCGGCCATGCCTTCGGTCGATGCCCGGCATCCTTTGCCGCCGGTTAATGTCCGGACGGAATCCGGAAAGAACGGAATAAAAATTTCGTGGACTCCCGGGGATCGGGAGGGACTTGTGGAGACCGACATCCCTTCGCCGGTGCGGTATTATGCGGTGTACCGTTTCGCAGCCGACGAGATGGTCAATATCAACGACGTCTCCCACTTGCTGGCGCGGGTATGGGCGGACGGCCCCTTGGAATTTACCGACAAGGCGGCCGGGAAAGGGAAATGGGTGTACGTGGTCACTTCGGTAAGCGCTTCCGGGATGGAAAACGAAGATTTTTCGGTCGCCGCGCCTGCCCCGTTGTAGGATGGGTGGAAATGGAGTATCTTTGTGTGGCTTTTGCAAGCCGGGAAAAGAAGAGAAAACAAAAGATATGCAGATGATAATCAATCACAAAAAGACAAAGATCGTAGCGACGTTGGGGCCCGCTTCGGACGACCTGAAAGTAATGACCGAGATGGTCAAGGCAGGCGTGAACGTGTTCCGTATCAATATGTCGCACGCCACGCCCGAAGATGCGGCCATGCGGGCCGAGCGTGTCCGCCAGATCAATGCCCGCTATGGGACGAATATCGCGGTGCTGGTCGATCTTCAGGGCCCGAAACTCCGGGTTGGGGAAATCGCCGAAGGCACGGAAGTGCACCCGGGGGACATCGTAACCTTTACCAACGAACCCTGCGTGGGGGACGCTACCAGGGCTTACATGACGTACAAAGATTTTGCCAGGGATGTGCATCCTGGGGAAAAGATCCTGCTGGACGACGGAAAACTGGTATTCGAGGTGCTGGAAACGGACGGTAAGGGCGAGGTGAAAGCCAAAGTATTGCAGGGCGGCCCGTTCCAGTCAAAAAAAGGGGTCAACCTTCCCAATACCAAAATATCACTCCCGGCTTTGACGGAAAAGGACAAGGAAGATGTAAAAACGGGGATCGATATCGATGCGGATTGGTTTGCTCTATCCTTTGTGCGCAGTGCGGAAGATATAGAAGACCTTCGGAAAGAAATCGCCCGGCACACCGACCGGCAGATACCTATCGTTTCCAAGATCGAAAAACCGGAAGCGGTAAGCGATATCGACAATATCCTTGTCGCTACCGATGCGATCATGGTGGCGCGGGGCGATCTGGGGATCGAAGTCCCCGCCGAACAGGTGCCTATCATCCAGAAAACGCTTGTGCAGAAAGCACGCCATTATTCGCGGCCGGTGATTATCGCCACGCAGATGATGGAGTCGATGCTCGATTCGGTCACTCCTTCGCGCAGCGACGTGAACGACGTGGCCAATTCCGTGATGGACGGTTCGGATGCGGTGATGCTGTCCGGGGAGACGGCAATGGGACATCATCCGGTGGAGGTGATCGAACAGATGACCAAGATCATCCGGACTATTGAAGCGCACGGGTACGGCTATCTGAAAAAAGAACCGCCGGTGGACGAATCCCGCGAACGGTTTATGACCGACGCCATTTGCTATCATGCCTCTCAGATTGCCATCCAACTCAGCGCCAAGGCGATATCGACCATCACCAATACCGGTTACACGGCCCGGCAGATATCCTCCTACCGGCCCAATGCCCACATTTTGGTCTATACGTCCAACCGGGATATTATGACCCAGTTGAATCTGGTATGGGGTTGCCGCGCTTTTTATTACCGCAGTATCGAAAGCACTGACCAGGCTGTAGACGACATAAACGACATGGGTTACGAGCATGGTTTTGTCGGCCAGGGCGACCGGGTGGTGAACCTGATGACCACCCCGATGAGCAACAAAGGCCATGTGAATACGATGCGTATTACCACCATAAAAGGCGTGTAAATCATTGATATTTAAAGTAAAAAAAACGCCCGGAAATCGCCGGGCGTTTTTTTTGTGTGAAAGATATTGCTTGGTTTCCATACAAAAACGCTACTTTTGTGCCCATTAACGCATTGAGATATGGCAAAAAATTTGGTGATAGTCGAATCCCCGGCCAAAGCTAAAACGATCGAAAAATTCCTGGGGAAGGACTATAAAGTGGAATCTTCTTTCGGGCACATCGCGGATCTTCCCAGCAAAAAACTCGGTATAGATACCGAGAACGGCTTCGTTCCGCAGTACGAGATCGACCCGTCCAAGAAGGAACTGGTCAAGAAATTGAAATCCCTGGCCAAGGAAGCCGAGATGGTTTGGTTGGCTTCCGATGAGGATCGCGAAGGAGAGGCCATCGCCTGGCATTTGTATGAAAACCTGGGGCTGAAGCCCGAAAAAAGCCGCCGTATCGTATTCCACGAGATTACCAAGAACGCCATCCTGAAAGCGATCGAGACCCCCCGGACGATCGATATGAACTTGGTCAATGCCCAGCAGGCACGCCGGGTGCTCGACCGGTTGGTGGGGTATGAAATATCGCCGCTGCTTTGGCGCAAGATAAAGAGCGGGCTTTCGGCCGGCCGCGTACAATCGGTGGCCGTCCGCCTGATCGTAGAACGCGAACGGGAGATACAAGCCTTCCAGCCGCAGTCTTATTATAAGGTTTCGGCCATATTCACCACTCCGTCGGGGGCTGAGGTGAAAGCCGAAATGTCCACCCGTTTTTCGACCGAAGAGGAGGCTGCCGGATTTTTGAAAGAGTGTGCCGCGAGTGTATTTACCGTGGCGGACATCGAGACCAAACCGGCCAAACGCACTCCGGCCCCGCCGTTTACCACGTCGACCCTCCAGCAGGAGGCCGCCCGTAAACTCGGCTATTCCGTCTCGCAGACGATGACCCTGGCCCAGCGGCTTTACGAAGCGGGTCTTATCACCTACATGCGTACCGACTCGGTCAACCTGTCCCAGGAAGCACTTACTAATATCAAGGGCGAAATAGACCGGCGGTATGGCCCGGACTATGCCAAACGCCGGCAATACCATACCACTTCCCAAGGAGCGCAGGAAGCGCACGAAGCTATCCGCCCGACGTATATGGACCGCGACGACGCCGGGGAGGACGAACGCCAACGGCGCTTGTACAACCTCATTTGGCGGCGGGCCATTGCCTGTCAGATGGCCGATGCCGCGTTGGAACGCACGACGGCCCAGATAAATATTTCCAAGAGCAAGCACCAGATGACCGCTGCCGGTGAGGTGCTGCTTTTCGACGGCTTCCTCAAAGTGTATGGATACGACAGCGATGCCGAAGACGAGAACGGCGAAAAGGAAGGAATGCTGCCCCGGATGTCCGTGGGCGACGAACTTTCCTACCGGGAGATCACCGCGACCGAGCGTTTCACCAAGGCTCCCGCCCGTTACGGCGAAGCGGCTTTGGTCAAAAAACTGGAAGAACTGGGGATCGGCCGACCGTCCACCTATGCGCCGACCATTTCCACAATACAGCGCCGCGAATATGTAGAAAAAGGGGACAAGGAAGGGTTGCAGCGTCCGTACGTACAACTTTCCCTTTCCGGCGGGAAGACCGCCCGGCAGGAATTGTCCGAGACGTACGGCTCCGAGCGCGGCAAATTGCTGCCTACGGACATAGGTGCCGTGGTCAATGACTTTTTAGTTGAATATTTTCCCAATATTGTAGACTATACGTTCACGGCCCAGGCCGAAGAGGAGCTGGACTCCATCGCGGAGGGCAAAACCGACTGGGTAGCCTCGACCGGCGATTTCTATTCGGTATTCCACCCCCATGTGGAGGACGTGGCCAAGACGGCCGAGCGTTCTACCGGAGAGCGCATCCTGGGTACAGACCCGAAAAGCGGGCGCCAGGTTTCGGTGCGGATAGGCCGTTACGGGCCTATGGTACAGATAGGGAAGGCCGAGGACGAGGAAAAGCCCCTTTTTGCTTCCCTTCCGAAGGGACTGTCGATGGGGGATGTGACGTTCGAACAGGCGATGGAACTTTTCCGCCTGCCCCGCAAGTTGGGCAGCCGCGAAGGAAAAGAGGTGTCGGCTTCGGTCGGCCGTTTCGGCCCTTATGTGAAGTGGGGTTCGCTGTTCGTGTCGCTCAAACCGGCCGGTGAAGATCCTTTGACCATTACTTTGGAGAGCGCCAACGAACTGATCGATAAAAAAATAAGCGACGAGGCTTCGAAGGTCATCAAGGAGTTCCCAGGGCAGGATCCTGCGGTAAGCGTGCTGAACGGTCGTTTCGGCCCATATGTGAAGATCGGCAAGGAGAACGTCAAGATCCCTAAGGGAACCGATCCGGAGTCCCTCACGCTGGAAGACTGTCTGGAATTGCAGAAAAAGCAGGCTGCACAACCGAAAAAAGCGGCCGGGCGTCGTTTTGCCAAGAAAAAATAAAAGTATAAAAAGCTATATGGCCGCCGGGATTCCCGGCGGCTTTTTTTTGTCGGGAAATGTGACAATGTGTCAGAATGCGTATGACATCGGGCTTTTGGCACACAAGTTGAAAGAAATAGGCAGAAAGCGGGCGCGTCCCGCCGGACCACAGAAACTGAAAAGAACTAATACGATAACAGAATAAAAATATAGAAGAAAATGAGCAACAAGATTATTGGAATCGACTTGGGTACTACGAACTCCGTAGTAGCCGTGATGGAAGGTAACGAGCCTGCCGTTATCACCAATTCGGAAGGAAAAAGAACGACCCCTTCCGTCGTAGCATTCGACAAGGATGGGGAACGTAAAGTAGGCGACCCTGCCAAACGTCAGGCAGTGAACAACCCGACAGGGACAATTTACTCCATCAAGCGCTTTATGGGCGAAAAATACAGCCAGGTGGAGAAAGAAGCAAAACGTATGCCCTATACGGTAAAACAAGGGCCGGGCGATTCTGTCCGTGTAGAAGTGAACGGCCGCGAATATTCCCCCCAGGAAATCTCCGCGATGATCCTACAGAAGATGAAGCAGACTGCCGAGGATTATCTGGGCGAAAAGATAGACCGTGCGGTGATCACCGTACCGGCCTACTTCAGCGACTCGCAGCGCCAGGCTACCAAGGAGGCCGGTGAAATCGCCGGTCTGAAGGTAGAGCGTATCATCAACGAACCGACCGCTGCCGCTTTGGCCTACGGTCTGGACAAGAACGCACAGGACAAAAAGGTAGCTGTATATGACTTGGGCGGCGGTACTTACGATATTTCCATTCTCGAACTGGGTGACGGCGTATTCCAGGTGCTTTCCACCAACGGCGATACGCATCTGGGAGGTGACGACTTCGACAACCGGATCATAGACTGGGTGGTTGATGAATTCAAGAAAGCGGAGGGTATCGACCTTCGGAAAGACCCGCAGGCCATGCAGCGTATCCGCGAAGCCGCCGAAAAAGCCAAGATCGAACTTTCGTCTTCGTCCAAGACGGAGATCAACCTGCCGTACATCACGGCCAATGCCGAAGGTCCGAAGCACTTGGTAATGCCCCTTACGGTATCGCAGTTCGATAAATTGACGGACGACCTGGTAACCCGCACCATTCCCCCGATGAAAAAAGCGCTGGAAGATGCCGGACTCAAGACGTCGGATATCGACGAAGTGATCCTGGTGGGCGGTTCCACCCGTAACCCGCGCGTACAGGCGGTAGTCGAAGAATTCTTCGGTAAAAAGCCGAACAAGAGCGTGAACCCGGACGAGGTGGTTGCCGTAGGCGCTGCTATCCAGGGTGGTGTGCTCACCGGCGACCACGAAGCGCTGAAGGATATCCTTTTGTTGGACGTAACTCCTCTGTCGCTCGGTATCGAGACGATGGGCGGCGTGATGACCAAACTGATCGACGCCAACACGACGATCCCGACCAAGAAATCGGAGGTGTTCTCTACGGCGGCCGACAACCAGCCTTCGGTAGATATCCACGTATTGCAGGGTGAACGCCCGATGGCCAAGGACAACAAGACGATCGGCAAGTTCCACCTGGACGGTATCGCTCCCGCTCCGCGCGGCGTGCCCCAGATCGAAGTGGAATTCGACATCGACGCCAATGGGATCATTCATGTAACGGCCAAGGATAAGGCTACCGGCGTATCCAAGGATATTCGTATCGAGGCTTCTTCGGGCTTATCCAAGGAGGAAATCGAACGGATGAAGAAGGAAGCCGAGGCCCATGCCGAGGAGGACCGCAAGGCCCGCGAAAAAGCCGATAAGCTGAACATGGCCGACTCGATGGTATTCCAGACGGAAAAACAGCTCAAGGAGTGGGAGGGCAAACTGCCGCAGAACATCCTTGATGAAGTGAAGACCGCCGCCGAGGCTTTGAAGAAAGCCCACGACGCCCAGGATATGGAGCAGATCGACAAGGATATCGAAACCCTGAACGCCGCCCTGCAAAAGGCCGGTGAAGAGGCTTACAAGAACCAGCAGAGCGCTGGTCCGCAGGATGCGGGACAGCAGCCTGCCGGAGATGCAGGAGCTTCTTCCTCCAACGGGAAAGCCGACAACGTACAGGATGTAGACTTCGAGGAAGTGAAGTAATCCGGCGTGATATATTAAAAACAGCCCCCGTGCCAACGGCACGGGGGCTGTTTTTATAAATGGATGAATTTTAGTAGGGGTTTTGTTTGAAGACGATCTGCAGTGTCTGGAATACGGAAACCGCTTTTCCTTTGTCCTGGGAGAGTCCAGTCGGGCATATCTTTACCGCGCGGACGGTTTCTGCTCAAGGTTGTTATAAAAAATAGGCTGACGATTTCGTCAGCCTATTTTCACTAAGTAGAATATGCGTGTCTTGCCTTATTCGATCACCGCGGAATAGGCTTCTGCGGTGGGTTCGATCTTTTTCACCAGTCCCTGCAGTACTTTGCCGGGGCCTACTTCGATGAATACGGTCGCGCCGTCTTTCACCATGTTCTGCACGCTCTGCGTCCATTTCACCGGGGCGGTCAGCTGGGCGATGAGGTTCTTCTGGATCTGTTCGGGGTCGGTGATCGCTGTGGTGGATACATTCTGGTAAACGGGGCATACCGGCACTTTGAATGCCGTTTCGGCGATAGCTTTAGCCAGTTCCTCGCGGGCGGGTTCCATCAGTGGGGAGTGGAATGCGCCTCCTACCGGCAGGCGGAGCGCGCGTTTGGCCCCGGCGGCCTTAGCGGCTTCACAGGCTGCATCTACGGCCGGGATTTCGCCCGAGATCACGAGCTGCCCGGGACAGTTGTAGTTGGCCGGAACGACAATGCCGTCCGTCGCTTTGCAGATTTCCTCCACTTTTTCGTCCGGAAGGCCCAGTACGGCGGCCATCGTCGAAGGCACTGCTTCACAGGCTTTCTGCATGGCCATGGCACGTTTGGATACCAGACGCAGACCATCCTCGAAATTCATGGCTCCGGCAGCTACCAGCGCCGAGAATTCTCCGAGCGAATGTCCGGCTACCATATCCGGCTGGAAAGAATCTCCTAATGCCTTGGCCAATGCCACCGAATGCAGGAATACAGCCGGTTGGGTCACTTTGGTCTGGCGAAGTTCTTCGTCCGTGCCGGTGAACATGATCTTGCTGATGGAAAAGCCGAGGATCTGGTCGGCCCGGTCGAACAGTTCGCGAACGGCGGCGGATTTTTCGTAAAGGTCGGCTCCCATGCCGGAGAACTGGGCTCCCTGTCCGGGGAAAACGTATGCTTTCATTGTTTTATTCGTTTGATTTAACGGTTATTACTGGGCCTTCGGGTTCCCGCCGGGGGAACTAAAGGTCAGGGGCAAAGGTAATAATAATCACGGTATTTGAAAATGCCGGGGATGGGCAAAAAAATTGCCCGGTTTTACATTCTTTTTTATTATTCGTACAAGTGTTAACAAAAGTAAGGCACCTTCCCGATTCGGCCGTTCCGTAAATTATTTCAAAAAATCTTGTGTTCCCGGGGCTTGTAATGTTTCATAACTAAAAGTAATACCAGATAAGAAATGGTTATAATTTCCTTTTTTCCCTCGGATATTATCTGTAATTTTGGTGCGCAAAACAGGGAAATGCCATTATGGGAAGACTTTACGACAAATTGAGCCGCGACGTACGCCTGCAGGAAGGAATGGTAGCCTGCATCAATTGCGGTACCTGTTCGGCCGTATGCCCGGCGGGGGAATTCTATCATTACGACCCAAAAAAAATCGTGAACATCGTCCAGACAAAGGACGATGCCCAGATAGAAGCCCTTTTACGCAGTGAGACTATCTGGTATTGCGGGGAGTGCATGTCGTGCGTGACCCGTTGTCCGCGCCGCAATGCCCCGGGGCTTATCATCATGGCCCTGCGGTCGCTGGCTCAGGACGAAGGGTACTTCGTAGAATCCGAAAAAGGCCGACAACAACTTGCCTTGAAACGGGTGATCGGGGAAAATATCCTGAATACCGGCTATTGCGTGACCCCCCATATCGTTACTTTCGAGAACCACCCGGAAGCGGGCCCTGTCTGGAAATGGGAACAGGAAAATATGGTGGATATTTACGAGCGCCTGGGCGCCAACCTCGACGGCGATGGGCCGGGTGCGATGCGCAAGATTCCCCAGGAATCCCTCGACGAACTCGCGCGGATTTTCGAAGTGACCGGCGGCAAGGCGCGTTTTGAAAAGATAGAGGAAGCCTCCCGGGCCAAGGCCGAGGAAATGGGCCTGTCCGACGAGGAATATTTCAATATGGTGTATACGACCAACAGCGGACGGCACAGCCGGTAACCGCTTTTCGTTTTTATAAGGAGAACCGTGATGGAAAATATAGACAAGGATCAAAGTTGCGACCAGAAGACCGGAAAACGCCGGATATGGAAGGAGTATCAGAAGGAGATACCGGACGATAAGTATTTCTATGTGCGCAGCTGTATCCGCCAGAACTTTTTCCCGGCGTCGGAGCACATGTTCCTGAAAATACTGCGCGACGACCTGGGGAAAGATATTTTTGAGAATCCGCACCATACCACTTGCAGCGGTATCGGGTATCACAGCGATGTGATCCCGCTGGAGACCAGCATGACGGTGGTGGCGCGTCAGTTTGCCCTAATGGCCGAGGCCGGGTACGAAAACCTGGCCGTGTCGTGCATTACTTCTTTCGGGCTGTACTCCGAATTTCTGGAGACCTGGCATCATTTCCCCGAAGTGCGGGAACGTATCGCGGACAATCTGCGCAAGGCTACCGGCCGTGAGTTGGTGTTGCCCAAGTGTGTGGCGCACGCCAGCGACATCATCTACCGCCTGCGGGAGGAGATCGGTGCGCGGGCCAAATACCGGTTAGTGAATAAAGAAACGGGCGAACCCCTGCGGGTGGTGGAGCACATTGGCTGCCACTATTCCAAGATGTTCCCTTCCAAGGGAGTGGGCGGGGCCGAATATCCCTGCGTGCTTTCCGGCATGGCCGAATCGTGGGGCGGGCACATCATCGATTATCCCGAACGCCGCCACTGCTGCGGGTTCGGTTTTCGGCAGTATCTGGTAAAGGCCAACCGGGGTTATTCCATTTCCAATACGAAAAAGAAATTCGACTCGATGGAACCTTACCATCCCGATATGATCATCACCAACTGCCCCGGCTGTCCGTATTTCCTGGACCGCTGGCAGTATACGATCTCCGAGATGGAGGGTAAGACTTACGGGCAGAATGGATATGGGATCCCGGTATTCACCTACGAAGAACTGGCGGGCCTTGTGCTGGGTTACGATCCGTGGGATTTAGGGCTCCAAACGCACCAGGTGGCTGTAGAGCCGCTGCTGGAAAAGATAGGGGTAGAATTCGACCCGAAGGCGAAGTTCAAAGGCCCGGCAGGGAAAGAAATGGGACATCCGGATGCGCCTACGTACATGAAGGTATGCGGTTGTGGGGCGGGGTGACCCCGGCGGGATCCACATCTGAGGCATCTGTTCTTGAATAAAAGGGCCGCTGCGTTTGCGAGTGAGCAGCCCTGAAAGGGGCGAAATATGATACCAGATGCTTTTTAGCCCTTTTTAGGGCGTAAAGAGAGCGATGCAAACCATTCGGCCCGTAAGCTCGTTTTCTTTGCCGCTTTGCATAAGACAGGCTGCGCCTCGGTATTGCTCAAACAAGTTTGGCACTATGCTCGGCTTGCACTGTCTTTCTTTTGGAGCGGCAAAAGAAAGTGGAAAACAGTGCCGGGGCAACAGGAGAGTACGGAAGGAACAAAAGATCGACAAAAAAATAAAAGATATACAGGAAAAAAGATAGCATGGAAGAACACGTAATCGTAATAGGCGGAGGCATCGCAGGACTGACGGCAGCCTCGGCCCTTATGAAAAAAGGCTACGGCGTGCACCTGGTCGAAAAGAAAGATGTGCTGGGGGGCAATGTGGCTTCCTGGGACCGGCTTTTCCCGGAAGGACGCCCGGCTGAAGAAGTGTTGAGGCACCTGGAAAAAGGGGCGGAGGGGATCAGCGTGTATAAAGGCACCTCCGTAAAGGATGTGAAGGAACAGGAAAAAGGTTTCTCCGTCGAACTTTCGGACGGGAAATCTGTCCGGGGCGATGCCGTGGTGCTGGCTTCCGGGTTCTCGCTTTTCGATGCGCATCTGAAAGAAGAGTACGGTTACGGCATTTACGACAACGTATACACGTCCGCTGACCTCGAAGATATGTTCACCCGGGAAAAAGTCCTCACCCGCTCCGGGAAGAAACCCTGCCGCATCGGGTTTGTCCACTGCGTGGGCAGCCGCGACGAGAAGGTGGGCAACCGTTACTGCTCCAAGGTATGCTGCGCAACGGCTGTCAAACAGGCCAGCGAGATCAAACAGCTTTACCCGGATGCGGAGGTGTACTGTTTCTATATGGACCTGCGTATGTACGACCTGCCTTTCGAGGATATGTATTTCAACGCCCAGACCCTTTACGGGGTGCGTTTTGTGCGCGGACGCCTGTGCGAAGCGGCCGAAGACCTGGAAAAACACGTGGTGCTGAAGGTGGAGGACACCCTGGCCGATAAGACCCTGAAACTTTCCGTCGATATGCTGGTGCTGATGGCCGGGATGACCGCCCCGTCGGATACCGCACGGGTAGCCGGAATGCTGGAGGTCAAATGCGGAAAGGACGGATTCTTACAGCCGACCGACGTATATACCGGGCGGAATTTTTCGTCCCGGCAGGGCGTGTTCCTGGCGGGTGCCTGCACGGGGCCCAAAAGTATTCCCGAAACGGTGGCCGATGCTTTGGGTGCGGCCGATGCCGTGGAAAACTATCTGAAGAACAAGGCGGCGGTATGATAGATTTCGGATATTCGATCACCAAGAGCAATCGCCTGGACCTTGATACGGCCGATACCTCGGTCAGTCAGGAGATAGCCGCCCAGGAACGCAGCCTTCTGCAGTGTATCGGGTGCGGGACGTGTACCGGCGGATGTACGGCCGGGCAGTTTACCCCTCACAACCCGCGGCGGATGCAGCTCTTGCTGCGTTATGGGCAGACGGAAGGCCTTTCGGAACAATTGAACAGATGTATGGTCTGCGGCAAATGCCAAATGCTTTGCCCGCGCGGGGTAGACCTGCGCAGTATCTGGGTGAAACTGGCCCGGGCGCTGGAGACCTCCACTAAATAAAACGGATAAGAAGTGCAGGAAAGATTCAGTTACGCCCCGTTCGTACTCCCTTTCACGATAGGGCTGATATACATACTCTCGTATTTTGCTTTTTCGTTCATCAAACTGCTCCACGACCTCTCGTGGGCGGATCGCAAGCGTTTTTTCCGGAGCATATTCTCCTACAAGATATTCGTGTCCGGCTGGGAGATCGTCCGCGAATGCCTGCTGCACGTAAAGATATTCAAGCGCAACAAGGTGTTGGGTTTCATGCACATGAGCATCGCGTTCGGGTGGTTCATGATGATCCTGCTGGCGCACATCGAGGTCAAGATCTATGCTCCCCACCGTTTCAACCTGCCGTATTACCCCATATTCTTCCGGTACTTCATGAAGGAGACCGACCATACGATGGGCGGTTCGTTCCTCTTTTTCCTGATGGATTTCTTCTTGCTGCTGGTACTCGTCGGGGTGGGGATGGCCATTTTCAAACGGTTCAACAGCAAACGGATGGGTATGCGGCGCACCACGCGCCTGAAGATCGGCGACCGGATCGCCGTTTATACCCTCTGGCTGATATTCCCGTTGCGACTGCTGGCCGAAAGTTATACGGCCAACATATCGGGCGGCAGCTTTTTAACCAAAACGGTCGGCCATCTGGTAGGGGCCGCGCCCGATATGATGGGCGTCGGTTTCTGGTGGGCTTATTCGATCGCGTTGGGGATGTTCTTTATCGTGCTGCCGTTCTCCCGGTTCATGCACATACCGACCGAGATCGTACTTATCCTGTTCCGCAATGCGGGTATCCGCAGCCGGAAGAAAGGGGATGGCTATGCCACGACGGAAGTGTATTCCTGTTCCCGGTGCGGGATATGTATCGACGCCTGCCAGATATCCACAGCGGCCCATATATCCAAGGATACTTCGGTGTATTTCATCCGCAAACTCCGCGAGAAAGATCCCACGGCGCTCCTTTCGGCGGAAAACTGCCTGATGTGCGGGCGGTGTGTCGAGGCCTGTCCGGTAGGGATCGATTCGGTGCGGCTGCGCCAGAACGTACGGGAACTGAAAGCCCCGAAAAAACAGGGCGATTTCTCCTATGTGCCCGATATGAAGGTGGAAAAGGCGGACGTGCTGTATTTCGCCGGCTGCATGACGCGCACCATGCCATCGATAGAGCGCCCGATGCTCCAGATACTGGAAGCTTCCGGCGATAAGTATTCTTATATGGACAAGGACGGGACCATTTGCTGCGGGCGGCCGATGATGCTGGCCGGGGAAGTGGAAGCCGCCAAGGCTATGGTCGCCAAAAATACGGAACTCATCCGCCGCAGCGGAGCCAAAACGCTGGTCACTTCATGCCCGATCTGTTTCCGGATATTCCGCCAGAACTACAACCTTAAGGGGATTGAAATCCTGCACCACAGCCAATATATCGACCGGCTGATCCAGGATGGGAAGATTACGGTCAAGTATTCCCCGGTGCGGTCCGTTTACCACGATCCGTGCGATCTGGGTAGGGGCAGCGGGGTGTACGACGAGCCGCGCCGTTTGGTAAACGCCATATCCATTCTCGACGATGCGCGGGATTCCCGGAAGGATTCCCTGTGCTGTGGGGCTTCGCTGGCCGATACGGTACTGGGCGAACGCCAGCGCCGCGACATAGCCCACGATGCATTCTCCCGCCTGACCGAAAAACACCCGGACGTGCTGTATACGGCCTGTCCGCTTTGCAAGAAGACGTTCGTGGGTGTCAGCGAAGGGTTCCCGGTGGAGGATATCGCCCAGGCTGTGGCCCGCAACATCATTCCCAACGGTAAATAAAGGCATAAAATAACCGGCTGATTCTTTGTGCCGGACGGTTTTTTTCTTTCTTTTGTAGGACTATTTTTGCGTGAAATCCTGTTCCGAAAGAAAAGAAAGCTGCCATGAAAAAGGTAATCTTACTCATTTTATTCGGTTTGTCCTGCACGGTAGGACACGCCCAGTCCGGCGAGCTTTACTTTTCACTAACGCCAGTTTCAGAACCGAATTATAAGAACTGGACGGAAGGTATTTATATCGAAGAAGACAATGACACTAATCCACTGTATAAATCGAAGTCGATCTTTTTCAACCTAAGATCGGTCGCAAGGGATATTGATATTTCTTTCGGTCATATCAATTACAACAAGTCGGAATTAGCCCGGCGCAACCTGCGGCAAGCATGGAACGACGAGATGGAGATCACCACTACCGGCACGAATATCGCCAGCTACCACACCGTCTACAACCTCGACTCGTTTTTCCGGGCCAAGAGTGCGAAAGAGATGATGGATTGGTTGAACTCACTGGATATCCACAACAAGGAGATTTACTTCTTCGACCAGCGCGATTACTCCAAAGGGAAGATCACTCTCATTCAGGTAAAATTCCTCAGTGGGGGCTTCAAGGACAATTTTACGGTTAAAGAATAACCCGCCTGAACAGTATTCTATTGACCTGCCGATAAATTAAGGATTCTTTCCCGGCGGAGGGTCTGGAATGTGATTTTGCAAAGGTTTTCCCGGCGCAATTAAAAAATGTATTAAAAGCATTCGTTTTATATCCGTTATTCTCAGTCTTTTTACTATCTTTGCCCCATTGTAATCCGCTATGGACAAATAGCCCGGTTTACAGAGAAGAAATGAAAAGACCAAACGCGCATTCGCTGATTCTTTCTACGCTGCTTAGGCGCAGGCGCCCGCGCGCCCTGGCATGATATTGCCGTGTGGCGGTACGGAGGATTACCGCAGCGGCCCTGAAATTTTATATTCCCGGATACATTTACAGGATAGTGATCAAAACGGCAGTCGTGCCGCGGCTTTGTTTTTGTGCCGCCCCGGCTGCAAAAAATAAATTCAATTTTTTTATCGAAAATGGAAATAGATGTTTTCATAGCTTCCCAGGAGCACCTGAAATACGCCCAGACCATCTGCGACGCCATCGAGAAGGCGGCTTATGAGCGGGGTACGGGTATAGCCAAGCGTGCGGCGGAATATGTGGAAAAGAAAATAAAGGACGGCAAGGCCGTCATCGCCCTGACCGGGGACGGACAGTTCGCCGGGTTCAGCTATATCGAGACGTGGGAGCACGAGAAATACGTAGCTACTTCCGGCCTTATCGTAGTGCCGGAATTCCGCATGTCGGGGCTGGCCAAAAAGATCAAACACGCGACGTTCCTCTTGGCCCGCCAGCGCTACCCCGATTCCAAGATATTCAGTATCACGACCTCGCTGGCCGTGATGAAACTCAATACGGACTTGGGATACAAACCCGTCACGTTCTCCGAGCTCACTACCGACCAGACTTTCTGGCGGGGATGCGAGGGCTGTGTCAATTTCGACGTCCTCTCGCGCAACAACCGCCGGATGTGCCTGTGCACGGGTATGCTTTACGACCCCCAGAAATCCTCGGACGAGGATATTTTGAAAAATATCAGTATCTTTAACGGCGTGGTGGACTTCCATCCCCAGAATCAAACGGAAAATAAAAAATAAGATGAAAAAGAAAGTATTGGTGGCCTTCAGCGGAGGGCTGGATACCTCGTTTTGTGTCAAGTATCTCAAGGAAGAGAAAGGTTACGAAGTATATACCGCCTTGGTAAATACCGGCGGTTTTTCCGAAAAGGAACTGAAGGAAGTGGAGAAAAAGGCGCTCAAACTCGGTGCCGTATCCCATGCCAACATAGATATCACCCAGGAATTCTACGACAAGGCGCTGCGCTACATGATATTCGGCAACGTGCTGCGCGGCAACAGCTATCCGATCTCCGTCAGCTCGGAGCGCGTATTCCAGGCCATTGCCATTATCGAATATGCCAAGGAAATTGGCGTACATGCGGTAGCCCACGGATCGACCGGGGCGGGCAACGACCAGGTGCGTTTCGACATGATATTCCAGACGCTGGCGCCCGGTATCGAGATCATCGCGTTGGTGCGCGACCTGGCCCTTTCCCGTCAGGACGAGATCGATTTCCTGAAGAAACACGGAGCGGCCGCTTCGTGGGAAAAATCCAAATACTCGATCAACCAGGGGATCTGGGGCACTTCGGTAGGCGGGGTGGAAACGCTCCATTCCGAACAGACGCTGCCCGAAGAGGCGTATCCCAGCCAGCTGAAAGAAACGAAAGTACGGACGATCACCATCGACTTTGAAAAGGGCGAACCTGTCGGGCTGAACGGCAGGAAAATGGCCCCGCTGAAAGTCATCGTCGAACTGGAAAAGATCGCTTCGGCCTACGCCATCGGCCGGGATATGCATGTCGGCGATACGATCATCGGCATCAAAGGCCGTGTAGGTTTCGAAGCCGCCGCCGCCCTGGTGATCATCAAGGCCCATCATATGCTCGAAAAGCACACGATGACCAAATGGCAGGCCTATTGGAAGGAGCAGATCGGCAATTTTTATGGTATGCTGATGCATGAAGGACAATATCTCGATCCGGTGATGCGCGACATGGAGGCTTTCCTGGAGAGTTCCCAAAAATCCGTTACCGGCCGTGTCGGGGTGATCCTGCGACCTTACACGTTCCTGGTGGAAGGGGTTAAGTCGCCTTACGACCTGATGAATTCCGGATTCGGCGAGTACGGCGAGATGAACAAGGCCTTTACCGGCAAGGATGCCGAGGGCTTTATCAAAGTCCTGTCGCTGCCGAACAAAATCTATTACCATGTGAACGGCCTGAACAAAAAGCAGGCCGGGAAAACCTCCGGGAAAAAGAAATAAAGCTGGGTGGGAATGAAGGCTGCCGCGGGTATATCTTTGGCTATTTTCTCCGTCCTGTTGTTGGCAGGCTGCGGGAAAGGGTACATGGACCTTCCGCCGATGCAGTTTCATTCGCTGATCACCAGCAACAAGAAAGTGCGCCTGCTCGATGTGCGTACCCCGGAGGAATACCGGGCGGAACACATAAAAGGAGCACTGAACATCCCGGTAGCCGATACGATCGCTTTTCTGGCTTCGGTGGACAGCCTGAGCCATAAAACGCCGTTCGCCGTCTATTGCCGCACCGGGAAGCGCAGCGATACGGCGGCGCGGCTCCTGTCCCGCAGGGGATACATGGTCTATAACCTCAAAGGGGGCATCGAGGCCTGGAAATTCCGGCATTTGCCGACCCGGGGGACAGAGGTCAAAGAAGAAAACCGACCCCGGAAAAAAAAGTCGCAATGGCTGGAAGGCCAGTTGAAAGATATTCAAGAAAGCAAAGGGAAATGATAAACGACACACAACGTAAACTCAAGATAGGCATCGTAGGGGGTGCCGGTTATACCGCAGGCGAACTGCTGCGAATTATCCTACGACATCCGAAGGTCAAGGTGGATTTCGTGTATTCCACTTCGAGTGCCGGGCAGCCGCTTCACAGCATCCATTACGACCTGCTGGGTGTGACGGATATGTGTTTTTCCGCTGAGGTCAACCCTACGGTCGACGTGTTATTCATGTGCACGGCGCATGGAGATACCGGCAATTTCCTGAAGGAAAACCCGGTCTGCGAGCATACGCGCATCATCGACTTGTCCAACGAGTTTCGCCTGAAAGCCGATTCGCGCTTTATGGGCCGGAAGTTCGTGTATGGGCTCCCGGAGGTGAACCGGGCCAAAATCGCCCGGGCGCACGACATTGCCAACCCGGGCTGTTTCGCGACGGCTATCCAGTTGGCACTGGCTCCGCTGGCATCCAAAGGTTTGTTGCAGGGTGACATCCATGTCAATGCGGTGACCGGATCGACCGGTGCCGGAGTAAAGCCTTCGGCGACGACCCATTTCTCCTGGCGGGCGGATAACCTGTCGTATTACAAACCTTTTTCGCATCAGCATTTGGGAGAGATCAAGGAGACGCTGGCCAAACTGAACGGCGGGTTGGAGCGCGAACTTTATTTCCTGCCTATCCGCGGAAACCATGCGCGGGGAATATTTGCTACCGCTTATACCGATTTTGACGGTGACCTGGAAGAGGCCAGGCGTATCTATGGCGAGTTTTACCGCACGGCGGTCTTCACGCTGCTCTCGGATGCGCCGCAAGTACACATGAAGATGGCGGTCAATACCAACAAATGCGTGATCGGACTGCTCAAACACGGCGACAAGCTGCTGGTGACTTCGGTGATAGACAACCTGATAAAAGGGGCTTCGGGTCAGGCGATACAGAATATGAATCTGATGTTCGGGCTACCGGAAGATATGGGGCTCGGCCTGAAGGCTTCGGCTTTTTAAGTCGGTATATCAGGGTAATATTCGGCAATAATTGTCCCATTTCGCCCTGTCCGGGCACGGACTCCACTTTCTTTTGTGGGCTCAAAAGACCGGGTGATCCCGGCTGAACGGAAAAGAAAGAGAGGCTGTGCCTCCCGAATGGTTTGCATCGCTCTCTTTACGCCCCGAAAAGGGCTAACGAGCATCAGGCTTCATGATTCGCCCTTTCCGGGGCTGTTCGCTCGCAAACGCAGCGGCCCTTTATTCATTTACCCGCTTCGGTTTTGCCGGCGCGAGGAAGCCCGGAAACGGAAAAAAGGGCGCAGACTGTTCGAGCCTGCTTTAGCGGGCGAGTTTCGAAGCCCGCCGTTTTCGGGCGTTCCGAACGGCGATGTTGCAAAACCGGCGGAGGCTTTTGCGACTGATGTCGCTGAACGGTTGTCTTTTCTTTTCCGCCTTGCCGGGGCTCCCGGCCTTTTGTGCGGCAGACAAAAGAAAAGTACATACGGAATAATCCGACAATAAAAACCTTAAGAACAAAAAACAAAATAAAATAATGAAACTTTTCGACGTTTATCCATTATACAATGTGGACATTGTCCGGGGGCTCGACACGCGGGTGTGGGATGCCGACGGACAGGAATATCTCGACCTCTACGGGGGGCATGCCGTGATCTCTATCGGGCATTCCCACCCGCATTATGTCAAATCCGTTTCCGAGCAGGTATCGCGCCTGGGATTTTACTCCAATTCGGTGGTCAACACCGTACAGCGTACCTTGGCCGAAAGATTGGGGAAGATCAGCGGGATGGACGATTATACCCTGTTCCTGTGTAACAGCGGGGCAGAGGCCAATGAGAATGCCATCAAACTCGCCTCGTTCCTCACGGGCCGCGACCGGGTGGTGGCATTCGGCAAATCGTTTCACGGGCGTACGTCCGAAGCGGTCGCCGTCACGGACAACCCCAAGATAGTAGCTCCCGTGAATGACGTGCAGAAGCGCACGTTCGTTCCTCTGAACGATATCGAAGGAGTGAAGAAAGCCCTTGCCGGGGGCGATGTCTGCGCGGTGATCGTCGAGGGAATACAGGGAGTCGGCGGTATGGGAATGCCGACGGCGGAATTCATGCAGGCCCTTGAAAAAGAATGTAAAAAAGCCGGTGCCAAACTGATCCTCGATGAGGTACAGTCCGGTTGCGGACGTACGGGAAAATATTTCGCTTTTCAGCATTATGGAATTCGCCCGGATATTATTTCCATCGCCAAGGGCATCGGGAATGGTTTTCCGGTGGCAGGCATCCTGATCGCCCCGGATATCGAAGCGCAATACGGAATGCTGGGGACCACTTTTGGCGGGAACCATCTGGCCTGTGCGGCCGCCTTGGCTGTGATCGACGTAATGGAACAGGAAAAACTGGTCGAGAACGCCGCAAAAATGGGTGCTTATGCCGCCGAAAAGTTTGCTGCATTGCCCCATGTGATCGCCGTGAAAGGCCGCGGATTGATGCTGGGCGTAGAATTCGACCGGCCGGTCGCCGCCCTGCGCAAGGAACTTGTCCTGAAAAAACATATATTTACAGGCTCGGCATCGAATCCGGCCATGATCCGTTTCCTTCCGCCCCTGACGGTGAAAAAGGAGGATGTGGACGCGCTTTGCGGGGCCCTTGCCGAACTGACGAAAGACTGGTAACCAAAACGATAAGACAATGGATTTGAAAAAAGTGTTTTTCTGGAACGTGGATACGCAAAAGGACTTCATGGAAAAGACCGGAACGCTGTACGTGGACGGCGCGGACGAAATCCGGCCGGTCCTGGCGCGCCTGACGGCATTTGCCCGGGAAAAAGGGATTCCTGTGGTGTCCACCGCCGATTACCATTACGGCGACAGCGCGGAACTTTCGGACAAGCCCGACTTCAAATCCTCTTTCCCTCCCCATTGTATGGCGGGTACGCCCGGATCCGAATATATCCCGGAGACGCGTCCTGAAAAGCCCCTGATGGTATCCTGGGAAAAACTGTACCGTGATTTCGACATTGCGAAATACCGTGAATTTCTCGTAACCAAGGATGCGTTCGACGTATTCGAAGGCAATCCCAATATGGACGATTTCATCGAATCGCTCTACGACGAGACGGGGCGCGATACGGCCGTTGTGTACGGCGTGTCGGGTAACGTATGTGTCAAGTTCGCGGTGGATGGCCTGCGCGAGCGGGAATTCCCGGTCATCGTGCTGTCCGACGCCATTGCCAGCCTGCCCGGTCTGCCCGATCCGCTGGAGAGCGAAGAGTGGGCGGAGGATGAAAAACTAACTGTGATGACTTCGGAAGAATTCTTCGCATCGGCCCAGTAATGCCTTTTATGGAATGCCGGGTAAGCATAGAGGATGCTAATAAACGCACGGTGCGTTATATCGTGCTGCCGGTTCTTTTGCTGGCGGCAACCGTTTTTATCCTCAATTTTCCCCGGTGGGACTTCTCGTTCTGGACGCAGTCCTCTTCGATAGGGTTCTGGCGGTGGATGCTTTCCTATGTGATGTGGATGCTTATATTCATTGCGACGCTCCTGGCAGGGGTGTTCGTGCACGAGGGCATACACGGAGTGCTGATCGCCCTTTTTGCCAAAGGTGGTTTCCGGAGCCTGAGTTTCGGATTCGACCGGAAGACAATGAGTCCTTTCGCCCATTCCCGGGTGCCGCTGCGCGCCTGGCAAATGTCGACGGTGTGCCTGGGGCCATTGGTACTGCAAGGCATCGTGCCGATGGCGCTGGCCGTGTGGTGGGGCAGCGTGTTCGTGTTCGTCCTTTCGGTGATATTTGTCATTGCGGCGGGCGGGGACATCATTTATGCCGGACTGTTGCGCAAGGTGTCTCCCGGCGCTTTTGTCGAGGACCTGCCCGATGCGGTAGGCTATCGGACGGTACAATAGAATGAAATAAAGAAAAACAAAGATAAAAGATGAGAAAATTCACCGCAGCGGCCGACCTCAAGGATGTGGATGCCGCCGTAAAAGAAGCATTGGAGCTTAAGAAAAGCCCCTACGGCGAAAAATACCTTGGGGAGAACAAGACCATCGGGCTCATATTTTTCAATTCGTCCCTCCGCACGCGGCTGTCCAGCCAGCGCGCGGCGCAAAACCTCGGGGCCAATGTGATCGTGATGAACGTCGGCACGGACGGCTGGGCGCTGGAATTCGAAGATGGCGTGGTAATGGAAGGCTCTACGGCCGAACATATCAAGGAAGCCGCCCCCGTGATGGCGCAGTACTGCGATATCCTGGGCATCCGTTCTTTCCCGGGGCTGAAAGACCGCGAATTTGACTATTCGGAAAAGGTGCTGAGCTCCTTTATACAGTATACCGATGTCCCCATTGTCAGCCTGGAAAGCGCTACTTCGCACCCGCTGCAGGCGCTGGCCGACCTGATCACTATCGAAGAGTTCAAGAAGACGGAGCGCCCCAAAGTGGTGCTTTCGTGGGCCGGGCATCCCCGCGCCCTGCCGCAGAGCGTGCCGAACGCTTTTGCTGATTTCATGACCGCCTCGAAAAAGGTGGATTTCGTCATCACGTGCCCTCCCGGGTATGAACTGAGCGAGAAATTCGCCAAAGGGGCCCGGATCGAGTACGACCAGGACAAAGCGCTCGAAGGGGCGGATTTCGTGTATGCCAAGAATTGGTCCAGCTACGCCCATTACGGGCAGATACTCAAAAAAGATTACGACTGGATGATCGACGAGCGGAAGATGGCCCTGACCAACGACGGGAAATTCATGCACTGCCTGCCTGTGCGCCGCAACGTCATCGTGTCGGAAAAAGTGCTGGATTCCCCCGCCAGTATCGTGGTGCAGGAAGCCAAAAACCGCGAAGTGTCCGCCCAGTACATCTTCCGGGAAATGCTCAAAGGACTTCGGTAGAAGTCCTTTTTTATTGCGGGACGAATGATTTATATTTGCAGGGATGAAAGTGATAAAAATAGGCGGTAACGTCATAGACAATGCGGAGGCTCTTGCGGCTTTCGAAGCGGATTTCGCCCGTATGCCGGGCGATAAAGTGTTGGTGCACGGCGGGGGCAAGATCGCTACGGCGCTGTCCAAAACGCTGGGTATCGAAACAAAAATGGTCGCCGGCCGCCGGGTGACCGACCGCCAGACGCTTGACGTGGTGACGATGGTCTATGCGGGACTGATCAACAAGAATGTGGTGGCCGCCCTTCAGGGGCTGGGCTGCAATGCGGTGGGACTGTCGGGGGCGGATTGCGGGGCGATCCTCTCGCACAAACGCCGCACGGGCGACGTCGATTACGGATACGTGGGTGATGTGGACAAAGTCAACGGCGCAGGGATCAAAGCCCTGGCCGATGCGGGATTTACACCCGTATTTTGTGCTATTACGCACGACGGACAGGGAACGCTGCTCAATACCAACGCCGATACGGTAGCTTCGGAAGTGGCCAAAGCTCTGGCGGGATTCGCCGATACGGAACTGATATTCTGTTTTGAAAAGGACGGCGTCCTTTCGGCCCCCGACGACGATACGAGCGTCATTCCGCATATCGATGCGGCCGCGTTCGAACGCCTCAAGGCGGACGGCACGGTTTCCGGCGGGATGCTGCCCAAACTGGAAAACGCTTTTGCGGCTATCCGCAGCGGGGTGAAAAAGGTGATCATCGCATCGCCGGCCTACATCGCCCGCCCGGACAGCCCTCATACGGAAATAGTACCCTAACGCTAAAAACACGATCCGGACATGAAACAAAAAATGATATCCCCTTCGCTGCTCTCCGCGGATTTTGCCGCCCTGGGGCGCGATATCGAACGGATGAACACCTCTTCGGCCGATTACCTCCACGTGGATGTGATGGACGGGGTGTTCGTGCCGAACATCTCATTCGGTATGCCTGTGTTGGAAGCTATAGCCCGTGTGGCGGAAAAACCGCTCGACGTGCATTTGATGATCGTCGATCCGGAGCGCTATATCGACCGTTTTGTGCAATTGGGAGCGAAAATACTCACGATACACCAGGAGGCTACCCGGCATCTGCACCGGGCGGTGCAGCAGATAAAATCGGCAGGGGCCCTGGCCGGAGTATCGCTGAATCCGGCGACGCCTGTGAATACCCTGGAAGATATTATCGCCGATGTCGACCTGGTACTGGTCATGTCGGTGAACCCCGGTTTCGGCGGGCAGGCCTTTATCGAACATACGTACGAAAAACTGACCCGTTTGCGCGAGCTGATGGCGCGTGCCGGTTCGAAGGCTATCGTCGAAGTGGACGGCGGGGTGAACGACAAAAATGCGGGACGCCTGTTCGAGGCGGGAGCCGATATGCTGGTCGCCGGTAATTTCGTGTTCAAAAGCGCCGATCCGGCCGCAGCGGTCGAGGCATTGCGGCGATGAAAAAGAAAAAAGACGTCAATCTGGATGTTTTGCGGACGATCCGCGCCCAGGACCGGGAGGAGGAGATAAAGGCTTTCGGCCGGAGCATCCTCCACAGCCGTATCCGCAAGAGCAAGAAAGTTTACGACCGCAAAAAGACATCCGCCCGGCGTTTTTGGGAGCGCGGGGCAGGAGAAATTTAACCGTACCCAACCGTTTTAATACAAAGACTATGCTGGAATCGAAGAAAGAAGAAAAACGGACCCCTATCTCCGAACTGGGGGAATTCGGACTGATAGACCATTTGACCGGAGATATTAAACCCGCCCAAAAATCCACGGTGAAAGGGATCGGCGACGATGCGGCTGTTCTGGATGCCGGAGGCAGGGAGGTGCTGGTATCTTCCGATATGTTGGTGGAAGGGGTGCATTTCGACCTTTCTTATGCGCCGCTCAAACACTTGGGTTATAAATCGATCATTGTCAATTTGTCCGATATTTACGCCATGGGCGGCGTTCCGGAGCAGGTTATCGTCTCGGTGGCCGTATCCAACCGTTTCCCGGTGGAGGCTCTCGAAGAGCTCTACGCCGGTATGAAACTGGCGGGAAGCCTTTACGGGGTGGACATCGTGGGCGGTGACACTACTTCTTCGACCGCGGGGCTGGTTATATCCGTCAGCGTGATCGGTTATGTGGAAAAAGGCAAGGCCGTTTACCGCAGCGGAGCCAAAGAAGGCGACCTGGTGGTTGTCTCCGGCGATCTGGGAGGGGCTTATATGGGCCTCCAGGTGCTTCGCCGGGAAAAGAAGACCTGGGAGGTCAACCCGCAGTGGCAGCCCGACCTCGAACCGTACCAGTACATCGTCGAGCGGCAGCTCAAACCGGAAGCCCGGCGCGATATTCCCCCGCTTCTCGAAGCCCTCGGCGTGCGGCCCACGGCCATGATCGATATTTCGGACGGCCTTTCTTCGGAAATACTGCATATCTGCAAACAGTCCGGGGTAGGTGCGCAGATATACGAGGACAAAATCCCCAAAGACCCGCAAATGATCACTACGGCGGATGAATTCGGTCTCGATTCTTCGACTGTCGCCCTGTCCGGCGGAGAGGATTACGAGCTCCTCTTTACGATGCCTATCGCGGATTACGACAAAATAAAAGGCAACCCCAACCTCACGCCCATCGGGCATATTACGGCCCCGGGTACCCCTTGTCAGTTGGTGCTGCGCGACGGCAGTGTAGTCGATCTGACAGCCCAGGGATGGAACAGCTTTGGGAAGTCTGAAGACTGAAAAACCAATCCTGCGAGGATAAGGTTTTACCGATAAAAACGAACGTTTACTAAAAAACGATTTTTCTATCCCGGCTATGGGCGGCGTTTATTTCCATATCCCCTTTTGCAAGCATAAATGCCTGTATTGCAATTTTTTTTCCGTGGCGGACTTCCGCCGCAGGGAACAGGTCGTGGCGGCCATGCGGGACGAACTTTGCGGCCGGGCGGAAGGCTGGCCGGACCGGGAGGTAAAGACCGTGTATTTTGGAGGAGGAACGCCTTCGCTATTGCCTGCGGAGGATATCTCGGTGCTGTTGGACGGGGTAAAAAGGTCGTTGCGGATTCTACCCGGTGTGGAGATCACCCTGGAGGCCAATCCGGACGATATTTCCGCCGAAAAAGCATCCCAGTGGCTTTCTATAGGCGTCAACCGGCTATCCGTCGGGGTACAGTCTTTTGACGATGCGGCGCTGGCTTTTATGGAACGCCGTCATACGGGGGCCGATGCGGTGCGGGCTGTCGAACAGCTGCGTAAAGCCGGTTTCGGCAACATTACAATAGATTTGATCTACGGAATCCCCGGCCGGGACGACAAAGCACTGGAGCGGGATGTGGAGACAGCCCTCGCTTTGGGTGTGGAGCATATTTCGGCCTATGCGCTGACCGTGGAAAAAGGAACGGCGCTCGACGTACGGATAGGACGGGGAAAACTCCCGGCTCCCGACGACGACGAAGCAGCCCGGCAGTATTTAGAGGTCGTAGACCGGTTGGAGACAGCCGGGTTTCAGCGGTACGAAGTTTCCAATTTTGCGCGCCCGGGATACCGTTCGCGCCATAACAGCGCTTACTGGAGCGGGGATGCTTATCTGGGGATAGGGCCTTCGGCCCATTCTTTCGACGGACGGCGGCTGCGGCGATGGAACGAGGCTTCGATTGCGAAATACCTCGAGGGAGCACGGGCAAATCGTATTCCGCACGGAGAAGAAACCCTTTCGCAGCTGAACCTGCGCAACGAGATGGTGATGACCTCCCTGCGGACGGCCGAGGGGCTTTCCCTCGATAATTTTAAAAGCCGTTTCGGGCAGGAGGCTTTGGAATCCCTGCTGGCCCAGGCCCGGAAACACATAGAACAGGGATTGGCCGAGATTTCTGAGGGACATTTACGCATTACCCGGGCCGGATGGTTCTTTACCGACGGGATTTCCTCCGACCTTTTTGAAGTGGAATAATTTTTTCTAAGAGTCCTTTGTAAAGAATAAAAATCAGGCGCGGTGCCGGTTGTGCATGATCCGCGTCATCAGGAACGATTGCCGGTGGAAGATGAACAGCGGCAGCGAAACCCCCAATACCAAAGCAAACAAAATGGAAACGGTCAGCGCCCCATTGTGGAGGATGTCGACCATCGTGGCCTGCATCACCAACGGGTCTTTGGCCTGGATAAAATTCATCAGGGACATGAATGTCTTGTAGGCGTACATTCCCGGGATCATCGGCAGCAGCGAAGGGAAGGAGAATACTTCCGGCGGGCAGTGTATCATCCGGGCAAAAAAGATCGTGATCATCCCGATCGTGAAAGAGGCGATGACCGTCGCCGTTACGATATCCATCGCAGCAGTGTTTATCAGGAAGTAGCGCAGCGCATGCCCGATGGCCGCCAGCAGGGCGGACAGGTAGATGGCTTTCCGCGGCGGGTTGGAGATCACGGCAAACCCGGTGGCCGCTACCGCCGCCAGCAATCCGTCGAGGAGGAGTTCTGCGATCAGGCTGCTCATAGTCCGTTAATCCCGAGTAATAAAAGGGTCATCGAGAGCCCTATGGTGATACAAATAATGAATATCGTCGCGGTGATCAGGCGGGAACCCCCGCCCAGTACATGCCCTTCGAGTACGTCTATCACCCCGTTCATCAGCGGTACGCCCGGGATGAGGAACAAGATGCTCGATCCCACCGCGATCTGCGGAGTGGCTGTAGGCGCGCCCAGTTTGGCGCACAGGGCGACGATGAACGACGAAACGAACGAACTGATAATGAAGACTACCAGCGGGTTCGTTTTTCCCTTGCTGAAATACATGCGGGCCGAAAATCCGGCCAGCGTACCCAGGAAAACGAGTCCCATCGCGACCAGGTCGCCCGTGAATATCCGGCAGAAGCAGGCGTTCGCCAGGGCTACCAGCAGGGTGACCAATGCCGTCGGGTACCTTTTTTGGGAGATGATCTCGTTATAGCGGCGGCGGAACTCTTCGAGCGAGATGCGGTTGTCGTAAGCGTGCCATGTCAGGGAACTGACGGACGAGACACTGCGGAAATTGATTGTCTGCGGGGTTATTTTCTTAACAGCCGTGAGCTTTATGCCGCCGTCCCGGTTGTCCCGCAGAGTCATCATGATGTTTTTCTGAAAGATAGTGATATCCGTCGAGCAGCCGAAACTCTCCGCCGCCCGGTTGACGTTGCGCACGATGCGGGACGTATGGGACCCGCAGGCCGCCAGGGTGGTGGCCAGGTCGAGCAGCAGGTCGGATATTTCTTTGTAGCGTTCCAAAACAGTCTGGGGATATTCCTTTTCGTCGGTGCAAAGTTACTGTACGGCGCTTTATCCGGCAAATCCGGCCGCCTTTTTCTTTGCAGGGATATCTGGGAAAAACAAAAGGAGCCCCCGGAAAACCCGGAAGCCCCTTTTGGGCTGAAATATGAAAAAACTGTTAGGACTCGTTATTCGGGCCGGGCCCAGAACCGGGCCGGGTCCCGCGAAATATAGTCGTTGGACGGGCTTTTGAAATCGCCGGGGAGAAGCTGCATGTAATACACGCCTTTGCGGACGGTTTCGGTGTCGTACGTGGAATCCAGCGGGCACATGAACCAGTAGAAATTCTTGGTCATGTAGGCGATGTATTCGGCTTCGTTCTTTTTCTGGCCGTTCCAGTTGGCTTCGGGATTGAGGTGTATCTGTTTTCCTTCTACCAGTGCCTGCCGGGCGTCTTCGATGCTTATCAACTCGCCTTTGTCGTCCGAAAAGAACGCGTAGAAAGTCGGGTCGGCCATGATCCATTTGCCCAGCGAATCACTCCACACGATATTGACCACGTGGCAGTCGAAATCGTTCTCATCTTTCGGCATACAGGTGATAAAGCGGGATTTGAAGCCCATAGCCAGGTAGCATTCGTTCAGGATGGTGCTCATCATGCGGCAGTTGATCCCCCGGTTCTCTTCCTTGCAGACTTTGAGAAGCGCCGGGGCATTTTTCTCTTTCGGGTTTTCAGCCCCTCCGTCGTGGCGTACGGCATTGTGCACCCACAGGCAGAGGTTCTTGATCTTCGAGATTTCGTCCCCGCTGCCGGCGATGGAATCCAGTTTCAGCGTTTTGCGCAGGCTGACCAGACGCGGGTCGTTTTGACTCAGATACGTGAACGGCGGCAGGTCGGCGTCGGGCGCGTCCCCTTTGTAGGCCCCACTATGGCTCAGTACGTACGGGTAGTCGTAATTTTCCCGGATGCGTTGTATCTGTGCGGCAAAGGCAGGATCGTCCTGGATGATCTTCAGGTCGGTATCCTTCAGAGCCCAGCGGAAATTTCCGTATCCGGAATCCACCGCTTTGGTGAAAGCTTCGATAGCCGCCTCTTTTTTCCCTTCCAGTGCCTGGATGCAGGCCAGGTTGTAGTAGGAGAGGGCGTAGACCGCATTCTTGTTTAGGTAAGGGTCGTTTTGAGCCTTGGTGTAGGCGATAGTTTGGTCGATCAGGCGTGCCGACTCAGCGTAATCCCGGGCTTTCATCGCGGCGTTGGTCTTTTTCAACAGCACCGAAACGGAGTCCGTTACAGCGCTTTGCCCGTGGAGGCCTGCGGCACAGAAGGCCGACAGGAGGGTAAAAACGAAAATCTTTGTTCGTGTCATGGAAAATGAGTTATCTATGAATTGTTATTCGGGGCGGGCCCAGAAATAGCCCGGATCACGCGAGAGGTAATTGTTCTGCCAGGGTTTGAAATCCCCGGGTGCGAGCATCGCATAGCCGTCTTCGGCGCCTTCGGTCTCCGTATCGTATGTGGAAGCCACCGGACAGGAGAACCAGTAGAGGTTTTTGGCCATATATTCCAAATGCTGGGCTTCACTCCGCTTTTGTCCGTTCCAGTTGGCTTCGGGGTTGACTTTCACGGTCTTTCCGGCGACGATCATCTGGCGGGCTTCTTCCAGGCCCAGCAGGTTGCCTTTGCCGTCCAGGAAGAAAGCATAAAAACTCGGGTCGGCCATAATCCATTTATCCAGTTGGTTGCTCCATACGATGTTCACCACGTGGCAGTCGGTGTCCTTGTCGCTTTTTGGCAGGCAGGTCATAAAACGGGATTTGAAGCCCATGGCCAGGTAGCATTCGTTCAGGATGGTGGACAGCATTCGGCAGTTGACGCCCCGGTTTTCTTCCTTGCATACTTTGAGAAGAGCCAGGGCATTCTTTTCGGCAGGATTGTTGGACCTCCCGTCGTGGCGTACGGTATTGTGCAGCCATAGGCAGAGGTTCTTGATCTTCGATATTTCGTCCCCGTTTCCGGCGATGGAATCGAGGTTCAGCGTCTTGCGCAGATTGACCAATCGGGGATCGTTCTGGTCGAGATAAGTAAAGCGGGGAAGGTCTGCATTTTTAGCGTCCCCTTGGTATTTGCCCGATTTTTTCAGGATTTCGGGATAATCGTATTTCGCCTGCAATCCCCGCATCAGTTCCTTGAAATACGATTCTTTCCGGATATTATCCAGGTCAGGGTCTTTCATTGCCCAGCTATAGCGGCTGTATCCGGCATCGACCGCATTTTTGAAAGCATTTAAAGCGGGTTCTTTCTTGTCCATCAGGCTGTAGATACAAGCGATATTATAATAGCTGACAGCATCGGTGTTCTGTTTCATCCACGCGGGTACGTCTTTGTCGGACTGTGCGTGCGCGTAGGTCATTGCTTCCCGGTACAGGCAGTCTGCCTTGCGGTAATTTTTGTCTTTCGCGGCGGCATCAGCTTGGGAGAGCAGGGACTGGAGGGAGTCCGTTATTTCTTTGTTTTGGGCGGACAGGCCTGCACAGCACAGAACGGTGAGCAGGATGAGGATTACGTGTTTCATGGTGCAAAATTGTTTTTCGGTTATCTTCTATTACATTAGACCTCTTCCGAGATAAAAAGGTTACACCCGAGGCAAAAAAAATGATCCGGGTATAGGAAGAACCTATCGCAAGGATTTGGAATACCGGGGAGTATGTCGTAAATTGGAACATAAAAACAAATGCGATGAAACAGGACAAAAGGCCTCTTACTCCGTTGGAGGCACAAGTGATAGAGGGAAAAGGGACTGAGGTGCCTTTTACGGGCAAATACGACGATTTTTTCCAGCCGGGCACTTACCATTGCCGGAAATGCGGGGAGCCTTTATACCGTTCGTCCGATAAGTTCGACGGGCATTGTGGCTGGCCGGCGTTCGACGACGAGATTCCGGGGGCAGTGCGGCGCATTCCCGATGCGGACGGCAGGCGTACGGAGATCGTGTGTGCTCATTGCGGGGCCCATCTGGGGCATGTATTCACCGGGGAAGGTCTGACGGAAAAGGATACCCGGCATTGTGTCAATTCGATGTCCATGACCTTTGTGCCCGATATGCCGGAAGACCGGCGGAAGGGGGAACCATATGAGGTGGCGGTACTGGCCTCGGGCTGTTTCTGGGGCACGGAATACTGGCTTTCCAAGATAGACGGGGTGGTTTCCACCGAAGTGGGATATGCGGGGGGCTGGCTGAAAGACCCGCTGTACAGCCAGGTGAGTACGGGCGGGTCGGGTCACCTGGAATGTGTGAAGGTAGTATTCGATCCTCAAAAGGTGTCCTATCGAGAGATCTTGCGGACTTACTTCAATACCTTCGATTCGCAGCAGGCCGACGGGCAGGGGCCGGACATTGGGCCGCAGTACCGGTCGGCGATATTCTACACGTCGCAGCGGCAAAAAGAGTTGGCCGAAGAGGCTTTGGAAAAATTGCGGGAAAAGGGGCTGAAACCGGAGACGGAGGTTTTACCACTCGATATATTCTATCCTGAAAAGGAAGAATATCACCGTCATTATTACGATAAGAATGGCCAGACGCCGTATTGTCATGTATATAAGGAGATATTATAGTATCAGAAATAGGTAGGGATGAGTTTATTGCCCGGTTAGTAAAGCCAACACCTTTCCGTATTTCCGACTTTTTTTAGAACAGACGATAAACCGATAGATCAAAACGGGGATATATATGCCTGATGTAAAGGCTAAAAAGGAACAAATATACCAAGGCGCCCCGGTGAGCCCGAAAAGAACTTGTTGAGAAAAAGTTTGGGGATACCAGGAAAATAAAAAAATGGCATAGGAAGCGCCATAGAGAGGGACAAAGAAAGTCCATTTTTTTTCCACGTACAGATATCCCAAAGCTACACTCATCAGAATGCCGTTTGTCGCTTTCAGTAAATCGGCTCCCTTAAATGAAATTCCTATAAATAGAATTGATAGTAAAAATGTGATTATCAGTGTTTTATGAGTTGAGGGGGGGGGGTATTCAACCTGAAAAATTTGATGATTTCTCTTTGGCGGGTACAGAATATTATCCCGAGAACGAAATAAAAAAGGTATCCTATTATACCGGAAAAATTGAGCAAATTGATGTGGCCTGCTGGATTGAAGACATGTAATATAGCTAAAATAGATAGGACGGCATAGTCAGGAATACCGATCCTAAATCTTGCGGAGAGTTTGACTGTTACTACGACTATACACATAATTGCGAACAAAGTAGGTAGAAACCAAAAGAAGTTTATCACATTGTCCCAGGGATAGAGTAGCATGTGCGCCCATGCATCGAAAGAAATATCAGTCGGGCGAACCGTATACTGGTTTAAGAAATACTTTGGAATAAGGGTCAAGGAGCTGATGGCAACATAAGGGATGAGCAGGCGTTTTGTCTTCTTCCAGAAGAAGCCGTTTGTACCCAGTATTTTGAACTGATTTATCTTCTGTCCGCGTGCCTGTGCCGAGTAAATCAGTAAATAGCCAGATATAAACATAAACAAAGGCATATGGAACGAATAGATGTATCTCATTACCGGATTGTCCGGGACATACAAGAAAGAATGCCCCAGAACTACTAAAGTAATACCGAAAGCTTGCAAAAAGGAAATGAGTTCATTCCGGGTCTTCATGTTGCAAATGTAAGAATTTGCAACATATTAAGTTTGTTTTGCTTTCTTTTTTTCCACCAGTTCCAGCTGGCTTATTGGAGCTTTGGTGATGAACCAACCGTAGTCTATATAGGCGCTGTCTCTTATACACATCTCCGAGCCCACGAGACTCGACGTCATCTCG